>ENA-OXRK01000634-OXRK01000634.1-human-gut-metagenome-genome-assembly--contig:-NODE-634-length-11598-cov-72.4432_pt1 | contig 11598 bp, 5 predicted proteins | sample MGYA00249590_ERZ652579 | MGnify/ENA primary metagenome ERZ652579 (study PRJEB26925, sample SAMN05826952) | human gut metagenome | biome: ENVO:2100002; feature: ENVO:00000062; material: ENVO:00002003...
CAAACCTGTAACCGGCTGATCCGTAGTCAGCTACTCTATTCAGTTGAGCTACGCGGCCTCTTTGTTTAACGGGTGCAAAGATACGTACTTTTTCCGAATTAGCAAACGATATACAAACTTTTTTTGAAGAAATTTATTCGACAAAGCGATAATTAAACAACTGCCAGCCAATGGTCATCCCCACATTCCACTCCCTTCTCGGTGAGCTATAATGATTTACATAAGCAGAGATGGCTCCGAAGGGCAAATGACAAATAACAGAAACTTCTCCCATATACTCAAAGCGGGAGAATGCTTTTCCATAATATGCTTTATTCAATGCATTCTTTTTTATCGGAAAAATCGGTGTAAAGCCATAAAATTCTGTCCGGAACTGGAACATGTCGTTCAAAACATATATGGGTTTGATACCGGCAGCCACATACTGGTTGGCACGAAAAGCTTCATTGTACATCAGTTTACTATGCGGAGTCGGTGCAAATTCTCCTGCCTGCATCATGGTTGCCGTATAATTCTCAGAGAAATTCTTCGATGAATACAGTGCTTCTGCCATCCATCCCAGGGTGAATTTCGGCCCCATCGTGTGATATGCCTCTTTCATATAAGAGATTTGTAACCATGATTGCCGCTCTTGCGGAGAAGGACTGTACCCTTCTTGCGGATTCCCCGGTTCAAATCTTTCCCTCCCGGTAAATACCTGGGCTATCAGTTTCTCCAGATAACCTTTTGTCGCGTATTGCCGCGTATTTAGGGTGCTCCCATAGAAACCGATGGAACCTCCCAAAAGTTTGTAGGTACTTCTGTCCGAACGGTCCTTATCGAAATCTATTACGCTGGATTGAAAGTAGTTATCTTCCAGTTGGCCATATCCCAGACTGAACTCCGCACGCTTATTGGCCAAAAACGGCAAGGCAACCATCAACTTCACAAAACGTTCGTCCTTTGAATTGAATGAAGGTTTGTCATTCCTGGAAAACAGCTTGTCCTTCTTGTAGTAATCGAAGGTACTGATTGAAGCAATAAAACGAAAGGACGTAGGTATGTTGGTAGGCAAATCAATCTTACCCATCAACTGGGCATTATTATAAATCTTACCCAACTGACCGTCAAAAGTGATTTCCTTGGAATAATAATTCAAGTTCTGATATCCTATTCCCAAATAGATTTGATTTGAGCTCGTGGTAGAGACACTGCCCCCCAGACGCACGGAAAAATTATCCTCCATCTTCACCTTCAAATGCAGCTCATACAAATCGGATTCCGAATCATACACAGCATGAGGAACTATTTCCGAAATCATATTATCTGCCAGCAAACGAAAATACCCGCGCTTCAAGTCTTCATAAGTAAAGACTTCATGCTCTTCATCATGGAACTCTTTTTTGATGTAGGCTTGCTGTTGGGCATTCGCCCCTTCAATAATAATATCCCGAAAACGGAATTGAGGCAGGTTACTCCGGAAGACAAGGCGCCTCAAACGCACATTATCAGCATTCACCCTACGGTGAACACGGCTTTTGATGGAATCCATCATATTAAGAGTACGGTTGTAGCCTATATCGTGCAATTCCTGCAGACGGTCAAAATCCAGCAGGTTGACATCATCGTACTTGAAGGTCATGACTATGCCCAATGAGTCCGGAATGGAATAATCGGTCTTCTGCATAATCATATTCTCCAATTGGCTCATCAGGTCATTCTCCTTCGGCTTACCGGGATTTGCCGCCACCACACTGCCAATGATGACATCCGGATGAAAATCCTCCCGCATCACATCCGTAGGGAAATTATTGTAAATGCCGCCATCATAAGCAAGCGTACTGTCTATTTCTATCGGTTTGAAGACAAATGGAAAGCTCATGGAAGCACGTACCGCATCTCCCAAATCCCCTTTACTCAATACCAATGGCTTTTTATTGTACACATCGGATGCTATACAGCGAAAAGGAACAAACAGTTTGTTGAAATTACCGCCACATGCAGCCGTAGCACGTGCAAACAATTCCACAAATACCAGGTTCATCTGTATGGGGTTGACCATGCTTGTGGGAAGTATCTGGGGCTTTATATGCAGCGAGTCCCTAAAAGCAAAACGGATATTAAAAAATTCCGGTGAAGGACGATTCTTCTTAAAATAATACTCGTATTTAGGCTCCACTTTGCCCGAATACCAACGCTTAAAGTCGGGAGAGCGCAACAGCGCCTCCATATCGTCCGGGGAATACCCCATAGCATACAGAGAACCGATGATAGCTCCCATAGAGGTTCCGGTTATATAATCAATGGGGATATTATTCTCTTCCAAAGCCCGGATAATGCCTATATGAGTCATGCCTTTTGCTCCACCGCCACTCAGTACAAGCCCCACTTTCTGAGCTTGTAAAATAAAGCCACATAGAAGAAACGAAAAAAACAATAAAACTCTTTTCATAACTATGCTATTCCGAGTAAGATAAATGTTCATTGCCCCAAATATAAACAATAGTTTCTAAAAATGCCGTATTCAACGAAGAAAATCACACCCTAATTGGTGAAAATGAATAAAAAAAGGGTATTGCGACTCCGAAGAATCACAATACCCTTGCATATATTAAATGCAAATTTAAAGGGGCTTATTTTATCAGGTCAATGCTTCTCTTGACAAAGTTGTTCAAAGCTTCACCTTTCAACATACCATTCTGCAGCAGTGCCAAATCTATCAGTTGACGGACAACCTTATTCTTGGCAGCATAATCGGCGAAGATGCCTTCTTTCTGTGTTTTCAGTTCGTCCCACTTCTTATCCAGCTCATTCACTTTATCCTTTTCGGCAGTCGGTATATCCTCATCTTTCTTGCCTTCCTGCTTCTTTTTCAGGTCAGTACGCTGCTTGTTCACTTCATCCATCTCTGCCTGAACCGGAGCAACGGCAGCAGCACATTCCTTATCTTCATCTGCCAGAACTTCTTTTACCAGCTTATGGTCTGAATTCAATACCAGGTTAAACATATCCGGCATTTCGCCATAGAAGCTCATTCCAGCCTGGATATTCGCCATTTCCTTCATACGGCGCATGTACTCGCTCTGAGTTATCATGATAGGAGTGGCATTTTCGCCCAAAGCCTGCGCCGTGATGTTGAACTCCGTCTTATCCATCTTGGGCAACTGGCTCTTGAAGATGGAAGAAAGAACTTCCTGCTTGCCGGCTTCCAACGCTTCATTCTTCTTGTCTTCCTTGACAATCAGATTATCAATAATATCGCTGTCTACACGAGTGAAGCGAACCTTTTCGAACTTCTGTTCCAACATGCTCACCACCGCAATGTCCAGCTGTCCATCCATCAACAGCACATTGTATCCTTTATTCGTAGCGGCCTCTATGTAGCTGTATTGTTCATCTTTATTGTTGGCATACAGATAAATCAGATTTCCATCCTTATCCGTCTGGTTATCTTTAATCAACGTCTTATACTCTTCGAAAGTATAATATTTGCTGTCTGTATCGGTGAAAAGGGCAAAATCCTTGGCTCTATCATAGAAATCTTCCTGCGTAAGCATTCCGTAGTTGATGAAGATTTTCAAGTCATTCCACTTTTCCTCAAACTGTTTACGGTCATTCTTGAAGATAGACTGCAAACGGTCTGACACCTTCTTCGTGATATATGTAGAAATCTTCTTCACGTTGGCATCGCTCTGCAAATAAGAACGGGAAACGTTCAATGGAATGTCCGGTGAATCGAGCACACCATGCAGCAGGGTCAAGAAGTCGGGAACAATACCTTCCACCGAATCCGTCACATATACCTGGTTGCAATAGAGCTGAATCTTATTCTTGTTCAACTCGATGTTGCTCTTCACTTTGGGGAAGTACAGAATACCGGTAAGGTGGAACGGATAATCCACATTCAGATGAATCCAGAATAAAGGTTCGTCGGACATAGGATAAAGGTCACGGTAGAACTTCTTATAATCTTCATCTTTCAATTCGCTGGGTTTCAGCGTCCACAACGGGTTGGAATCATTGATGATATTATCCTCGGCAGTTTCAACCTGCTTGCCGTCTTTCCATTCTTTCTTCTTGCCGAATGCAACCGGGATAGGGAGGAAGCTGCAATACTTCTTCAACAAAGAGGAAATGCGCGCTTCTTCAAGGAATTCCTTGCAGTCATCGTCTATGTAAAGAACGATATCCGTACCACGTTCTGCCTTATCAGTGTCTTCAATCGTAAACTCCGGACTGCCATCGCATGTCCACTTTACAGCCTGGGCGCCTTCCCGATAGGATTTAGTGATGATTTCGACTTTCTTGGCAACCATAAAAGCCGAATAGAAACCCAATCCAAAATGGCCGATGATGGCGTTGGCATCGTTTTTATATTTCTCAAGGAAGTCATTGGCGCCAGAGAAAGCTATCTGGTTAATATACTTGTCTATTTCTTCAGCCGTAAGACCTATACCATGGTCGGACACCGTAATGGTATCTTTTCCCAGCGAGACATGTACGGTTAAATCGCCAACTTCACCCTTGAACTCACCGATAGAGGAGAGTGTTTTCAGCTTCTGTGTAGCATCAACCGCGTTAGAAACCAACTCACGGAGAAAAATTTCATGATCACTATACAAGAACTTTTTAATGACGGGGAAGATATTCTCAGTAGTTACCCCAATATTACCTTTTTGCATACTACATTTATATTTTTTAGATTTATATTTTTAATTATTCCGGCAGATATAGCACAAAAAAAATGCCAGCCCATAAGGACTGACATTTTGACGGTTTTTATAAAGAACAGCTTATGCCTTCCTGATGCTCAGCTCGTCTTTTTCTTTGTCTACTGATACGTTTACCGTATCACCCGGCTGTAACTCCTCCGCCACTATCAGCTCGGAAAGTCCATCCTCCAAGTGGTTCTGAATGGCGCGCTTCAATGGGCGCGCACCAAACTGTACATCGTACCCTTTCGAAGCAAGGAATGTCTTTGCATCATCCTCCACAACCAGCTTGTAACCAATTGCTTCAACCCGTTCGTACAAACCTTTCAGCTCAATGTCCACAATCTTTGTGATGGCCTCCAAAGAGAGCTGGTCGAAAGTAATGATTTCATCCAAACGATTCAAGAATTCGGGAGCAAAGGTCTTGTTCAGAGCCTTTTGTATCACGCTGCGCGAATGTTCATTGTCATCCGTGCGGTTTTGCGCCGCAAAACCTACGCCACGGCCAAATTCCTTCAACTGCCGCGTACCGATATTGGAGGTCATAATGATAACCGTATTCTTGAAATCGATGGTTCTGCCATAATTGTCAGTCAAACGGCCTTCATCCAGTACCTGAAGCAAGATGTTGAACACGTCCGGATGGGCTTTCTCAATCTCATCCAGCAAGACAATGGAATACGGCTTGCGACGCACCTTTTCAGTCAACTGGCCGCCTTCCTCATAGCCCACATATCCCGGAGCGGCACCAATCATACGAGATACGGTGTATTTCTCCATATACTCGCTCATATCGATACGTATCAAGACATCGGCAGAGCCAAACATATATTTTGCCAATTGCTTTGCCAAATGCGTCTTACCCACACCAGTAGGGCCAAGGAACATAAAGGTTCCGATGGGATGGTTCGGGTCTTTCAACCCTACACGGCTACGCAAGATTGCTTTGGTAAGTTTCTCTATCGCAGCATCTTGAGCTATCACCTTCGCCTGTAGTTCTTCCTTCATTCCGGCCAGTTTAAGTCCTTCTGCCTGCGCCATGCGCTGTACGGGTACACCGGACATCATTGAAATAACATTGGCTATTTCCTCTTCACCTACCGTTTGGCGGTCATCCTTCAAACGGGCTTCCCACTCAACCTTCATCTCCTCCAAGCGGACAGAAAGTTCCTTCTCACGGTCGCGGTAGCTGGCAGCCAGCTCAAAATTCTGTGACTTTACAGCTTCAGCCTTCAGGCTACGTGCCTCTTCAATCAGCTTTTCCTGTTCCTCAATTTCTTTCGGAACATTAATATTCGTCAAATGCACACGCGAACCCGCCTCGTCCAAAGCATCAATAGCTTTATCCGGGAAGTTGCGGTCGGTTATATAGCGTGCTGACAACTTGACACATGCTTCCAGGGCTTCATCCGTGTAGCTCACGTTATGATGGTCTTCATACTTCTCCTTGATATTCTTCAATATCTGAAGCGTTTCTTCAGCTGTGGTAGGCTCTACAATCACCTTTTGGAAACGACGTTCCAAAGCACCGTCTTTCTCGATATTCTTTCTGTATTCATCGAGAGTGGTAGCTCCAATACACTGGATTTCACCACGCGCTAAAGCTGGTTTCAGCATATTGGCAGCATCCATGGAACCGGCAGCAGCACCGGCACCTACAATCGTATGGATTTCATCGATGAAAAGGATGACATTCGGATTTTTCTGCAACTCGTTGATGATAGAGCGGATACGTTCCTCAAACTGACCACGGTATTTTGTTCCCGCCACCACAGAGGCCATATCAAGCATCACCACGCGCTTTTCAAACAAAATGCGCGAAACTTTCTTTTGCACAATACGCAATGCCAAACCCTCTACGATGGCAGATTTTCCGACTCCAGGTTCACCGATAAGCACTGGATTGTTCTTCTTACGGCGGCTCAAGATTTGCGCCAGACGTTCAATCTCGCGTTCGCGACCCACAACCGGGTCCAGCTTGCCTTCTTCGGCAGCCCGCGTCATGTCTACGCCGAAATTGTCCAGCACAGGAGTATCATTGGACGGCTTTCTGGATGCAGCCTGTGCAGCCGAAGCCGAACCAGCCCCCCCAGTACGGGAGGAGCGGGACATATTCATATCTTCTTCATCCTCTTCATCATCCTCGGTGAATCCCATTCCCGCATTCGGATTGGTCGATTTCATCGAAAGCTGTTCAAATACAGCCTGATAATCCACCCGGTGTTCTTCCAAAACAGTTGCAGCAAGATTGTCGCCATCTTTCAAAATAGCCAGCAATACATGTTCCGTATCGGCAGTTGCACTTTTCAGCAAACGCGCTTCAAGCATACACATCTTCAATATCTTAGCCGTCATCGGGGACAAGGGCACTTCAGCGTCCGGCAAGAGAGTATCGTCCTCGGCATCCTTTAGGAAACCCTCCAGACGACTTTTTACTCGTTTTAAATCTATATCAAGTTTCAACAATATTTCAATAGCTTTTCCTCCGCCATCACGCAGCATGCCGAGCAGAAGGTGTTCCGGACCAATATAGCGATTTCTCAATCGATTGGCTTCTTCCTTGCTATAAGTAATTATGTCTGAAACTCTTTGTGAAAATTGATTGTTCATATTTTATAATTCTCCTCAATTAAAAAGGTTATCCACGACAAAGATACGCATTTATTAATTCAGCGTATCATATTTAACTGATTTAATAGTATACAAATCCCGTGCCATAAATTTCAAATCTGTTTTTCCACTTTATACCTTATATATTAATAGCAATTTGGTGAGGAATGGAGGGAGTACTTCCATATTTATGTTGCAGGCAACAAAGTTTATGGAGGAAAACTTTTGTATATCGTAAAAAAGCAGTACTTTAGCGTGGTTTTTCACGAACCCGAAAATGTATAATTAATAATCTTTTTAAATGCTTGAACAAGACAGAATTATAAAGATTAACATCGAGGAGGAAATGAAGTCATCGTACATTGACTACTCTATGTCGGTCATTGTTTCACGTGCCCTTCCGGATGTTAGAGATGGTTTTAAACCCGTTCACCGAAGAATTCTTTTCGGAATGATGGGATTAGGAAATACCTCCGACAAACCTTATAAAAAATCAGCCAGAGTTGTAGGTGAAGTATTAGGTAAATATCACCCTCATGGCGACTTGTCCGTTTACGGAGCTCTTGTACGTATGGCTCAGCCTTGGGCAATGCGTTACATGTTGGTAGATGGACAAGGTAACTACGGTTCAGTAGACGGTGACAGTGCTGCTGCCATGCGTTATACAGAGTGTCGTTTGCGAAAAATTGGTGAAGACATGATGACAGACCTTGAGAAAGAGACTGTTGACATGCAGAACAATTTCGATGACTCTTTGCAAGAGCCTACCGTCATGCCGGCCCGTATTCCGAATCTTTTGGTAAATGGTGCATCTGGTATTGCCGTAGGTATGGCTACCAATATGCCGACCCATAATCTATCTGAGGTTATTGACGCTTGTATTGCATACATCGAAAACAATGACATCGATATAGAAGAGCTGATGACGTATGTCAAAGCTCCTGATTTCCCGACCGGAGGCTATATATACGGTATGAGCGGTGTTCGCGAAGCCTATCTCACGGGACGCGGACGTGTCATAATGCGTGCTAGAGCCGAAATTGAGACTGGTTCGACGCACGATAAAATCGTTGTGACAGAAATTCCCTATGGTGTCAACAAAGCTGAATTGATTAAGAATATAGCCGATTTGGCCAACGAAAAGAAAATTGAAGGTATTGCCAATGCTAATGACGAATCCGACCGTGAAGGTATGCGTATCGTTATTGATGTAAAACGTGATGCAAATGCCAGCGTTGTACTCAACAAGCTCTACAAGATGACAATGCTGCAGACATCTTTTGGTGTGAACAATGTTGCATTGGTACATGGCCGTCCACGTCTGCTGAATCTGAAGGATTTGATAAAATACTTCGTTGAGCACAGACACGACGTAGTCATCCGCCGTACTCAGTATGATTTGCGCAAGGCCAAAGAACGTGCACATATTCTGGAAGGATTAATCATTGCATCTGATAATATCGACGAAGTAATCAAGATTATCCGTGCTGCTAAAACCCCGAATGATGCTATATCAGGTTTGATGGAGCGATTCCAACTCAGTGAAATTCAGTCACGTGCCATTGTTGAAATGCGTTTGCGTCAGCTCACAGGATTGATGCAAGACCAGCTGCACGCCGAATATGAGGAAATTCAGAAGCAGATTGCTTATTTGGAAGAAATCCTTGTCAATGACGAACTCTGCCGCAAAGTCATTAAAGATGAACTGATTGAAGTAAAAGAGAAGTATGGTGACGAACGTCGCTCGGAAATTGTCTATTCATCAGAAGAATTCAATCCGGAAGACTTCTATGCAGATGATGAAATGATTATCACCATCTCGCACATGGGATACATCAAACGCACACCGCTGAGCGAATTCCGTGCGCAAAACCGTGGTGGGGTAGGCTCCAAAGGTACCGAAACCCGCGATGCAGACTTTGTAGAGCATATTTATCCTGCAACCATGCATAATACCATGATGTTCTTTACACAGAAAGGTAAGTGTTACTGGCTGAAGGTATACGAAATCCCCGAAGGTACTAAGAATTCGAAAGGTCGTGCCATCCAGAATTTGTTGAATATCGACTCTGACGATGCTGTAAACGCCTATTTGCGCGTGAAGAACTTGAACGACCAAGAATTTATCAACAGCCATTATGTATTGTTCTGTACTAAGAATGGTGTCATTAAGAAAACATTGCTTGAGCAGTATTCACGTCCTCGCCAAAATGGTGTAAATGCTATCACTATCCGTGAAGACGACCGTGTAATCGAAGTGCGTATGACAAACGGCGACAATGAAATCATCATTGCCAACCGTAACGGACGTGCCATTCGTTTCCATGAAAGTGCTGTGCGCGTTATGGGACGTACTGCCACCGGTGTACGTGGTATGACATTGGATGAAGACGGTCAAGACGAAGTAGTAGGTATGATATGCATCAAAGATCCTGAAGCGGAAACAATTATGGTTGTATCGGAACAAGGATATGGCAAACGTTCGGATATTGAAGATTATCGCAAGACCAATCGTGGAGGTAAAGGTGTGAAAACAATGAATATCACCGATAAAACGGGTAAATTAGTAACTATCAAGTCTGTTACAGATGAAAATGACTTGATGATTATTAATAAATCCGGTATTACCATCCGTCTGAAAGTCGCCGATGTTCGTATCATGGGACGTGCTACACAAGGTGTGCGTCTAATCAACCTTGAGAAACGTAATGACGAAATCGGCTCTGTATGTAAAGTCACTTCAGAAAATGAAGAGGAACTTATAGAGGAGGGGGAAGAAAATACCCTTGAAAGCCCTCAGAACGAGGTAAACAATGAAAATGAAGAATAGACATAATATTAATTTAAATTTTCTACAATCATGAAAAGAGTATTATTTTCAATGGTTTTACTACTTGTCGCAAGCTTTACTTTCGCCCAAGAAAAGAACGTAAAAGAGGCTAAAAGTATTGCTAACGGAGTAAATCCTGACTTTGCCAAAGCAGAGGAACTGATAAATCAGGCTTTAACCAATCCCGAAACAAAGGACAATGCCGAAACGTGGGATGTAGCAGGTCTTATCCAAAGAAAAAGAAGTGAGAAAGAAATGGAAAATGCCTATCTGAGAAAACCTTATGACACTCTTCAGGTATATAATAGCGCATTGAACATGTGTAAATTCTACTTCAAATGTGACGAATTGGCACAAATTCCCAATGAAAAGGGCAAAATCAAGAATAAATATAGAAAATCTAATTCTGCTACAATTTTAGCAGAACGCGGTAATCTGATCAATGGCGGTATCCAATTCTTTAATTTGGCCTCACAGAAAGAAGGCGATGCAGCCAATGAAGACAATAAAAAAGCATTAGATTTCTTTGCAACATACATTGATATTGCTATCAACCCGATGTTTGAAAAGGAAAATCTATTACAAACAGATACTGTATTACCCCAAATAGCATATTATGCAAGTTTAGCAGCTGCTAAGATGGAAGATTATCCTAGTATTTTGAAGTATGCTCCTTATGCGCAAGATGATAAAGAAGTTGGGAAATACGCAATGGAATTTATCTCTACTGCATTGAAAGCTGAAGGTGATACTGTTAAATGGATTGCTTCTTTAAAAGAAGGTATCCAGAAATATCCTGAACATTCATTCTTCTTCGGTCATTTGATTGATTATTATAGCAATAACAACAAATATGACGAAGCTATGCAGTTTGCTGATGATATGTTGGCTAAAGATCCTAACAATACATTCTATTTGTATGTAAAAGGCTACCTTTATCACAATATGAAGGACTATGATAAAGCTATTGAATTCTATAAAAAAACTATAGAAGTAGATCCTAATTATGCAGAAGCATACTCTAATTTAGGCTTAATTTACTGCTTACAAGCACAAGATTTCTCAGAAAAAGCAACTACAGATATTAATGATCCGAAGTATAAAGAAGACCAGGCTACTCTGAAGACTTTCTATGAAAAGGCAAAACCTTATTATGAAAAGGCAAGAGAACTGAAACCTGATCAAAAAGATTTGTGGTTAAATGGTCTGTATAGAGTGTATTATAATTTGCAAATGGGCCCTGAATTCGAAGAAATTGAAAAGTTGATGTAATACTTTCATAATAATAAAAGCCTAATTAAATTATTAATTAGGCTTTTATTATTGTTATATCATTAAGTAAAGAATGTTATTTCTTAAGTGAGGGAGAGAAGAAATTAAAATTAGATTAAATTATTCCAGCGCTATATTAAACATAATACTGATATTGAACAGAAACCATATTATCCATATTCAACACCTAATTCG
>ENA-OXRK01000638-OXRK01000638.1-human-gut-metagenome-genome-assembly--contig:-NODE-638-length-11577-cov-5.71316_pt1 | contig 11577 bp, 12 predicted proteins | sample MGYA00249590_ERZ652579 | MGnify/ENA primary metagenome ERZ652579 (study PRJEB26925, sample SAMN05826952) | human gut metagenome | biome: ENVO:2100002; feature: ENVO:00000062; material: ENVO:00002003...
CGTCTCGTGGGCTCGGAGATGTGTATAAGAGACAGGGGTAGCACTGCTCGTGGCCGTTATCTTTGTAGTTACCGAGGCGATCTGCTGCGCCAGCGTAAAGGAGACCGGCAGCGCTGAGATAAAGACCGCCACCGTCGGCGAGATGTTCAAGGCGCTGTTCTCCAACGATCAGGCGCTTGTGGTCGTAGGCAGCATTGTTTTAATCAACTCGGCGCTGTATCTGACCTCCAACTTTATCATCTATTTCTTCAAGTACGATTTCGGCGGCACAGGCTGGAAGGCCAGCTACACGCTGTTCTCAACCATCGGCGGCGCGGCGCAGATCCTCGGCATGATGGTTCTCTATCCGGTGCTGCGCAAAAAACTCAGCAACACTGCCGTATTTACAGTAAGCCTTGGCCTCGCGCTGGGCGGCTATGCTGTGCTGCTCCTGCTCTGCCTGACGGGCTTTTCCGGCAGTCTGGCACTGCTCTGCGTGCCGGGCGTGGTGGTGTTTGCCTGCAACGGCATGCTCAGCGTACTGACGACCCTTTTCCTCTCCAACAGTGTGGACTACGGCCAGCTCAAGACCGGGCGCCGTGAGGAGAGCGTTATCTTCTCAATGCAGACCTTTGTTGTAAAGGCTGCGTCCGGCGTTGCGGTTTTTCTGACCGGCATCGGTCTGGATCTGATCGGGCTGGCCGGCAATGCCGAGGAGACCGGCCCCATCGCCGCCCAGAGCGCCGGTACACTGTTCGGGTTGCGGCTCATGATGACCGTTCTGCCCATGGCCGTCCTTGCGGCGGCACTTGTACTGTTCCGCCGCAGGTTCACACTGACGGATGACCGCGCAGCCGAAATCAGCGCTGCGCTTCACAGGGAGGGGACCCAAAATGGCTGAGATGCAGTGGTATGCCGCAACAGACAGCGGCCGGTTTGACGGCACGGCAGCCATCACCCCGCGCAGCGGTGCCGTCTGCCTGAGGGCAGAGCTGCCCGCCGGGGTGCTGCAAAATGCGGTTGCTACGCTACCGTGGACGATGGCGCGCGAGGAAAAGCTCTTCATGAACGGCTATCAGACATGGACCGCCTGCCCGGAGCTGGGCAAATGGGACCGGCAGCACGGTGTTGAGCATGTTCCGAAATTCCTTTTGGAAAAATACAGCTTTGACCGTTACGGCGATTATCATTTTGTTCCCTACAGCGGCAAGAGGGGAGAGAGCCACGGCTTCTCCTACTGCTATTTCCGGCGCGGGAAAACCTACCGGCTTTTGGCCAGCCTGGACGAGACACCGGGCTACACGATTTTTTCCTATGACAGTCGCACCGCACAGCTGCGCATTGAGCGCGACTGCGCCGGGGTACAGCATACCGGCGGCAGCTTTCCTGCGTTCTCCCTCTTTTTTGCCGAGGGCACCGAGGACGAGGTATTTGACGCATGGTTTGCGGCGCTGGGCTGCCGCCCCCGCACCGCGCACAGGCTGGCCGGGTATTCCAGCTGGTATAACCGCTACCAGAACATTGATGAGGCCTCGATTCAGGAAGATCTCAACGGCTGCAAAACGCTTTTCCGCGCAGGGGATCTCTTTCAGATCGACGATGGATGGGAGCGCAAGGTAGGAGACTGGCTGGAGCCTGACCCTGCCAAATTCCCCAACGGGCTGCGCCCGCTGGCGGATGCAGCGCATGAAAGCGGCTTTCTGGCCGGGCTGTGGCTGGCACCGTTCGTCTGTGAAAAGGAATCCCTGCTCTGCAAAAATCACCCGGACTGGCTGCTGCAGGTGGACGGTCAGCCCTGGTGCTGCGGCTGCAACTGGAGCAGCTTTTATGCGCTGGACATTGACCACCCGGAGGTGCAGGCCTACCTCAAGCAGGTCTTTGACCGCGTCCTGCAGGATTGGGGCTTCGACCTTGTCAAGCTGGACTTTCTCTACGGCGCAGCACCGTTCGGCAACGACCGGGAATCCCGCGCAGGCCGGATGCAGCGCGCCATGGCACTGCTGCGCTCATGGTGCGGCGACAAGTTGATTTTAGGCTGCGGTGTGCCGGTCATGCCCGCCTTTGGTATCGTTGACTACTGCCGCGTTGGGTGTGATGTAGGGCTGGACTGGGACGATGTATGGTATATGCGGCTTTTCCACCGCGAGCGAGTCTCTACAAAGCAGTCCATCGGCAACACAATTTTCCGCCGCCAGCTTAACGGGCGTGCTTACGGCAGCGACCCCGATGTCTTCTTCCTGCGCGAGGAAAACTGCAAGCTGACCGCACAGCAAAAGCAGATCCTGGCCCGGGTCAACGCGCTGTTCAGCGGCATCCTGCTCACCTCCGATATGCCCAGCCGCTATACGGATGAGATGCGCCGCCAATACAACGCCCTGCGGGAATTGACCGACCACGCCGAAAACTGCACCGTGGATGCAGACGATGGCCTGACCGTACACTACACTTTGCACGGCAAGCAGCAGGCGATCAAGGTTTTTTGACCGTTCAGCCTTCTTCAAAAACACACAAAATTTTTGCTGCGGCGGCTGATGGAATTGCAATCACAGGGCAGGGGATGGTATAATGTGTAAATAGGGCGGTATGCCCTTCCGCTTTGGCGGTACATGTTATATTGTAATAGGTTTTATCTGAGGAGTTGTGGAATGAAGAAAAACGATCTTTCCCCCGAAGCCTTCCGCTTTGAAGGCAAGATGTCCCTGAAGCAGGCACTGCCGCTGGGCATGCAGCATGTGTTGGCGATGTTTGTCGGCAACCTTACGCCGCTGCTTATCATCACGGGCGCCTGCGGTCTGGCCGGCGGCGAATTTGCCGACCTGCGCGTCACGCTGCTGCAGAATGCCATGCTTGTGGCGGGCATCGTCACACTGGTTCAGCTGTATTCCATCGGCCCCATCGGCGGCAAGGTTCCTATCATCATGGGTACCTCCTCCGGCTTCATCGGGGTGTTCAGCTCGGTCGCAGCCTCGATGGGCGGCGGTGTGCTGGCCTACGGCGCGATCATGGGTGCGTCCCTGATCGGCGGCCTGTTTGAGACAGTGCTGGGCTTCTTTCTGAAGCCTTTGCGCAAGCTGCTGCCCTCTGTCGTTACCGGCACGGTGGTGCTTTCCATCGGTTTGAGCCTGATCTCGGTCGGCGTAAACTCCTTCGGCGGCGGCAACACCGCGCAGGATTTCGGCTCGGTCGAAAACCTGCTGCTCGCCATCTTTGTGCTGGTCGTCATCCTGATCTGCAAGCACTCCGGCAGCACCTTTTTGAATTCCTCCTCGATTTTGGTGGGCATCATCTGCGGCTACATTGCAGCGTTTCTCATGGGCCTTGTTCTGCCCACCACGGCGTTGAACGCCGAGGGTGTTGTCTACACCAAGGCATGGGTGCTGAACTGGAACAAGGTGGCCGAGGCCAAATGGTTTGCATTGCCCGAGCTGATGCCGGTCAAGCCGGTGTTTGATATGCGCGCAATTGCACCGGTCATGATTATGTTCATCGTCACGGCGGTCGAAACCGTGGGCGATATTTCCGGCGTTATCATGGGCGGCATGGACCGCGAGGCCACCGACACCGAGCTGTCCGGCGGCGTCATCTGCGATGGTATCGGCTCCAGCTTTGCCGCACTGTTCGGCGTGCTGCCCAACACCTCCTTCAGCCAGAATGTCGGCCTTGTCAGCATGACCAAGGTCGTCAACCGCTTTGCGCTGGCCACCGGCGGCATCTTCCTGATTCTCTGCGGTCTGGTGCCCAAGCTGGGCGCGCTCGTCTCGATCATGCCGCAGTCGGTGCTGGGCGGCGCAGCTGTCATGATGTTCTCTTCGATCGTGGTGAGCGGTATTCAGCTCATCACCCGCGAGCCGCTGACCCCGCGCAGCCTGAGCATCGTCTCGGTAGCGCTCGGTCTCGGCTACGGCATCGGTGCCAACAACGGCATCCTTGCACACGCACCGCAGATGCTCTCTCTGGTATTCGGCGGCTCCGGCATTGTGCCCGCCGCACTCGTTGCCATCCTCTTGAATCTGGCCATTCCCAAGGACGAAAACGGTTAAAGTAAGCATCCCTATAGCGGGCAGTGTAAAACGCACTGCCCGCTATAGATTTTTTGTTGAAATTCAAACGCACAAAAGTACCTTTAGCACCCTATTGACATTTGGGTGCCAGACTGCTATTATATGACCGAAATATCGTAGAATCGTTGCTGGTGCGCCGTTTTGGCTGCAGGCAGCTTTTTTACGATCCAACGGTTAGATTATTCTAACGCGCATATACAAGCTGCCATGCTGCCGCCGGGCAGCTTTTCAAATAAGCAGCAGTTAGTTGATGTAAACCAAGGAGCTGAGCATTACGAAAAAGAATTTTTGGGACAGAAATGCAGCAAGGTATGACCGCTTTATGCGTAAGAATGCAATAGCCTATGATCAATTATATGCGCTGCTTCGCCCTGCTGTGTGGCACAAAACCGTTTTGGAGGTAGCCACCGGCACAGGGCAGGTGGCAAAGCATCTCCTGTGTTCTGCCGACCACATTGAGGCTACCGACGCCTCCGCAGCGATGATTGCGCAGGCAAAGCGGGGTAATTTTTCCTCCAAGCTGTATTTTTCCGTGCAGGATATGTTCCATCTGCCTTATGCTGACCAGTCCTTTGATGTTGTCATTGTCTCCAATGCACTGCACATTGTACCGCATCCTGAGAAAGCACTCACCGAGCTTCGCCGTGTGCTTAAAAACGATGGCACGCTGATTGCGCCGACCTTTACCCATGCAGAGAATTCCCATTGGGGAAGGCTTCAGGCCCTTGCGCTGAAAATTGCAGGCTTTCCGCTGCACAGCAGATGGACGAGTGCTGCGTATCTGGCATTTTTGCAGCAAAACGGCTGGACCGTTTGCAAAAGTGTTGTTTTGCAGAATTCCATTCCGCTTACCTACGCAGAGTGTAAAAAATCGAAAGGAGAATAACAATGTCATTTTTTGAAAATACAAGAGACCCCAAAGGCTTCGGCGGCAGGCTGATGGTCACCATGATGAACCTTGCTCACACCCCCGTGGCACTGTGGGGGCTTCACTTTCTGCATCTTGCGCCGGACGCAAAGGTGCTGGACTGCGGCTGCGGCGGCGGGGCGAATATCAAACGGCTGCTGAAAAGGTGTCCGCGCGGCATCGTAAAGGGCGTGGATTACTCTGCTGTCAGCGTTGAAAAATCCCGCCGTCTCAATGCAGAGTCGATTCAAAGGGATCGCTGTGTCATCTGGCAGGGCAGCGTGCAGCGCATCATTTTTGCCAGCGATTGGTTCGATGCAGTCACCGCGTTTGAAACCGTCTATTTCTGGCCGGACCTTGCAAAATGCTTCCGGGAGGTTTGGCGGGTTTTGAAGCCGGGCGGCACTTTTCTCATCTGCAATGAAGTCAACGGCGACACGGACAAAGACAAAAAATGGACAGAAATCATTGGTGGCATGACCATCTACAAGGATACTGAGCTGAAAGCATATCTTGAGCAAGCGGGCTTTTGTGACATTGCGGTACACAAAAGCAAAACAGGCTGGCTGTGTTTGACCGCCGTAAAGAGCAGTGACTGTGGCTGCGGGAGGCAGGAGAATGAAGGTTTATGAATTTGGGGCGGAAACTGCTCCGGTCATTTTGCTGCTGCCCGGCACCTGCTGCCACTGGAAAAGCAACTTTGGCCAAGTGATCCCTCTGCTGCAGCGGGATTTTCGCGTACTTTGCGTCAGCTATGATGGCTTTGACGAAACAGAAAGCACCGGATTTCCGACAATGCTTGCAGAAACCGAAAAAATCGAAGCCTACATCCTGAAAAACTGCGGCGGGCATATACGGGCCGCCTACGGCTGCTCTCTGGGCGGCTCTTTCGTGGGACTGCTGGCCGCACGGCAAACCATTCGTATGGACTACGGTATTCTGGGCAGCTCCGACCTTGACCAATGCTCCAAGCTCGCGGCCAAATTACAAACGAATCTTCTCCTGCCGCTGATTTATCCGCTGATTCGGGACGGACAGTTCAAGAGTCGCTTTCTGCAGAAGCGATTAGAAAAGTACTCCGCGGAGAAGGGGGACTATGTCCGCGCTTTTATGGCGATGTTCGGTGCTGCACGCCCCTATGTGACGATGCAAAGCTGTAAAAACCAATTTTATTCCGACCTCATCACGCCCTTGCCGGAGGGAATTGATGCTCCCGGTACGGAGATTCATATTTTCTACGCGCTGAAAATGGGAGCGAAGTATCGCGTGCGTTATCAGCAGCATTTTGCGCATCCCGTAATTCATGAGCTGGATTTGCAGCATGAGGAGCTGCTGGCCTGTTACCCTTACAAATGGGCACAGCTTGTCAAAAGCATCACTGAACAGGGGGTATAAAGTACCTGTGTTTATGTCTATAAACTATAAAAGGAGGCGACTTCATTGACAGAAACTTTTTGGGGGATTCTGATCCCCTTTCTGGGTACATCGCTGGGCGCAGCGTGCGTATTTTTTATGCGGCGCGCATTGGGTGATTTGGTGCAGCGTTCACTTGCAGGCTTTGCCGCCGGTGTGATGGTGGCGGCATCGGTCTGGAGTCTGCTGATCCCGGCAATCGAACAGTCGGAGAAGTTGGGGCGGTTTGCCTTTTTCCCGGCGTTTGCGGGATTTTGGTTCGGCGTGCTGTTTTTGCTTGCTCTGGATCATCTGGTACCCCACCTGCATGTCGGCAGTGAGGAGGCTGAGGGGCCAAAAAGCAGACTGGGCCGCACTACAATGATGGTGCTGGCGGTGACCCTGCACAATATCCCGGAGGGCATGGCAGTCGGTGTGATGTATGCCGGCTTTCTCGCAGGCAGCGCGCAGATCACCGCAGCGAGCGCGCTGGCCCTGTCCCTCGGCATAGCCATCCAGAATTTCCCGGAGGGCGCCATCATCTCGATGCCCCTGCGCGCCGAAGGGGAGAGCAAGGGCAAGGCCTTTGCAGGCGGTGTGCTTTCGGGCGTGGTTGAGCCGATTGGCGCGGTGGTGACGATTCTGGCCGCACAGCTTGTGATTCCGGCACTGCCTTATCTCTTGAGCTTTGCGGCGGGCGCGATGCTCTATGTCGTGGTGGAGGAGCTGATCCCCGAAATGTCGCAGGGGCGGCACTCTAACCTCGGCACAGTATTCTTTGCCGTTGGCTTCAGTGTGATGATGGTGCTGGATGTGGCGCTGGGGTAACATACGGCACAAAAAAATCTGCCAAGAGCAAGGCGCACTTGGCAGAGATAAAAATGGCAGGATACGCTTTCAGCGGTTCCAGATATTATGTTCAAGGTCGCGAAGGCGGCTGCGATACTCCGCAATGCGGCGGTCGGCGTGGCCATCATTGTCAGGGAAGGTGAGCAGATAGCCGTCCTCGGCATCATGAAAGCCGATTTCCCCGGTAAAGCCACAGATGTCCGCCACCTTTAAAAGCGTGTGAAAGTCATATTGCATAGCGCTGATGAGTAGTAGTTTGTTCATGGCGGTCTCCTGCTTTTTGTTGTTTTTTGTCATTATAACGCAAATCGGAGAAAAATGCAAACAGCTTTTCCCGCCTCAGCAAAAAGCCGGTCAGAAAAGGTCCAGCATATTGTCCAGATACAGCTCCTCACGGACAGCCAGCTGGTATTCCGGCTTAGTCAGGTAGTGGAGCAAAAATTCAAGGATCAGCGCACTGCCAAGGCCGCGCCCCTCGATTTTGAATTGGGTGAAGCCCATCGGCAGGTAGGTATCCCGAATAGCCTCGATGCCGATAAAGCCGGGGTTTGCCATCGCCCGGGAGAAGCGATACCCTCCTGCTGCGCCGGGGGCGCTGCAGTGATGCTCCGGGCCGGGCAGCCCCAGATTTTTACGGCTGACGGCCTCATAGCAGGCCCTGCGTTCCGTGCATCCGAACCAGCAGCACTCATTGCAGAGAAACTCCACCTTGTCCTTCTGGGACTGGGGCAGCGCTGCAAGCTTGTCAAACGCCCGGTTCAGCCGGAAATCCGGCACAACATAGCGAAACTCCGGCCGCGCCAGCTCCCGCTGCAGATCATTGAAGTCTGTCAGCACTTTTGTGGTTGAGGAGACAAGATACAGCGATGGATAGTTCTTTTTCAGGTACTGCGTCAGCAGCTCAGCATGAACAATGGCGCCGTTTTGGGGATTACTTTGTTCCTGAAACAGTCGGCAGAGCGCATTACAGTCCGGGTCTGTCAGATGTTCCGGGCGCAGCAATGAATTGCTGAGGGTCAGCCGCGCCGAGATGCCATATTCATGCGTCAGCGCCAGCACCTCGCGCGGGGCGCGGTCACTGTACTCGACCCGGCCGCCCGCCCATAAGCAGTCAGACGGTGCGCCGTAGATTGAGCCGATGGCGCACCAGTCGTAAAAATATTCCCTATGCGCACGGTAAAGCGGCAAAAACGCCGCATACAGGTCATAAAATTCAAACAGACCGGGCAGATGAAACAGGGCCGTGCCCTGAGGGAATGTTTCCATAGCGGAGACCTTTCTTTAGCCGCACAGGCGGCCTGATGGGATATATTTATTATACCAGCAATCCTGCCGGAATGCAAAGCAAAGCGCCGCATCAGCCAAAAGCGGCTGAGTTTTTAAAGGTTTGGTTTAAATATAATGGGCAGATCTGGGAGTCCAATGCGTTCAGCATCTATACCAGAGAGACGGCAAATACTTGATCCGTTCACAGCGGAGGTCGCAGCCCCGGTGACTGCCACCACCAGCGGGCTGGTATTCTTCGCCATTGATAAGCCGCTTATGCTGGAACATGAAGTGGCATTTAAACTGATCCGCAGGCTGCACGCTTGAGGAGAGAGAAAAATCTCTTTGCAGGCAGTCTGAAAATAAAAAGCTCCATTCCCTTAGATTTGCACCGCAAATAAGGGAATGGAGCTTTTTGTAAGGGCAAAACGGTCCACGCGGGGCAGTGTGCAAATCGGGTTTGCAAATTTTGGCCAAAAGTTCACCAAGCTGTAACATTTTGTTGTACAATGGGGGTATAAGGGAGGATTGCAATATGAATCCGATTTTGATTGTGGACGATGAAGCCGCCATTGCCATGCTGGTGCGGCGCATCCTGATGGAGGCTGGCTACCGCTGTCAGGCCGTGACCGACAGCCGCGCGGCGGCAAATCTGCTGGAAAAGAACCGCTATGATCTGGTGCTGCTCGATGTGATGATGCCCCATCTGGACGGGTACGATCTGCTGGCGTACCTGCGGCCCACGGGCACGCCCTGCATCTTCATCACGGCGAAGGACGCTGTGGCTGAGCGGGTGCGCGGGCTGAACAGCGGCGCGGATGATTATATTGTCAAGCCGTTTGCCCCCACCGAGCTCGTGGCCCGGGTGGAAAGCGTGCTGCGGCGCGCCGGGCGCAGCACCGCCGTCTATACGATGTGGGAGTATACGGTGGACGCTGCGGCCTGCCGTGTGCTGCGCGGTGAAGAGGAAATGCACCTGACCCGCAAAGAATATGACCTGTTGCTCTTGCTTTTGCGCAACCGAGGCCGGGCGCTGTACCGGGATTACCTGTACGAAACCGTCTGGGGCGATGACGGCACGGGCTGTGACACCCGCACGCTTGATACCCACATTGCCCGCCTGCGCCGCAAGCTGAACCTTGGCGACCGCCTGCACAGCGTGCGGCAGATCGGGTATATGCTGGAAAAGGAATAAAATGTAACCCGCCCGTGACGAAGCTGTAACCAACCGGAAACAATCCTGCGGTATGCTGGGGGTACAACAAACAAAGGAGGATAACTACGATGAAACACACCACAAGGCTGAGCGCCTGTCTGCTGGCGCTGGCGCTGACGGCCTGCACGGCCGCGCCGCAGGATATGCCTGCAAGCACGACCAGCGAGACAGCCGCCGCACCCGCGCAGACTGCAGAGCCCACCACAGAAACACCCGCCGTGCAGGACACGCTTACACCCATTTACACGACCTGGGGCGCGGCGGTGGGCCGGGATGCCGTCTACAGCGCGATGAACATTGACGATGCCGGACAATACTATGCAACAACGATTGATTTTTCCACGGGCGAGCAGCGTATTCTCTGCAAAAAGCTCGGCTGCAGCCATACGGATGAAAGCTGCCCGGCCTACATGACGGCCATCCGGAACGGCTGCGTGCCGAAAGCCATGCTGCTGCCCGTGGGTGACCGGCTTTACTGGCTTGTGGATGGCCGCTACAATGAGAGTGACGGCGCGTATCTGGATGTGAGCAATCCGGACGGCAGTGACCGCCGCCGTGTGGCCGAGGGAGATGACCTGCCTGATTTGACCAATGCCTATGTCTGGTACACGGATGGCACAGCACTGTATACATTTGTGCGCAGCTATGACGAATATTCCGCTTTTCGTCTGGACGAGGGCGGTGCAGCGTGCTTCTTTACCCGCAGCATACCGGACGGCGAGGACTATTTCGCCTTAGGCTGCTGGCAGGACAAAATTGTCTTGCAGCACAGCGGAGGCTACCTGCAGCAGCCCTTGAACCCGGCCGGAGAGGCCGCCACGGATGAGGAACTGCGCGCATGGCTGGCCGCCGATGAGCAGGCCCAGAACGAGCAGACGAAAAACATCTGTCTGCTGGATACGGCGGGCAGCATGACCGACACCGACATGACATGGAGCGGCGATGCGGGCAATGTCCAGCTTGTCCACAACGGTGCGGCCTATGTGCTGAACGAATCGGGGCTGGTGACAAAATTTGACCTGACTGCGGGCACAGCCCAAACCCGACAGCTTGACCTGCAGGGAGTATTATACGGTGTCGTGGAAGGCGCAAGGCCGGACGGCTGGATCCCTGTGATGGTGCGCGATGAAAGTGAGGGGCTGCTGAACCCCGAGACCGGCGTCTACACCCCGCTGCCGACCACATGGCTCAAGGATCAGGCGGTGGAGCGCAGCCCGTTTATTGTGGCAGCCAGCGACACGATGCTGCTAGTGAAATACGGCGAGATCTACTACACGACAAATGGCATCGGCACGGACGGCGCACCCTACAGCTTTACCACCTGCCGCGGAGAGTACGGAATCATTTCGGTTAAGGACTATCTGGCGAGCAGTCAGGATTGGGTGCAGGTGACGCTGCAGGGCCGCGATCTGGTATGAGGAAACAGTGATGAAATTTGCAACCAAGCTATCTCTGGGCTGCATTGCGCTGCTGTCCTGCGCGCTGGGCGCGGCAGGGCTGCTGCTGACAGGGCAGAGCTTTTCCGGCAGTCTGGCCAGCACCCGCACGGCCCTGCAGGCCCAGCAGGAAAAGGAAAAGTACGCGCTGGAGCGCATCATCCTTCAAGCCACGGACAGCGCACAGTTTGAAAATTACATTTTGGCGTCCGCGGCCCAGCAGTATGCCGAGCAGACCGCCGATGCGGGCAGCAGCATGGCACTCTGGCTGGACGGTGCGTATACGCTCTACTCCGGCCTGCCTGCGGCCCTGCCGCGCACCGCACTGAAGCAGGCCCTGACGAACGGCGAAAACGCCTGGCAGCTGACCCGGGCGGCCGGGCGGTGGTATCTGCTGCTGACCCAGCCGCTGGACCTGCCCGGTGTGCGGGCCGATATGCTCTGCGCCTACGATGTGAGCGCGGTGTTCGC
>ENA-OXRK01000641-OXRK01000641.1-human-gut-metagenome-genome-assembly--contig:-NODE-641-length-11536-cov-6.1499_pt1 | contig 11536 bp, 10 predicted proteins | sample MGYA00249590_ERZ652579 | MGnify/ENA primary metagenome ERZ652579 (study PRJEB26925, sample SAMN05826952) | human gut metagenome | biome: ENVO:2100002; feature: ENVO:00000062; material: ENVO:00002003...
GAGCCGTGCGGCTTTATAGGCTGGGAGAAGAATACGATTTACCTGCCATAGAGGACCGACTGCGCGGAAATTACCTGCTGTATAGATTTAAACTGATTCTGAAAGCAAATAACCTACCGCTGGACTTGAGTGTACATAGCCTGAGACACACGAACGCCAGCCTGCTGATTTCGCAAGGCGTGGATGTGCGCACGGTGGCTAGTCTATTGGGTCATGCACAGGCAAGCACAACGCTGGACATTTATGCCCATGCATTTGACAAGAACAAACGCAAGGCACAAGAGAAACTCGGAAAGGCGATTGGATTATGAGAAAATCAAATTGACCCGTGCGAACAAAAGTATCCTGTTGAAAGCACTCGCACCTTACTATTACCAGCAAAGGGCGCTTGGGCATAACACAGAAAAAACGGGGCGACTGATACTGAAAATCAATGCTCTCCCAGCTGATAAAAAGGCAAGTTTCTCCGCAGAAGAAATTTTCCTTATGCGAAGCACCATAAATCAGTTGAGAAATGATCAACTGGCAAAAGGGCAATACACCGATGCGGCAGACGATATGCTGCTAAAATTATTCTGAAAATCAAACACTAACAAAAACAAAAAACCTCATTGCAAAAAACACATTGCAATGAGGTTTTCTGGTGCGACCGGGAGGATTCGAACCTCTGGCCTTCCGGGTCGGAGAACTACGACATGGCAGTATAGACTGGCGTTAAAACGTGAATTTTGTCGGCTTTGCACAGCGATCGTAAAGTGTCGAAAAAGCCCGTTGTTGGTTATCACAACGGGCTTTTTCGGTGTTTTGAAGAGCAACTGCACAGTAGTGGTCAAATGGTGGTCAAAATACAGACAATCTACTTTTTCAAAGAAAAAGAGTTCGCAATATGGGTATTAGATAATACCATTCTGGCGGAACAAACATTGTACAGCAGGTATCATACACGAAATCAAAGCGTTTTAATCCTCCTATAGTATAAGAGAACAAGTTTCCGGAAATTTTCGCATGGTTTTTAAAATTTTTTTGAAAAAAGTAAAATGCCTGATATGTAGCCATCGGCTTCCATATCAGGCACTTCTGATTTTACTTTGTCATCTGAATTATCCGCTTTTTCTTCCAGTTCTGGATACTGTATATAGAATATAACGTTTTCTACAGAAACTCTCGTGATTGCTTCAAAGAATGATATTTTCGGTGCCTATTTCTTTGAATTTGCAACCCTCAAATACAATGGCTAATCCCTCCTCTGGATTAAAACGATAGGCACAAAGAACTGCTACCACATGTTTCGAGGAACGCTCAATATAGATTGTTTTTGGCATAACATACTTGAAGATATTATCTATGGAGTTCTGACCAATCTTTTCCTTATCATTTTGTAAGCAATAATTTTCTACGATGTGCTTGCTCTCATTAAGTACCTTATCTGCAGAACGATAAAACTCATCATAAGCTGTTTTTTGTGACAGTGTTATATCTTCGCCTTCAAAGCAATCATATTCAATATTCAAAGTGAGGGTACGTCCCCAAAAAGTAAGTTGACAATTATTCATCAAAATCACCTCCGTTGATTTGCATAGAATCCCGTTTTCTGCATTCAGAGACACCACCCAAATGCCCAAAGCAATCATTTACCTTTGTAGGAACCAGATCACAGGTAGTCATATCATTTCGCTCATGCCATGAATAGCCATTGGACTTTCGCCAATTTTTAACATCACGCGCGGTCCAATCATTACGTCCATCAAATTTACAGTCATTCCATTTCTGAGCACATGAAACATCACACTGCGGAAAATTTGAGGATCTAGAGTCTGTCATGTTATCAATTTTTACGCTACAAGCCGAACAGAATGAAAAATCCGGAATAGCGTTCTGATAACTGACACCATCTTTCATATAGCCTCCAAGCAAGGATTTTATTCCCTCATCGCTTGGTATGAACATGGATTCCCCGCGAACACCATCCCAGTGTCCTCTTTCATCATCGCCTCTAGGCACCTGCCTCAATCGCTCTTCATATGTGCTAAAATAAGTATCCTCTACTTTTTCGGATTCCGTTTCATTCACTTTAACCGGTAACTCTTTATCAAACATCGGTTTGGATTTCAATTCCTTTGGAAATTCAAATGTTTTCTTCCCAACGTCAGCAATTTCTTTGAAATTCATACCTGGAAAGCTCACTGTACCGCACCTCCAAGCTTCAATAGTTCAACCTTTTGCTCAATCTCCAGCCGCTGTTCTGGATAGTTATGCGCAGCAGCCATCAGAATCAAATTGCATAGCGCCCCTGCGAGCGTTTCATCAAATCCAAAGCGCTTAACAAGATATGTGGGAATCACATCCTGCAAATGTACAGCATCGGTGCGTACAACCGACTCACAGAGCATACCACCGTCTAACAGGTTATAGCAGAGAACGCCAACATTTTCTTTGTCCAAACTACCCTGTAGGCCGCGCTCCACCAATCTAATGGTATCCTCACTCGAAGATATAGTTCGACTCCAACGGCGGATCGTATCAATCTCTTCGCCGCTCAAACTGTCCGGTCTCTCCTGTCGGGAAACCGCAGTAAAGTACTTGCTCAGTGTAGTCGAAAGACGCCCGCGTGCTTCCGGTGTGTATTTCAATGGCTGTGCATTTTCAAAACGAGGGATCTTGCACAGGACAGGCTCGATCCAGTCGTTCTGATAGACGGCAGCTACACCGGTAGGTAATTTGCTGAGTTCAACGATCTGGTCATCGTTCAACCCCGCGGCTTTGCCGACAAGTTTCCGATCTTCTTCATCCGGCAAACGCATAATGATTTTGGTATTTGTATTGCGAATGGCAGCCATATCCAACAGACCGGGAGCCTGATCTGCAATGATAAAACCTTCGCCGTAAGTACGCATTTCGGCAATCGCATTACTGAGCATTTCCACAGATTTGCCAGCCAGATTGGCACTTTCCGCGCTCTGCTCGGTGGAGGTACGCTTCAAAATGTTATGTGCTTCTTCAAGCACTGTAATGTGCTTCAAAGCGCTGTTTGCCTCTTTTGCGGATGCCATACGGTATTCCTGCATCTGCATAACAAGTAAGCCCATAATAAGAGATTTGGTTTCCGTAGAGCCAACTCTGCTCAAATCCACAATAACATTTTCATCAAAGAGTTTTTCTCCAAACAAAGCTGCCTCGCTATCATTGGTAAAGACCTGTCCATAAATGCCTGTTGTAAGAGAGCGTATACGGGTAACAAGCGCACCGGTGTAATCACTCTTGTTGTCAGCTGAATAGGCAGATTCCTCAAGAACTTTCTTAATCTGCTCCAGCACGTCAGCGAAGCACGGGAAACTGTTTTCCTGTTTCCAGTTGATACTGGCAGCAATATCCCAGCCTGCCGCCGCATATGCACGTTCGCAGGCATCTTTCAGAATGGAGGGCATGGCAGCATACATCGGCCAACAGACATTGAAGATTTCAACCAGACGGTCTAAGTGTTCCTGTACGCTGATTTCATCCACGGGGAACGCAAACGGATTGATACGCAGCAGCTTTGCCTTGCGCGGGTTTGTGCTGTACACCTGCACATCGCTTCTGCCGCCAAACACATCCTTGTACTCGCCCTTGGCAGGTTCAATTACCATGAATTTTACGCTACCATCGTGCGTCAACTCGTCAAGCATATGGTAGATCGTGTTGGATTTACCGGCACCGGTGGAGCCGGTGATAAAGGTATGTGCCGTCAGGCTGTTTTTGTTGAGCTGTACAGGTGTGTTTTGTGACACCTCGCCCATACGATAAAGCTGACCCAAAGCACAAGATTCTTCAGTTTGAGGCGGGTTGCATCCGAATTCTGCATGATGAATAACTGTAACGCCGGGGAAAGATTTCTTCGGAAGCCCAATCTCCAACGCCAGCTCCTTACCGCTGATCAGCAGAGCCGGAGAAACCGTTGCAGTCATTTCATTCAGTGGATATGCGAACTGCGGGTGTGCAAAATGAGCAATGTAAGGCATCAGCTTTTGAGCATCAGATCCCTGCCATGTATTGACCTGTGTAGCCTGAACGGCAGACTTTTCACCTCGCATCAAGGCACTGTATAGTGCTGCAACCCGCTGGCTCACAGCATAGCTATCGGCAGTTACATAGGCAGCACATTCAAAGGTGCCATAGTTTGCACACTCATCCAAACGCTTGATGTTTTCATCAATCTTTTTGCGTGTATCAGCGATACGTTTGCTTTCCAAGGTGAATTGCTTGCTTTGACCGTTTGTGTAGGTACTCGTTTTACCGTCTTGGCTTCCTCCGCCGTTGGAATACGTCTTTCCGCTGTTTTCACTATAAGTGTCGCTTGTAGTAGATGTTTCACCTGTAGTAGTAGATGCAGAAGTTCCTGTGGTTTTACTGCCAAGCGTTGCTCCGCCTATGGAGCCGCCAACCGTTGCTGCAATTCCAGCAGCTACAGGGATTGCTAAACCGCCTGTAAGTAGAGCTGCTGCACCAGCAGCAACGGCTCCCGCAGCAAGACCAACCAACGACCCACGGTCTTTTGCGACAGAAGAACTTGTTCCTGTTGTTGTGCTCTGTGTTTTACTTGTGGTTTCGCTGTGGCTGGTGCTGCTTGTGTGGGTTTCACTATTTTGCCAGCTTGTGCTGTCGGTATGGCTGATACCAATAGAATCAGAATTGTTGTATGTAAAAGTGGTTTTTTCATAGGGTGACAGTTCTGTATCTATTGCCTGATAATTTGCACGAAGAGAATTTACTTCCTGCGTGGCAACAGGTGTAGCCTGTATCACAAGGCTGTACCGGCATCCGTGCAGTGCATCTGCCATGTTTTCAATTCCCTGTACAAAATTCTCAATAGAGAAATTTTCCGAATCCCTAACACTGGGGATGCCCGATATTGCAGATACCGACTTTTCCTGACCGTACAGGGAAGTTTGCATCATTTCGTCCAGCGCTTCGTTTTTCATGCCGGACAACGTGCTGCCCGGAAAGCTGCCACAGAATGCGTCTTTTATTGCACGGCCCTTGTCCGCGGTACCAACACCATCCGTTATAACACCAAGATAATACTGCGTTTCCGTGCCATCACTGGTAATGTATACGCCAATACCAGCATCCATCGCGTGCGCGGTGTACATCACGGTGATGGCCTTTTTTAGGAAATCCTCTTTTTGACCATAGACAAAGCGGTCAAGGCGGTAAAAGCGGGAGTATCGGCTTAAATTCTGCTTATCGAGGGTGGCAGGAATAGGAATAATTTTACAGTCTTTAAGTTCGGAAACATAATTCCGCGTGACGATTTTCAGTGCCTGATCAAATGCTGTTTGCTGTTCCGCTTTTGTCCGCGGGTCGTACAGCTCATTGTTTGGAGAAACAACTATTTCGTCCATTACTTGCTCATCTCCTTTGTCCGCTTGTAATCTTTCTCAAGTTCATCAAAATAGTCTTTCATGTCTGGAAACATACGTCGCAGCGCGTACATAAAATTCTGGTCATTAGCCGCGCGTTCTCTTATAATATCTCCTGCGATTTTTGTCTTTCCTTTTTTGAAATCGTTGATGATTTTTTCGCGACTTTCTTTCGACAGGTTTTTTACTTTAGTTGACGAAGTACCAATACTAGAATTACTCCGACTATCACCAGCACGCCGATTGAGACCACTACCGGCAGCAGGCGATTTCTTTTTTCCTGTGCCGGCAAAGGAGGGTTTGCACTGCCAACTTTCTTTGATGCTGTACTTTCAGCAGCTTTAATTTTTTCATCTTTCTCTTCCAAATAGTCTGAAAGTTTTTTTACATCGTTGGCACGTTTTTTATTAAAGTTGCGGCTCAAATCAAACACTGCATCAGAGTAATCCGCATTCGAAAGGGTGGAGTCTTTTGCATCCACTTGTTTCCCGTATATTTTTCGCGTTTCATCAAGCGTGTCATCCCATAAATCTGTACGGCCCTTTTCATTTGTGACATAAGCACATCCGTCAAGGAACATCTTGAAACTCCTATCAACCTTGCATGCCACACACAGCAATTCGCGCACACCAACCATATCATTACGCGCTAAGGCTTCGTCAATACGATCTGTTTCCTGAAAAGATTTATAGCTCATTGTGTCTCATCCTTTCATATCAAGAATTGCGTTCAGTTCGGAAATCCGGTCATTCAACCACTCTAGGTTTTCCTTGTTCTGTTCCAAATCAACCTTTTTATCTGCAACGTCCCGCTGTTGCTGCTTCAACTGTGCAATCACTTTACTAATGGCAGTATTATACTGTTTCAAAATATCTTGGCATTCTTTCTTCTGACGTGCATATTCTGCGCTTGCGGCTTTTTCAAGCATCTGTTTTATATCTTCGAAAATTTTGCGGGTTGTATCTGTGATTTCAAACTGCATAGCGCCAATGTTCACGCCATCGTCCACAACTCTGGTTCTGGTTTCAGTAATATTCCACGGTTCCCAAAATTTAAAGAAACCAAGGAAGCCCTCACGCTCCGGGTTTTTATATGTCACCGTATAAGATTCGCGGTGGCTCAAGCCATACTTTTGCTCACTGTATTCGAAATTTCCTAGCTTCATATCATCAATTTTGTCATGAATTTCGCGCAGCGATGCAGTTTTACCAATATCAAAGCCGGTAATACTCAGATCATCCTCAATTTCCCGCATAGAGGCTTCGTAGGTAACCAAAAGCGCTTTGAAATCGCCTTCCATGCGTTTTTCCACATCAGAAAGACAAATGGATTTGATCTTTTGGAGCATTTCATCCCGCTTTGCCCCAATTTCGTGGAAAATCATCTTGCGAGCGTTTTCAGAACTGCCACTGAGAGAAGATGCGCGGTTTCCAATTTGGTTTACTAAGGCGTCCAGTTCCCGGTTGAACTGCCGCTGAGGTTCCTCTAAGATTTGCTCATCAAATCGTATCGCTTCTGTTTTATTTTCAAGCTCTGTGTAAAGCTCCTGCATATTCTCATGCTTTTGCTCGGTAGCTTTCAATTCCTCCTGCATTTTTGCAAGTGCATTTTCATCTTTGCCGATACGATCCGTCAGTGCTGCCCTTGCAGAGCTTTCTTGCAGCTGCGCACGGAAGTTGCGCGTAGCCAATGCAATTTTATACGGATACGCATATTTGCCCAGATATTCGTTGATGGTCAGTTCCAGACCGATAATGCCGGTTTGAATCAAATTCAGCGTCAGCTGTGCCTTATCTTTAGCTGCATCATCATGCTGAGTAGTAAGCTGCTGCTCTGCTTGCTGCCGGATTTCATTCAGTTGTTTGCGGCAGGACGGGGTAAGAATTGCAGCCTCAGAAAAATCATCACAGAGAATTTTGGCTAAGGCAAGTTTACTCCTTTTTGGTAACTCGATGCCCCGTTCTTGCTCCCTAAGCATCAATGCACCACTGGCAGACAGCGGTATAATTTGCGTAGAAACGATGCCGCGTTCGGCAAGGTATCTTTGTCTCTTCTGTACAATAGCTTTGGCATCCTCATTTTCATTCAGTTCATCTGCTTTATTCATGACAAAAATAAAGCGATCCTGAGCTTCTTTTCCTTGTGCCTCGATTTCGGCAGCAATACTATCCAGAAGTGCACAGTCGGATTTAATTTCCGGTTTCGTGACATCCAGCACATAAATAATCAGGGGACGATTCTTTCGGTCTTTAATAACCGATTCTGTGATAGCACTGTGTACTGTTGTTGCGGAATTGTCAGGACCTGGCGTGTCTTCAATGCACAAGTGAAAATTCTGTCCGGAAACGCCGGGGATATCCCCATACAAATCCAGATAATGCACATTTTTATCATTGTTCAGCTCTTTCAGAAGCTCTTTTTCTGCTGGTTGTACAGGGCCAAGTGCTACACCGTACTCATCCGATGCCTGCACAGTAAATGCGGCTTGGTCATCACAGTCATGAATGCGAGCGATTTTTGCTGTAGTGCCTTCGTTCCCTGCCGGCAGCAGAGGCTGTCCTAACAGAGCGTTAATCAAGGTGGATTTTCCGCTGCTCATAGGTGCCATGACAGCCATCTTGAAAGTCGCATCCATATCTGCATTATACGCTTCCCTTAAAGCAGGACTTTTCCAGTCGTTGATAGGCGCATCCGGGGCATAGAGACTATCAACAAGCGCGTCCAACGACTGGCGCAAATTTTTATCACTTTTTGCAAAGTGCTCTGGTCTATGAACTTCAAATTCAGTCTCGTGCGGCTTTTCTGCATACTGGGCAAAATACTCTTTCAGATCGGTAAAGTCGATTTCGCGGCCTGTAAAGTAAATGTCGACTTTCTCGCAGTTCAAGGCATCTTCCAGTTCCGGTGCGAGACCTTTCCAACCATCCGTAGGAAAGAACCATGATTGCAGGCGCTTGTTTTGGGTATACTCGACCCAGCGCTCTCTGCTTTGAACTGGTTCTCCATCCAACTTGAATGTGCTTTCTTGTTTATAAGGATTATAGCCGATTTCAAGTTTCATAAATAGATCGCTCCTTTATAATTATCGTACACAGTTTTTTATTGAAACTCCGCATCTTTATGTGTTGGGGAAGATTATCACACATTTATTTGTTTCTTCTTCGCTGCCTTATAGCACGTCTCTGTTCACGCTCAATGCGTTCACGGCAATATTCACCAATCGTTAATTCCAGACCTGTAATGCCGCTGATTATCATATGCTCGGTTGCCATGTCGGCCTCTAACCGTAATTCTTCCAACAAATCGCGACTATCTTGTGTCAAATCTGCATAATTCGAAAGATCACGGTCGCAGGAAGCTGCTTCCAGATACAACTTTTCCTTAGGGGAAAGAGCTTCTCCGGCAGACTGCTTATTATACAGAACAGCGGCTCTCGCTTGCACAGGAATAATTGGATTTGTCGGCAACGACAGACGCTTTAAATAGTTTCGCATATTTTTCTTGAGCTTCGGAATTGTTTCGCCATTCTCCTCATCAAGATTATCCACTTTATTTGCAACATACAAAATATGCCGCTTTTGATGCCCTTTCCCTTTTATGGTGTCAGCAATTTCTTGAAGAAGAAACGCTTCATCGTCAACCTGCGGTTTTGTCGCATCTAATACAAAAAGGATTAGTGCAGTTGTTTTACTAAGTAAAACCTTTTGCATGATTTCCCGATGCTTTTCCGTTGAAGAATTATTGGGACCGGGGGTATCAATAAACTGTAACCTTGCTTCACTTCCAGCAATTGCGGGAATATCCCCCGCAATATCAATGTAGAACACCTCATCTTCGGAGTTGTACGCATCGATCAGCTCTGGGGTTGCAGCGCACTTTTCATGGATGATTATTCCTGCCTCGTTACGGCATTGTACAGTGAATCCGTCCGTACCATCGCAATCCGTAATGGTCGTCACTTTTGCTGTTGTCGCTTCGTTTGAAGTCGGAAGTAAAGTGGTGCGAAGAAGCGCATTAAGCAGTGTGGATTTTCCGCTACTCATTGGTGCCAAAACAGCAACATCAAATGGTACTTTTTCCATGATAGTGTCCTTTCTTGACTATATTTCAAAGCTACATCAAATTTCATTTAAATCTGGTGCATCATTTGAATTTCTTTTAGCCATTTTTCACGAAGTCCTTGTGGCCCAATGACATTTACATAACTGCCTTGGCTTAGCAGCCACATCAAGATTCCCTTGCCAAAGGTTTCTGCTTTTACCGTGTAGCTGCCATCCTCGTTCTGGCTGACCTCCGCAGTAGGCAGCTTGTCAAGCACCGATTCTATTGCCGGACCGGAATAGGTAAACTCTACGGTCTGCGGTACACCGCCATACATAAAAATGTTGCGGTTCTTGTATTCGCCCTCTTTGAAGCGGTCCTTGTAGGGAATATCAAATTTTTCATCCAACACGACAGCTGATTGGATGCGGTCAAGCCGATATACGGTGGGGTAGGCATCGTTTGGCTTTTCAAATGCTTCCCGTTTTGCCTTGTCTGCGATGAACGCCATAATGTAAAAATAGTATTCCGAGAACAGCAGTCCAACGGGTTCGATCTTGCGCTTGACCTCGGTATCATCCTTGCGCAGATAGGTAATCTCCAGCATATTCTGTGTCTGAATTGCCTGCGCCGCCTGCCACAGCACCGACATATTCGGTGGGCGATGTGCAGGCTCACGGTAATTGAACAACTCGTTGGAGATAAACGGCTCGATGGATTTTACTTTTTTGGGCGAAACACAGTGGTTCATCACCTTGTTCACCAGCGATTCCAGTTCAGTCTTGTCAAATGCGCGGCTCTCCAGCAAAATTTTGCAGATTGCCAGCATTTCGCCCTCGCTGATGTGGATCATTTCCTCCGTCACCAGCCGATACCCATTGGCGGCGCGGTCAAATTCCACGCTCTGAATCAGCCCCTGCCGGGTCGTCTGCTCGGAAAGGAAATCCCGGATGCTGTCCAGATCACGCTGGATGGATTTTTCATTTACGCCGTAGGCTTCTGCCACGGCTTTTTTGTTTATGACCTGCCCATTTTGTAGCGCCTGATACAGGTCAAGAACGCGATTGCTCTTTGACATTTCATCACCCATAATTCGACAGATTGTTACTAGATGTAGTATAACACATCATGACTATAAACGCCACACTTTTTTGTCTGTTTTATACAGAACATCTTCTTAACACATCTATAAAATTGTATTCATGCACAGTGCAGGTGATAAAAGACATAATGCCAAACATTACACACAACACAATGATAATCACAAGCGCTGTCACAATAACGTACGCAGTAAATCGGAGCGATGCGGTCAAATCCTTACAGTGCAGCCATGCTCCCGACAGAATCAGCAGCACCATAATAATGTAGGCGATAGCCACTGCGTCAAACACAATAGATTACCTCCACTGATAGAACCCCGCGTCAAACGACCGCGGGGCTTTAAGGTTATGGTATGCCAAACTGAAAATCAGGACCTTTCATTTTTGCCTTCTGCTTCAAGTGCAGTCTCAAACTGAAGGTGAACGGCGGTGCCAAGCACTGCCTCGAATGCTTCTTCCAGCATTTTCCCATAGCGGTCAGACACGACTGCTAAGGTAAATTTACTGCGGACTACCAGGGTAATTGTCATGTATCTGGTCACGCCAGTTACTTTGAGGTCTTTGATGTAGAAGTCATAGACCGCCTCCGTCATACGTTCTCGACAATACTCTTTTACTCGTTCCAAAATAGCATCGCTATTTTCTGCCACATACTCTTCCGTTTTCATTCCGGAAGTCGATGCGTTTCCTGCGTTCTGCTTTTCATTGTAGTCCATCACAATTTGCCTCCGTTTTGCGCTGTTTGGTTTGTTTGTACTTAAAGCATATCATGCCGAGTGGACACCAATTGTCCACCTTAAAATCTTTTTTGGTGTATGGGCAGATTCGGACTCGATTTTTTCTTTAAGCAGCCCTCTTCGTGCCGCGCATTTTGCTTTGTCGTATGTGTCATACTGTGTTTTTGGCGTGTTGTCCAGAACTGTATCACTGTCAATGCTACAATTCGTCAGAATGAATTTTGCGCGTTCACGATAAAATGTATATATCCTGTCTCTT
>ENA-OXRK01000669-OXRK01000669.1-human-gut-metagenome-genome-assembly--contig:-NODE-669-length-11241-cov-7.51725_pt1 | contig 11241 bp, 7 predicted proteins | sample MGYA00249590_ERZ652579 | MGnify/ENA primary metagenome ERZ652579 (study PRJEB26925, sample SAMN05826952) | human gut metagenome | biome: ENVO:2100002; feature: ENVO:00000062; material: ENVO:00002003...
ACCCGGAGGACTACCTCGACGCGGTCGCCGAGGAACTCAACGACCGGCCACGCAAAACCCTCGGGTTCATGAAACCAAGCGAGAAGATCATCGAACTGCTCGACGCCGCGTGATAACCTCAACAACCGACAACGTGACCATGGAAGGCCGCTCAAACCTCAGGTGTTGCAACCACCACTAGAATCTGCCAAGCGTAATCCACGATGGTGGTGTGGATCCTCAGAAGAATAAGGAAGCGATTACGCGAAAGAATATGTCGGGTGTCGCTCGTCGCACGCGGCGTATGAGGCGTCGGAAGCGTGAGCGCTTGCACAAGCTCGATATGCTCCTCGGCAAATTTGGATACCCCGTTATTGAGCCGGAGTCCTTGGATAAGCCCTTTGAAGAATGGCATGTAAGGGCTGAGCTGGCTACACGATACATCGAAGATGATGAACTTCGCCGTGAGAGTATTTCTATCGCATTGAGACATATGGCAAGGCATCGCGGATGGCGCAATCCTTATCGTCAGGTGGACTCGCTGATCAGCGACAATCCATATTCGAAGCAATATGGCGAACTGAAGGAAAAAGCGAAGGCGTACAACGATGACGCAACTGCTGCGGAAGAAGAGAGCACTCCCGCGCAGTTAGTGGTGGCGATGTTGGATGCTGGATATGCGGAAGCTCCTCGACTGCGTTGGCGTACCGGTTCTAAAAAACCGGATGCGGAAGGCTATTTGCCGGTACGTTTGATGCAGGAAGATAATGCTAACGAGCTGAAGCAAATATTCAGGGTCCAGAGAGTGCCCGCGGATGAGTGGAAGCCGCTGTTCCGTAGTGTGTTTTATGCGGTGTCTCCTAAAGGTTCGGCAGAGCAGCGTGTCGGTCAGGATCCTCTGGCTCCTGAACAGGCTAGGGCATTAAAGGCTTCTTTGGCTTTTCAGGAGTATCGTATCGCGAATGTGATTACGAACCTAAGAATCAAGGATGCTTCCGCAGAACTTCGCAAACTTACTGTTGATGAGAAGCAAAGCATTTATGACCAACTCGTGTCACCTTCTTCGGAAGATATCACATGGTCTGATTTATGCGATTTCCTCGGCTTCAAGCGGAGCCAGTTGAAAGGCGTGGGTAGCTTGACCGAGGATGGAGAAGAACGTATATCCAGCCGTCCGCCTCGATTGACTTCAGTCCAGCGTATTTACGAGTCGGACAACAAGATTCGTAAACCGTTGGTGGCCTGGTGGAAATCCGCGTCTGACAATGAGCATGAGGCAATGATTCGCCTGCTGTCTAATACGGTGGATATCGATAAGGTGCGTGAAGACGTGGCGTATGCTTCTGCGATTGAATTTATCGATGGATTAGATGATGATGCGTTAACCAAACTTGACTCCGTTGATCTCCCCTCCGGTCGTGCTGCATACAGTGTTGAAACTTTGCAAAAACTCACTCGTCAGATGCTGACTACTGATGATGATTTGCACGAAGCACGTAAAACGCTGTTCAACGTTACGGATAGTTGGCGTCCGCCGGCAGATCCAATTGGGGAGCCTCTGGGTAATCCATCGGTCGACCGTGTGCTGAAAAACGTCAACCGATATCTCATGAATTGTCAGCAGCGCTGGGGTAATCCCGTCTCAGTGAACATTGAACATGTGCGCTCTTCGTTCTCGTCGGTTGCCTTTGCCCGCAAAGACAAGCGTGAATATGAAAAGAACAATGAGAAGCGTTCGATATTCCGCAGCTCGTTGAGTGAACAGCTTCGCGCGGATGAGCAGATGGAAAAAGTGCGTGAATCCGATTTACGGAGATTGGAAGCCATTCAGCGTCAAAATGGACAGTGCCTGTATTGCGGCCGTACGATTACATTCCGTACGTGCGAAATGGATCATATCGTTCCCCGGAAAGGCGTCGGCTCTACGAACACGAGGACCAATTTCGCTGCGGTATGTGCCGAATGCAATCGTATGAAATCGAACACTCCATTTGCGATTTGGGCAAGGAGCGAGGATGCCCAAACTCGAGGGGTAAGCCTTGCTGAAGCTAAAAAGCGTGTGACAATGTTTACTTTCAATCCCAAGTCATATGCTCCTCGGGAAGTGAAAGCGTTCAAGCAAGCGGTAATCGCAAGGCTTCAGCAAACGGAAGATGATGCTGCCATCGATAATCGTTCCATCGAATCAGTGGCTTGGATGGCTGATGAACTCCACCGCCGTATCGATTGGTATTTCAATGCGAAGCAGTATGTGAATTCTGCTTCAATCGATGATGCTGAAGCCGAGACAATGAAAACCACGGTGTCGGTGTTCCAAGGCCGTGTCACGGCATCTGCAAGACGTGCAGCTGGCATTGAAGGGAAGATACATTTTATTGGCCAGCAATCAAAGACTCGTCTGGATCGTCGTCATCATGCGGTGGACGCTTCCGTTATCGCGATGATGAACACGGCTGCTGCGCAGACGTTGATGGAACGTGAATCATTGAGAGAATCGCAGCGTTTGATTGGTCTCATGCCAGGCGAACGTTCATGGAAGGAATACCCCTATGAGGGCACTTCACGCTATGAATCGTTCCATCTTTGGTTGGATAATATGGACGTTTTGCTTGAGCTGCTTAATGATGCGTTGGACAATGATCGAATTGCTGTCATGCAATCGCAGCGTTATGTCCTTGGTAATTCCATAGCACATGATGCCACAATTCATCCGCTCGAAAAAGTGCCGTTGGGCTCGGCGATGAGCGCGGATCTTATTCGACGTGCTTCTACACCGGCCTTGTGGTGTGCTTTGACGCGTTTGCCGGATTATGATGAAAAAGAGGGTTTGCCGGAAGATTCACATCGTGAAATACGAGTGCATGATACTCGGTATTCCGCTGACGATGAGATGGGATTCTTCGCGTCGCAAGCTGCGCAGATTGCTGTGCAGGAAGGGTCTGCAGATATCGGTTCGGCGATTCATCATGCCCGCGTGTACCGGTGCTGGAAGACGAATGCCAAGGGAGTTCGTAAATATTTCTATGGCATGATTCGCGTATTCCAAACTGATCTGCTACGCGCTTGCCATGATGATTTATTTACCGTGCCGTTGCCCCCGCAGTCTATTTCGATGCGGTATGGCGAGCCTAGGGTGGTGCAGGCGCTGCAAAGCGGTAATGCTCAGTACTTGGGGTCGTTGGTTGTCGGTGATGAAATCGAGATGGATTTTTCCAGTCTCGATGTTGATGGTCAGATTGGCGAGTATTTACAATTCTTCTCGCAGTTTAGTGGAGGGAACCTTGCATGGAAACATTGGGTTGTTGATGGATTCTTTAACCAGACGCAGTTGAGGATAAGACCTCGATACCTTGCTGCGGAAGGATTGGCAAAAGCGTTTTCTGACGATGTTGTTCCAGATGGGGTCCAGAAAATTGTGACAAAACAAGGATGGCTACCTCCGGTTAATACAGCAAGTAAGACTGCGGTTCGTATCGTAAGACGCAATGCTTTTGGCGAACCGAGATTATCGTCGGCACACCATATGCCGTGCTCATGGCAGTGGAGGCATGAGTGAATCATGCAAAACCAGTGGCGTGTAATCGACTGTACCGATCTTGACGGCTCCATCTCCTATGAACGGGGAAGGATGCGAGTCGTCAAGAACGATACAGGGGAGTGCGTGGATGTGCCACTTGCTCAGATTGCGGTAGTGCTACTGGGATTGCATGTGCGATGTTCGGCTGCGGTATTACATGAGATGGCACGGTATGGCGTGTCAGTCATGCTCTGCGATTGGCGTGGTGTTCCTGACGCTGCGCTGCATGCATGGACTGACATGCCTACCACAGTTACCACGCGGCAATTGGCGCAGTCGAACATGTCTCTTCCTCGCAAGAAAAGTGCGTGGGCGCGTATTGTACAGATGAAGATTCGTGGACAAGCTGCTTGCCTCGATTCATCAAAACTCGAAGGTGGAGGCTTGCTACGAGGTATTGCAGCCTCTGTTCGTTCGGGTGATCCTTCCAATTGCGAAGGTCATGCTGCACGTGAATATTGGAGGCGAATGTTTCCTCAAGATGAGAAATTCAGAAGGATTCCGGGGCAGGGTTATGGTCGGAATGCGCAGTTGGATTATGCCTATATGGTGCTGCGAGGATTCGCGGTTAAAGCGGTGATAGCAGCAGGATTAATTCCATCTTTAGGCGTGAATCATCACGGGCGCGGCAATTATTTCTGTCTTGCAGATGATCTGTTGGAGGTATATAGGCCGGCAGTGGATTACAGAGTCTCACTGCTGAATGATGAAGACTCGTTGCAGGAGAAGGCAGTAAAGAAGCATTTGGTAGATGCTGTGAATCAACAATTCAACGGTTCCGGTTTGACTATACCGAGCTCATTGAATGATTTTGCGCAGCAATTTGGTTTATATTGCGAAGGCAAAATCGACAGGTTGCAGGTTCCCGAATATGTAGGCGAGTCATGAAACGCGATGAGGACAGTGGCGGCATGTGGTGCTTGGTGATGTTTGATTTGCCGGTCAAGACAAAACGGCAACGGCATGCTGCAACTGTCTTTAGAAATATGTTGCTCGACATGGGATATGGAATGGTGCAGTATTCCGTATATGTGCGGTATACGCCTACGCAATCGGGTAATAGGGCGACGGTCAAAATGATTAAAGACAATCTGCCAGCTAATGGCTTAGTTAGAATTTTGCATATTAGCGATCATCAGTGGTCCACGGCGGCCCGATTTTCTTCTGGAAAACGTGAGATTGAGGAAGAAACGCCTGACTTTCTCACGCTTTTTTGAACGTAGGAGAGTCTGAAAAGATTGAAAAATAGCCCTTCTTGATAGGCTATCAAGCTTATCAAGAAGGGTGAATGCTAATTCCCAGCAGTGCGAGGGCCTTCACCTGTTCGGGGCCAAGCTTATCAAGAAGGGTGAATGCTAATTCCCAGCGGATGACGATGGCGGAAATCATGCCCTACAAGCTTATCAAGAAGGGTGAATGCTAATTCCCAGCACTTCCGCCATCACCGGTCAGCCTGAACCAAGCTTATCAAGAAGGGTGAATGCTAATTCCCAGCCAATGGATATTATTGACGATAACATGTACAAGCTTATCAAGAAGGGTGAATGCTAATTCCCAGCCCTGCGCACCGAAGAGGGGTACGGTTTGCAAGCTTATCAAGAAGGGTGAATGCTAATTCCCAGCGGATTAGACTGGTGTCGATGCTGTGAATCAAGCTTATCAAGAAGGGTGAATGCTAATTCCCAGCAGGACGTGCAACGCAAGTATTTCAAGATCAAGCTTATCAAGAAGGGTGAATGCTAATTCCCAGCTCGTCGATGTGTTCCAAGAGGTTTGGTGCAAGCTTATCAAGAAGGGTGAATGCTAATTCCCAGCTATTGTTCGGGTGCGATGGTGATGATCACAAGCTTATCAAGAAGGGTGAATGCTAATTTTGAATGCTGGAATGCTTGGGTTGATTTGGCTGATTTAGCTGTGATGGCCGCTGCGGGAATGGCCCTTGCGCGGTTGGCGGCAGAGGTTGCGGCGCGGATTGCGGCACTGATTGTTGTGCCAATTGCGTCTGCGGTGAAAAATATGGCGACGGCTGTGTCTGACTGTTTATCGGCGGATGTTCCGGCTCAGGTTGTGGCTGGAATGGAGAATATTGCGGTTGCGCCATTGTATGCCCCTGCCCCTTCATTGCCATTTCATTGGCGCATGGCGAGGGCTGAAAACCAAGATGATGAATCCTGCATGAGTTATCCGTGATTCCTGTGCGTTGGTACAGCGCGGAAGGTTGAGCAGCCGACATATGCAGGCTTGTCGGTTCACGCGAATATCTTTAAACCTATGACTTCCAATACCCTTCGTATGTCAACCATGTTCCTGCGCACCCTGCGCGAGGACCCCGCTGATGCCGATGTCGATTCGGCCAAGCTGCTGCAGCGCGCCGGCTATATCCGCAAGGCCGCACCCGGTATCTGGACCTGGCTGCCGCTCGGTCTGCGCGTGCTGAACAAGATCGAGGCCATCATCCGCGAGGAGATCAACGGCATCGGCGCCCAGGAAGTGCACTTCCCGGCCCTGCTGCCGCGCGAACCCTACGAGGCCACCCATCGCTGGGAGGAGTACGGCGATAACATCTTCCGTTTGAAGGATCGCCACGAGGCCGATTACCTGCTGGCCCCCACCCACGAGGAGATGTTCACCCTTCTGGTCAAGGACATGTACTCCTCTTACAAGGACCTGCCCGTCACCCTGTACCAGATCCAGACCAAGTACCGCGACGAGTTCCGTCCGCGCGCCGGCCTGATCCGTGGTCGTGAATTCGTCATGAAGGACGCCTATTCCTTCACCATCGATGAAGAAGGCATGCGCAAGGCCTACTACGACGAGCGCGGCGCCTACGAGCGTATCTTCCAGCGTCTCGACCTGAAGTACGTACCTGTGTTCGCCATGTCCGGCCCGATGGGCGGCTCCGCATCCGAGGAGTTCCTGGCTCCGATGCCGATCGGCGAAGATACCTTCGCGCTGGCACCTTCCGGCAAGGCATGGAATGTGGAGGCCCTGAGCACTCCGGAGCTGCCGGAAATCGATGCTTCCACCACTCCCGCCGCTTCCAAGGAAGCCACCCCGGATGCCAAGACCATCGACAACATGATCGAGCGTGCCAACGCCGACCACCCGCGTACTGATGGCCGTGAATGGCAGGCTTCCGACATCCTCAAGAACGTGGTGATCACCGTCAAGCACCCTGAGGATGAAGAGCATGACGAGCCGTGGCGTGAAGTGATTGTCGTCGGCGTGCCCGGCGACCGTACGGTGGATATGAAGCGACTGGAAGCCCAGTTCGCGCCCGCCGAACTTGAGGAAGCCACTGAGGAAGACCTGAAGCAGCACCCCGAACTGGTGCCCGGTTACATCGGACCGATGGTGCTTGGCCCGCAGGCCGAGGCTGCTGGCGTGAAGAACCCGGTTCGCTACCTGATCGACGCGCACGTGGTCAAGGGTTCCGCTTGGTTCACTGGTGCCGATGAGAACGAGGTCGACTACTACAACCTGGTGTACGGCCGTGACTTCAAGGCCGACGGCGTGGTGGAAGCCGTTGAGGTTCGCCACGGCGACATGAGCCCGGATGGTTCCGGTCCGTTGAGCTTCGAGCGTGGTGTGGAAATCGGTCAGGTGTTCCAGCTGGGTCTCAAGTACTCCAAGGCACTGGATCTGAAGGTGCTCGACCAGAACGGCAAGGCCGTGCCGGTGTGGATGGGCTGCTATGGCATCGGTGTTTCCCGCGTGCTGGCCTGCATCGCCGAAACACACCACGACGAAGCCGGCTTGGCTTGGCCGTCCGTGATTGCCCCGGCTGCCGTGCACGTGGTGGCCACCGGCAAGGACGCCGTGGCGTTTGAAGGTGCCGAGAAGCTGGTCGCCGAGCTTGAAGCCAAGGGCCTTGAGGTTATTTACGATGACCGCAAGAAGGTGTCTCCGGGCGTCAAGTTCAAGGATGCCGAGCTGATCGGCGTGCCGCTGGTCGCCGTGGTCGGCCGCGATTACGTCAACGACGGCACCATCGAACTGCGCGACCGCAACGGCGAAAACAAGGTCGCCGTGCCCGCCGCCGAAGCCGCCGACGCGCTCGCCGAGCGCTTCGCCGCCCTCAGTTGAGTCCCACTTACTCAGCCTCGGCGTTAATCGCATCAAGCGCCATTCTGCCCAGTCGCAGAATGGCGCTTTGCTGTGGATAACCGAAACTTATCCACATTCTTAAAAATTCAACTGCGTCACAGTATCCACATTTGCCAGTTGCCCTTGTGCACTTCAAACGTCATGCCTCACAGTGGAGGTACCGCTGGGGCGTGCAAGCCGGCAATGAAGCCGGAGACAGGCTCCGGCGGTCCACATCCAAACAACAGGCCAGCAGGCCGAGGAAAGGACCGATCATGGCAAATCAACAAGCAGCAGTGACCGTCACCGGCTTTGTGGCCGGTGATCCGACACTAGGCGGAACCGAGAGCTTCCGCGTGCTGACATTCCGTATGGGCAGCACGCGCAGTCGACTCAACCCGACTACCAGACAATGGGAGGATTACGGAACCGCATGGGTGGGCGTCAAAGCGTTCCGTGCTTTGGCCGTGAACGCCGCCAGTTCGGTTCGCCGCGGTGACCGCATCATTGTGGTCGGCTCACTCATCACCGAGCAGTGGACCAATGAGCAAGGCGAACCGCGCAGTAGAACCGTTCTCGAAGCCACCAACATTGGGCATGACCTGACCTTCGGCACCACGTCGCTGATCAAGCCACAGCGTGCCGGTAATGGGAACGGAGGCAATGGTGGCAACGGTAACGGCAATGCCAACGGTGCCGTCGAAGGTATGGATGGCGGAAACGGGCAACGAGCATCGTCGCCGTACGTTAGGCCAACGCAATATGGCGCGGGCGGTGCCGCATCCGGTGTGGGTATTGACCCGTATGCGACCTCGTCGGAATCTGGCCCCGTCGAATTTGGGGTCACCTCCGATTCCGGCCAATCGCCGTCGCCATCAACCGAGTCCGCGGCCGTGGCCGATGCCGTCATGTCGCAACCGGACGCCGACACCAATCAACCACAGCCCGTGGCCCAACAAACCTACGTCGACGGTTTCGCCGAATCTTCCAATCCCAGTGATTCCGAATTCTGAGTGCCAACCATACATCATGAAAAACCGCTGTGTTCGCCTGTAATCGAGGCAAACACAGCGGTTTTCCTTTACATAACGGGGATTACCAAATACGCACACGGTCCTTGGGCGCGAGCCACATGGCGTCGCCTTCGGTCACGCCAAAGGCATCGTAGAAGAGGTCCACGTTGCTGGCGATGCCGTTGGTGCGGAATTCGGCCGGAGAATGCGGGTCGATCTGCAGGTACTGTTCGGCCAGCTCGTCGCGGTTCTTGGTGCGCCAGATGGAGGCGTAGCTCAGGAAGAAGCGCTGCAGGCCGGTGAATCCGTCCATTTCGGGGGCGGTATCGAGCAGTGCCTTGATGGCGGCGGGGGAGCCGTCTTCTTTGGCGTCGGACTTACCTGCCGCCTTGCCGAGCGCGAATGCATACGCCTTGAGCGCGATGTTCACGCCGCCCAAATCGCCGATATTCTCGCCGATGGTCAGCGCGCCGTTCACGTGCGGTGCCTTATCAGGCTCGTCAGCGTACTTCTCGGCCAGCTGCAGCGGCACAAAGCTGTTGTACTGGGCGATCAATGCGCCGGTACGGGCCTCGAAGTTCTTGCGATCCTCGTCGGTCCACCAGTTGTTGAGCTTGCCGTCGCCGTCGTACTGCGAACCCTGATCGTCGAAGCCATGGCCGATCTCGTGGCCGATCACTGCGCCGATGCCGCCATAATTCGCCGCATCCTCGGCCTTCGGGTCGAAGAACGGGGGCTGCAGAATCGCGGCCGGGAACACGATGACGTTCATGCTCGGCTCGTAGTAGGCGTTCACCGTCTGCGGATTCATCAGCCATTCGTCCTTGTCGACCGACTTGCCGACCTTGGCCAGCTGATAGCCGGTCTCGTACAGGTTCGCGGCCTTGGCGTTCTCGGCGGGCAGCGCATCCGCGGAAACACTCAGCGCCGAATAATCGCGCCAGTGGTTGGTGTAGCCGATCTTCGGCGTGAACTTGGAGATCTTCTCCAGAGCCTTGGCCTTGGTGTCCTCGCCCAGCCAATCGGAATTGGTGATGGACACGCGGTAGGCGTCAATCAGATTGGCGACCAGCTCTTCCATGCGGCGCTTCGAGCTTTCGGGGAAGTGCAGGCGCACGTATTCGCGGCCCACATCTTCACCACAAATGCCGTTGACCAGGCTCACCGCGCGCTTCCAACGATCGCGCTGCTTCTTGGCACCGGAGAGCACCTTGCCGTAGAAGTCAAAGTTGGTGGTGTCGAAGTCGCGAGACAGGGAGGAGGCGAAGCCCAGAATCATGTGAACACGGGCCCACAGCTTAAGGTCGGCCAGATCGGCCTCGGCCCAGAACGCATCAAGACCAGTGAGGAAGCTCGGCTCGTGCACAATGACGCGCGCGAACACAGACTTGAAATCAATCGGCTGAGCCTTGGCGGCTTCGGTGGCGTCATAAGCGGTCTGCCAAGCGTCGATCCAAGAACCGAGATCGAAGTTTTTCAGCGTGGCGGCCAGATCGGCGTAATCGGTGGGGTTGTAGGTCTTCACCGAGTCGCGCGTGGCCACATTGTCCCAATGGTTGGCGGCGATCTTGGTTTCCACGGCAAGGAAGTGGCGGGCCATGCCGAGCGCGGCTTCGCTGGGAACCGTGGCGGGAGCGTTGCTCTCGTCATCGCCGGTGTTGGACGGCAGCTCATCGCCACCGTTGGACTCGGCGGCGGGCGCGTATCCGGCGTTCACCAGCTGGGTGGCGACCATCGCCACGTATGCTTCGCGCACGGGAGCGTAGTGATCCTCGCGATAGTAGGCTTCATCCGGCAGACAAAGGCCGGCCTGCTCAAGGTGGGCGATGTTGCGGTCCGGGTCGCCCGGGTCGCCGTAAACGGCCAAGCCGAACAGATCGGGGCCGCCGGCTGGGTTGATCGTGCCGAGCACGCGCGTGAGTGCGGCCTTGTCGATGGCGGAATCGATGAGGTCAAGCTCGTCGCGGATTGGGTCAAGCCCGGCGGCCTCTATGGCGTCGGTGTTGAGGAATGAGCGGTACAGGGCCTCAGACTTGACAGCCGGGCAGTCGTCGGCGTCGAGGATGTCGCGTACTTGGTTTTCGGCGTCTTCGGCAAGCTTGTCGAAGGAGCCGTAGCGCGAACGATCGTCGGGCAATCGGTAGGTGTCGATCCATGGGCCATTCACGTAGCGGAACAGGTCGTTGGTCGGCTTGATGACGGAGGAGAACGATGCCGGGTCGATGCCCGACGTCAGCGTTTCGGTTTCGTTGGTCATGGCCCTAAGCCTAATCGCGGCGGGGGAGAAGCGTTGATGGTGCAGATATTGCGTTATGGGCATTGCGCTGTCAGTGAACTAGACAGATTGCCTAATTGTGGTGATGGTTCAAATTAGACAACTTGTCTATCATAGTATGTGGAATCTGAACATGGACCTTGAGCTAAGGAGTTACGATGAGCAATCCGAACGAGGACCAGTGGAATGGCCAGACGGGCCAGCCCAACCAGAGCCAGCCGAACCAGCCGAATCCGGCGGGTCAACCGGGCCAACCGCAGTATCTGTCTCTTATACACATCTCCGAGCCCACGAGACGCGTAGTAATCTCG
>ENA-OXRK01000672-OXRK01000672.1-human-gut-metagenome-genome-assembly--contig:-NODE-672-length-11196-cov-9.71529_pt1 | contig 11196 bp, 6 predicted proteins | sample MGYA00249590_ERZ652579 | MGnify/ENA primary metagenome ERZ652579 (study PRJEB26925, sample SAMN05826952) | human gut metagenome | biome: ENVO:2100002; feature: ENVO:00000062; material: ENVO:00002003...
TGGTTGCCGGCACCTACAAGAAGTGGGCCATCGAGAACGGCAAGAAGTACTTCTCTGTCGCTTCCGGCGGCGGCACGGGCCGTACCCTGCACCCCGATAACGTGGCCGCAGGCCCCGCAAGCTACGGCCTGACCGACTCTCTGGGCCGTGTGCACGGTGATGCTCAGTTTGCAGGTTCTTCTTCTGTGCCTGCACACGTTGAGATGATGGGCCTGATCGGCATGGGCAACAACCCCATGGTTGGTGCTACCGTTGCATGCGCTGTTGCTGCAGCTCAGGCTAACGCCTAAGTTTTTCCTAAGTTTCAGCGAGGGGAAGCTGCTTTCCGAATGAGCAGCTCCCCCTTTTTTGCTGATAGATGTCCGAACACAAGCAACCCGAATATGAGAAGGAAGAAACAATGAAAAAGAATCAGATCCGCAAGAGCGTGGCTGCGCTGGCCATGGCGGTTGTTGTGGGTGTCAGTCTGCTGGGCTACGGCTGCGGCAGCAAGTCCGCTTCCACCGCAGGCGGCGTGTCCGGCGATTTCACCGGCACTGCCAAGGGTATGGGCGGCGACGTTACCGTTACCCTGACGCTGGAAGACGGCAAGATCACCGGCTGCACCGCTGAGGGTAAGGACGAGACCCCCGGCATCGGTACGCTGGCACTGGAGCAGCTGCCCGCTCAGATCGCTGAGACCGGCAGCATCGCTGTGGACGGCGTGTCCACCGCGACCATCACCTCCAACGCCATCAAGGAGGCAGCAGCCGCTGCCCTGACTGCCGCCGGCTTGAATGCTGACGACTATAAGATCGAGGTCAAGGCCGACGAGACCAAGGCCGAGGATTCCACCGTTGACGCTGACGTTGTCATCGTGGGTGCAGGCGGCGCAGGCATGACCGCTGCCATCACCGCTGCTGCCGAGGGCAAGAGCGTTGTGATCGTGGAGAGCCAGGCCATGGTGGGCGGCAACTCTGTGCGCGCTACCGGCGGCATGAACGCCGGCAAGACCGTGTATCAGGATGAGAACGAGTTCGGCGAGTCTGCCGGTGTCGAAAAGACCCTGAAGACCGCTGCTGAAAAGTACGCTGACAACGAGACCATCACCGCTCTGGCAAAGACCGTCTCTGAGCAGTGGGCAGAGTACCAGAAGAACCCCACCGGCTACTTCGACTCTGTTGAGCTGATGGAGCTGGACACCATGATCGGCGGCAAGGGCATCAACGACCCTGCTCTGGTGGAGACCCTGTGCTCCAACTCTGCTGATGCCATCGACTGGCTGGACGAGCACGGCATCACCCTGCACAGCGTTTCCAGCTTTGGCGGTGCATCCGTCAAGCGCATCCATCGCCCTGTGGACGCAGAGGGCAAGACCGTTTCTGTCGGTTCCTACATGATCCCCCTGCTGGAGGAGAACTGTGAGAAGGCTGGCGTTCAGATCCTGCTGAACACCACCGCCAACGAGATCCTGACCGATGCGAACGGCGCTGCTGTGGGCATCAAGGCCACCGGTTCTACCGGCGAGACCGTCACTGTGAACGCCAAGGCTGTGGTGCTGACCACCGGCGGCTTCGGCGCAAATCTGGACATGGTTGTCGAGTACAAGCCTGAGCTGAAGGGCTTCATGACCACCAACGCTGCCGGCGCTCAGGGTCAGGGCATTGAGATGGCCACCGCCATCGGCGCTGGCACCGTGGATATGGACCAGATCCAGATCCACCCCACCGTTGAGGCCAACACCGCTGCCCTGATCACCGAGGGTCTGCGCGGCGACGGCGCTGTGCTGATCAACGCCGAGGGCAAGCGCTTCATCGACGAAGTGGGCACCCGTGACGTGGTCTCTGCTGCAGAGATCGCACAGACCGGCAGCTACAGCTGGCTGGTGGTCGATCAGGCTATGGTCGATGCTTCCAGCGTCATTCAGGGCTACATCAAGAAGGGCTACACCGTGACCGGCGAGACCTACGAGGAGCTGGGCAAGGCAATGGGCGTTGATGAGGCTGCTTTTGCCGAGACCATGAAGACTTGGAACGGCTATGTTGAGGCCAAGAATGACCCCGACTTTGGCCGCACCAGCTTTGCAAACCCGCTGGATACTGCTCCGTACTATGCAATCAAGGTCACTGCCGGTGTGCACCACACCATGGGCGGCCTGACCATCAACACCAACACCGAAGTCCTCAAGGAGGACGGCACTGTGATCCCCGGCCTGTTTGCAGCAGGTGAGGTCACTGGCGGTGTGCACGGTGCAAACCGTCTGGGCGGCAACGCTGTTGCAGACTTCACCGTGTTTGGCCGCATTGCAGGTAAGGCTGCCAGCGACTACGCTGCATGAGTACCCGCAAAGCACCTGAAAACGCTTCCGGCTCCAAAGGCCTGAAGCCATGGATGAAGAACCTGATCTTTGCTGCAGTGATCCTTGTGCTGGCAGCAGCGCTGTATTTCGGCGTGCGCGCAGCACACAGCAGCAAGGGCAGCGGCCTGCAGGCCACCGTCGATTTTGGCGATGGCATCACCGAGACTCTGCCGCTGGATACAGACCACGATTACCTGTATGATGTGGGCAATTATGTCGTGCATCTGCAGGTAAAGGATGGTGCCATCGCCTTCTTGGACAGTCAGTGCCCGGACCATGTGTGCGAGCAATTCGGCTGGCTGGACAAGGACGGCGCATGGGCTGCATGCGTCCCTGCCGGGGTGTATGTGGTAGTGGAAACTACAGCTGAATAAAGATCGTGCTTCAAAAAAGAGGCAGTACTCTGCAAGAGCGGGGCACTGTCTCTTTTGTTTTGTCTGGAAGGCAAAAGAGGGCACGGTGTGAAAGTTGGGTAAAACTTTGACACAAATGCGTCAAAACAAAATTTAGACGCTTGTGTAATAGACGAAAATGCGATAAACTAACAATAAACTCTTTATCGCGCGCTTTTGCAAAGCCTGCGCCCGATACCGAAACCAGGGCATGCCCTGAAAGATACAGGAGGAAACAGCAAGCATGATCTTTAAAAAGAAGCAGGATGCTGCGGTACAGCAGACGGCTGCGGGTGAGGCAAAGCCCGCAACGAAGGGCGGCAAAGCAGCAGCCTTTTTCCGCAAGAACTGGAAATGGATGGTGCCGGTGGTGTGCGTGGCCGTGCTGGGCGGATGGTTCATCCTGCGCCCGGACAAGGCACAGAACGCCAATAAGGACATCAACTATGTGCAGGTCTCGCCGTCCAAGCGGGATGTGTCCAACACCCTCAGCGGAACCGGCACTCTGAACCCTGCCAATACATATAATGTTAAGTCGCTGGTAGCGGGCAAGGTGTTGACCAGCAGCTTTGAGGAAGGAGACATCGTGGAGGAAGGCACCGTGCTGTACACGGTGGACTCCTCCGATGCCACCACCAAGGCGGAGCAGGCGTCCATTGCTCTGCAGCAGGCACAGCGCAGCTACGACAAGACGGCAGACCGCCAGTATGTCCGCGCCGAGGTGGCAGGTGTTGTGAGTGCCCTCAAGGTGGCCAAGGGCGACGAAGTGACCAGCGGTCAGGAAGTGGCGGTCATCCGTGACAGCTCCAAAATGGTGCTGCGGCTGGAGTTCCCGGCAGCAGATGCCGCCACCTTCTCAGTGGGCCAGAGCGCAGAGGTGACGCTGGACGGCACCTTTGAAATGCTGACCGGCACCGTGACCGCTGTGACCGGCACCGATGCCCTGAGCACCGGCAACCTGCTCACCCGCACCGTGACCATTGCTGTGCGCAATGCAGGCGGCCTGACCACTGCGCAGGCAGCAACGGCAACCATCAATGGCGTGAACTGCATTGCCGCCAAGTGCTTTGAGTATCAGGCGGAGCGCACCCTGACTGCCCTTGCCGCCGGTACCGTGACGGCCATCAATGTGCCGGAAGGCGGAGCCGTGAACAAGGACGATATCGTGCTGCAGATCAGCGGCGAGGACCTGACCGAGGCCATCCAGTCTGCCGCCGAGAGCCTGCGCAGCGCCGAGCTGAACATGGACAATCTGCAGGAGGCCATGAACAACTACACCATCACCTCGCCCATCAGCGGCACCATTATTGAAAAGAATGCCAAGGCCGGGGACGCGCTGTCCGCCGGCTCGGACCTGTGCACGATCTTTGACCTGAGCTATCTGGAGATGACCCTGAACGTGGACGAGCTGCAGGTCAGCAGCCTGTCGGTGGGTCAGAGCGTGCAGGTCACGGCGGATGCCGTGCCGGACAAAACCTATACCGGCGTTGTGACCCGTGTTTCCTTGAAGGGTACCTCCAATGGCGGCACCACCACCTACCCGGTCAAGGTGCGCATTGATGAGACCGATGGCCTGCGCCCGGGCATGAACGCCAATGCTGAGATCGTGGTGGCACAGGCAAAGAATACCCTTACCGTGCCCAACGCTGCCATCGTGCGCGGCGGCTATGTGCTGGTCACGCAGGACTCCCCCAGCGCAGTCAACGCAGACCCGGGCATGATCGCGCCGGACGGCTATGTGTATGTGCCGGTCAAGACCGGCGTCAGCGATGACAACTACACCCAGATCGTCAGCGGGTTGACCGGCAATGACACGGTGGCTTACGACTCTGCCGCAGCAAGTACCGATACGTACTATGACGACGGCGGCTATTACGAGGCGGATGCAGAGGGCACCGAGGGCGAGGAAGGCGCCGATGCTGCGAACAGCATGGTCGATGAAGAAGAACCGGAAAACGGGACCGTACCGGCGGAAGAGCCTGTGGAAGCCGAGGAAAAGCAGGGCTCCGCAGGGGATGACGTGAATCCGTCTCAGGCAGACGGCGTGGTCTATCTGGGCTGACACAGGAGGAATGCATGAGCGCTCTGATCGAGTTTGATGAGGTGTGCAAGTATTACCAGATGGGTGACACCACGGTAAAGGCTGCAGACCACATCACCATGAAAATCGAAAAAGGCGAGTTCGTGGCCATCGTGGGCCAGTCCGGCTCCGGCAAATCCACCTGCATGAACATCATCGGATGTCTGGATGTGCCCACCCACGGCACCTACCGCCTGAACGGAAAAGACGTTGGCCGGATGAGCCGCAACGAGCTGGCATCCGTCCGCAACGAGATGCTGGGTTTCATCTTCCAGCAGTACAACCTTTTGCCAAGGCTCAACCTGATGGAGAACGTGGAGGTGCCGCTGGTGTATGCGGGCATCGGCCGCGCCGAGCGCCACGCCCGGGCCAAAGAGGTGCTGGAGCAGGTGGGTCTGGGCGATAAGCTCAGGAACCGCCCCAACCAGCTTTCCGGTGGCCAGCAGCAACGTGTTTCCATCGCTCGGGCACTGGTGCGGAACCCGGCGGTCATTCTGGCCGACGAGCCTACCGGCGCACTGGACAGCCACACCGGCCGCGAAGTGCTGGGAATGCTGCAGCAGATGCACGATGAGGGCCACACCGTGGTGCTCATCACCCACGATAATTCCATTGCGGTGCAGGCAGACCGCATCATCCGTCTGGAGGACGGGCGGGTGGTCTACGATGGCGATGCCCATGCACCGGAAGCCGTGGTGCAGCCCACGCTGCTGCCGGAAACGCCGGATGAGGAGGAGAAAGCATGATTATTGAAATCTTCCGTCAGGCCATCCAGAATGTGTGGAGCAACAAACTGCGCACCTTCCTTACCATGCTGGGCATCATCATCGGCGTTATGGCAGTCATCGTCATCGTGGGCTTGGGCAACGGCATGACCAAAAGCATGCGCGACAGCTTTTCGGCACTGGGTACCAACACCCTTTCGGTGCAGGTGTGGGGCAACGGCTCCCGCACCGTTTCGGTGGAGGAAATGTACAAGCTGCCCACGGAGTACCCGGAGCTGATCCAGTCCATTTCGCCGCAGATCGATTTCAGCGGCAGCGGCACGCTGAAGATCGGCACTACCAGCTACCGCTGGTCCAACATCAGCGGCGTGGACGAGAACTATTCCGCCATGAAAAATTACCAGATCGCGCAGGGACGCGGCCTGCAGTACATGGATATGAAGGATAACAAGCATGTGTGTGTCATCGGCGATTACCTCAACCGTGTGGCCTTTGGCGGCAACGGCCTTGGCCAGACGCTCAAGATCGGTGCCAACAAGTTCCGCATCGTGGGCGTGCTGGCGGCCAAAGTCAGCGATCCGGACATGCAGCAGGGCAGCGATGACGATTGCGTTTACCTGCCCTATACCACGGCCATGCGTCTTTCCAGCCAGAGCACGGTGAACAACTATGCCGCGGTCATGGAGGATGAGGGCCGCGCCAACGAAGCAAAGTCTGCGGTGGAAAGCGAACTGCAGCGCCTGCTTGGCTCGGATAACGGCTACTATGTCTACAGCGCCAGCGAGTGGCTGGAGGAAATGAACAACATGATCAACATGGTCATTGTGATCCTGACCGGCATTGCCAGCATTTCGCTGCTGGTGGGCGGCATTGGCATCATGAACATCATGCTGGTGTCGGTGACTGAGCGCACCCGCGAGATCGGCATTCGCAAGGCACTGGGTGCCAAGGAACACACCATTCTGTCGCAGTTCGTGGTGGAAGCAGCCACCACCTCGGCCCTCGGCGGCGCACTGGGCATTGCACTGGGCTACATCGTATCCATGGGAGCAAACAAGGTGCTGCCCATGTTCACCAGCGGCACAACGGTTACGGTCAGCCCGTCCTTCAATTCCATCGCAGTGGCCTTTGGCATCTCGGTGGGGATTGGCGTGCTGTTCGGCTACCTGCCCGCAAAGCGCGCAGCGCGGCTCAACCCCATTGAAGCATTGCGCTATGACTGAACTCTTCTCAGCCGGCGTTGCGCCGGACTGCAAAACACCAAGGAAGGGGAATATACCTATGAAAAAACGTCTCTTCGCATGTCTGCTTGCAGCATGCCTGGCTGTATCCGTGCTGGTGCTTCCGGCATCGGCGGCCACCCTGAACAACTCGGCCATCCAGACGGCCATCACGCTGGGCGCTATGGATACCAGCCAGACCGGCAGTCTGGATGCTGCCGTCACCCGCGGTGCATTTGCCAAGATGCTGGTCTCCTTTTCGGCCTACCGCGAAAGCGCCAGCCAGCAGGGCAATCTGGGCACACTGTATAAGGATGTGCCCGGCAGCTCTCAGTGGGCACCCTATGTGCGCATTGCGGTGCAGCAGGGCTGGATAAACGGCTATACTGATGGTACATTCCGCCCGGATAATACGGTCACGCTGGAAGAAGCCTGCACCGCAGCGCTCAAGCTGCTGGGCTATAAAATGACCGACCTCAACGGCGTGTTCCCGACGGCACAGCTGAACAAGGCGCAGGAACTGGGCCTGCGTAACCAGCTGAACCGCAGCCAGAGCGAGGCCATGAACTATGAGGACTGTGCTTTGCTGTTGTATAACACCCTCACGGCAAACACCGCCTCTGGCAGCGCCTATGGTACCAGCCTGGGCTTTACGGTTTCGAACGGTCAGGTGGACACCTCCACGGTAATGCTCAAGAGCCTGAAGGGACCCTTTGTGGCAGCGGAAGGCACCCAGCTGCCTTTTACGCCGGTGAGCATCTACCGCAACGATAAGGTCTCGGCTTCTGCAGAACTGAACCGCTACGATGTGTATTATTACAGCGAAAGTCTGCAGACTGTATGGATCTACACCCGCAAAGCAGCAGGCCGCATCACTGCCGTTTCGCCCAGCGCCAGCGCACCCACGGCCGTTACCGTGGCGGGCACCAGCTATCAGCTGGGCAGCACAGCAGTGGCTTCCAAGGTGTCCAGCCTGAACGGCGGCGGCGTGGGCGAAGTGGTCACTCTGCTGCTGGGCATGAACAATGAGGCGGCGGATGTTATTACCGGCGCAGAGGCCGACGAGGTGTTCTACGGCGTGGTGCAGGGCGCAGCCCGCAGCCTTGTGGAAGATAACGGCGCGGATGTGCTGCAGCGCGTGGCTGTCATGTGCACCGATGGTGTTCAGCGCACTGTGAATGTGGACAAAAGCCTGAACTACCCCAAGGGCTGGCTGGTAGAGATCCGCGTAACGCCGGAAGGCGAGTCCGTGAGCGGCATCGAGAACAAGGTCGTTACCGGCAAGGTCAATGCAGATGCAACGGCACTGGGCAGCTATGCCCTTGCCGACGATGTACAGATTCTGGATACAACTGCGGAGGGTGTGGCTGGGACGGTTCGTCCCAGCCGCCTAGCGGGGACAGACCTGAATCTTCTGAACGTCCGCTACTATACGCTGAATGAGAAGGGCGAGATCGACCGCCTGATCCTGAATGATGTCACCGGCGACCTGTGGACCTACGGCGTGCTGGATGATATCAAGAATGTGGCAGTCAACTACTCGGAACTGCAGACGCTGGCCAAGATCATTTCCACCGGCAAGAGCGACAGCACGGATACGCAGGATAAGATCGTGGACGACCTGAAGGATGTTCTGGTGCCCACCACCAGCGAAGTGCTGTGGGGTGTGATCAACGGCGACATCCTCTCCACTCTGTGGCAGAAGATCACAGCCAACACGGATAGCCTGCTCAGCCTTGGTCTGCGGCAGGTGGGCAGCCTTGTAGGCGAACCGTATGCGTCCATCTTCCGCTATATTGGCGGCGGTGCTACCTATGTGTGCTATGTCAATGGTTCGCAGGTAGCTTTCACCACCAACGTCAAATATCCGGTGCTGGTAGGTGGTGTTGCAGCCCGCAGAGAGACGACCGGCAGCGTGCGGACGATGGTCCAGCTCATGCCCATGAAGATCGATCAGGTGGGTGCAGCGTCGGTCATGAGCAACGGCACCCGCTTTGAGATGGCGGACGACGCACAGGTGTATCTGTGGTACAAGGGTCAGTACTACGCCACCAAGCTGACCGAGGTCAACTCGGAGGGCTACTACCTGACCGGCTGGTACGATAACTTTGGCTGTGCTGCGGGCAAGCGCGTGCGTGTGATCGTGGCCGTCAAAAAGGACTGATGGATTATTACAGCGTCCCGCGCCGCATTCTGCGCGGGGCAAGGCAGTTGGTGTACCCACGCCGCTGCCCGTTTTGTGATCGGGTGCTGGGCAGTGTGCCTGTCTGCCCGGATTGTGCCGCGGAGCTGGAAGAGCTGCGCAGGAAGCCGGGAATGCGGCTGGACGCTTCTCAGCATTATTTAGGGGAACTGACCGGTGCAGCAGCACCGTTCCGGTATGAGGGCTGTGTGCGGCGCGGCATCCTGCATACAAAATACCATGCTGCACCGTGGGCGGCGGTGGAGCTGGGCCTCTGGCTGGCAAAGCTGGCCTTTGGCAGCGAGATGCATATGGCCGGTGCAGAACCGGTGCCGGAGCTTGTGGAAGGCATGTCCCTTGGGTACGACTGCATCGTTCCCGTACCGGCATCCGGCAGAGCGCGCGGCTACAATGTGCCGCAGCTCATGGCGGTGCCGCTGGCCCGCGCACTGGGGATACCGCTGTACCCGAAAGCACTGGGCCGCACTCGTGCAAAGCGGCATCAGGCGGGCCTGCCCTTTGAGCAGCGCCTTGCCAATGTGGCGGGTGCCTTCCGGGTGCCGGACACGGAACTTGTGGAGGGCAGAAAGGTGCTTTTGGTAGACGATGTGATCACTACCGGTGCCACGGCAGCAGCCTGCACACAGGCGCTGCTGGCAGCCGGTGCCGAGAGTGTGTTTGCAATTGCACTTGCCACTGTTGAATTTGAAACGTTTCCCGCAAGGGATCAGCCGCTGCAGGAAAACGAGCCGGATTTTTGAAAATTTATTTGCAAAAATCTGGCAGAAAAAGCTTGACAAAACACCCTGAATCAAGTATACTAATTGAGCTGTGAGCGATAACCGCTTGCAGATATCCGGGTGTAGCGCAGTTTTGGTAGCGCGCTTGAATGGGGTTCAAGAGGCCGTGAGTTCGATTCTCGCCACTCGGACCAAAGAAAAATAATCCGAACTTGTTTCCGATAGGAGATGGGTTCGGATTATTTGTTTTCTTCGGAAAGCTCAATGCAGGTGTCCATAAATCCGTTATTTAAAAGGCTTCTTAATTTTCGAGCGCTAGTTTTGGATGTATAGACGTTCAGTGATATTAGTTAAAAAGTTGACCTTTTATATAGGACTATGATATACTTGGCACAGAAAATTAAAAATCACAAGACGATTAAAGCAAAGCACCAGAATGGAGACTTTGAAATGGCGTATGAAATCGATTTTATAGGTGTGAACTCAGAGAAAAGCACAAAAGATGCCGATGCAATTTGCATGCGTTGGAGGTCTGGAGTATCATTCGACGGAACAGCAACTTACAAAATAGGTGTCGTCGATGGTGGATTTGAGGCACATGGTGATGCTCTGGTTGCACACATGAACCAATATTATTTCAATGATGAACTTAATATAAAAGACATCACCGAAAAATCGGTTGATTTTATAGTTATAACTCATCCAGACCAAGACCATACAATTGGAATAAAAAAAGTTTTAGAGAATTTCAGCGTAAAAAAGATTTATATGAATCGCCCGTGGAAATACGTAGATGACCTTTTTGATAAAATTAATGATGGACGCATTACAAAAGAAAGTCTTGCAAGGAGATTGAGAGAAAAATATAAAACGATTGCTGATATTGAGGATATGGCTAAAGAAAAAAACATTCCAATTTATGAGGCGTTCGAGGGAACTCATATCGAAGATGAGTTGTTGATACTCTCCCCTGAAAAGCAATACTATTTAAGCCTTTTGGTGTCCTCAGAAAAGACACCTCTTGAAATGAGCTCAGCGCTTCAACATGATGGAACACTTCTAAAGTTTCTGGAGTCGGTTAAAGATTTTGCACTAAATATTCTTGAAACATGGGATATCGAAACGCTTAGAGAAAGTGAAACGACTTCAGCAGAAAATGAAACGAGTGTAATTCTAAGGGGAAAAGTGGATGGCTCTGGTTTCATCCTTACAGGTGATGCAGGTATTGGTTCATTAAATAGAGCAATTGATTATATGGAAAAAATTGGCGAAAACATTGTAGAGGATATTTCTTTTTACCAAGTTCCTCATCATGGAGGACGACACAATGTGAGTCCATCAGTATTAAACCGGATGCTAGGAGAAAAGATTGAAAAAGGTAGCTCTCGAAATAAAGTAGCATTTGCTTCCGTAGCCCAGAATTCAAGTCACCCATTGAAAATGGTTACCAATGCATATATTAGACGTGGTGTTACCACTGTCTCTTATACACATCTCCGAGCCCACGAGACGCGTAGTA
>ENA-OXRK01000674-OXRK01000674.1-human-gut-metagenome-genome-assembly--contig:-NODE-674-length-11190-cov-5.62362_pt1 | contig 11190 bp, 10 predicted proteins | sample MGYA00249590_ERZ652579 | MGnify/ENA primary metagenome ERZ652579 (study PRJEB26925, sample SAMN05826952) | human gut metagenome | biome: ENVO:2100002; feature: ENVO:00000062; material: ENVO:00002003...
AGCGTCAGATGTGTATAAGAGACAGCTTAGGAACGCTTTCGTCATATGCCATCCCTAATCCTGCATCTCGGAGCGGAATCCGCGGGAAATCGGCGAGTCTCGGCGTCAGTCGTCCACGTCACGCACGCCCGAAAATCGTAAGCGCGATCAGCAGCACGTTCAGCGCCACGATCAACGCCACCACGATCATGAAGATCACGTGTTTGACCGTCCCGTCGACCCATTCGCCCATAAGCTCCTTGGTGTGCGTATAACGCATCAGCGGAATCACGGCGAACGGAATACCAATCGACAGCACCACCTGGCCGATGACCAGCGCCTGGGTGGGGTCTTTGGCGAACCACAGCACGATTAGCGCGGGCACCAGCGTGACCACACGGCACGCCCACATCGGGACGTTGACATGCAGAAGACCACGCATGATCTCGGAACCGGCATACGTGCCGACCGACGTGGAACTCAACGACGAGGCCAGCAGGCCGATGGAGAATATCGTGCCGATCACCGGGCCAAGCACCTGCGTGATCGCCCGTTGCGCGCCGTCTATGGAATCCGTGCCGGACATGCCGTGCAACGAGTTCGCGGCAAGCACCAGCATCGCCAGATTCACCGTGCCGGCCAGCAGCAGCGCCCACGTCACATCGATCTTCGAACCTTTGAGCTGCATGGCGATCGACGGCTTATCGCTGTGCGTGTAGTAATGGTCGTTGACCAACGTGGAATGCAGGTAGATGGCATGCGGCATCACGGTGGCGCCCAGAATCGAGGCGGCCATCAGCACCGAATCGGTGCCTTGGAAGCGTGGGATCAGGCCCCGCACCACCGCTGCGGGATCCGGCGGGGCCACGAACAGGCCCGCGATGAACCCGAAGGTGATGACCAGCAGCATCACGATGATGATCCGTTCGAACGTGGTCTGCGTCCTGCCGCCTTGGAACCACAGCATCACCGTGGAGGCCGCGCCGATCACCAGGCCGCCGACGAACAGCGGCAGGCCAAACAGCAGATTAAGGGCGATAGCGCCGCCGATCACCTCGGCCAGATCCGTGGCGATGGCGATGACCTCCGCCTGCATGAAAAACATGAACCGTCCCGCGTTGCCCATACGCTCCCCCAGCAGTTCCGGCAGGCTCTTGCCGGTGACGATGCCGAGCTTCGCCGACTGGTATTGAATCAGCACGCTCATCGCGTTCGCCAGCACCAGCACCCATACCAGCAGGTAGCCGTATCGTGCGCCGGACGTGATGTTCGCCGCTACATTGCCTGGATCGACATAGGCGACCGCGGCCACGAACGCCGGCCCCAAGATGCTGGCGAGCGCATGCTCGTGATGCTGGCGCCCGGACGCTTCCTCGGCATGGCTGCGTTCGATGTCGATCTCTGCATCGGTTTTGTCATCGATCATCTGACGATGCTCTTTCATTCCCTCATTCCTCTCATGCGCCCGACCCCTGGGCGCTGCTCGATCCGCCTAATGGTATACACCGCGTTTGTAACAGACCGTCGAATTTCCCGCCACACGACTCCCCCGTTGGGCGGACTGCGGCATTTGTCGAGCGATGGGCTCTATTCCGCCCCTCACTGACTGGGGATCTGTTGCGCGGGGCATGCGCGCAGCACGGCGAGCATCGAACGTTTCTCGCTGGTGGTGACGGTCAGACCGTAATGCCGTTTGACGCCGATCTGCCGCGCGACGTATTCGCAACGATACTCGCCGTTGGTGGGAAGCCAGTAAGCGGCGGAGGCGGATCCCTTGTCCTGGTTGGCGGGGCCATCCACGGCGAGCAGATTGTAAGGGTCATTGCCGAAGCGGTAGCGCTGGGCGGTGGTCCAGTCCCTGGCACCGGATTGCCAGGCGTTTGCGAGCGCCACGACGTGGTCGATCTGCACGGCGGCGCTGGTGTTTCGGCCGCGCACGAACAGGATGGTCTTCCCGGTGTAGGGGTCGGCGAGCGTACCCGAGGAGACTTGGCAGCGCTTGGCTGCGCTGAATATGACATCAGTCAGGTCGCGGGCGAGCACATCGTCGCGCACGTCGCAGCCGTCGCCATCATCGTCGGTGGCGCGGAATCCGAATGAGTCGCGGTCGTAGCCGGTGGAGTCGGGCCGGTCGTCGACCTGCAGCCCGTTCAGCGCGTCCGCCGCCGGGCCGGAGGCAATGTATTCGCCGGTGATCTCGCCGATGGAGGGGCTGATTTTGGGCAACGCCAGACCGATGACGACGCCGAGCAGGGCGGCGATCGCCACCAGTATCATAAGACGTTCCAGCGGGGATGATCCGCGGAATCGGCGTTTGCGAAAATGCGTGCGCACGGTCAATCGGCCTGTCGTTGGTTCTGCGGTCAGTCTCGTGGGCTGCGCGGCGGTATCGTCGTCGGCTCAGGCGCGCGGCATAAGCCCGGACTCACGCCGCGTACCTTTCTCCCCGCCGGATCAGGCGTAGGAGAACGTGCGAGGGTCGTGCCCCGCGCGTTCCGGACCGTCGAGCGCGTCGATGGCGGCATGTTCATCGAGCGTGAGCGCGAAGCCGAACAGGTCGAGGTTCTGCCGCTGACGTTCGGAGTGCACCGACTTGGGGATGATGATCGTGCCGTTTTCGATGTGCCAGCGCAGGATCACCTGGGCAGGCGACACCTCGTGCGCCTCGGCGATTCGCGCGATCGTGCCGTTGCCGGCCTTCAGATCGGCGCCGCGAGCCATCGGGGAGTATGCTTCGACCGCGATGCCGTGCTCCTTGCAGAATGCGACGACTTCGCGCTGCTGCCAGGTCGGGTGCAGCTCGATCTGGTTGACCGCCGGCCATTCGCCGGTCTCCTCGTACAGACGGGTCAGATGCTCCGGCAGGAAGTTGCACACGCCCAGCGTCTTCACACGGCCTTCGTCGCGCAGCTTGGTGAACGCCTTCCAGGTCGCTCCGGAACGCCAATTGAACGGAGTCGGCCAATGAATCATGTACATGTCGACGTATTCCAGCTGCAACAGTCCCAGCTGTCGGTCGAAGGCTGCAAGTGCCATGTCGTACCCCTGCTCGGAGTCGCGCAGCTTGGTCGTGACCCACAGATGACTGCGCTTGCGCCCCTTGTTGAAGCCGGTTTCGGCGAGGGCGCGGCCGACGCCGCCCTCGTTGTTGTAGCCCGCGGCTCCGTCGATATGCCGGTACCCCGCCGCCAACGCCGATTTGACCACGGGAGCGACATCATCGTTCTCGATTCGCAGCAGCCCCAACCCGATTTGCGGAATCACGTTGCCGTCATTGAGTTTGATTCCCGGCACGCTCGCAGCAGCCGCCGCAACGGCGAGATCGCTGGTTCCCAGCATGGTCGTCTCCTTGTCTTCACACTACATCCGGTTCGGAGCATATGCCATGGCGATATGCCGAGCCTCCCTACACCAGTATGCCATCATATCGGATGATCGGCATACGATTCGCGATTGGCGGCATCGGTGCAGGGGCCGGCAGACAACGCCGCCGGCCCCTGCACCGATCGATCAGCCGTCATAGCGGCCATCCGGTCACCAGCCCGTCAACGACGCCGCCGCCATCAGCTGCGACACGCCCGGAGTGCGCAGCACAACCGCCATATGCAGTCGTGACAAACCGCGCAATTCCTCCGATCCGCAATAACCAGCCTCGCAATTGTGCCACCACTCCGGGCGTGTCGCGACAAATCAGACCCGACGCACACCACGGTTCTACGCAAGACCCATGGCCGAAGCATCCCTCGACCACCCCAGCCGGCCTCCGACCGACAACCCCCGCCAGCGCCCACCAAGCCGCCATCATGTCGATTGTCAGCCCCCCATCCGGCAAAAGTCCCATCCAAGGCCAGTGAAACGGGACTTTCGCGGGACGGAGCACATGCCGCCACCGACCTCAAATAGGGAAACGCGGCGTTATATCTACAATCGCGCTCTCAAAACTCACAGGGCCAAATTCACTAAAAATGGCCGTATCTGCGAGTTTTGAGAGCGTGGTTCCCGTAATCCCCGAGATTCACCGCGTGCTGTCGCGCACAATCACATTGCAATCGGTCATCAACAACTCGGGCTTAGCGATCTCACCGCGGATGCGCCCGAGAATCCGCTCGACGGCGGTAGGCGCGGTCCACTCCAGACGCGAATCCATGGTGGTGAGCGGAATCTGCAGGTATTGCGACTCCTCGATGTTGTCGAACCCGATCACCTGAACCTGCCGGGGAATCTCGATGCCGTTCGCGCGCATCACGGTCAACGCGCCGATGGCCAGCTGGTCGTTCAGGCCGATGACGCCGTCGAACGGCACGCCCTTGTCGATGAGCTCCTGCGTGGCATGGGCGCCCGCGCCAATCGTCCATTCCTGCTCGACATTGCCGACCAGCCGCGCGTCCAGCGTCATGCCGCGTCGCCGGCATTCTTCGATGATGCCGCGCAAACGCAGCTGCGCGTTGCCTTCCACCGCACCGAGCAGCTTCGCCTCGTCATATGCGCCACGTCCGCCGACCACCGCCAGCGACTTCACGCCGCAGTCGAACATGTATCCGGCGGCCGATGCCGCCGCCTGCACGTCGTTGGGCGTCACATGATCGGCCTTGCCCCATGTGGTTCGCGCGCCGACCACCACCAGCGGGAAATCGACCTCCAGGTCCTCCGGGTTGATGTCCTCGACTTCGCTCATCGACAGAATCATGCCGTCCGACACCGTGGTGTTGAAGTTGCGCAACAGCTCGCGGGCGCCCGTCGCCGACCCTTCCGCGTATGTGGTGACGTACACGAGGTACCCGCGCTGCCGGGCGGCGTCGATCACGCGGTTCGCGAGCTCGGACAGGTACGGCGCGGTCAGCGTCGGCACAGCGAGCGTGATGAAGCCGGTGCGGTCCCGGTTGAGGTTGCGCGCGGCGACGTTGACCCGGTATCCGGTCTGCTCGATGACGGCTTCGACTTTGGCGCGGGTGGCGTCGGTCATGCGTCCGGTGCCGTTGATGACATTGGATGCCGTTTTCAGCGACACGCCGGCCGCGGTGGCGACGTCGCGCAACGTGACGCGCCGACGTGCGGCCGTCGTCGGCGAGCCTGGCAGGTTCTGCGCGATCTCGCTCTTGCCGGTCTTGCCGTTTTCGGTCTTGCCCATCGCGTCAACCTTACTCGTAGAGGAAACTCCCCCTATGGTAATCGTCTTCGCCGAAGTTGTCATACGGGCCTCCTTACCGCATGTCTGCTACAGTTTTGTCGTCTTCGCGACATCGTTGCCATCCGATGACGTGTTCGCCACCACGCATGTCGCCGCTGTTCATGACCACGCCAGGCTGCTCATCGATACCGTCACCGGTCTGATGAGCGGCACGCCATCCGTCCCGTTCGTCGAATTCGAGTCTGACGAACCGGATTTCGCGCTTGTTGCCGGTGCGGATGCGCTCGCCCGTGTACCGGTCCACGCCGCGCGGGCGCATGGCGTCCGGCAGAAAGCGGTGGTAGGCGATGACCCATTCGTCGGTGCCGGGGACCCGAAGTATGCAGTGATGCCCGGTGCCGAGTATGCCGAGGCGTTCGTTGGCGACCAGGATTTCGCCGCGATAGGTCCACTGCGAACCGTCGCCTTCCATGGTCGACGCGGTCGCATAGGCGACTCGATAGTCGGGATCGTTGGTGTCGCCGATCGAGTACGTGAGATAGTACGTCCACGTTCCGGCATGCTCTCTCACGTTCAGATATGCGGCCTCCCGGATGTCGGGCGTGGCTTCGGGGATGATGCGCAGCATGTCGTCGGACAGGCGGGAGTAGCGCGCCCGGTTCTGCCCCAGGCTAGGTACCATCGGCCGGTCTGCGGGCCGCGGAACGCCGCAGGATCGATGCCGGGCGCGACGATGCCGGTTCCGAAGCCGTGCCGCGCGGCGTGCGAGCCGGTTCGCGCCAAGTCGCCTTGCAGAGCGTATCCTCCATCGATATGGTCGGATACCGCCACGTTGGTCTGCCCGTCGCCGCAGAAATACAGGTAATAGCGGCCGTCGCGAACGGCGAGCGCCGGCACCCAGGCGTGGGCGTCCGGCCGGGCAGGATGTTGGTCCGGCCGCTGCCGTCGAGATGCTGGTCATGCAGGTCGATGACGACACCGCGGTCCTGCCAATGTGTCAGGTCTTCGGAGGCGAGACAGCGGATCTGCCAGCCGCTCCACCCGCCGTGTCCGTCGGTGGTGGCGAACAGGTAGAACGTCCCGCGTTCGTATGCGAGTTCAGGGTCGGCGAAGAAACGCATGCCCCGCCTGCCGGTCGCGTCAGGCGTGTCGGGGATGCGCACGGGGGTGTCGAGTCGTTCCGCGACGACGGAGATGACCACGCGCGAGGTATCGGCAGTCGAGCCGTCAATGCCCGACCCGTCATCGCGGTGCACCACGAGCAGGAGCGGACGGAACAGATCCTGGGTCTGCGGTACGGCGGATCCGTCGAGGGCCGTCACGGTTCCGTAATCGCTGCGGAACCGCAGTCGCAGCCGAGTGATGTCAGTGATTTCGCCGCTGACCGCACCGTCCGGCGTCCATTGGTCCAGCGTCAGCCGCAGCCGGTAATCGGCCCGCGGCCCTGCGGCCGGCGTTACTTCCGCGCCGGAAGCCCGGTCACCGTCATGAACCCGCGCCTCCCCGCGCAGCAGCATTGCGATGTCGTCCACGTCGACGTCGTCGCGGACTTCGCCGCGGCCCGACTCTCCTCGGATCGCCGGCCCCATGTCTGGAGCCGGCGATCCGTCAACGTTGCGACACCGTGATGAGCACACCGTTGCGTTTCAGCGTGACGGCCCTGCCATCATCGGCATTGCCGCATCCGCGGTAGACGAGCAGGGTCTCGCCTGCCGGCTCGCGCACGACAGCCTCGTTCTTCGCACGGTTGAAGTAGAAGTCGAACCGCCGATCCACCGTCCGCATCTTTCACCCCTCGAAAGTCCCATTCGGAAGCGCCGAACGATATGGCATGACAACGTTGACATAAGCTTATCGTGTCGACAGATGGCGCCATCCGGCGATTTGTGGGCCATACGACGCACACGACATCGCAAAGCCTGTACCACACCAGGGCTTTTTGCCTCTTTTCGGCCTTCTGTGGTACACGCGCCCGATACCGGTTTGGAGTCGAATCCCGTTTTCCTTGATATTTCAAGGAAAACGAATGACATCATGTACCACACCAGGTCATGTAAACGTTTGCACGAGCTGGTGTGGCCATCGGCGTGGCCACACCACGGCCAAATCGGGCAAAATCACGCTGGTGTGGCACAACTACGAAACGAAGGGACGTGGCGACCTGCTGTCTCGGCCAAAAATCGAGACGCCGAGCTGCGGATGATACCCCGAAAGTCCTCGGCCACCCCAGTCACCTTCGCGAACAGCCCTCGACCCTGCAGTTACGGACATGCCATGCATGACCAGTCCGCTGGTCTCACTGCCGTTCCCCGTCGACAAGCAACCCGATCCGCTAGCGGGAGCCTACAGGCTCAAAAATAACTCGTGAATGCGGGTGTCGTCGGTGAGTTCGGGGTGGAAGGCCGTGGCGAGAATGTTGCCCTGTCGCAGACCGACCACACGCCCATCAACCTCGGTCTCGATCGTGGCGTCCGCCCCGACATCGGAGACGAACGGCCCACGGATGAACACGAGCGGAAAGTCCTTGATGTCACCGAAATCGGCCGTGGAGACGAACGAACCGAGCTGCCGACCGTAAGCGTTGCGGCGAACCGTGGCGTCGAGGGCGCCGAAGTACACGTTGTCGTCGTTTTCCAGTCGCTTCGCGAGCAGAATCATTCCGGCGCACGTGCCGAACACCGGCTTGCCGGCGGCGATGTGCGCGGCGATCGGCTCGAACAGACCGGTGGAGCGCAGCAGCTTGCCCTGTGTGGTCGACTCGCCGCCGGGCAGAATCACGCGGTCGATGGAATCGTCGAAATCCTCGGCGGCACGCAGCAGCTTCCACTGGGCGCCGAGCTTGTCGAGCATCGCAGCGTGCTCTGCGAACGCGCCCTGTACGGCCAGGATGCCGGTCACGCCGTGCTTTGCCGTCTCGGCATCGGCCGACTCTTCCTTCGAAATATATTCAACAGCTACAACCATGATTACTCCTTGGCTCCCGATGAGGGGAGCCGTCGAATGCGGTGGGGAGGGGTGGGGTGACTGAGGATGCGCCTCTACCACCCCAGTCGCCCCGCGACAGCCCTCGCCGCCAGCGGAAGCGGATTCATGCGGAATCACCCCCGCCAAGTTGACCGCCTTCGCCAGCGGGAGGGGCGGCTCGATCGTCCCGCCGCTAGCGGGCTATGATCACTCGCCGCGGGCGGCCATGATGGTCTGGATTTCGTCCTCGTTGATGCCGACCATGGCCTCGCCGAGGTTCTCGGAGAGTCGTGCCAGCAGATCGGCGTCCTGCCAGTTGGCGGTGGCCTTGACGATGGCGGCGGCGCGCTTGGCCGGGTCGCCGGACTTGAAGATGCCGGAACCGACGAACACGCCTTCGGCACCGAGCTCCATCATCAGCGCCGCGTCGGCCGGGGTGGCCACGCCACCGGCGGCGAAGTTCACGACCGGCAGTCGGCCGTTGTCGTGCACGTAACGCGCCAGCTCGACCGGCACGGCCAGCTGCTTGGCGGCCTCGAACACCTCGTCGTCACGCAGGCCGACGAGCTCGCGAATCTGCTTGTTCATCGTGCGCATGTGACGCACGGCCTGGATCACGTCACCGGTGCCGGGCTCGCCCTTGGTGCGAATCATCGCGGCCCCCTCGGCGATGCGGCGCAGCGCCTCACCCAGGTTCTTCGCACCGCACACGAACGGCACGTCGAACTGTGTCTTGTCGATGTGATAGACGTCATCGGCCGGCGAAAGCACTTCGGACTCGTCGATGTAGTCGATGTCGATGGCCTGCAGGATGCGGGCTTCAGCGATGTGCCCGATGCGCACCTTCGCCATGACCGGAATGGAGACGGCCTCCTGAATGCCCTTGATCATGGCCGGGTCGCTCATACGCGAGACGCCGCCGGCGGCACGGATATCAGCGGGGATGCGCTCCAACGCCATGACCGCGCACGCGCCGGCGTCCTCGGCGACCCGAGCCTGCTCGGGAGTCGTCACGTCCATGATCACGCCGCCCTTGAGCATCTGCGCCAGGTTCTTGTTCAGTTCCGATCGGTTTTCAGCCATTGAGGGTTCTCCTTCCATATGCTGCGGCGATGGCCGCCGCGACGACTGCCGCCATCGCCGTCATTGTTGCCGCTACTGTATTGTCTATATTGCCATTGTTGTCGTTGCCTCGACCGCCCGCACATCCACGGGATGCGCCGGCGGCACACAAGGCACCATGCTAGAGGCGTTCCCGCCGCGAACACGCGCAGCGGCTCATTTCCGGCGATAAGGAAAACCTATAATCCGTTATCAGCCGGCCATGCTGCACCGCCGCGCGGGAACACCGTCCGCCCGACGTCCGCCACCGCGCGCCGCCGCCGGCCTGCGCCGCGCGGTTGTGCGCGACGACAAAACCCGACACCGCTTTTCGTGTCCATGCACAACACCGCAGGAACCTACGGCAACGTACCCTTGACGATGGAATACGTATCAGGACATCTGCAAAGGAAATCCACGATGCCACAGGATCAGGCACAGGATCAGTCGAACACGGCCCAAGCCGCCAAGCCGGCGGATGAACCGGCACCCAGCATGACGGCACCGGCCGCACGGTCGGTCGGCACCGCTGCCATTCCGACCATCATCAGCGAATACACCTCCCCCGGCGACGTCGCCGTGAACGACGACGAGACACTGTACTCGCTGCTCACCGAACGCATCGCCCGCACCGGCAATGCGACCACCATCGCGGCGCGCAAGACCGGCCCGGGCGCGTGGTCGAGCATCACCACCGGCGAGTTCCACCGTCTGGTGCTCGCCGCAGCGAAGGGCCTCATCGCGTTCGGTATCGGCAAGGGAGACGCGGTGACGCTGTTCTCCGCCACCCGCTTCGAGTGGGGCGTGCTGGATTTCGCGCTCGCCGCGATCGGCGCGGTGAACGTGCCGGTCTACGACACCGATTCCGCGGCACAGGCGGAGCGCATCATCAACGACTCCGGCGTGAAGCTCGCCGTCACCGATAACCGCGAACGCTATGACCGTCTCGATTCGATCAACGACCGATGCCCCGGCCTGCAGCGCATCCTCATGATGGACGGCAACGCGCTGGGCGCTTTGGAGGGATTGGGCGTGTCGGTCTCCGACGAGGAGCTGGAGGCGCGCATCGCCGACACCCATGCCGACGACCTCGCCACTATCGTGTATACGTCCGGCTCGACCGGCGCCCCGAAAGGCGTGGAGCTTACGCACCGCAATTTTCTGTCGGTGGTTCGAGCCGGATATGAGTGCCTCGGCGAGGTGCTGTGCGACAACCATCCACGGCTGCTGCTGTTCCTGCCCCTCGCCCACTGCTTCGCACGGTTCATCCAGTACTGCTCGATTGGCTCCGACGATGGCGTGGTCGGCTATCTGCCGGATACGAAGTCTCTGCTTCCCGACCTGCGCTCGTTCAAGCCGACCTATCTGCTCGGCGTGCCGCGCGTGTTCGAGAAGGTGTACAACGCCGCGTCACGCAAGGCCGGCACCGGTTTCAAGGGGCGCATATTCGCGCAGGCCGCCCAGTGCGCCCGCGAATGGTCGCGCACCGAGCAGGACGGAGGCAAGCATTCCGCCAGCCAGCGCGCCCGGCACGCGATGTTCGAGACATCGGTGTACCGCGCGGTTCGCGGCGCACTCGGCCCGAACATCCGGTATGTGGCGTGCGGCGGGGCTCCGCTGAGCGCCGATCTGGCGCACTTCTTCGCCGGCATCGGCCTGCCGATGATCCAGGGATACGGTATGACGGAGACCGCGGCGCCGTTTACGGTGACACGCGTGAACGACAACAAGATCGGCACGGTCGGCCAGCCCGCCCCCGGCTCGTCGGTGCGCATCGCGGACGACGGCGAGGTGCAGGTGCGCGGCGCGAACGTGTTCCGCGGCTATCACAATCTCCCCGAGAAGACCGCCGAAACGTTCACCGCCGACGGCTGGCTCAAGACCGGCGACCTCGGCTCGCTCGACGAGGACGGCCGGCTTATGATAACCGGCCGCAAGAAGGACATCATCATCACCGCCGGCGGCAAGAACGTCTCCCCCATCCCGATGGAGGAGGAGATCGCCAAGTGCCCGATCGT
>ENA-OXRK01000678-OXRK01000678.1-human-gut-metagenome-genome-assembly--contig:-NODE-678-length-11134-cov-5.62488_pt1 | contig 11134 bp, 6 predicted proteins | sample MGYA00249590_ERZ652579 | MGnify/ENA primary metagenome ERZ652579 (study PRJEB26925, sample SAMN05826952) | human gut metagenome | biome: ENVO:2100002; feature: ENVO:00000062; material: ENVO:00002003...
TCTGGAAGGAGGACACGAACGCGTTCAACACGCTGTACACCGTGCTTGAGGTGTTCATGCGCGTTCTCGCGCCGCTCGCCCCGATGGAGTCCGAATCCGTGTGGCGTGGCCTGACCGGCGGCGAATCCGTGCATCTGGCCGATTGGCCGTACGTCTCGGACGAGAAGACCGGTGAGGCGACCGAGCTTGGCCGTGTGCTGGTCGACGACCCGGCACTGGTGGACGCGATGGAGAAGGTGCGTGAGATCGTCTCCGGCACTCTGTCGTTGCGCAAGGCCGCCCAGATCCGTGTGCGCCAGCCGCTCGCCAAGCTCACCGTCGTGGTCGAGGATGTGGACGCCGTCAAGGCGTACGACGAAATTCTCAAGTCAGAGCTTAATATAAAGGATATTGAGTTCTGCACGATGGAGGATGCCGGTTCGCAGGGGCTGAAGATCGTGCACGAGCTGAAGGTCAACGCCCGCGCCGCTGGCCCGCGCCTCGGCAAGCAGGTCCAGTTCGCCATCAAGGCGTCCAAGACCGGTGCTTGGCACGTCGATGCCGCGACCGGTGCTCCGGTCGTCGAGACGCCGAACGGCGAGGTTGCGCTGGAGGCCGGCGAATACGAGCTAATCAACCGCGTGGAGGAGGAGAACGCCGCCGAGGCCGACGCTTCCGTGTCGGCCGCTCTGCCTACCGGCGGTTTCGTGATTCTCGATACCGTGCTGACCGCCGACCTGGAGGCCGAGGGCTACGCCCGCGATGTGATTCGCGCCGTGCAGGACGCCCGCAAGGCCGCCGACCTGGACATCGCCGATCGCATCGCCCTGGTGCTGACCGTGCCGTCCGCCAATGTGGCCGATGTTGAGCGGTTCCGCGATCTGATCGCCCATGAGACGCTGGCCACCTCCTTCGAGGTGAAGGAGGGCGCCGAGCTGGGTGTGGAGGTCGCCAAGGCGTGACGCCGTGGTGAGCCGACCGCGCCCGCTGCGTGACGCACGGGCGCGTGGAATGCATGAAGTGGTCCTGCCGTTCAACGGCGGGACCACTTTTGTTGTTCCGCGGTATGCTTGCGCTGCGACGATGGCGTTGCGATACGGAGCGATTGACGAGGTGATGATAACGTGTGCGACGTACTATGCGAGAACCAGCGATCATGGGTATGAGACCTGCGACAAACCCAAGCCTCCGCTGTCGGCGACCGGCGCGAACGTGACCGCGATATCGGTCGCGGTCATGGCGCTCGCCAGCGCTGCGACGGTGCTGCTGACCATCAAGCGCCGTAGGGGCTGAACATGACCGGTGCCGGAGAGTCCGATGCTCTCCGGCACCGGTCATATGTCGAACTCCTGCATAGGGTACCTTAAATCAGCCTGATCTGATAGACTGTCTGCGGGAATCTGAACACTTGGCGGAACGATGTCGTGCCTCCGAGGCAAAGATTCCGGCAAGAAGTACAAGGATGTTCCAAATCATAGAGGATTGAAATATGATACACACAGCATCAAGAGGATGCTCGCGTTCGTGGCTGCGCAGACTCACCGCATTGATAGCGGTTTCGGCGCTCGCGTTCGTGGCATTGCCGAACGTCGCGGTGGCGGCGAATCCGACGGAATACCTCGATGTGTCGTTCGGCGGCACGTTCGCTGAAGACACCTACACCACAGGTGGCGACGAGGTGGCGAGGGGCTCCGTGACCAAGCACGGCAGCATACCGACCAAGCTTGACGGCGGCGGCATCACCCTCGCTGGCGGCACCAACGGCGTGACCTTCACCTCGACCGAGAGCTTCAGCGCGAGCGGGAAGGTGAACAAGGGATTCCGCGCCGAAATGGAATACCGTACGAAGCAGACGCCCAGCAACCTCGCCACATTGTTCTCCGCCATGGGCAACATCTTCGTGCGGGCGAACGGCAGCAACCTCGAATACGGCTTCTCCACGAACCCTTCCGGCAATACATGGAACGACTACACAAAGTCCGTGACGCTGCCTTCCAACAATGTGAAGCACATCATCCAGCTGACATATCTGCCGGGAGCCGACGGCGCTGCCTCGACGTTGCAGTTGAAGGTGGATGGCGTGGCCGGCGAGACCGCCACCTCCGCGGCCGGCGAGCTCGCGGCCGTCAGCGATTCCGTCGGGAACAAGTTCGGGATCGGCTACGAGGTGAACCCCGCTTCCGGCGCGGCGAGCCGCGGTCTTGCCGGTGACGTGTTCCGCGTGCGTGTCGCCAATTCGGACGCCCCGTGGGAGATTCTTGACGCATCCCAGCTGCTGCATGTCAATTTCAACGGCACGTTCAGCGGCACCTCATATACCGCGGCGAGCGGCGAGCAGATGCTGGGCTCGCTGGTGTCGCGCTCGGCCAATCCGTCCATCTCGAACTCCGCCGTCACGCTGGCCGGCGGCACGGCCGGATTCGATTTCACGCCCACGGACTTCACCCTCGGTGACAACGAGGCCATTACCACGCCGCTGGTCGCGGAGCTGCGCTTCACCCCGACGCAGACCGGCAACAACCAGACCCTGTTCGGCGCGGGCGGCAACCTGTTCCTGCGCTACGAGTCGAACAAGCTCGTGTTCGGCGCCTCCACCAAGTCCGGCGATAATTGGACCGACCACAAGATCGAGTCCGCGGCCGCCACGGGTGCGGAGCACGTCGTGTCGGTGGCGTATGTGCCCAATGAGGCCGGCACCGGCGCGAAGCTCGTCATGCGCGTGGATGGCGGCGACGCCCAGACCAAGGACATCACCGGTCTGGCTTACCTGAATTCGAACATCAAGGGCAAGGTCGGCTTCGGCAACGACGTGCATTCCGCCGCGCTCAGCCGCGGCTTCGTCGGCTCGCTGAGCGAGATCCGCCTGTCCAAAACCTCCGCGAACTTCACCACCAACGAATTCAAGCTGGTCTACTCTCAGGTCAGCTGCGACACGTCGGGCATCAAGGAGGCGAATACCTTCGACGTGAAGCCCGCCGAGTGCGAGGCCGCGCTTAAGACCAAGCTGTCCAAGCTGCGTCCGACCGAAGGGCAGGCCGACTACATCGACTGGGGTCAGATCGGATTCCTCCATTACGGCATCAACACGTACTACAACCAGGAGTGGGGTCACGGTAACGAGGATCCCTCCCGCATCGACCCGACCGGCCTCGACACCGACCAGTGGGCGAAGTCCTTCGCCGACGGTGGCTTCAAGATGATCATGGTGACGGTCAAGCACCATGACGGCTTCGAGCTGTACGACTCGCGGTACAACACCGAGCACGACTGGGCAAACACCGCCGTCGCCAAGCGCACGGGGGAGAAGGACCTGTTCCGCAAGATTGTCGCCTCGGCGAAGAAGTACGGCCTGAAGGTCGGCATCTACTATTCGCCGGCTGATTCCTACATGGAGAAGAAGGGCGTCTGGGGCAACGGCTCCGCACGCGTCGAGCGCACGATCCCCACGCTGGTGGAGAACGACGACCGCGCCGACAAGGTGGCTTCCGGCAAACTGCCCACGTTCAAGTACAAGGCCACGGAGTACGGCGCCTACATGCTCAACCAGCTCTATGAGCTGCTGACTGAGTACGGCGACATCTCCGAGGTCTGGTTCGACGGTGCCCAAGGCAACACCGCAGGCACTGAGCATTACGACTATGGCGTGTTCTACAAGATGATCCGCCAGCTTCAGCCTCAGGCAATTCAGGCCAACGCCGCATACGATGCCCGATGGGTGGGCAACGAGGACGGCTGGGCCCGTCAGACCGAGTGGAGCCCGCAGGCGGCATACAACGACGGCGTAGACAAGGTGTCGCTCAAGCCTGGCCAGATGGCCCCCGACGGTACGCTTGGCACCATGTCGAGCGTGCTGTCCGAGATCCGCAGCGGCGCCGCCAACCAGCTGCACTGGTATCCGGCCGAAGTCGACGCCAAGAACCGGCCCGGATGGTTCTACCATGCCAACCAATCGCCGGCGTCCGTAGCTAAAGTCGTGAAGTACTACGAGCAGTCCACGGGACGCAACTCGCAGTATCTGCTGAACGTCCCACCGTCCGATACCGGCAAGCTCGCCGATGCGGATGCCGCGGGACTTAAGGGGCTGGGCGAGGAGCTCGCCCGACGCTACGGCACCGATCTTGCCCTGGGCAAGAGCGCGACCGTCGCCGCGTCCGCGAACGGCACCGCGGTAGCGGCCCCGAAGCTGACCGACGGTTCGAAGCTCTCCTCCGACAAGGCCGTGGGCAATACGCCGACGTACACCATCGATCTGGGCAGCGCTGTCGCCGTGGATGCAGTGAAGATCTCCGAGGACGTGCGCAATGCCGGCCAGCAGATCGAAAGCGCCACCCTGCAGGGACGAGTCAATGGAACATGGACGAATCTGGCGACTATGACGACGGTCGGGCAGCAGCGCGACCTTCGCTTCACGTCCCAGAACATCGATGCCATCCGTCTGGTGGTCAACTCCTCCCGCGGTCCGGTGCGTCTGAGCCGTCTTGAGGTGTTCCACACCGAATCCGAGATTCAGACCGGCGCCCGCGCCTACTACATCGACCCGACGGCGCAGACCGCGGGAGATGGATTCACGAAGGACAAGCCCATGACGTCGATCGAGCAGCTGCACGATGTGACCGTCGCGCCAGGCTCCGTGATCTTCGTCAAGGCGGGCACCGAGCTGACCGGGGACTTCGCCGTCTTCGGCTACGGCACCAAGGACGAGCCCATCACCGTGACGACATACGGCAAAAGCGACAAAGCCACCACCGCGAGCTTCGACGGCATGACCGCCGGGCTGACGCTGAAGCAGGCGCTGAAGGCACTCGGCAAGGACGACGCCGGCTGGGTCGTGGCCGATTCCGCCACTGCACCGGCCTCCCGCGTGTATGTCCCGCAGGATGAGATCAGCGTGCACGCCCAGTCGTCGCAGAACTCCGGCGCAGAGGCGGCGAAGGCGCTCGACGGCGACTCGTCGACGAACTGGCACTCCCAGTACAGCCCGACCGCCGCGTCCGCCCCGCATTGGGTGACTCTCGATCTCGGCGAATCGCGTGAGAACGTCGCCTACTTCGACTACCTCGCCCGTATCGACGGCAACAATAACGGTGCCGCCAAGGATTACGAGGTGTATGTCTCCGACGATCCCAACGATTTTGGAGCCTCTGTGGCCTCGGGCACGTTGAAGAACGTCGCCTACACGCAGCGCATCAAGCTGACCCCCAAGAACGGACGGTACGTCAAGTTTGTCATCAAGACCGATTATTCCGGATCGAACTTCGGCTCCGCGGCGGAAATGAATGTCGAGTTGCTGCCCACGGCCGTAGAGGAGGACAAGGTCGCTACCCCGCAGAAGCCGACAGTGGACGATGATGCCGATACATACACCATCCCCGACATCGAGGGAGTCGTGTACAAGGTCGACGGCAAGGTGTTGGCCGCTGGTTCCGTAGTGAACGTGGGCGATGAGGACGTGACCGTCACGGTCACCGCCGAGCCCGCCGACGGATACCGCTTCCCGGATGGTGTGACGTCCCCAGTCACGTATGAGCTGACGTTCACCAAGAAGGGTGGCGAGAAGCCTCCGACCGAAGTCAACAAGGACAAGCTGCACGCCACGATCACCAAGGCTCAGGCGATCGACCGTTCCGCCTATACGGACGAGTCGCTCAAGGTGCTTGATGACAAGCTCGCCGCAGCGCTCAAGGTCTATGACGATGACAAGGTGAGCCAGGATGATGTCAATGCCGCCGAGGCGGCTCTGTCTGCGGCGATCGACGCGCTGAAGACCAAGCCGACGACCCCCGGCGGTGAAGGTGAGAAGCCTGGTGAAGGCAAGAAGCCCGGCGACGGCAAGAAGCCCGGCGACGTGATCGCAAAGACCGGTGCCTCCACAATGGGCGTTGTCTTCGCTGCACTTGCGATGGTAGCGGGTGCGGTCGTGACGCTTGAAGCCAAGCGTAAGTCCAACCGGTAACATCGGTTCTCCGGCCGTCTGATGCGCCGGCCCGTCTCCTAGAAAAGACGGGCCGGCGCATCGTCATTTTTGTCACCGGCGTCGCGGCAATATTCCATGCGCCTACAATGTCGGTATGTGCCCGTCAACAAGGGGAGCGGCGATGGCACGATGTCGGCCGTGCGCTGAGCGTGCGCGGCTCCACGGTGCTGGTGGTCGGCACCGGGGACATCGGCTCGCATTTCGCCAGCATATGCAAGGCCATGGGCGCGAACACGCTGGGAGTGCGTCGTGACCCGACCCGCACGGCGGAAGGCATCGACCGGATGTATCGCATTGGAGAACGTAAGGCGTTATGTAGCCGGCGAACCTCTGACGAATCGCCGGCGCTGAACGGATAATGGCTTCGGCTTCGCCTGTTCGACACCGGCGAGGCCGAGGCCATTATCGCTTGAGATTCTTCGTCTAGGATTCCAGGTCGCGCACCGACCCGCGTTCCACCAGCTCCGCGGGAACCACGGTCTTCACGCCCGAAGGCACTCGAAGGCCCTCGCACAGACGCTTGGTCATGAAGAACGCCTCGCGTCCGATGTCGTTGAATTTCATGCGCATGGTGGTCAGCGACAGCCGTGGAATCGTCCCGCTCAGCGAATCGTCCACTCCGACGATGCTGACGTCTTCCGGCACGCGTTTGCCGGCGGCCTGCAATCCGAGCATCGCGCCATACGCCATCTGGTCGTTGGCCGCATAGATCGCGGTGCAATCGGGGTCGTGAGCCAGTGCGAGTCCGGCTTGATATCCGCTGTCCGCCTCCCAGTCGCCCATATAGGTCGGAGGGATGCGCAGCCCCAGTTGGTCGAGCGTGTCGTGCCACCCCTGCGCGCGGCTTTCCGCGGCTCGCGATGAGGACGGCCCGGCGATGTGGTAGACGGTCTTGTGCCCCTTGCTGAGCAGATAGTCCACGACGGCGGCTGAGCAGCCGTACTGGTCGGCATCGATGGTGGGGCAGTAGTTCGCGGGATCCTCGGAGATGATAACGACCGGCAGCTCCTTGGGCGGGCGGAACTCCGAGAAGTCCGTCACGTGCTCCTCCATGACGGCGATGACGCCGTCCACGGGAAGCTGCTTCATACGCTCGATGGCGGCATGCAGGGTGCGTTCCCGATTGCGTCCGAAGGACTGCATCGTGATGGCGTAACCATTGCTGTTCGCCGCGTCGGCGATGCCGCCGAGGATACGCGCGTTGCCATAGGTGAGCATGTTGAACAGCACGACGCCGACATCCTTGAACTTGCCGTGCTTAAGCGCCCTGGCCGCATAGTTGGGCCGGTAACCCAGTTTGGCCATGGCGGCTTCCACACGCTGCCGTGTTTCCGGCCGGACGGCATTGCTTCCGTTGGCGACTCGTGAGACCGTCTGGGGCGACACGCTGGCGGCTTTCGCCACGTCCTGCATGGAAGCGGGTTGCGAATGATCCATGGTTCCTGCTTGTTCTTTTGGCATTTCTATGTTTTGGTTACCATCAGTATAGACTATTTCCTGATGACTTGCCGTACCCTCAAGTGGACAATTCCAACAATGTTGATATTATGGTAACGCAAACATTTATAGAGGGTGCATCTCGCGGAACAAGTTCAATGAGCTGTTGCGTTGTGGCAAGTTCTGTGCGGTGTGCTTCGCTTCGAGTCCTTCGAAGGAGAGGGGCATGACATCGGTGAGTGTGTCGCCTTTGGCTCGTGTGAATAAGCACAAGCGGGATTGGCGTGGTTGGAAGTTCATGTGGCCGTTCGCGTTGGTGTTCGTGTTCATCGTGCCGATCTTCGCGGTCTGCTGCCTGTTCCCGTTCGTCTCCATGCTCATCAACGCGACGAAGACCCAATCGGACTTCACGGGCGCGTTCGGCCTGGGCTTTGGCAAGACGTTCGCGCTGTGGGACAACATCGTGACGGTGTTCACCTATGACGACGGCATCTTCGCGCGCTGGCTGGTCAACACGCTGATCTACGTGGTGGTGGGCGCGGGCGGCGCGACCCTGCTGGCGATCATGGGCGGCTACGCTTTGACGAAGTTCCGCTTCCCGGGCCGCAAGGCCGTGTCCGCGGTGATCATCGGCTCGATCTCGGTGCCGGGCATCGCGCTGGCGGCCCTGTTCACGATCGTTGCCACGTGGAACGACTGCTTTCTGCCGCTGATCATGTTGAAGGACTCGGACTGGTTCCCGCTGACCATCGGTCTGAACCAGTGGAAGGACCAAGCGTCCACTGCGGGCGGCCAAGCCATCCAGAACTTGGTCATCACGGGCTCGCTGATCACGATCATCCTGCTGGTCATCGCGTTCCTGTGCCTGCAGAAGTACTGGCAGTCCGGCCTCGCCGCCGGCGCCGTCAAGGAGTGATCTCGCGGGAGGGCCAGTGTCCGCTTGCAGCATGCGTCACGTTCGTCTGACGGTCTTGACGTGCGCCTAGCGGCTGGCCCTCCCTACGGAACATGTATATGATATGGAGGGACGCTCACCGTGTGCGATGCGGGCTGGCGCGATATGGCACCAGCCCGCATCGCATGTCACAGTTGATTTTTCGTCGATGCGACGGTTCGGCCGGGGCGTCAGACAATGAACAAGTAATGGAGCGGAATATGAGTAAACGCAGAAAGCACAGTTGGCCGCAGCCGCTGAAGGGCGCCGAATCCCGTCTCTGGTATGGCGGTGATTACAATCCCGACCAATGGCCGGAGGAGGTCTGGGACGATGATATCCGTCTGATGAAGAAGGCCGGCGTCAACCTTGTATCAGTCGGCATCTTCTCATGGGCGAAGATCGAGCCGGAGGAAGGCAAGTACGATTTCGACTGGCTGGACCGTGCCATCGATAAGCTCGGCAAGGCGGGCATCGCTGTAGACCTCGCCTCCGCCACCGCCTCCCCGCCGATGTGGCTGACCCAGGCCCATCCGGAGGTGCTGTGGAAGGACGAGCGCGGCGACACCGTGTGGCCGGGTGCCCGTGAGCATTGGCGTCCGACGAGCCCTGTGTTCCGCGAGTACGCGCTGAACCTGTGCCGTCGTATGGCCGAGCACTATAAGGGCAACCCATACGTGGTGGCCTGGCACGTGAGCAACGAATACGGCTGCCACAACCGCTTCGACTACTCGGACGACGCCATGCGCGCCTTCCAGAAGTGGTGCAAGAAGCGCTACAAGACCATCGACGCGGTGAACGAGGCCTGGGGAACAGCGTTCTGGGCCCAGCACATGAACGATTTCTCCGAGATCATCCCGCCTCGCTACATCGGTGACGGCAACTTCATGAACCCGGGCAAGCTGCTCGACTACAAGCGGTTCAGCTCCGACGCGCTCAAGGAGCTCTACATCGCCGAACGTGACGTGCTGGAGTCCATCACGCCGGGTCTGCCGCTGACCACCAATTTCATGGTGTCTGCCGGCGGCTCGATGCTTGACTATGACGACTGGGGTGCGGAGGTCGATTTCGTCTCCAACGACCACTACTTCACGCCGGGCGAGGACCATTTCGACGAGGTTGCGTACGCCGCGTCGCTGATGGACGGCATTTCACGCAAGGAACCGTGGTTCCAGATGGAGCATTCCACCTCCGCGGTGAATTGGCGTCCGATCAACTACCGTGCGGAGCCGGGCTCGGTCGTGCGCGACTCCCTCGCGCAGGTCGCTATGGGCGCCGATGCCATCTGCTATTTCCAGTGGCGACAGTCCAAGGCCGGCGCGGAGAAGTGGCACTCCTCGATGGTGCCGCATGCGGGCGAGGATTCGCAGATCTTCCGTGATGTGTGCGAGCTGGGCGCCGATCTGGGACGTCTGTCCGACGAGGGTCTGATGGGCACCAAGACGGTCAAGTCCAAGGTCGCCGTCGTGTTCGACTACGAGTCCCAGTGGGCCACCGAGTACACCGCGAACCCGACCCAGCAGGTCGATCATTGGACCGAGCCGTTGGATTGGTTCCGCGCGCTTGCCGACAACGGCATCACCGCCGACGTGGTTCCGGTGCGGTCCGATTGGGATTCCTACGAGATTGCCGTGCTGCCGTGCGTGTATTTGCTGTCCGAAGAGACGAGCCGCAGGGTTCGGGAGTTCGTGGCGAACGGCGGCAAGTTGTTCGTGACGTACTACACCGGATTGAGCGACGAGAACGACCACATCTGGCTTGGCGGCTACCCGGGCTCGATTCGTGACGTCGTCGGCGTGCGCGTCGAAGAGTTCGCCCCGATGGGCAACGACATGCCGGGCGCATTGGATCACCTCGACCTGGACAATGGCACGGTGGCGCATGACTTTGCCGACGTGATCACGTCCACGGCCGACACGTCCACGGTACTGGCCTCCTATAAGGCGGAACGCTGGACCGGCATGAACGAGGTGCCGGCCATCGTGGCCAACGGGTATGGCGACGGGCGGACCGTATATGTCGGATGCCGTCTGGGCCGTCAGGGGCTTGCGAAGAGCCTGCCGGCGATGCTGGGTTCCATGGGGCTGTCGGACCTCGCCGGTGATGGCCGCGTGCTGCGTGTCGAACGCGCCGACGCCGCGGCGGCGAGCCGCTTCGAGTTCGTGTTCAACCGCACCCATGAACCGGTGACCGTCGACGTTGAAGGGGAGGCCATCGCGGCTTCGCTCGCGCATGTCGACGACGGGCGGGCCACCATCGATCCGACGGGTGTTGTCGTGCTCAGGCGATAATCGTTGGAAACACTGGGCTGTAAGGGCTTAGGAAAGGCGTATGTTTGCGGTGACACGCGACATACGCCTTATGGGAAAGAAGGCGCTGGCGCTTACCGGGCTGCGGCGATGCTGGTCAGCGTCGCTGCGTGCGGCAACTCAAGCAGCAGCTCCGCTCCGAAGCAGGAAGGCGACGTCAAGGAAATCACCGTGTGGGCTTGGGGCCTACGCTGACTCAGGTGGCCAAGGACTTCAAAAAAGGAGACCGGCATCAATGTCAACCTGGTGAACACCGGCCAGGGCGACAAGACCTGGGACGAGTTCTATCAGGACGCCAAGAAGATTCACACCCTTGGCGACAACTACTACATCACGTCCGACACCGGTGGCGCCGGCTTCTACGACTCGATGACCTGGCTGGCCAGTGCGACGCCGTTCTCCACCGAAGGCGAGACGGTCACCATCAACCTGACTGGCGACCCGAAGGTCAAGGCCCGCGGTATCTTCGGCGACTACCTTGGCAAGTCCTACACCTGTCTC
>ENA-OXRK01000684-OXRK01000684.1-human-gut-metagenome-genome-assembly--contig:-NODE-684-length-11086-cov-12.207_pt1 | contig 11086 bp, 9 predicted proteins | sample MGYA00249590_ERZ652579 | MGnify/ENA primary metagenome ERZ652579 (study PRJEB26925, sample SAMN05826952) | human gut metagenome | biome: ENVO:2100002; feature: ENVO:00000062; material: ENVO:00002003...
ACCTATTAAGTCGTCGGCAGCGTCAGATGTGTATAAGAGACAGGGTATGAACGAGTGCCTTGTGACAGGACTGTCTGCATCTTTGTTGTTTTGTCACAGATAAAAGGAGAAAAAATGAAGAATTGTGCCGTTATCCTCGCAGGCGGCGAGGGCAAAAGAATGAAATCCGACAAACCGAAAACATTGTCGGAGGTGCTCGGCAGACCGATGCTCTGCTGGGTTATGTCAGCTTTAAGGAAAGCCGGTATTGATGACATCTGTGTTGTTAAGGGCTTTAAAAAAGAGTGTGTCGAAGAGTATCTTTCAACCCTCGATTTTTCCGTTGAAAGCGTGTTTCAGGCTGAAAGACTCGGAACAGGTCACGCTGTGATGATGGCAAAGGATTTCCTTAAAAAGCACAGCGGCAATGTTGTTATTCTCAACGGCGACGCTCCGTTTATGGACAGCAAGACTATTGAGGATTCTTTAAAGGCTCACATTGAGAACGGTTGTGCCGCAACGGTTATTTCCGCAAAGGTTGACGATCCGACAGGTTACGGCAGAATTGTCCGTGACGAAAACGGAAATCTGCGTGCAATTGTTGAGCAGAAAGACGCCGATGAGGAAACTCTCAAAATAAATGAGGTAAACTCGGGCGGATTCTGGTTTGACTGTCAGCTTCTTCTTTCGGTTCTCGACAGAATCAAGTCGGATAACAGCGCAAAGGAATATTATCTTCCCGACGCAATCAAGCTTTTGCTTGAGGACGGAAGAAAGGTCGGAGCATTCACGGCTCAGTGCAGTGATACGGTTCTGGGTGCAAACGATCCGGCTCAGCTTGAACAGCTTAACGAAATTGCAAGGGCAAAGGGTTACAGCTGTTAATTGTTCGGTTAATCATTGGTAAACATATACTACACACATTAAAATTCAAAGGAGTTATTGCAATGAATTTTCACGGTAAGGACATTAAAATTTTCACCGGCAGTTCAAATGTTGATGTAGCTCAGGGAATTGCAGGCTGTCTCGGTCTGCCGCTTGGTAAGAGTGACTGTACACAGTTCTCAGACGGCGAAATCTCTGTTTCTCTTCACGAATCTGTTCGTGGCAGCGACTGCTTTATTGTTCAGTCAACCTGTGCTCCCGTCAACGACAATCTTATGGAAATGCTCATAATGATTGATGCCATGAAGCGTGCATCCGCTGCAAGAATCACAGTTGTTATGCCATACTTCGGCTATGCAAGACAGGACAGAAAAGCTAAGGCAAGAGATCCGATCTCGGCTAAGCTTTGTGCAGATATCATCACCTGTGCAGGTGCTGACCGTGTGCTTACAATGGATCTTCACGCAAATCAGATTCAGGGCTTCTTCAACATTCCTGTTGACCACCTTCAGGGTGCGTCACTTCTCGCAAACCATATGAGAGAGAAAATCGGTGGCAAAAATGATGATTATATCGTTGTATCTCCCGACCTCGGTTCTGTAACCCGTTCAAGAAACTTTGCATCAAAAATCGGTACAGGTCTTGCTATTATCGACAAGAGAAGACCAAAGGCCAATGTTTGTGAGGTTATGAACATCATCGGTGACGCTAAGGGTAAGAAGGTTATCCTTGTTGACGATATGATTGACACAGCAGGTACTCTCTGCAATGCCGCTAACGCTATTGTTGAAAAGGGCGGTGCAACAGAGGTTTACGCTTGCGCTACTCACGCAGTTCTTTCAGGTCCTGCAATCGAGAGAATCCAGAACAGCGCCATCAAAGAAGTTGTTCTTCTTGACACAATTCCTGTTCCGAAGGAAAAGATGATTGACAAGTTCACAATTCTTCCTGTTGCTCCTACATTTGCAGAGGCTATCGCAAGAATCTACAATGACAAGCCGTTCACAACCGCTTTCGGTTGATAAGCGAACAATTTAATTATGTAATTATACAGGCGGGTTTTAACTAACCCGCCATTTCGCTGTTTTACTGCAAATTTTTCATAAGTGAAAATGTATAATGTAATAATGAATTCTATATTAGTATAAGGATATAAGGAAAACGGATATGTTCGGAAAAAACAAATCAACGGGTTCAATCGAGTACATTGTAGTGGGACTCGGCAACCCCGACAGAAAATACGAAAACACACGCCACAACGCAGGCTGGCTTGCGATTGACCGCATTGCCGACAAGCTCGGTTGTGATGTGAACAAAATAAAATACAAAAGCTTTATCGGCACTTGCACTGTAAACGGCGCAAAAGTTATGCTGATGAAACCCACAACATATATGAACAACAGCGGTCAGGCAGTTGTTGAGGCGATGAACTTCTACAAAATCCCACCCGAAAATGTCATTGTAATTTTTGACGATATCTCGCTTGATGTCGGAAAAATGCGTATCCGTTCAAAGGGCAGTGACGGCGGTCAGAGGGGAATGCGCAGTATAATCTATCTCAGCGGAAGCGATAAATTCCCCCGTATCAAGGTTGGCATAGGCGCAAAGCCAAATCCCGACTGGGACCTTGCCGACTGGGTGCTTTCAAAGTTCACTCCCGATGAAATGAAAAAGCTTGATGAAATTTTTGACAATGCCGAAAAAGCAATTGAGCTGATTATTGACGGCAAAACCGACCGTGCTATGAATTTGTTCAACTGAAAAGGGACAAAAAAATGAATAATCTCAACTTTCTTGTTGATGTTCTGAAAGACTCGCCCGTTTTCAAAACGCTTGAAAAAAATGTCAAGCCGGGCAGAACGGTCTGTGCTTCGGGACTTTCAACAATTAACAAATCAAATATCATCTATGCGCTGTGCCGCCTCAAGGGCGTCACGGCATTTTGTCTTGCCTCCGATGAAAAAGAGGCGCAAACCCTGTGCAACGACCTTTCGTGCATGGGACTTCGTGCCTATGTTTATCCCGTGCGTGACTTCAACTTTCTTGACTTTCAGAGCCGTTCGCACGAGTACGAGCACGCAAGACTTAAAGTTTTGCTCAAGCTTATCAATCATGAATGCGATGTTGCAATTGCGTGTGTTGATGCGGCGGCACAGCTTACCGTTCCGAGAAATGTGCTTGAACAGTCGGTTATTGAATTTGAAGAGGGCAGGGAGCTCTCGCTTGAAAAGGCGACAAAGGCGCTTACTCTGCTCGGCTACGAACGCTTTGATGCGGTAGAGGGCAGCGGTCAGTTTTCGCTGAGAGGCGGTATTCTCGACTTCTTTATGCCCGACAGCGACTATCCCGTGAGATGTGAATTTTGGGGCGATGAAATTACCGACCTCAGCTATTTTGACATTGAAACACAGAGAAGATTTAAAAAGGCTGACAAAATTACGCTTTCGCCCTCAACCGAAATCGTAATTGAGGACAGAGCCGCTCTTGCAGATAAAATTGAACACAAGGCAAAGCTCCTCCGTTCCAAGAACAGCGCCAAAGCCAAGGAAAAACTTTTTTCAGAGGCAGAGCTTATCCGCAGCGGTGCAATGATTGCCAATGCGGACAAATTTATCAATCAGATTTACGATAAACCCGAGTCGCTTTTTGATTATCTCGACAGAAACACCCTCGTTTTTGCGTCCGAATTTACTGCAATTCAGGAGCGAGGAAAGTCAATGGACTTTATCAGCAATGAAACCCTTATGCAAGGCTTTGAGGACGGAACTCTTTGCAGAGGTTTTGACCGCTTTGCGCTCACATTCAACGAATGTACCGAGTTTTTACAAAGTCACGGAACAATCGTGCTTGAAAACTTTGTTCACGGAAGTATGCCTATCAAGCTGTCGGAAATTATCAGCTTTTCAACAAAACAGCTCTCGGCATGGGGCGGTTCGTATAAACAGCTAAAAGAAGATGTTGACGGACTTTTTACCCCCGAAAGCAAGGGCGTTATATTTGCAGGAACAGAAAGAGCCGCCAAGAATCTTTGTGACACCTTTAACGCAGACGGCGTAAACGCTGTTTACAGCGAGGGTGCGGATAAGATTTCAAAGGGCGAATTGCTTGTTATGCAGGGCGCATTGAGTGCGGGCTTTGAGTATCCGTCACAAAAGTTTTTTGCAATAACCTACAGTCAGGTTTCGTACCGTCCCGAAAAGTCAAAAAAGAAGAAGAAAAAGACGGGACAGGAAATTTACAGCCTTTCCGAGCTTGCCCCCGGTGATTATGTTGTACACAATGTTCACGGTATCGGTGTGTTCGGCGGTATAAGAAAAATTGATACTCACGGAGTTATAAAGGACTATATCAAGATTGACTACGCAAAGGGCGATGTGCTTTATGTGCCTGTCACACAGCTTGATATGGTTGCAAAATATATAGGTCCGAAAGAGGATTCAAGGGTTAAGCTTAACCGACTCGGTTCGGGCGACTGGCAAAAGGCAAAGGCAAGGGTTAAAACCTCTGTCAAGGACATTGCCAAGGAGCTTATTGAGCTTTACTCACAGCGTATGAAAGCCAAGGGCTATGCCTTTTCGGCTGATAACGAGTGGCAGAGAGATTTTGAACTCAGCTTTGAATATGACGAAACACCCGACCAGCTGCGTTGTTGTGAGGAAATCAAGCATGACATGATGCGTTCGTCGCCGATGGACAGACTTCTCTGCGGTGATGTCGGATTCGGCAAAACAGAGGTTGCACTCCGTGCCGCCTTTAAGTGTATTGCAGATTCAAAGCAATGCGCATTGCTCTGCCCCACAACAATTCTCGCATGGCAGCATTATCAGACGGTAATCAAGCGTTTTGAGGGCTATCCCGTTCGTGTGGAACTGCTTTCAAGATTCCGTACAGCAAAACAGCAGAAAGAAATTCTCCAAAAGCTAAAGCGAGGAGAAATTGATATGATTGTCGGAACTCACAGACTTGTGCAGAAGGATGTTGAATTCCGTGACCTTGGACTTGCAATCATAGATGAGGAACAGCGTTTCGGTGTTGCTCAAAAGGAGAGGTTCAAGGAACTGTGCAAAAATGTCGATGTGCTTACGCTTTCGGCTACTCCTATTCCGAGAACCCTCAATATGGCAATGAGCGGTCTGCGTGATATGAGCGTTATCGAAGAAGCTCCGACAAACCGTCAGCCTGTTCAGACCTATGTGCTTGAACACGATGATGCGGTTATCAACGAGGCAATCCGCCGTGAGCTCCGCCGTGGCGGTCAGGTGTTCTATCTTCACAACAATGTTGAAACAATTTCTTCATGTGCCGCAAAAATTCAGGAGGCTGTTCCCGAGGCAAAAATCGCAATCGGTCACGGCAAAATGAAAGAGGGCGAACTCAGCGAAGTTTGGCGACAGATGCTTGAACAGGAGATTGATGTGCTTGTCTGCACGACAATTATCGAAACGGGTGTCGATTTGCCGAATGCCAACACCCTTATTATAGAAAATGCCGACTGTATGGGACTTTCGCAGTTGCATCAGCTCAGAGGCCGTGTGGGCAGAAGTTCACGAAGGGCATATGCCTACTTTACCTTCAGACGGAACAAGGTTCTCACGGAGATTCAGCAGAAAAGGCTTGCCGCAATCAGGGAATTTACAGAATTCGGCAGCGGCTTCCGCATTGCAATGCGTGACCTTGAACTGCGTGGTGCGGGCAATATTATGGGCGCACAGCAGCACGGGCATATGGAATCGGTCGGTTACGATATGTACCTCAAGCTTCTTGATGAGGCAGTAAGCGAGGAAAAGGGCGAGCAGAATGTCACAAAAGACCTCGACTGTCTTATTGATATTTCGGTTGACGCTCATATTCCCGAAAGCTATGTTGAAAGTCTTACACTTCGTCTTGATGTTTACCGCAGAATTGCCGATATCCGCAGTAATGAGGACGCAGACGATGTTATTGACGAGCTGCAGGACAGATTCGGCAAGATTCCGAACTCGGTTCTCGGACTTATCGACATTGCCCTTGTGCGTAACAAGGCTTACTCAATGGGCATTTACGAAATCAGACAGAACGGCACAACACTCATGCTCTTTGTAAACGAACTCAAATCCCCTCAGGTTGCCGACTTGCTCATTGCTTTGGGCGGAAAGGCAAAGCTTGTTGCCGGAGCAAAACCGTGCGTTGCGGTTGAGTGCAAAAACAGTTCCGCTCCGCTTGAAATCCTCACCAAAATTTTCGGTGTGCAGTAATTTAACGGTATTAAGCCGTAATTTGTTAAGAAAAAATCCCCCGAAACTACAAAAATACTGTTTTTCGGTGGAAATTCTCAACAAAATTTTATAAAAATGTAGACAATGACGATTTTTTTGTGTATAATCGTAAGGTACATTATCCTGTGAAAGTGTGTTTGCAGGACACTTTGCATTTAATTTTTCAGAAGGACGGTAAAAAACTATGAAGCCTAATATCAAGGTTGGTTCATTTTTACTTGCAATTGTTATGATGTTCTCAGTTTTTGCAATTGCAGGTTGTACACCCACAACTCTTAACAAAGAATGGTCGTATAAGACAAGCGACAACGAGCTTGCCATCGGCGTTTATATCTACTCACTCAATGCAGCTTACAGTCAGGCTGAGTCATTTGCTAAAAAGCTTGACGATTATGATTCGACATCTGACAAGTGGCTTGATGAAAAAATCAAGGACGATGACGGCAACGAGCAGGTTGCAAGAGAGTGGATTAAAGATCAGGCTAAGAAAATGTGCCTCAGCTACCTCGTAGTTGACGAACAGCTTAAAAAGGAAAATGTAAACATCGGTCAGGCAACTCTTGACTCCGCAACAAATCAGGCTGAAACATACTGGAATGTCGGCCCGTATGCGTCACAGGGTTATGTAATGCCGATGAAGAAGCAGTATGAAAAGTACGGCGTTTCACTCGACAGCTTTGCATATTGCACAACTCTCTACAACACAAAGTATGAGGCTCTCTTCAAAGCAGTTTACGGCAAGGGCGGTTCAAAGGAAGTTTCCGACGCCGACCTTACAAAGTATTTCAAGGAAAACTATACGGACTACTCATATCTTCCCGTGAACCTTTATACATCAACAAAAGATGAGGCAGGTTCATCAAAGAATGTTGCAATGAGCGACAAGGAAATCAAGAAGGTTGAGGATCAGCTTAACGGCTACAAGAATGACCTTAACAAGGGCGGTTCTTTTGATGATGTTATTGCATCATACAAGAAGTCAAGCGGTTCGGGAACAGATTCTTCTGTTTCAAATGTAGAAGTTCTCGACAAGAGCTCAATCGGTGACGAGCTTAAAAAGGCTATCGGCAAGCTTAAAACAGGCAAGGCTGAAACTCTCAAGGTCGGCAGCGGCGACAGCGCAATCTACTATCTCGTTTATAAGAAAGACGTCAACAAGGATGTTGACAGCTATATCGGCAACGAATCAAACAGAGCCGGTGTACTTGCGTCAATGAAGTCAGACGAATTTTCAAAGTACATTGACAGTCTTGCAGAGAAACTCAAGTATGAAGAAAACACTTCGGTTATTGACAAGTATAAGCCCGAACTCTTCTTCGTTGCGGTTGAGCCTACAACAGCGGCGTCAACAACATCGGCATCCGATAAAAGCTCAAAATAATTGATATCGGACATACAACAGACGCATTTTCAGATTATTCTGAAGAAAGGGGCTTTTATGAAAAAACATTCAAAGCTTTGCGCAATTTTTCTGACGGCACTTTTGAGCATTTCTGCTGTGAGCTTTTCCGTATCGGCAGTCGGTGAGGAGGTTGATCCCGGCGGAGATTCAAGCGTTATTGTTGATCCCGTAGAGCCGGAGCCCGAACCGGAACCGGAACCATCACCGGAGCCTGAGCCGCAGCCGCAGCCCGATCCTGTGTATCCGGACTCGTCGGACAGTTCATCATATGTAGATCCCGGCTATTCGTCAAGTGATTCGTCATATGACAACAACTATAACTATGACAGTAGCTATGACTACAACAATAACAGTTATGACAATAATTACAGCAGCAGTCAGACTTACTACTACTCTGAGCCGTCATATGTAGGCGGCGGTCAGTCCTATGTTGCTCCGTCAAATACTGCTCCGTCAGCGTCACTCATCAAGTCTGACGATAACATTGACGAAAAAACTCTTTCAAGCAACGACTGGTCGGATATCGCAAAAAATCTTAAAAATACCGACACATCGGGTTCTGACGGTGATGACTTTAACTTCATCAAGAACAATAACAGCAAGGGTGACAACGGTCATTGGATGTTCTATGTTTCACTCGTTTTACTTTCACTTGGTGTTGCAGGCATTGCGTACTTTGTAATTTCAACTGTTCTCAACAGAAAGAAGAGAGTCACAGTCAGCGGCAGAAGTAACGCTCCAAAGAGCAAATCTGCACAGCCACAGCGTTACAGCAGTAACGATGATTATGCCGATGATTACTCATCTTCAGGCAGAAAGTCCGAAAGACGCAGTAAGTACGATACTGCCGAAATTCAGCTTCCAAAGAACAGCCAAAAGGGCGGAAGAAGATACAAGTAATTAAATAACTTTATAAAACAAAAGCAGTTCCAAAATCGGAACTGCTTTTTTGTTTGACTGTGTAATTAAATTTTCGCATGACTTCTGTCTGAATGTCAAAATCAGTTTTTGTCATACGGCTTTTTGTATGCCTCTTTGAACGGTTTTACCGTGCCGTCCTTTTCTTCAACGCTTACATTGTCAAGTGTTGCGTTGAACTGTGTGCGGATTTCACCGAGATAAATTTTGTACAGCTCTTTCTGTTCTTTTTGCTCAGCCTCGGTAAGTCCCTGTTCCTTTTTCTTTTTTGCAAGCTCGTTAATTCTGTCAAGCATCTTTTTATCCATAAGTCAATCCTCCCGACCGTTATTTTGGTTTTGAGAGCAATCTGCTCCAAAGCTATGATATCACACAATCAGCCAAAGTGCAAATTTTCGATTTGTCGGTTGAAAACAAAAATTTTTTGTGCTATCATTCAATTAAAGCCGTTACACGGCAAATTTTTTCGGCGGTGAATTATGGAAAATTTCAGCTTATTGCACCCGACAAATTCAAATGCATCCTACAGAACTCTCAACAAAGAGGCGCTGAATGATTTGTCGGTTGATTATATATGTGACGCTCTCACAAAAGAGCAGTATGAACGCAACAGCATAAAGCAGCTGCTGATAAATATTACGGATGACGAGGAAGTTATAAAATATCGTTGCGATGTTTTTGAGGATTTTCTCCGTTTTCCGAAACTTCGTGATGATCTATCCGCACTTCTTGTAAAGCTGAACGATTTGCGTGAAATTGAGCGCTTTCAAAAGGATACCGAGGCATCTTCCTTGTGGCAGCTTGTAAACCGACTTCGTGAAATGGACGGCTATGTCGATTGCATTACAAGAATAAAAAACACGCTTGAAACAATTGAAGTAAAGTCGCAGGGCCTGCTTGAGCTCAAGAAAAATGTTCAGTCAATTTACAATGACAGCGGTTTTCCCGAACTAAAAAAGGATATAATAGATACGCTTGCAAAGGCTCAAAAGCTCAAGAGCATTACACTCGGTGTGAATCTTGACGATTTGCTCCGCCCAAAGAGTGTGGGTGTAATCTCACTCAATGACAAAGAATTTACCGACAGCGGTATTCTCAAAAGATTTATGAAGTTTACAAACCGTGACAGCGAACTGCACCACGGCAACGATGTTTCGGGATTTTTAAGCTTTCATCCGTCCAATCCGTCAACCTCTCAGTTCGGACTTGGACAGTTCGTTGTGGGCGCTCAGCAGGATGTAAACCACACTATGAACAGCTCGCTGACCGGCGCAGATCCTATGTCTGACGCACTCAAAAATGTTGTGACCGATATCCTCCGCAGAACCGTAAATGACATAAAATCAATGCTCAACAGATATGTCAATGTCAACGGCTACTCGTTTGTTTCGCTTATGCCCGAAATCATTTTCTATATTCGTTTTGCAGAGCTTTGTGATAAGATGAAAAAGAAAAATCTTCCGCTGTGCAAGGCAGAAGTTTTGCCGAAAGAGGACAGAAACTGCTGTCTTAGAGATGTTTACAACCTCAAACTCGGCATAAAATCGGCAAACGGTGAGAATTTGGATATTGTCACAAACGATATTGATTTTAACGATGACAGGCGAATTTACATTCTGACAGGTCCGAACCGTGGCGGTAAAACCACGATTACTCAGGCGGTCGGACTTGCATTTCTGCTTGCTCAGAACGGAATATATGTTCCTGCAACGCAGATGAAATTCAGCCCATGCGACAGCATTTTTACGCATTTTCCTGCCGATGAAAACGATACCGTTGACCTCGGCAGACTCGGTGAAGAAAGCAAAAGACTTGCCGAAATTTTCTCCTCGGCAAGCCGTTACAGCCTGCTTTTGCTCAACGAAAGCCTTGCAACAACCAATGTTGCCGAGGGCTTGTACATTGCCCGTGATGTTGTCAAATCAATGCGATATCTCGGCACAAGGGCGATTTTTAATACCCATATGCACGATTTGGCTCGCAATCTTGACGAGGTGAACACAACCGTAAAAGGCGACAGCAAGATTGAAAGTCTGGTAACAGGTGTCGAAAACGGACAGCGTTCGTTCAAGGTTTTCATCGCTCCGCCTCAAGGTGTAAGCTATGCCAAAGACATCGCCGAAAAATACGGTGTAACCTTTGACAAAATCAAAAAACAGATTGATCGGCAGCGTGTCGCTTCACCCGGTTCGGGAAGATAGTATGTAATAATAAAAACATATTTTGCCCGAGCGGAAGTTTTAATTAAATGTAAAGTTGAAAATGGAAAATTGAAAATGGAAAATTGCGGTCGGGCAGACAGTTTGCAAAATGCAAATCATTGTCGCCCGACTGTTTTTGTATATATAGAAGTTGCGTTTAAATGTATGGGCGGATGCTACGGTGTTGCAATTATTTTGTTATATTCAGAAAATTCGTATAAAAGAAAACGGAGTGCATTACGCACTCCGTTTTCTTACGCCCACAAAATAATAAAAAAAGAAGGAAATAGCTGTTTAATAAAGTAACAGTTTAACCTTGCAGGATTTCAAGTCATTTCCTGTAAACCGTTATCCTATGCGAGTATTCTAACACTAACAGTAATAAAAGTCAAGACTGTTATACTACTGTCTCTTATACACATCTCCGAGCCCACGAGACGCGTAGT
>ENA-OXRK01000685-OXRK01000685.1-human-gut-metagenome-genome-assembly--contig:-NODE-685-length-11086-cov-6.53531_pt1 | contig 11086 bp, 4 predicted proteins | sample MGYA00249590_ERZ652579 | MGnify/ENA primary metagenome ERZ652579 (study PRJEB26925, sample SAMN05826952) | human gut metagenome | biome: ENVO:2100002; feature: ENVO:00000062; material: ENVO:00002003...
AGATTACTACGCGTCTCGTGGGCTCGGAGATGTGTATAAGAGACAGCCGTAGGGGCGCATTCCATATGCGCCCGCAGATGGGCAGCCGCCCCCGGGGTGTTGGGGACGCCGCCCCGGTGTTTCCCCTTTTCCAACACGACCGAACAAATCTTGCCCTTTGCGGTTCGCAACATCTGCGCAAAAATATCGACACAATTCAACATATAGTGTGCAGATGTGCAAGAAATCGCGCTGTATCTTACAAAGCTGCACCGCACTAACAGTCAGGATGCACAATATAATGCGGTTGAAACATAGCAAATTGCCGAAAATGAAACGATTCAACGCAGATACTTGAAATTCTCATACCAAAGAACTATAATTTTCCATAAAAAGGAATACAAATTAAATCAAATACAGCATGCTTTCCACGCCCCATACGCCAGCGATTGCGCGTGGACGCCGGGGAAAGCATAAGCTGAAAGGGTGTACACCCTTTGCTATTCCGCAGTAAGCTGCGGAATAAAGTGTATTGAACGCATACAAAAGGAGGCAAGGCAGATGACGAAGGCAAATTCCATCCTGCACCGTGCAGCGGCACTGCTGGCCGCCCTGTGCCTGCTGGCAAGCATGGCTCTGCCGGTATATGCAGCGGAGACGGAGACTGACTTTTCTGTTTCAAACTCAGAAACGATTCCGGACGATGACAATACGGGAAATGGTGCTGATGGAACCGGGTCGGATATTTCTGTGTCGAATTTGGAAACGATTCAAAAAGACGCCGACACGACAAACGAGGGCAGCAAAACAGAGCCTGAAATTTCTGTGCCGAACTCGGAAACGATTACAAACAACGCCGACACAACAGACAAAGCCGCAGGCGCGCCCCCTGCCGAGGGCGTGACCGGTTCAGAGAATACCGCCCCGGCTGACAGTGCCGCTGCGGACAAGACCGCCCCGGACGAGGAAAAAACCAATCTCACCGAAGAAAATACCTCGGATGACGAAGAAGGTACTGCGGATAACGGAGAAGACCCTGCGGGCGAAGCTGGCGCGAAAGAAACCTTCTTCGCAGCGGATACCTACAGCGAGGACGAAACGGAGAGCGATGACAGGTCTGCACCAATGACCGCATCGAATGAGGGGGAAACGCCGAGTTTTATCCCCAATACGGCAACCATTTATTTTGCGGTTGACAGCAACTATAATGACTCTTATCAGGTTCAGTTGTTTGCCCACAAGGGAGATAATAGCGAGCTAAAGAGGGTCATGGACGATACAGGTACGACAATAACCGATAGTCAGGGAAAAGAGCACAAGGTTTTCAGTGTTACGCTAGGTCAAGGGGACTACCCAAATGGTGGATTTTATCGACTGCTTTTCCAGTATTGGAAGAACGGTGATTGGAAAGGTCAATTCTTCGCCTTTGGCGGAAAAGATAGAGACGATAAGAACTGGACAACGATTGATAAGCTTGCCGGAAAAATGTTTGATGCCACAACCTCTCCGTTTGATGGCGGAAGCGCCACCGTTAAAGACAACCCTTACGATGAAAGCGAGTGGAAATACTATTACGCGGGTATGCCGCTTTACTTCAAAAATGCAAGCACAACAACGCTGGACGGTGTTACCGCTACATTTTACAAAAAAGATGAAAACGGTACTTTTGTAGAAACTGGCAGTCAGACGATTGGCACGGTAGCGGCTAATACCATGGCCGCCCAGAAAATCACAATTCCGAACAACCAATCGCAGTTTGTAAAGTTTACTTGGACAGGCGGTGAAAGCACACGGTACAATTTCAGCAAAGATGATTGCGATAGTACCACGAAGTTTGATTTGGCAGCGAACAACTGCTTTGTCTATAGCGAAAGCGGAACTACTGGAAACTCTTGGACAAACGCAGGCAGTGATTTGCTTACAAATGGCAAAACCATTTATTTTGATGCAACATTGTCCTCGTACGCTTATACCGGGGACAATGATATACACCAAAATCCCATGCCGGGCAAAGGCGGTACAATGTACTGCTTCCTGACGGGTGAAAACAGTCAGATCATTAATCGGCCGATGACACAGGTAACAACAACCGATGGCACAAACCGCCAACTGTGGTCTTGCGTGGTTCCTGATGGTGGCCCTTTCACCGCAGTGCAATTCTCCGCAACGGAAGACATAGGCGGCACGGTGACAGACGATAAGACCGTGGTGTACACAACCGCGGAAATCCCCCCGAACCTGAAATATCCCTGCTTCTTTGCCGATGATGGCGACCCAACGGCATACACTTCGCAAGGCAGCACTGTCTACCGTGACGGCTACTGGGGCGAGAAAGACTCTGTCCGCGATGCCGAAAGCGGCAAATCCAAAACCGTTGTGGACATTGCAAGCGACACATTCACCCAAGAGGCGGGCACAAAGTACATCACCAGCACCCTCTATGACTACTACACTGACTACGAGCTGAACGGCTTTAACCGTGACAGTTACGAGGCTATTGGAACCCATTCCCAACGCTGGTATGTTACATTTGAACAGTTTGACCGCGCCCTCAGCAGTGCTTATGCGGCAAACGGTAAAGTCCAATACCCGATTTACACCGGACATTTTCAGGCGTCACATTTCGATCGTGGAATGCATTTTGATGAAGTTGCTGATGGCATGGGTCTGTATGGCTGGGGCGATCCGAACACCGCAACTGTACAATACAACACCTTCATGGCCGTAAACAACTCGGTTTTGGACAAGGATGGCGGTAAGGCTGATAACGAAGCCGGTTACGCCCGAACCTTCCAAGGTCTGGTAGAGGACAAAACCTCGACCGGCGATGCAAACGGCCTGCCGGTGTTAAAAGGCACGACAAATCTTGTTGACCCGCATTTTAACAAAGAATTTTTGGAAGGCGAAAACACCTTTAACACGGTGCTGGGTAAGGTGTATGAGAATGTTTCCTTCCCGTTTACGAAAGGTGCTGTTTTTAAGAATACAAATGACACAAGCGACAAAGAAACAAACGCTGAATATTGGTACTATGACAGCAGCAAATCCTCGCTGTATCTGACGCAAAACAAGGCCAACAGAAAGTATTATCTGAAATCCACCAAAGATTCAAGCGGAAACCTCACCGCTGACATCAAATCAGTAAACCGTGATGCGGGAAACAATGAGAAAAAAACAACGGACGCATTGGGCAATCAGATACCCACCTACGGCTTCTTCCCGTTCAACAAGAGCGTTGGCAATGGTGGTGCATCCCAATACAACTACGGCTTTGGTGCGAAGCTGCAATTTGACTTTACATTGACCGATGACGGTAAGGTTCAAGTAGGGAATGATGCCAGTGATAAAGTCCCCATCAAGTTCTTCTTCTCCGGTGACGATGATGTGTGGGTCTACATTGACGGTCAGCTGGTGCTGGATGTCGGCGGCGCGCACGGTAAAGCGTCCGGCCTGCTGGAATTTGGCGATAATGGAAAAGCCAACACCGTAACCCCCTATGTCAGCTCCAACAAAACAGGCGGTGATGTTTACAAGGATTACAAGGATAGTGGTAATGTCAAATCTGTCTACTTCAACGGCAAGCAAGTCACATTCGACAAGAAGGGCAATATTCTTAATAAGGACGGCAGTCCTTTCACCCTCACCAAAGGCACCACCCACACCCTGACCATGTTCTACATGGAGCGCGGCATGTGGGAGTCCAACATGGCGGTGGCGTTCAACTTCCCCGACCACAACGAACTGCAGGTCGAGAAAAAGGTCGATGTTTCGGGAGTAGACAAGCTGTTCAAGAACAGTTTCCAAAACCAGAAGATCTTCACCTTCAACATCAAGAATCTGGCCACGCACTACAAAGCAAAAGAAACTTCTTACACAGAGGGTGAAACCAAAGCACTCCCAAAAGAAGCCTATACAGGCCCTCAAAACCCGTCTGACACCTCCGCCAGTCTGACCTATGCACCGGAACCACCAGTCAGCAAGACCGGAGACCTCGCTGTGCTGTGGTCAGCCACAAGGGATGACCCAACCAGTGCGCACCGAGAGCAGCGCCGCGGCACCCTGCCATTGAGTACAGCAATCGATATAAGCCAGTACAGCTACCTGACCTTTGATGTCTATGTGGAGGGCGAACCGACCGAAACCTGCGCCTTGGGCAACCTGTATGTGGAGCTTTTGGATGATCAAGGCAACCAAAAAGGCTGTATCAACGGCAAGGGCCTGCAAAGCAGTGATGTCTACGGTGCGGCGACCGCGCTGCATCCGAAGCAGTGGTACACCATACGCCTGCTGCTGAAATCTCTGGAAACCGCCGGTACTTTCAACAACCAGCTCAAGAGCATCAAAGTCGGCGATAACTTTGCGCGCAGCATTTACCTGCGCAACTTTACATTCCGCAGCGCACCGAAGGAGCAGACAAAACCAGGCTTTACGACCGAGCAGTACGACATCCCAGACTATGGCTCTGCCACAAGCGGACAGTTGGAAAACGCAAAATATGCCGTGTTTTCTTCCGACCGTGGCAATGGGGATGTTGTGGATGAGAACGGCCAGTTCCTGCTGCAGGCCGGTGAAACGGTCACCTTTAAGGATCAGTTCCGCCGCGGCAGCTACATAGCCCTGAAGGAGCAGGTTGATCCGAATCTGTATGATACATTCTGGACGGTCTACGAAAATGATGCACCGGTGACAAAGGTAAGCGGTGCGAGTGAGTATGTGAAGACAGACGCGAATATCACAAGTCTGGTAAATGTTAAAGACACTGCCCCGAAAGATGGCCGGACGGAGCAGGTGATTGAAGGACCCGATAAAAACGGAGACCCAATCACGAACGCATATGACAACATATCTAAGAAACCGACTGATAATACGCTCGTTTTCCGCTCCTACAGCGACAAGACTGACAAAGACGAGTTGACCAAGCTGAAGGTGGTTTTCACCAACAAGGTCAAGACCGGCAAGCTGATCATACGCAAGGAACCGGCCACGGGTGAGACGCTGGCAGGGCAGACATTTAAATTTACCGTCAAGTTCAGCGATGTCGGCGGCCAAGGCCTCGGCGGTGATATTCCGGAACAAGAGTACCCCTGCGAAGTGATAAAACAGGCCGATGGTAGCGAGTACGGCGAAGTCGTAATTGACGGGATTCCGGTCGGTACACGGTTTGTTGTGTCGGAAGTTGCGCATCCGTACACAAACCTGCAATTGGTGACCATCACCGGCGGCAAAGACTGCGCCATTACCGAGGACGGCAAAAGGGTGCGCGGTTCTGTCGTGGAGGACGATGCCAATGTAGCAACAGCAACATTTTTCAATACCAGCCGCCAGCTGATCGACCTAGAGGTTACAAAGCAGTGGCAAAAGCAGGACGGCACGGTAATTAAAGACGGCCTGCCCACCGCCATTTACCTGAAATTGCAGCGCACCAAAACACCGGGCGACGAAGGCAGTTGGGAAGATGTTGACGGCTATAAGAGCGTTATGCTGAAGCCGTGGTACGATGGCTGGGTCACAACGTTTACCGGCTTGGACAAATTTGATGCAAGCGATACGGGCGAAACGCATGAGTATTACACCTACCGCGTACTGGAAAGTGTAACGGAAACTGGTAACAACTGGCACGGCGACGCGGCTGACGATGTGATTGAGATTGACGGCAAGAAATACACAATTCTCAATAACACAGTAAGCTGTGCAGACGACAGTAAAACCTCCTTGGCGCTGAATTTGACCAACAAACTGCAAGATGCCAAGTATAACCTGAACATCACAAAGCAAGACGCCGAGGATAAGACAAAGCTGAGCGGCGTGGAGTTCAAGCTGGAGAAGCTGGGGACGGATGGTGGGCCTGATGCGACATTTCCAGCTGTAACGGGAATCACATCCAGTGGAGATGCGGATAAAGGCAAGTGCAGTTTTGAGCACCTGTCCCCCGGCATCTACCGGCTGACCGAAACCAAAACCGCCGAAGGCTACACACTGCTGGCCGATGCCATCGAGTTTACGCTGACAACGGATGGAGAGTGCAAGCGCGATGCTACTGACTTTGGCGATGTGCAGTACGATTCCACCACGGGCGTGTACAACATTGCCCTGACGATCAACAACCGCAAAAGCTTTGAATTGCCGCATACGGGCGCGGATGCACCCAGCCTGTGGCTTTTGATAGGCTTGCCCGCGCTGGTGGCTGTGCTGCTGGTGCTGGTGTTCCGCTACAATAAAAAAGGGGGCCGGCGTCAATAACGAAGTCCCCCTCTACACAAACAAATTTTAAGAGAAAGAGGTACGAAGCAAGATGAAACTGAAACGCTTACTCACCGCAGCCCTCAGCGCCGTCATGGCCCTAAGCGTCTGCGCCCTGCCCGCAATGGCGGATGACGGGGCAACAACGCCGAATCCGGTTTGGTCACAAGATCACGGCTCTATTACGATTCATAAGTATGAGTGGAACGGAACAAATGGTAACTACGCAACGGGCGAAGATAATGTTAACCAGCTCCCGGGCGATACTTCAACGACTCCTTCGCCGTTGAAAGATGCAGAGTTTACCCTTTATGAAGTAAAAGATGCCGCGTGGTTGAAGGCGTACTACAGTGGAAAGCCTGATGACACGATTCAGGCGAGTGTGTTTGATTGGAATACATATGCCGAAAAAGATACCACCAGCGGCGATTACAAATTGAGAGATGGTGTTTCGGTGCCATTAGTTGGAAAGAAGAATACTGATGCAAACGGTGTTGCTACGTTTGACAAAGCCGCATCAAACCAGAACCTTCCGTTAGGCTTGTACTTGGTAATGGAAACAAAGTCCCCTGACCAGGTTACTACCCCGTGTGAGCCCTTCCTGGTTTCTGTTCCTATGACTCGCGTGGGTACAACGAATCCTAAGTCCGACTGGCTCTATGATGTTCATGTTTATCCGAAGAATAGGACCAGCTATGGTAACATTACGCTGACTAAAATGGGACAGGTCGGCAACAGCACGGATACCGCAGCGCTTTCCGGTGTAACATTCAAGCTGTATAAGTTTGTGGGCACTAAGAATGCAGATGGCAAAATCAACGCTTTTACTACCACAAATTTCACTGATGCAGAAGAAACAGGCAAGGTATGGAAGCAAATCACGAAAGCTTCTACAGCTGCTGGTGATAACACGGGTAGCGATTTTGGTCTCACAACAGGCAGTAATGGTAAAATCACTGTAAATGGCCTTTCGGCAGGTTATTACTGCTTTGTTGAGCAGAGCGTTGGTGAGAACAAGGCATTCATCACGGATCAGACCCCGCATTACTTTGAAGTAAAAGGCGAAAATAGTCAGGAAGTTACCGTTGCAGAGGATGGCACAGTGAAAACTAAGGGCAGCAGCGCAGCAAGCAACCTTGAGATGACCGTTACTGACCCGCGCCCTGATGTTGAAAAGCAGGTTAAAGACCGTACCCCTGCGGTGGGTGGCGAGGAATATGTGAAAGCATCCGATTACAGTGTTGGCGATGATGTACCCTACAAGGTAACGGTTAAGGTGCCGCAGGCACTGCTGGATGCAAAGATCAAACCTGAAGATGCTGACAAGTTTGTCTTTGAGGTAAAGGATACCCCGGAACATTTGACGGTCAATGATGGTGTTAAAGCTGTTAAGGTAGATGGTACAGCTGTTATTGAGGGTGTAACAATTACTTATGATGCTAATAAGAATCTCAATGGCGGAAAGGGCTTTACTGCAAAGTTTACGCAGGCTGCTTTGAAAAACTTGGTCGGTAGCGGTGATACATTTACCATTGAGTATACCGCAAAGCTGCTTAAGGGAGCAGACATGACCACCGCTGGTAACCGTAATACGGTTAGCCTGAAGTATTCCAACAAGATTGACGCCGATGGCAATATTGTGCCGGGCAAATCCAGCGAAATTGAAGGCGGGGCTGTTGTTTACACCTTCGGTATTCATGTAGAAAAGCGTGGTGATACAGCAAACGGCGCTAAGCTCTCTGGTGTCAAATTCAATGTTTATAAAGAAGTTGCAGCGGGCACGGCAGGTGCAGTCGTGGGTAGCGATATCGGCATCACTGATGCAACAGACAAGACGAAATCTTTTGCCAAGGTCGTAATTGATGACACGAAAGCGGGCGCAACCCAATTCGATTTGGTAACTGGTGCGGACGGTACTGCAAAAGTAGACGGTCTGGCCAATGGCACCTATTATTTGGTGGAAACCGCGACTGTAAAGGACTATAACCTGCTGAGTGCTCCTGTTAAAGTTGAAATCAATGTGTCGTATACCAAGACTTGGACTGCTGTTGATACATACGTAGGCGGTAAGCTGACTCACCATAGAGAGTACACGGATGTGGAGTATTTTGGCGGTACTAGTGAGAACCCTAATAAGGGGTTTGCCACAACGACCATCATTAACCGCAAGGGCTTCAACCTGCCTGTCACCGGCGGCTTCGGCACGCTGCTGTTCAGCGGTATCGGTGTGCTGCTGGTGCTGGCTGGCGTGAGCGTGCTGTTCAGCCTGAAAAAGAAGAACAAGCGTGCGTAAGCCGCACAACTTTAAGACCAAAAGCAAAATAGAGGGGTAATCCATAGGGGAAGGACCGGAAACGGTACTTCCCCTATGGGTGGTTGTGGACATTGCCGATACCCGCAAGGGGAGAGGCGGCTAAGAAGGGGACTGGGATTTTTCGGCAGTGCCCTGCGGGGCGTCGGGGACGCCGCCCCCTACAGCTAAAGGGGTGCCGAGGGCGCCGCCCCCCTACGGCTGAATGGGCGTCCGCTGCTAAAAGCCTGCGCGTTTACGCGAAAATAACCCCGAAACCATTACAGAAAGGCTCTTTCCTATGGATACCACTGTCAAATTAAAGCTTGGCTTTGCGGCGCTGATGATCGCTTCGGGCATCGGCGTGGCCATGTACCCCGTCATCAGCAATGCGGTGGCGCAGCGTCACGCAAGCTCGGTCATTGAAAGCTACAACGATACCGTGCAGACGATGGACACCGAGAAAATTGATGCCGCCAAGGAGGCCGCGCGCCGCTACAATGAACAGCTTAGCAATGCCATTGACCGCGATGCTGCGGGCGAGGCCGCTGACACCGGCACAAGCTATGTGGACATGTTGGATGTGGGCGAGAGTCTGGGCTACATTACGATCCCGAAAATTGATGTCAATCTGCCGATTTATGAGGGCACCAGTGATGATGTGCTGCTCAAGGGCGTTGGGCATCTGGAGGGGTCCAGCTATCCGCTGGGCGGCGCGGGCACACACAGCGTACTGACCGGCCACCGCGGTCTGGCCGAGGCGGTGCTTTTTACCGATCTGGACAAGCTGGGCGAGGGCGACCACTTTTACCTGCACATTATGGACGAGGTGCTGGCCTATCAGGTCGATCAGGTCAAGGTCGTGGAGCCGGAACGCACCGAGGATCTGGAAATTATCCCCGGCGGGGACTACTGCACGCTGGTCACCTGCACGCCCTATGCCATCAACACCCACCGTATGCTTGTGCGCGGCACCCGCGTGCCGTATAATGGAGAGGACGAGGAGACCGCCACGCCGCAGACTGTGCAGTATCAGGAGCTGCATACCGGCAATGTTGTGAAGCGTATGGTGGACGCATGGCCGTGGATCAGCGTGACGGGCAGCCTTGTCATCGGCGGTGAGGCGCTGCTTTTGCTGCTGCTGTTGCACCGCTGCAAAAAGCGCGAGGAGGAAGACTGATGAAACGCCTGTTTTTGCAGATTTTTGCATGGCTGGCGATACTGCTGGGTGTTGGGCTTATGCTGCAGCCCACGGTCAGCCAGTATCTGGCGGCGCGGCAAAGTACAAAAACCGTACAAAAATTTGTGCAGGCTGCCGAAGCTGCCGCCCCCGCCGTGGCTGAAACCACAGACAACGCCGAGCCTGCCCGCGCTTACCCCGAACTGTACGATGCCCTGCAAGCCTACAATGCGCAGATTTTTGCCGAGGGACAAAGCGGCTTGAAGGATCCCTTTGCCTACGAGACGCCCGCCTTTGACCTGACCGGCTACGGCCTGCCCGATGATATGATCGCCGCGCTGTGGATACCGCGCCTGAATCTGGATTTGCCTGTCTATTTGGGCGCCAGCACGGCCAACATGGCCCGCGGCGGTGCGCTGCTGGGGCAGACCTCGATGCCGCTGGGCGGCGCGAACACCAACACCGTGATCGCCGCGCACCGCGGCTACTACGGTGCGGAGATGTTGCGCAATGTGCAGCAGATACAGCTCGGCGATAAAATCACGCTGACAACACCGTGGGATACGCTGGTCTACCGCGTGTGCGAACTAAAAATTATACAGCCGGACGATATAAATTCGGTGCTGATACAGCCGGGGCGCGACCTGCTGACCCTGACGACCTGCCACCCCTACACCCAAAATACCCAACGGTATCTGGTTATTGCCGAGCATGACCCCGATGCCGCGCCCGCGACCCATGCGGAGGATCTGACCGAGTGTGACGAGACATGGGACGCTGCGCCGCGTCAGGTGACCGTGGAAACCGACGGCACGACCGCGCTGGAGGAGGTTGCGCCCGAAAGCATCAGCCCCTTGCCCAACGAGGGCGGCAGCGAGGATGCGGGCGGTGCGTACTCGAACTGGATGATTTGGCTGGAAAACAACGCCCTGTGGGCAGGAATTGTGCTGATTGCCGCCGTCATCGGCTGTATGCTGATCTGGCGCGGCCACAGAAAGGATTGACCCATGCAGAATTTCAACGAGAAAGCGCTGGCTGTGACAGCCGAGGTGAGCAAGGCCGTGCTGGGCAAGCCCGAGGTCGTACTGAAAATAATGATGGCGATGCTGGCCCGCGGTCATGTGCTGATCGAGGACATCCCCGGCGTGGGCAAAACCACGCTGGCACAGGCGTTTGCCCGCGCCATGGACCTGACCCAGAACCGCGTGCAGTTTACACCGGATGTCCTGCCGTCCGATATTGTGGGGTTCTCGCTCTATCAAAAGGAAACCGGCAAGTTTGTTTACCACCCCGGCGCGGTCGCGTGCAACCTGTTTTTGGCTGATGAGATCAACCGTACCAGCGCCCGCACCCAGTCCGCCCTGCTGGAGGTCATGGAGGAGAGCGCCGTCACGGTG
>ENA-OXRK01000699-OXRK01000699.1-human-gut-metagenome-genome-assembly--contig:-NODE-699-length-10857-cov-6.14757_pt1 | contig 10857 bp, 6 predicted proteins | sample MGYA00249590_ERZ652579 | MGnify/ENA primary metagenome ERZ652579 (study PRJEB26925, sample SAMN05826952) | human gut metagenome | biome: ENVO:2100002; feature: ENVO:00000062; material: ENVO:00002003...
GTCGGCAGCGTCAGATGTGTATAAGAGACAGTTATTTTAGAATGGAGAGAAGCGCAGGAGGCTGTGAACGACAGAACAAAAGAAAGAAATGACAGAAAACAGATACCGCGATAGCAAGGCTGTTCACAAAGCTGGCGGGCGTGACAACGGCGTCTTATCTGTGATTTGAATATCTTTTGCTGACAGAGGAAAATACGCAGAAATACCTGTCGAAAAGAGGAAAAAAGATACTTTTCCTGCCAGTTCTGGTTCTGATTGCGGCCGGAATTCCGTCCCAGTGGACCCACTGGCAGGGATTTTGTAACATTACCGACTGTGGGTTGAAACAAAATATCATGAAAAACAGAAAAGAAGCATATCGTATAAAGATAACGGATGAACGCAGGTGAATCCATGAACAGACTCTGGAGCGGTATGCTTCTTCTTGGCATTGCCTACGGTGCTTTTTACGGAAAATTGCCGGAGGTGACAGACGGTGCGCTGCGTGCTTCAAAAGAGGCAGTTGTGCTGGCAATTTCTCTTCTGGGTGTGACGGGCCTTTGGAGCGGGCTGATGGAGATTGCAAGGAAAGCGGGAATGATCGACAGCCTGGTAAAAAAGATGGGACCGGTCATGCGCTTTTTGTTTCCAAAGGTACCATCGGATCACCCGGCGATCCAGTCAGCCGCCACAAATATGATCTGTAATGTGTTTGGCCTTGGCGCAGCGGCAACGCCGCCGGGACTCCTTGCCATGGAGCAGTTCGAAGAACTGGAAGAGGAACGGCGGAAAAACAAAAACCCGGCTGCTGTTCCGAAAGGGACTGCAAACCGGGAAATGTGCACCTTTCTGATTTTAAATATTTCTTCTCTGCAGCTGATACCGGTCAACGTGATTGCATACCGCAGCCAGTATGGCAGCGTGCATCCGACGGCCATTGTCGGACCGGCACTGGCGGCAACGGCAGCAAGCACGGTGGCGGCTGTTTTATTCTGTAAATGTATGGAAAAATGCAAAGGCTGAGAATGCGGGATGTCCGGAAACATTTATAAAAAAACGGTAAATTCGTCTTCTTAGGACTAGCGGCGACGGCAGCGGCTTGGTACAATAAAAGAAATGAGGGATATTGAATTTTACATAGGAGGAACACAAGAGCATGGCAGGATATGTGAGTCTTCAGGATGTAACCAAGACATACAAAATGGGTGAAGTCACCATCAAGGCCGCGGATGGAATCAGTTTTGATGTGGAAAAAGGTGAGTTTGTGATCGTTGTCGGCCCGAGCGGCGCGGGAAAGACGACCGTTCTGAATATCTTAGGAGGCATGGACACGGCGACTTCCGGAAAGGTGCTGGTGGACGGCGCGGAAATCAGCAAATACCGAGGCAAGAAGCTGATCCAGTACCGGCGGGAGGATATTGGATTTGTTTTTCAGTTTTATAATCTGATGCAGAACCTGACGGCGCTCGAGAATGTGGAGCTGGCGATGCAGATTTGTAAGCATCCGCTGGATGCGTCGGAGGTGCTTGCGGAGGTTGGGCTGGAAGAGAGAATGAATAACTTCCCGGCGCAGCTTTCGGGCGGAGAGCAGCAGCGTGTGGCGATTGCGCGTGCGCTGGCGAAGAATCCGAAACTGCTGCTCTGCGATGAGCCGACCGGCGCGCTCGATTATGTGACAGGAAAATCGATCTTAAAGCTGCTGCAGGATACCTGCCGGGAGAAGGGGATGACGGTCATTGTCATCACTCACAACTCGGCGCTGACACCGATGGCGGACCGCGTGATTAAAATCCGAAACGGAAAAGTGGCGGGCATGAAAACAAATGAGAACCCGACACCGGTGGAAGAGATAGAATGGTAGGTGGACGATGAGAGCATTTCGAAAAGACTTTATCCGGGAAATCACAAAGAACAAGGGGCGGTTTCTGTCAGTCTTTTTCATCGTGCTTCTTGGCGCGGCGTTTTTCTCGGGCATCCGGTCGGCGGAAGGAGATATGAAGGTTTCGGCGGACCGGTATTATGATGAAGTAAATTATATGAATTTGAGAGTTCTTGGAACGCTGGGGCTGACGGACGATGATCTGGCGGATATCGCGAAGACGGACGGCGTGAAAGCGGTTTACGGCGGAAAGACGGTGGAAGTGCTGCATGACATCGGCGAAAGCGAGCAGGTTGTGAAACTGATTGCGCTGACGGACGGTGTGAATGAGCCGCGCGTGGTCGAGGGACGGATGCCGGAGAAAGAGGATGAAATTCTTGTTGATACGCAGTTTCTGAAAAGTTCCGGCTGTGAGATCGGGGATCAGGTAACGTTCACTTCAGGAACGGAGGATCCGCTCTCAGATTCGCTGACCGGGGATACGTTTACGATTGTTGGTTCGGCGACGCTCCCTTATTATATGGATCTGAACCGCGGAACGGGCTCGATTGGAAATGGAAGCATCAACAGTTTTGCACTGCTGCTTCCGGAGACATTTACCTCGGATCTCTATACAGAGATTTACGTCCAGGCGGACGGCGCACAGGAAGAGGCGAGCTACAGCGATGCGTATGATGAGACGGTGAAGGCTGTACAGACGAAGATTGAAGCGCTCGAGGATGCGGCGTGCGACCGGCGGTATACGGCAGTCAAAACCGAAGGACAGGAAAAGATTGATGATGCAAAACAGCAGGTCGCTGATGCAGAGCAGAAATTAGCGGACGCAAAAACAGAGCTGGATGACGGTGCACAGCAGCTTGCCGACGCGAAAGTGACGATTGCGGACAAAGAGCAGGAACTTCTCGACGGCGAACAGACGTTAAAGGACAAAGAACAGGAGCTTCTTGACGGAAAGCAGACGATTGCTGAGAAAGAACAGGAACTCCTTGACGGAAAACAGACCATTGCAGACAAAGAGCAGGAACTTCTCAGTGCGAAAGCAACCATCGCCGATAAAGAGCAGGAACTGGCATCCGGCAAGGCAACGCTGAAAGACAAAGAGGCGGAACTTGTGAGCGGAAAAGCGACGCTGGAAGCAAAGGCGGCAGAGCTGGAAAGCGGAAAAGCGGAGCTGAATCAGAAAGCTGATGAACTTGCAAGTGGAAAAACCACACTTGAGGCAAAAGCGAAAGAACTTTCCGACGGAAAAGCACAGCTTGCAGAGAAAGAAACAGAACTGGCATCCGGCAAAAAAGAGTTAGAGGAAAAAATGACGCAGCTTTCGGCGGCAAAAACCGAACTGACTCGGAAGCAGACGGAGCTGAATACTGCAAAAGAGCAGCTTTCCGAAAAAGAAACGGAATTGAATATTGCAAAGGAGCAGCTTTCCGCTGCACGCGAGGAACTGGACAACAAGAAAGCAGAAACCGCTGCAGGACGCACACAGTATGAAGCGCAGAAGGCAGCGTATGAAGAACAGAAGAGTCAGTATGAGATAGCCAAGGATCAGTTAGCCCAGATTTCCAGGCAACTTCCGATGGTGGAGGCTGCGCAGACAGAAGTGACTGGTCAGATCGAGGTGATTGAGGCTCAGCTTGACGGACTGACAGAGGAAGATGAAGCATATGTATCCCTGTTAGAACAGAAAACTGCGCTGGAAGCAAAGCAGACAGAGTTAGCACAGCAGCTTTTCACGATGCAGGAGCAGAAAACATTTCTGGAACAAAACATCGCAGCGTTTGAAGCAGCAAGCGCTGATGCGGAAGCCCGGCTTGCGGCTGCAGAAGCTCAGATTACCGACGCAGAAAGTCAGCTTGCCGCTGCAGATGCACAATTAACAGAAAAAGAGCAGGAATGCGCCGCAGGCGAGGCACAGATTGCTTCTGCAAAAGAAGAACTGGAAAGCGGCGAAGCTCAGATTACAGAGGCTCTTGCCCAGCTTCAGGATGGAGAAGCACAGGCAGAAGCTTATCAGAAACAGATTGAGGATGGCGAAGCCCAGCTTGCATCCGCCAAAGCAGCGATTGCCGACGGAGAAGCTCAGATTGAGACGAACCGCAGTAAATTAAAAGACGGAGAAACTCAGCTTGCGGCTGCCAGAGCCCAGCTTGCTGATGGGGAACAGCAGATTGCATCGTACCGACAGACGATTCAGTCGGGTGAGGCCCAGCTTGCCGCTGCAAAGCAGACAATTTCCAGTGGAGAAAGTCAGCTCGCCGACGCGAAACAGACGATCGCCGACGGCGAAACCCAGTTAGCAGAAGCAAAGCAGACGATCGCCGATGGAGAAAGTCAGCTCGCCGACGCAAAGCAGACGATTGCCGACGGTGAAACCCAGCTTGCCGACGCGAAACAGGAAATCGCCGACGGAAAAATCTCCCTTGCGGATGCGAAACAGGAAATTGCCGATAAAGAAAAAGAACTTGCGGACGGCAAAGCCGAATACGAAAAAGCAAAAGCCGACGCCGAACCAGAAATCGCGGATGCGAAGCAGGAAATTGCGGACGGTGAGAAAACACTCGCAGACCTGAAAAAACCAACGTGGTACGTCTGGGGACGGGATAAGGTAACGTCAACTGAGAGCTTCGGTCAGGATGCCGGCCGTATCTCGAATATCGGAAAATTCTTCCCGGTTATCTTCTTCCTCGTGGCTGCTCTCGTCAGCCTGACGACGATGACACGAATGATCGAGGAACAGCGTCAGCAGATCGGAACGTTAAAAGCCCTCGGTTATTCCGACGGCGTGATCGCCTTTAAATATTTCGCATACGCGATGCTCTCCACCGTATCCGGCGCTCTCGCGGGCGTGGTGGTTGGAGAAAAAATCCTGCCCTGGGTTATTATGAATGCCTACGGCATGCTGTATACCGGACTCCCGTATTACATGACCCCGCTGAATTGGGAGCAGGGAGGCCTTGCGATTCTGGCGAGTGCAGCCTGCACCGGCGTGGCGACGATCGCGGCATGCTACAAAGAACTCGCCGCAGGTCCGGCAGAGCTGATGCGGCCGGAAGCACCGAAAAACGGCAAACGGATTTTCCTGGAACGTATCGGCGTACTCTGGAAACATCTGAACTTTACGCAGAAATCAACCGTGCGGAATCTGGTACGGTATAAAAAACGATTCTTCATGACCGTTATCGGAATCGGCGGATGCATGGGTCTGATCCTCGTCGGTTTCGGCCTTCAGGATTCCATCACCGCGATTGCGAAAAACCAGTTCGTCAGCCTCTTCACCTATCAGGCGAATGCTGTGCTGAATTCAGATGTGGATGAATCCGAAAAAGAAGCATTGCAGACCGATCTGGAAAACCACAGCGGCATCGATGAGCTGCTGGAAATGTACTGCCAGAACATCGAACTGCAGACCGACAAAAAGACCGTGGATGCAGTGCTTGAAGTGCCGAAAGAACTGACGAATTTCAATGACTTCTATGCCTTCCGAGACCGGAAAAGCGGAGAAGTTTACGAATTCCCGACCGACGGCGGCGCAGCCATCAGCGAAAAGACAGCAACGATGCTCGGCGTAAAAGCAGGCGACACGGTTCAGCTGAAAAAAGGCGACGATATTGTGGACGTAAAGATTTCGATCATCGTCGAAAACTACGTGCGCCATTATCTGTATCTGGCCCCGGATCTCTACGAGGAGCTGTTCGGCGGAGCGCCGGATTACAACCAGCTTCTGATGAAATATCAGGACACGTCGAGCAATTATGAGACAGCACTCGGAGAAAAAATCATGACGTACGACGGTGTAGCGGCAATCTCGTTCACATCCGACCTGATTGATCAGATTGACAACATGCTTCGTTCCCTCGACATCGTCATCGTGGTGCTGATCGTATCGGCGGGCCTGCTGGCGTTTGTGGTGCTGTACAACCTGAACAACATTAACATCACCGAACGACAGAGAGAGCTGGCAACGCTGAAAGTGCTCGGCTTCTTCGACGGCGAGGTGGCATCGTACGTGTACCGGGAAAACATGGTGCTGACACTGTTCGGCGTTATCGCGGGCATGGGAATTGGAACGTTTTTACATCATTGCGTAATTCAGACCGTCGAGGTCGATCTGATGATGTTCGGACGAAACGTGTTCCCGCGGAGCTACGGCTGGAGCGCCCTGATTACCCTGGCGTTTGCTCTGTTCGTCAACTTTATGATGTTCTACCGGTTAAGAAAAATTGATATGATTGAATCGCTGAAAAGCGTGGAGTAAACAACAGAAAAAGGCCGTCCGCGGTGATGCAGAGAATCTGCAGAAACCGTGGGCGGTTTTTTCATTTTGAAAGTGAAATATGAGCCGGAATGCTTGTTTTTTCAGACATTTCGTTGTATAAAAAAGATAAGGGTTTTTATCAGAACAGAATCAAAAAACAAAGAGTAAAGGGGATTTTTACAAATGGGAACAACAGAAACGAAAAAAATGAGAGTCGGCGTTGTCGGCTGCGGAGCGATCAGTGATATTTATCTGACGAACATGATTCATAACTTTGAGAATCTTGAGGTAGCAGCATGCTGCGCAGGCCATCTTGAACATGCGAAAAAGAAAGCAGAGCAGTATGGCATCAAGGGCTGTACCTACGAGGAAATTCTGGCAGACCCGTCGATTGAAATGGTAGTCATTCTGACACCGGCACCGACCCACGAGGGGCTGATCCGTCAGGCACTGGAAGCCGGAAAACACGTTTACACTGAAAAAACAATGACCCTCGCACCGGAAACGGCAGCGAAACTGATCGAGCTGGCAGAGGAGAAACATCTCTATCTCGGTTCCGCACCGGACACCTTCCTTGGATCGGCACTGCAGACCGCAAGAAAAGCGATCGACGACGGGCTGATCGGCGAGGTGACATCTTTCGAAGCATGCGCAAACCGCGATCTTGATTTGCTGGCGAGCATCTTCCGTTTTCTGCGGATGCCGGGCGGCGGTATCTGCTACGATTTCGGTGTTTATTATCTGACCGCCATCGTCAGCCTTTTCGGCCCGGTGGACCGTGTCGTTTCCTCCGTGCGCAACCTTGCGCCGAAGCGCGTCAATGTCGTCCCGGACAGCCCGGAATACGGCCAGGAATTTGACTACAGCAATGAGAGCCAGGCTTTCACGATTCTGGAAATGAAAAACGGCGTGACCGGCACATTCTGTGTCAATGGCGACAGCACCATCAACGATCAGGCGGTATTCACAATTTACGGCAAAAAAGGTATTTTAAAGCTGGTGGACCCGAACAATTTCGGCGGCGATATCGTCTACATTCCGGGCGTGAAGGACTGGACACAGCAGGCAGTTCCGGAAGTGCTGGATTATGGCTTTGCCTACAGCGAAAACAGCCGCGGCCTCGGTCCGTCCGAGATGGCAGAAGCAATTGCAGAGGGCAGACCAAACCGTGCGAATGCCAAAATGGCATATCACGTACTCGATACGATCGATCAGATTATGAAGAGTGCGGAAACGGGTGCATTTGAGAAGGTTCCATCCACCTGCGAAAGACCGGAGGCCATGCCGAATTCATAGCCTATTTCTGATAGGATTGCAGGTACATCTGACGGAAGTCGGTAGGGCTTACATTTTTTGATTTCAAAAAGACTCTGTTAAACGTAGAAATACTGTTAAAACCGGATTCGAGCGACACTTCGGTGATCGTGAGATCCGGTTTTTTTAACAGGTTTTCGGCGATATGGAGCCGTTCCCTGGTGACGAAATCCGTGAAGGAGAGGCCGGTGTATGCGCGGAACAGCTTGGAAAAATGGCAGCGGGAGAATCCGGCGACCTTTGATGCTTCTTCCAGGGAAACCGGTTCGGTGCAGTGACTCGAGATCCAGGTACATGCAGCAATCATCTGGCGGTGTACCTGTGCGGAATGGCCTGTTTTTTGCGGTGCGGCAGTTTCGGTCGGCACGGAGAGATTTTCGCCGAGCAGAATAAAAAACTGATACAGCAGAACGCATCCGCGCAGCTCGGAAAAACTGATACCGGAGAGGGAGAGCCTGCGCAGCTCTGTCAGAAATCCGCGGAGTTTTTCGATTTCCGGGAAGTTGTTCTGATTTAGAAGACGGATCTGATAAAAAAGATAAGCAACAGACTGGAAATCCACGCGTTTTTCCAGAAAATCTGCATCGAGCTGAAGCATGATCAGGCGATGTTCTCTGTTGATTGTGGAAACAGCGTGCAGCTCACCGGGCCAGATAAAAAGAAGATCACCGGGCTTTAGCGGAAAGGTTTCTCCATTTACTTCATAGATAATGCCGTCATCCTGTGCAAGCACAATTTCAATATAGTGATGCCAGTGCAGACCGAAATAGGCGGGGACATGCGAAATAGAGATATCGTAAACATAGCTGTTAGCAAAATGATTGTTTTCGAAAAAAGAAGTCGAATCGTTTTTCATGGCAAAAGAATCCTCCGTATCTGATAAACGGTATTATACAACAGAAGAGAGAAAAAATATAGAAAAAATCGAAACATCTGGGCAATGATCGGCAATATATAAGTAGTGTTTTACTAGGATCTGTATTATGGTTAAGATATGAAAATTGTGAAGAACGGCAGAAATCGGAAAAAGAGTGATGTGATTTTGGCGAAAATTCACAAAAAACAATAAAAGTTTATGAAGAGTGAAGAAGTGAGAGGTAAGCGAAAAATGCAGATTTATGTAGATGGAAATGCTGTGCGAAGCGGAAATGGGCAGAAGGAATATCCATTTCGGACGATTTCCGAGGCGGCAAAAATTGCAAGGCCCGGCGACGAGGTGCTTGTAGCGCCTGGCGTATATCGGGAATATGTAGATCCGGCGAATGCGGGATGTGAGGATGCAAGAATTGTGTACCGTTCTGTGGAACCGGGAAAAGCTGTGATTACCGGTGCGGAAATTGTGGATAACTGGGAGCATTTGGAAGGTGATGTGTGGACAGCGCGCGTTTCGAACGGATTGTTTGGGGATTACAATCCATATACGACACTGGTCAGCGGTGACTGGTTTATCGCATCCTACACGGCACATACCGGAGAAGTGTATCTGAATGGAAAATCCATGTATGAGGTGACAAGTCTGGATCAGGTGAAAAAGCCGGAGATCTATAAAAAATCCTGGGATCAGGCATTCACGGTTTACACCTGGTATGTGGAGCAGGACGAAGAGAAGAATGAGACCGTTTTCTATGTGAATTTCCAGGGGAAAAACCCGAATGAGGAAACGGTGGAAATTAATGTGCGCGAGAATTGCTTTTATCCATCGAAGGAGGGCATCGGTTATATCACGCTGTCCGGCTTTGTTGTAAAACAGGCGGCAACCCAGTGGGCTCCGCCGACGGCATATCAGGAAGGAATGGTCGGCCCGCACTGGTCAAAGGGATGGATCATCGAGGATTGTGAGATTTCAGATTCGAAGTGCTCAGGCATTTCCCTTGGAAAATACAGACAGCCGAACAATGACAATAAATGGCTCAAATGGAAATTCAAAGATGGTACACAGACGGAGCGTGACTGTATCTGCCAGGCGCAGCGAGAGGGATGGACAAAGGAAAACATCGGAAGCCACATCATCCGCCGGTGCAACATCCACGACTGTGGACAGACGGGTATTGTAGGCCACTTAGGTGGTGTGTTCTCGATTATTGAGGATAACCACATTCACCATATCAATAATAAACAGAACCTTGCGGGTGCGGAGATCGGCGGCATCAAGATGCATGCAGCAATCGATGTGATCATTCGAAGAAACCATTTCCATCACTGTACGAGAGGCCTCTGGCTCGACTGGCAGGCACAGGGCACACGTGTTACGCAGAACCTGTTCCATGACAATACGCTGCCGAACGAGGAAAATGCAAATCCAGAAGGTATGGACGGTATCGGCGAGGATATCTTTATTGAAATTTCCCACGGACCGACACTGGTGGACAATAACGTACTGCTTTCGGACCGCGCTATGAAGCTGGCAACACAGGGTGTTGCGGTAGTACATAACCTGATCGCGGGATCGTTTACTGCTGTCGGCCGAGGTGTCAACAATGGCTCCGACAAGCTGCCGTCGCCGCGCTACACACCGTACCATGTGCCGCATCGCACGGAGATCAACGGATTTATGACAGTTCTTCACGGTGACTGCCGGTTCTACAATAATATCTTCATCCAGAAGCCGGTTCGTGCGGGAATGGAAGAAATCCGTAAACTGACCGGAGATAATGAGTGGGATGACGGAAATCTGACAGCAGGAACCGCACCGTACAGCGGATATCCGACGCTGGAGGAGTACGTGGCAAGATTTGAGGGCTACTGCGGAATGGGCTCCGGAAAGTCGCCGGATCTGTATTACGAGAAGCTGCCGGTATGGCTTGGCGGCAACGTTTACTTCAATGGGGCGAAGCCGGCGGAGCAGGAACAGGACGCTGTAGTGGATACCGAGCATGAAATCACCATCGGTGTAAAAGAAGAGAACGGAAAATGGAAACTGGAGACCAATGTTTACGATTATCTGCCGCAGAATGCCTGTGCAGTGATCTCAACGGAGACGCTTGGCATGGCATTTGAGCCGGAACAGAAATATGAGAATCCGGATGGAACGCCGATCGTGTTCCGATATGACTACTTCGGAAACCGTCAGGGCATTCATCCGCTGCCGGGCCCGTTTGCATCAAAAGAGGCTGCGGAAGAAGCATTATCGTAAAGAAATTCTATAGACCCGCAAAAAAATAGCGTAAAAAATTCAGCGCCGCAGAGAGTGAATGATTGCGTCACAGCCTTTTTTGCAGTGTTTTCGGGTTTTACTATAACAAAAAGGAGTATAGAGAAATGATTTACTATGTTAATAATTCCGCTCCGAAGAATGGAAACGGAACAAAAGAGATGCCGTTCAAGTTCATCAACGATGCGGCAAAAATTGCAAAGGCAGGAGATGAAGTTCTGGTTGCACCTGGTATCTACCATGAATATGTTGATCCGGTCAACGGCGGAACCGAGAATG
>ENA-OXRK01000705-OXRK01000705.1-human-gut-metagenome-genome-assembly--contig:-NODE-705-length-10821-cov-4.98802_pt1 | contig 10821 bp, 10 predicted proteins | sample MGYA00249590_ERZ652579 | MGnify/ENA primary metagenome ERZ652579 (study PRJEB26925, sample SAMN05826952) | human gut metagenome | biome: ENVO:2100002; feature: ENVO:00000062; material: ENVO:00002003...
GTACAGGCTGCGGGGGCGGCGGTGCAGCCTGAGTCGGCTGAACCGGGGGCTGGGGCACAGCTGCGGGCTGTGCGGCGGGCTGCGGTGCGGATACTTTTGCACCGCAATTTTCGCAGAATTTAGCGCCGGGCTTTAACTCGGCACCACATTGCGTACATGTTGCCATAGTGTCTGCCTCCTTTATAAAGTAATATTTCAGACTCTTGCTTATTCCTGTGTCATTCCAAACCATACAGCTTCCTGCTGCGGCAGGTTCAGAAGGGATTCCCCACCGATGTGCATTACATTGACGCCGCCGTAATCATCGGGCATCATAGCCAGCGTTTCGCGCTGTGTGCGCCCTGAATCCATACGGAACAGCGAAACGGAGCAGATCCAGCCGCGGTCATCCATACCAAGGTAGGAGATGCTGCTGTCCCATGTGGCCGGAACCCTCTGGCCGTTGGTGTATGCGCCGGTATAGAAGTTCGGCTGATCCTCGCAGATTTCAAACCAAGTGCCGGTATCCTCACTCACAAAGGAGCCGATCATGCTCGGGATGCTCAGCGGGGCGGTGTTCCAGACAGCCTCCATCAGGTTGAATTTTTCGTTATCGCGGGAAACGCCGTACACGGTCGTGTACTCGGCTCCGTACTCTGCATCGTAGGCCGTGCCGGTCTCAAACCGGACAATTCCGTTGATGCCGAAGAGCGGACCGCCGTTGACCATGGTGCCGCACTGTGCGCCGCTGATGACATCAATGTATTCGACATTGCCGTTCTCGGTCAGAAGGAAAACATAGGGGGCGTAGTCCTGCCCGATGCTGGTCATCAGCATCTTTATATAGTTGCCGTAGCAGCCGCTGACCGCAAACTCGGTCTTGTCGCCCAACTCGTACCATTCCTTCATGGTCTGATAGGTCATAGCGCCGTCAGGGGTAACATAGTCGGTCAGGGCGCGTACCGTCACCTCGCCCGTGGCAGTCACATCGCAGGTAAACCATTCATCCTGCCCGTGCAGGATCTGGCCGCTGGCCTGCCGCTTGTCGGGGTAAACATCTATGTCCGTCCACATCATGCCGGCCCCGGCAGGGGTGTACATCGGCACGGTGACGATAAGACCGCCTGTGTAGTAGGGGTAGACGGCAAAGTAGGTAAACACATTGCTCAGCCCGTTCAGGCTCTGTGCGCGCATCTTGCAAAGCTCGGATGCGTAGGTGGGGTCGTCGCCGCCGTAGTAGGTATCGAAATGCTGGGCCACGGCGCGCTGCAGTGCTTTTAAGGTCAGGTCGTTGTCGGTGTAGCCAAGGTACTCGAGCATTTCGGTGTTGGAAAGTTCCTTGCCGGTTTCAAAGTTGTAATGGTAGGCGCCCACATCGCGGTTGTACATTGTGTCAACGCTTGTGATCTGCAGGCTCAATACCGGGCCGGTCCAGGTGCTTATCCAGATGATGTAGCTTGTGTCGATAAAATCATTGCGGGATCGGGCGTCCTCGGCGCGCTCTACCAGATAGCCGAAGCGGTAGCCGATCATCTCGTTGATGTTCTTTGCGCCCTCGGTGTCATCATCGATCTGCGGGACTTGGTAGAAGTAGGTGTCCTTGTTTCCGTAGGGGTCGGTGTAGCTGAATTCCACATCATACAGCGTAGAGATGCGGGAATCATCAAACCTGCGGGATGGCTGCGGCTTTTGCGGGGTCTCCTCCGTAGCTTCCACATTCTCAGCGGAGGTCTCGCTCACTGCGCTTGCGGCCGGTTCGGTCGGTTCGGGCCGCTTGCTGTCCTGTGCGCAGCCTGCCGCAGACAGCAGCATCGCCGCCGCCAATAGTACGGCACAGCGTCTTTTCATGATTGGCTCACCCGCCTTTCGGTTGAGAGTGCGGCAAACTGCCTGTGTTTAGCCAAAGGTGACGCTGTTCAGCACGGTGTCGCCCTCGGTGCCGGGGTCAATGTCTACGCCGGAGATCTTGATGGCAAGCCAGCCGCCGGTGGGCATCTCGCCGTAGTATTCCGTCCACCACATACCCACGTTTTTGTAGGTGCGTCCGGCCATCTCCACGCCGCCGATGGTGCGCGGGGTAAGCTCCTCCACATTTTCAAAGTCGTCGTAATAGTAGTTGATCTTATCCAGACCGCTTTTCAGTTCAAAGGTTATGCGCGGGTCGCCGGAGAAGATATGGCTGGGGTCATCGGTCGGGAACAGCTTGAAATCCCCGAAACTGGTCGCGGACTTGTACCAGCCCTGGTCGGGGCAGGTCACATTGAGCACCAGCGTAAAGTCCGTGCCGAATGCCTCCAAAGTCTGGGTGTTCAGACCTGCGGCCGATGGGTAATCGGGATTTTCTGCAGGCGCGGAAGCAGGGGCCGGCTCGGCGGTGGCTTCCGGCTCCGACGCTGCAGCAGGCTCCGATGCGGGTTCGGATGCAGGCTCGGATGCCGCGTCGGTCTTGGGCTCTGCCGGGGTCTCCGTCTGGGGTTCAACAGCCGGTTCGGCGGCCTGCGCTTTCAGGTCGGATAAGCCGGAATTGACCTCTTTGGTTACATCCCCCTTGGAGCAACCGGCCAAAGCCATAAGCATCATGGCTGCCAATGCGGCAGCGAGCGTTCGTTGTACTTTTTTCATAGCTGTCCTCCTTTTGGTCATAAGGTGTCCATCATAGCGCTCAGATAGGCAGGCGAGACGGAAGCGTAGACGAAATCATCGACAATGTGGTCCTTTTTTGCCAGACACACGGCGGTGGCCAGTTCGGGATATTCGGCCTCATCCACAAGCAGTACCGTTTTGCAGTGCGGGCAGACATCCCGCAGGTCGTTTGCCAGCAGCAGTCTGTCCTGCAGGGTGCGCGGCGGATGCGGGCAGACCTCCAGCAGCAGGACATCCGCCCTGCAGGAACGGCATAGCTTTACAATATCCTTTGTCTCAGAGCCAGCGTTTTGCACCTGAAAATCCGGTCTGCCGTGTTTCAGTGCCATTGTCAATGCGCTCGTCATCACAGAGTATTGCGCATCCAAAACGATCCTCCGCACGGCGCAGCCCTCCTTCCCTGCAAAGAATACTATTTGTCAACTTCATCATACAGGAACGGAAGAATTTTTGCCCCCACCATTTGGATAGTTTTTTTGAACTTTTTTCTGCCTTTTTCAACACTATTGCAAAATTAGGCGGATTGCGTCATAATAATACTGTAAAAAGACAGCACGATACCCTTTTGGGCAGACTGTCGAAAAACTCCTGTAGGGGCGAGCATTGCTCGCCCGTGCCCGTATACCTTGTAAGAAAGCCATCTTGGAAAGCGCGTTGCTGCGCCAAGCTGGCGGGCGACCAATGGTCGCCCCTACATTCTCTATATGGCAAAGCCGATGTTTTTCGACACGCTGACCCTTTTTGGAAAGGACAGACGCTATGACAAAGGTACGGCTTGGCAATCTGTGTTTAGCCGCTGCGGTTGCAGGGGTGATTCTCTGCGCTGTCCTGATGCGGGCATTTTATATGCCGTATTCCGGCTTTTGGCGCACGGTGCTGTATAATATTCTGATCTTTTCCTGGGCGGTATCGGTCTGGTGGCGTATCCTGCACGCACAGACCCGCCGCTGCCTGCTGGGCGCTGCAGCTCTGATGCTGTTTTGGCTGGATATACGCCTGATCCGCTATGACTTTGCCCAGACACCGGAGATGCTGCGGCGATTGTGGTATGCGTACTATATCCCGATGCTGCTGATCCCGACCCTTGCACTTTATACGCTTTTCTTTTTGGATCGGGGGCAGTCCGGTCCGCTGTACAAATATCGGCATCTGATCTTTGTGTTCCCGGTGGTGCTGTTCAGTCTGGTGCTGACAAACGACTGCCATCAGCTTGCGTTTGCGTTCCCACCCGGGCAGGAGGTACTGGGCAGCCCCGATTACACCTATCGGTTCGTATATTACCTCTGTCTGCTGTGGATATTTTCCTGTGCCGTGTTCACGGTGGTGTACCTTGTACGGCGCTGCCGTATTCCGCATACAAAGCGCATCCTCTGGCTGCCGCTTGTGCCGATTTTTTTTGCCACCCTCTATGCTTTACTGTACAAGCATATTTTGAATGTGCCGTGGATGCATGCGATTGCCGGTGATATGACCGTGGTGCAATGCCTGACCTTTACAGCGTCCTTTGAGGCGTGCATCCGGTGCGGGCTTATCCAATCCAATATGGGGTATGCCACGCTGTTTGAGGTATCTATGGCCAAGGGGCTGATCACAGACCGGGCGTTTGTGCCTGTGCAATCCTCGATGCAGGCAGCGCCGCTCAACGAGGAGCAGATGCGTCAGGCGCTCACCGGCAGTGTCCAGCTGGATGCCACGACCCAGCTTCACGGCCACCTGATCCGGAAGGGGTATGTTTTCTGGCAGGAGGACATCACCGAATTGGTGGCGCTGCTTGAGGAGCTGCGCCTCACGCAGGAGGAATTGCATGACATCGGGGACGTCATACAGGCGGAAACAGCCCAGAAGGCACAATGGCTGCAGCTGAGTGAGCAGAACCGGCTGTATGATAAAATCGAGACCGTCACAGCCCGCCAGCTGGCACAAATACAGGAATACCTGATTGCACTCAAAGCCACAGACGATGTCGATACCGCCCGCCGGCTGCTGAAGCGCATCGTCATTTTGGGGACCTATATCAAGCGGCGCAGCAACCTTGTTTTTGTCTGCGACAAGGCGGAGGATATCGACACCACGGAGCTGCGGCTGAGCCTGTTTGAATCGGCCGAGAGCCTGCGCCTGAGTGATATACGCTGCGCCGTACAGATCGCCGACACAGCAAAGATTTCCCCTGCGTCCGCCGTGGCGATCTATGACGCCTTTGAAGCCATCATAGAAGCGACTCTGCCGGGATTGCAGGAGATCCTTTTCTGCGCCGAGCATACGGCGCAGGGCTGGGGGCTGCGCTGCAGCGTTCAATGCACGGACGCACCCGCTGCACTGCCCGACCTGCCGCAGATGCAGCTTGAACGGGATGATGACGGGCTTTTGTATTTCACAATGTTTCCAGCAGAAGGAGGCGGTCTATGATTTCCCGAATCTCCCGCAATGCTGTCAAGGAAGGCTTTGACTCGCTGCCGGCGGCCATCTGCTACTTTGACCGCAACGGCCTGCTGCGCCTGATCAATCACAGGATGCAGGAAATCTCCGCAGTCCTCTGCGGCCGCGATCTGCAGACCCTTACGGATCTGGAGCAGGCGCTGCACAGTCCCGGCGGCGGTGTGCGGCTGCGCGATGAGGCCGCCCGCATCTACGCATTCCCGGACGGAACGGTATACCATTTTGCGGTGCGCCCTGTTCAGGACAAATACGGCATACCGTACACCGAGGTGATGGCCACCGATGTCACCCGGCTGGCTGCATTGCATGCTGCACTGCAGCAGGAAAACGAGCGCCTTGCCGATGCGAACCGCCGCGCAAAGCGCTTATATGACAATATGCCCGACATTGTGCGGGAGGAAGAGATCCTGAAAATGAAGATGCGGGTGCATGACGACATCGGCCATACCCTGCTTGCCGCACGGCGCGCACTGCGGCATGAGCATGATCTTGCCCGGATCAAGAGCGAGGCCGCGCAGTGGGAAAGCTCCATCTCCCTGCTGTGCCGCGCCCGGCAGGAGGATGCTGCCGAGGACCCGCTGACCTGTATGCAAAGGCGGGCGGCTGTTCTGGGCGCAGCCGTACAGCTGCGCGGTGCGTACCCTGCGGCGCGCGCCACGCGTGAGCTCTACGCATTGATCCTGCGGGAGTGTACCTCCAACGCTGTGCGGCATGCGGGCGCCACGGAATTGTACGCCGATTCCGAGCATCGGCCGCAGGAATGGCACCTTTGCATCACGAACAACGGCGCACCGCCCAAGGCGGAGATAAAGGAAGGCGGCGGGCTTTCCTCGCTCCGCCGCCGCATTGAAAAAGCAGGGGGTACGGTAACCGTACACTCCCTGCCTGTGTTTGTTCTGGAAGTCACCCTGCCCGATAAGGAGAGCACTTATGATACGCGTTATGATCGTTGAGGATCAAAAGCTGGTACGGAGCCTGCTTGAAAACTATATTCAGAACGAGGACGGGTATCAGCTTGCTGTGTCTATCCCCGGTGCTGCAGAGGCTCCGATCCTGTGCGATACCGAGGACATCGACCTTGTTCTGATGGATGTGCAGACCGAACACCGCGAAAACGGTCTGGCCGCCGCCGAAAAGATCCATAAGGCGCACCCGGGCATCAAAATCGTGGTCGTTACCTCGCTGATCGACCATGAAATTTTAAAGCGCGCCAAGGCGGCAGGTGCAAACAGCCTGTGGTATAAGGACGGCGATGAAAGGACCCTGATGCAGGTCGTGCGCAGTACTGTGCAGGGGGCGCATATCTTCCCCGATATGCCGCCGAGCGTAAAGATCGGCATGACGATGAGCAGCGACTTTACCCCTGCTGAGATGCGTGTGCTGCGCCTGTTGGTGCGCGGGCTTTCCTACAGCGGGATCGCCAAGGCGCTTTGTGTGGAGCCCTCGACCGTTAAATATCATGTCATCAATATGCTGCAAAAGACCGGGCTGGAAAACAAGCTGCAGCTTGCCATTGCCGCCAGTGAGGCAAAGCTGGTGGTGGAATTGGCAGAGGAATAAGACACCGCAGACGGCTGTCAAGCCTGAATCGGCAGGGTGACTGTGAACACCGTTCCCTGCCCGTCAGCCGGTTCAACTGTAACGGTGCCGCTGTGCAGCAGGGTAATCTCCCGCACAAGCGCAAGCCCAAGGCCTACGCCGCCCATCTCCCGGCTTCTGGATTTATCTACCCGGAAAAAGGGCTGGAACACACTCGTCCTGTACTCCTCCGGAATGCCGCAGCCTGTGTCTGCAACACGCAGCACAGCGCTGCTTTTCTTTTGTTGGATCGTGATATGCACAGAACCGCCGGGGGTATTGTACTTGATGCCGTTTTCGACCAAATTAAAGAGCAGGCGGTAGATCAAGGTGTCGCTGCCCCTGATGCTGACATCCTCACATTCCTGAAAGAGGGTGATGCTACGGCGCTGTGCCAGCGGGGTCAGGTCGGCCACGATCTCATCGGCCAGCGGGGCCAGCTCGATAAGATCCTCGCGCGGGATCGACTGCAGATCGCTCATTTCCAGCAGCGTGCGGACAAGGCCTGCCAGACGGGACACCTGATCCGTCTGAAAGCGGAGCAGGTCGGCGACCTCGCTGTCGGCATCGGGGTGCTCCTCGGCAAACATTTCCAGCTTTGCCTGCATGATGGCCAGCGGTGTTTTCAGCTCATGGGCGGCATTGCCGGCAAACTGACGCTGCAGGTCAAAGGACTGCGCCAGCCGGTCCAGCATACGGTTGACGGACTGGCTCAGGTTGCGAAATTCCGGGATCGTGTTTTCCTCTAAGCGAACCTCCACAAGGCTGTCCTGATCAATGCGTTCGGCCTGCTGCGCAAGCTTTTTCAAGGGCTCCAGCGCCTTGCCGCTGACAAAATAGGCAATCGCTGCGCTCAGCAGCGTTACCGCTGCCGTGATGCACCAGCCCTTGCGCCCGAAAACAGCCTTGGCATCGTAGACCTCCTGCGAAAACTGTACAAGAAAGTCCGACATCTGATCGTCCGGTATTTCAATCGTCAGGTTTTCCTCATCGCTCTGCTGGTATTGCAGGACATACCCGTTCAGGTTGTCCATGCCGGTGGCGCCGGAGCGGTAGAGAAGCAGATTCAGGCAGATGCAGGCTCCTGCAATCAGCACGGCGGTCATCAGCGTGATCCGCCACTGAAAAGATATGCGATTCATGGTTCATTTTCCTCCAACTCATATCCCTCACCGATGCGGTTTCGGATGGGGTCATACCCCAGTGCGGTGCGCAGCTTTTTTCTCAGTGCAGAGATATGTACGCGGATCGAGTTGCTGAACGCATCGACACTGCTGTCCCAGACATGCTCGATCAACTCCTCCTGACTGACAGGACGCCCCTGATGCAGCAGCAGATATTCCAGCACGCCGCTCTCCTTGCGGGTCAGCGGGATGGGCTGGCCGTCTGCCATGGCAAGACGGCTCTTGGTGTCAAAGGTCAGCCGCCCGCACCGCAGGCATACATCACGCTGGATAAACTGCCGCCGGGTCAGGCTGCGCACACGGGCCTCCAGCTCAGCCAGATGGAACGGCTTGGCCAGATAATCATTGGCACCTGCGTCCAGTCCCTCCACCTTGTCGGAAATTTCGCTGCGGGCGGACAGGATCAGCACCGGCGTTTCAAGGTCGGTCCTGCGCAGCGTGCGCAGAACGGTCATGCCGTCCACCTTCGGCAGATTGAGATCGAGCAGGACAAGATCGTACCGCTCTGCGGCAAGCAGCTCAAGCGCGGCCTCTCCGTCACCGCAGTCATCCGTTTCGTAGCCGGAGCGGCGCAGCTTTTTAGCTACGCTTTCCCGCAGGGTCGGTTCATCCTCTATCAACAAAAGACGCATAAGCGATCATCTCCCTTATTTTTAAGGTTCTTTTTGGCGCTGCACACGGCAAAAGCATTGCAGCGATACCTTTATAATAGTCATTATAGCAGATTTCGATAAAGTCTGCGTTAATTTTTTCTTAGCAGAAATTTTATACCGGCAGGTGTATACTAATCTCATCAAACAGAAAGGAGCAACCGCAAGTGATAAACAAAAGAGCAATCGCCCAGTCGGCGCTGCTGTTGGCCGCCGTTTTGATGATCGGCTTCGGCATCTGGCGCGGGGAGGCAAATACGGTGATGGCAAAGGCTATCCGGTTGTGTATGGAGTGTGTTGGCATTGGATAAGAAAAAAAATTCTTTTCTGGCCCGTTTTCGGGGCTGGATTCAGGCAGGCGCGGCACTGCTGACGAACATCCACCTGCCGAATTTTGCCAAGGGTGTTCTGTATCAGGGCAAGGGAAAAACAGTTTGTGTACCGGGGCTGAACTGCTACTCCTGCCCGGGCGCGGCGGGGGCCTGCCCGATCGGCGCGTTTCAGGCTGTGGTCGGCTCGTCAAAATTCCGGTTTTCCTATTATATTACCGGCATCCTGATTTTGTTGGGAGTGCTGCTGGGGCGGTTTATCTGCGGCTTTCTCTGCCCGTTCGGCTGGCTGCAGGAGCTTTTGCATAAGATCCCCTCGCCCAAGTGCTCCACCAAGCGACTGAAGCCGCTGCGCTATCTGAAGTACGCCGTGCTGCTCATCATGGTGGTGCTGCTGCCTGCGCTTGTTGTCAACGAGATGGGAATGGGTGATCCGTTCTTCTGCAAGTATCTCTGCCCGCAGGGTGTGCTGGAGGGTGCGATTCCCCTCTCGCTGACCAATGCAGGGATACGCGCCGCGCTCGGCAAGCTGTTCAGCTGGAAGCTCTGCATCCTGCTGGCGGTCGTTGCTGCCAGTGTGGTGTTTTACCGCCCGTTCTGCAAGTGGCTCTGCCCGCTGGGGGCCTTTTACGCGGTCATGAACCGAGTATCTCTTTTCCAGATGCGGGTAGACACCGACAAATGCGTGTCCTGCGGTGCCTGTGCGCGGGCCTGCAAGATGGATGTGGATATTACAAAAACACCAAACCACGCGGAGTGTATCCGTTGCGGTATGTGTATAAAATCCTGCCCCACCAAGGCGATACACTATCAGTACGGCTTTGGCGATAAGGCAGATAACAGTAAGGAGATTTGAGTATGAAACGAATTGCAGCAATTTTGACCAGCATGGTTCTGGTATTTTCCCTCGCCGCCTGCGGCAGCCAGCAGGCAGGCACTGCCGCCGGCAGCGAAGCAGCCTCCACCGCACAGACCGGTGAAGCAGCCTCCGCCGCACAGACCAAAACCGAGGAGCAGCTTCTTGCAGAGGAAAACGACATTCTGGGCGCGAACGATGAACTGTGGGAAAAGGTTTTTGCCTCGATGGACAAGAATGTGACGCAGACCACCCTCAGCAACAATTACGGCGACTTCCTTATGAGTGCCGTAGACAACGCGAAGGATCAGTTCACCGAGGAGGAGTACGCCTCCCTCAAGGCGGACGCGGATAAGATCCGGGAGATCGAAAATCAGATCGCAGCCCTTCCTCAGGAGGATGCCGCCAGCCAGAGTGCAGCGGAGAACAGCAGCACCTTCCCCCAGTTTGAGGGTAAGGACCTTGACGGAAACAGCGTTGACAGCAGCCTGTTTGCCAACAATGCGTTCACCGTTGTAAACTTCTGGTTCAGCGGCTGCAAGCCCTGTGTGGATGAGATGGATGACCTTGACGCACTCAACCAGCGCATCAAGGAGCAGGGCGGCGAGGTCATCGGCGTCAATACCGAGACATTGGACGGCAACGCGGACAACGTCGCCACCGCCAAGAAAATTCTGGAATCTGCAGGTGCATCTTTCCGCAATATCTACTTTGACCCTAACGGCGAGGCCGGTAAGTTTGCACTGGGCATCATGGCCTTCCCCACTACCTGTGTTGTGGACCGTCAGGGCAACATCGTCGGTGAGCCGATCATGGGCGGCATCGATCAGGAGGCCAACATGGCTACGCTGGAAAAGCTGATTGCCGAAGCCGTTGCAAACGATACCGGAAAATAACAAAAAGATAAAGCACAGCCGTACCGAACCCCTGCTGCCCGATGGACAGCAGGGGTTCGGTGCTGCCCGGGCAAAAACATTTACCGCATTGTGTCCCAAAACATCATACTTCTGGACTTGATTAGAGGGCAGTATCGTGGTAATATTAAAGAAATAGCACGAAACGGAGAAATACACGGTGACCAAGAAAGAACTCGCAGCGATCTGTATTGCGCGGCTTAAGGCCTGTCTCTTATACACATCTCCGAGCCCACGAGACGCGTAGTAATC
>ENA-OXRK01000728-OXRK01000728.1-human-gut-metagenome-genome-assembly--contig:-NODE-728-length-10609-cov-4.94315_pt1 | contig 10609 bp, 25 predicted proteins | sample MGYA00249590_ERZ652579 | MGnify/ENA primary metagenome ERZ652579 (study PRJEB26925, sample SAMN05826952) | human gut metagenome | biome: ENVO:2100002; feature: ENVO:00000062; material: ENVO:00002003...
CGTCAGATGTGTATAAGAGACAGTAGTATAATAGCACAAAAATCACACAATGTCAAACAAAATATTTAAAAAATGTTTGACAAGACCAACTAAGTATGATATTATAATCACACAAGGTAATACAAACACGAAAGGAAGTGAGCAGATGAGCGAAAAACAGAAAGAATCCCTTACAAGACTAGCTGAAACGGTATCACAGCTGGACAAAGAAAACTTCAACTATATTCTCGGTGTTGCGGATGGTATGGCAATCTCGAAGAAACAGTCGGAAGTTGACAAGCAGATTGCCATGTGTGGGAGCGTTAAATAATGAGAAAGGAGATTCCTATGAACAAAGCAGACATGGAAATTACACCAGAGAGGAAAGCCAAGATTATGGACATTCTGTTAGAGATTTACGAAAGACAGGAAGGAATTAAGCTTGTGGTCAAGGACAAGGCATCATGAAAAATGTAGCAAAAGTTTTTATATCTATTGGAGGAGGGACAGATAAGAAATGGGAACTTTTGAAGAAATTCTGGCAGGAGTGCCGCAGGAAATAAAAACGTTAGAAGTTGATACCGAAAAGAAAGTTTTCAAGCTAAATGGTGTCGATTTTGGAAATGGTTGTGATTATTTTGAGATATCGTGTACAGGTGGAGAGGGTTTTAAAATTCGCATGGAACTTTCAAAGCGCATTATCTGTGCCAACTATGGATTAGATAACGTACTGAAAGAACCGCCTGCTGTTCGAATCAAGAAATAAACTGGGAGATAAAGGAAGCCAATTCTTTAATGTTGTTTTTAAACCTGTTTTCCATGTATTCAATACTGGATATGTGTGGAAAGGAGATGAAGAATGAAGCAGATCAGTAAAGTATTTATATCAGTAGGGATTGGAATCATGTTTCTGGGTGGAATGCTTGATGCGGATGGAACGTATTATGTTTTTCTGCTGATCGCAATAGCTCTCGGTGCGGTGGTTGCACTGGTGGGAGTTGCGATTATGGATGTGGAGAAACTCCGGGAAGAAAAGCGGAAAGCATACTTTTACATGATCCGCCGGAAGGACAAGCTTGACGCTGATGTTGAGTTTTTGGGCGAATTTGAGGACAAAAAAATAGCACCCTGAATGTTTTGGCGAACGCAGGTGCTATTTACCGTAGGAATACAAAAGTATTTCTGCGTTTATTGTAACACATAGTTAAATTTTTGGAAAGCGTGATTTTATGATTTACAGAAAATGCAGAATCTGTGGATGCAGTTTAGATCCCGGCGAAGGAAACATGTGTGAAGAATGCCGGGATGAGCAGTACATGAAGCAACAGCGTGAGAAAGCGGTCAGATGCATGGTTTTATCTACAGATTTCAGACAGATGGAAATGGAGGAATTTTTAAATGCCAGCAACTAGATTATGCAGAACGGATGCCGGAAAGTTAATTGACGGACTTAAGGATTTATCGGCATTACTTGAAAACCTTGGTCTGGAAGATGGAAGTGTAAGACTTACGGCAGACGGAGATATTCGTGGAATATTTACCTTAGACAAAAATGTTCTGGAAATCATTATTGGAGACGACCAGAAAGAGGAAATGGTCAGGTACCGTGTTTAAGTCCGTGGAGGTAGGAACTGTACAGTGATTACATACCGGACAGCCTCGATATGCTTGAAGAGTACGAGAGGGACAGAGAACACCGCCACAGATTATATGAGAAACAAGCCAGACGTGCAGAGATGGCAGATATTGAATCAGAGGAAGAGAGGATAAAAGAAAGATGGAAGAAATCAGAGTAAATGTAGAACAGAAAAATGGTGTTATTGGTTTTAATTTTGAGGAGATTAAGGAAAAACTTAATTCCGAACTGGAAATTTATAAAAATATGATTTTTACAGAGGATTCTAAGGCAGAAGCAAAAATGACAATTGCAAGTCTCAGGAAACTGAAAAAATCAGTCAACGATAAAAAACTGGAAGTGAAGAAATCTTTTATGATTCCCTACACAAATTTTGAAGCGCAGGTAAAGGAACTGGACAATCTGATTGATGAACCAATCAATTTTATTAATAACCAGGTGGAAGAATTTGAGCGTAGGCGTGTGGAAGAAAAGAAAGCGCTGATTTCTGAAATCTATACGGAGATCATGGCAGAGCATGAGGAAGCGAGCGGATATCTTCCGTTACAGAGAATTTATGATAGCAAGTGGGAGAATGCCACCACTACAAAGAAAGCGATCACAGAAGCCATTACAGAGAGAGTGGATCATGTAGAAAAAGACCTCGGTATTATCCGCAGCATGGGATCAGAGTTTGAGGATAAGGGGATTGAGAAATACAAGGCAACCTTAGAATTATCAGATGCTATTGAGGTCATGAATCAGTATCAGAAACAGAAAGAAGAGATTTTGCGCAGACAGGAAGAGGAAGCCAAAAGAAAAGCAGAAGAGGAAGCACGTAATGAGTCCGAGAAAAATTCAGAACCGGATATTGCAGTGAACGAAACACCAATTACAGATAATGTACCGGAAGAAAAATTTGTAGAACCGAAGCCAGCAAACAACGTAGTTACTTATGAGGTTGTTGCTGATCCGTTCCAGATCGTGCAGTTGGAAGCACAGATGCGCAGCTTAGAAATTAAGTATAGGAGATTACGATAATGGCAGAGACAGCAAAACAGATGAACATATACCAGGCAATATCAAAGTGCATGGAAGAAATCGGTGCGGTTGGAAAAAATGATTTGAATAAGTCGCAGGGGTTTAAATACCGCGGAATTGATGCGGTAATGAATGCAATCAATCCGGCATTGGTCAACAATCATATATTTATCGTTCCAGAGGTCTTAGAACAGACCAGAGAAGAAAGAAAATCCATAAAAGGTGCAACGCTGATCTATTCGGTCTGCAAGATTAAATATACCTTTTATGCGGAAGATGGAAGCAGTATCACGGCGGTAACAATCGGTGAGGGCATGGATTCCGGAGATAAGGCAACGAATAAAGCTATGGCGATTGCGTTTAAATATGCTTGTTTCCAAGTGTTCTGTATTCCTACCGAAGAGATGCAGGATCCAGATTCAGAAAGCCATACGGTAGAACCAAAGAATGATTTTGTTCCAGCAACCGTAGAACAGCTTAGGACAATGACAGATTTTGTAAGTGCGTATTCTGATATGTGTGAGAATGCTACATCCAATGATATCTGGAAAACGCTGAAAGAAAAATATCATTTTGAAAAGACTTCAGACCTATCAAGTGAAATGGCTGCTAAGATCATTGAACAGGTTAAGTGCTGGTATAAGAAAAAGAAAGAAGAGTAGCTTATGGATACTACAGGAAAACTGACCGGAGCGAGCCGTACATTCAATGGACAAGGCATCATCCTTACATTTGAGGTTGACGCATCAGCAGCAAAGCAGATTGAGCATTTAAAACCGGATGATTTATTGCAGATTAAGGCAGTTAAGTATCGTCAGAAAAGAAGTCTTGATGCTAATGCTTATGCATGGGTGCTCATGACAAAGATTGCCAATAGCAAAGACATCTATTCCAGCAAGGATGAAGTCTATGAGGAAATGTTGCAGAAATACGGAGCGTTCTATGAAGATGAAGACGGATATATCACGATTACAGTAAAAAAATCAGTTGACATGTCAAAGGTTGATGGTCATTGGAAATATATTAAAGACAATGGGAAATTTGCTTCGTATCTGATGATCAAAGGATCTAGCGAATACGATACTGTCGAAATGAGCCACTTTATAGACCGGATTGTTGAAGAAGCAAAGGAACTTGGCATTGAGACAGCTACACCGGATGAATTGGAACGTATGAAGCAGGAGTGGGGAACATGAGTAAAAAGCTTTGGAGCGTGTTCACGGATGATATGGATCACTGTTATTTTACCGGAACATATCCGGTGGAAAGACATCATATCTTTGGAAGTTCAAACCGTAAAAACAGTGAAAAGTATGGTTTTGTTATTCCGCTCAGACCTGATCTGCATCCTAACGGAGCGCAGAGGGGAGCAAATGCAAAAGAAATTGATCTGAAATTAAAAACTATGGCGCAGGAATATTTTGAATCTCATTACGGCACAAGAGAAGATTTCAGAGATATTTTTGGAAAGTCGTGGTTATAGGGTTGGAACACCTTGCCGTCCGGCAGAAAGAAACCTATTCATGCAGAAAATAATATATCACGAATTATTGGAAGCCATGGTTTCCCGGTGCTTTCCATGGTGCCGGGAGAAAGGAGTAAATTTTGGAAGAATTAAAAGTTACAGAATATGGAGATATGAGAGTGCTGACAACACAGCAGATCGCAGAAGCGTATGGAACAAATACAGATACAATCACAAAAAATTTCAATAGAAACAAAGACAGATATGTTGAGGGGAAGCATTTTATTTGTTTGGAGGGAGAGAATTTAAAAGATTTTAAAACGACCGGACAAATTGACCTTTCGTTAAAAATTAATAAATTATACCTCTGGACAAAAAAAGGTGCTTTTCTCCATGCAAAATCCTTAAACACAGATACCGCATGGGAAGTATACGATCGATTGGTTGATTCTTATTTTGATCACAGTAATCTGCTTGATGGTATGTCGCCAGAATTGAAAGCGGCATTGATCGTGGATAAGCGTGTGACCAAGGTAGAGCACAGAATTGACCATATTGAAAATGATATGCCGTTGTTCGGTGCAGAATCAGACGAACTTTCTGCACATGTCAGACATAAGGCAGTGGAAATGCTTGGTGGTAAGAAGTCAGAAGCTTACAGAGATAGCAAAGTACATAAAAAAGTGTTCAGCGACATTTACAATCAGTTAAAACGTGAGTTTGGTATCTACGATGATGAAGGAAAAATGAAAAGCTACAAGGCACTGAAACGCAAGGATCTTGCTGATGCACATGAATTTGTTGATTGTTACACTCTTCCGGCATATTTAGCAGAGCAGATTAATGATTGCAATGCACAGATCAGAATGGAGGACAGTGCCGATGGAGTATAAATTTACAGTTCCGTGGCGTTTGGAAGGCTTGAACAATTACACCGCAGCAAATCGCACCAACCCATATAAGGGAGGAAAGATAAAAAATGATAATGAGAATCACATCATGTGGTGTATCAGACAGCAGCTCCATGGTGTACATATCGAAAAGCCGGTACTGATCTATTACCACTGTTTTGAAAAAGACAACAGGAGAGATGGGGACAACATTCTCTCCTGCGCAACAAAGTTCATTCAGGACAGTCTCACAAAAGCAAAGGTGCTGCAAGAAGATAACCGCAGATGCATCCCTCATTTTTATCATGATGTTTCTGTAGATAAGGATAATCCGAGAATTGAGGTCACAATCACAGAACTTACGCTGGAACAGGCAAAAATGAAATTGAGAGACTTGCTTAATGACTTGGAAACGGGGTGATCTGGTGGATGGCAACTACATAAAACTGAGCCGTGGACTTCTGGAGTGGGAGTGGTACACAGACATTAATACAACCCGGCTGTTTATCCATATGTTGCTGAAAGCCAATTGGAAGGATGGAAATTTTAAAGGAACAACGATACCACGTGGATCGTTTGTAACATCTATCAGGAAATTGTCGGACGAAACAGGGCTTTCAGACCGTGAAATTCGAACAGCAATTTCGCATTTGAAAACGACAGGCGAAGTGACAAGCAAAACGACAAGCAAATTTAGCGTATTTACGGTAGTTAAGTACGATTTATACCAGACAACCGACAAACAGAACGACAAGCAAGCGACAAGCAAGCGACAAACTAACGACAAACTAACGACAACAATAGAAGAAAAGAAAGAAGGAAAGAAGGGAAGAAACACACCCCCTATATCCCCCGTGGGAAAATTTGGAGAGTTTGCCGCGGCCTATCCGAAACGGTGTACTGGTTGTCTTGCTGAAACAGAATACTGCAATGCGGTACTGGCTGGTGTACCGGAAGATGATCTGGTATTGGCCGCACAGAATTATGCAGATATATGCAGACGGGAGAAAACAGCAGAGCGGTATATTAAAAAGCCGGAGAACTTTTTACGAGAGAACTTGTTTATGCAGTATCTGAAAGGAGAGAACGATGGACCAGTTGGAAGAGATACTGGAACGCATGAAAAATCACTCAACGAACTCATGCAGGAACGCGGAGACACCGGAGACTTCCAAGGATTCTGATGTGTGTCCAATTTGCGAAGGTCGGGAGTGGATCTTGAAAATAAAAGACGGAGTTGAAATAGCAGTACCGTGTAAGTGCCGTGAGAAAGCGGTCATGTCAAGGCGGTTGCGATTCGCAGATATACCGGAGGCATTCCGTGGGATGGATCTGAGATCGTTTCGAATGGATGTGTACAGGAAGCAGGAAAGTAAAAAGATGGTGTCAGATGCCTGTAAAATCATAAAAACCTATCTGGATGATTTCGAGAGCCAGAAGGAAAGAGGCATGGGACTGTATATCTGGTCGAGGACAAAGGGAAGCGGTAAGACGAGGATTGCTGCCGGGATTGCTAATGAACTGATGAAAAGATACACAGTCAAATTTGCAGTATCACTGACCATCCTGCAGGAAATTAAGAATACATGGCACAGGGATGCAGCAGGCAGTGAAAGCCAGCTTTTAGATGCGCTTTCCACAACGGATATTTTGATCATTGATGATTTTGGTGTGGAAGCACCGGCGTCATGGATCAACGACAAAATGTATCAGATCATCAATGAGCGGTACATAAACCAGAAGGTAACGATTTTCACGAGTAATGATCCGCTGGACAAACTATCCTACGATGACCGGATCACGAACCGGATCAAGGAGCGGACATATCAGATCGCATTTCCAGAAGAATCAGTCCGGGATCATATCGCAGAGCGGATGCAGGAGGAAATCATTGAAAAGATGATAACGAGTGGAAATATAAAATAAAAATTAAGTGGTGAAATAAGGATTATTAACATGGGAGAAATGACAAAGACAAGCATAAAATACTGCCGGAAATGTAAATATGCATACAAGCACAACCAGACAGAAATCATGTGTGGATATTATTTACAGACCAGATTAAGGCGTGAGTGCCCGGTTGGGATGTGTGATAAGTTTGAGAAGAAAGGCAGAAAGAGAAAGGTGAAGTTGAAATGACGGATGAAACCAAGAATGAGATAAAGGCGGTACTGACGCTGTTAAAAAATACACTGGTAAGCAATGGTGTAAGCATAGCACTTGAAAAAAAGACGATGGATGCATTTGTTTTTTGATACCGCAGAGTATTGTCGCACCGGGAAATATAAAGGGGTATCTGTTAAAATAACAGATTTAGTGAGGTAGAAATATGATGGAGTGTATGAAGAGCATGGCTAAAAAGCCACAGACCAATGCAGACCGGATCAGAAGCATGACGGATGAGGAACTTTTAGATTTCCTTTGCTCAATCGAAACATATGAGCATGGTAGTGTAATGACCATTGAGGGCGGCGTAGCAATGTGTTCTGTTACAGAGATGGAACAATGGCTTAAGGCAGAAAGTGAGGAATAGCATGAGACTTGGAGAAGAATGTCCATACATAACACCATGCGGTTGGTGTAGTAGGCTTTGTAAGCCATGTGAGGAAAAAGGAAAAGCAGAAAGCGAGGAAGCAACATGGAAAGATTAACAGAAAGGAATCCATCATGGATTGATGATGAACTGTGGGAAAGGGCATGTGAACCGGATTGCGAGGAAATAGATGCCGTATATCGGAAACTCAAAGACTATGAGGATGCCGATGAACAGGGATTGCTTCTGTGGTTGCCAATCAGTGAAGATGCACCAGTGTATTCCATCGAGTATTGTTGCGGAAAAAACAAAAGTAATCGGTCTGGAATGTGTTTTATAGGATTTTGCGAGAATTGTAGTGATAAGGCGTACTACATACGTGAAAGCATAGCTAAACACTGCAGCATTTGCGAAATTAATAAATCGGTATTCTTTACCCGTGAGGAAGCCGAAGCCAAGTTGAAAGAAATGGAGGAAAAGGATGGAAGATAGATATTTATTCCGCGCAAAGCGGAAAGACAATGGTGAATGGACGGAAGGCTTTCTTTTGAAACGGTGGGACGGATTATGGATTTTCACTATTGATGAAAAATTTGCTGATCTTATAATCCCATCTACTATCTGTCAGTGCACCGGACGTAAGGACAAGAACGGAAAGTTGATTTGGGAGAATGATATTCTTTCAGGGCATATCGACGTTGAGTTTCCAGAAGATGAGACGAGAAAGCGTGTCGTGTGGCATGAAAACGGATGGTGTACGAATGAGCCGGGCTGTGATTACTACGAGGAACTGGATGATTTTGATTCAGAGAATTTTGAAGTGATCGGCAACATGATTGATAACCCGGAGCTGTTGGAGGTGTAGTTATGACGGAGAATGAAGCAATTGAAGAATTAAAATATGATTGTAACGAACTTGGAAAAGCGATTCCGTGTGATACATCATGGGGGAAATCTTTTGAAAATGCTTATGCAATGGCAATAAACGCACTGGAAGAGGTACAGAAATACCGGAAAATCGAAAAAGACTTAAAAGAACGTTATCATGCCAACGTAGATATTCCGCTTTTGATGCACCACTTTATCGAAACGGTGTTTGAAGGGGAGAAGCATGAGGGATTTTGCCTTTTAACAAACGAGGATGCTAAGGTGTGGGAAGAATATAAGGCGATCGGCACACCGGAAGAATGCCGGACGGCGATGGAGAAACAGATTGTAGAGAAAGAATTGGAGAGCCACGATGAAAAGTACATCTTGAAGTATTGCATTAGCCTTATGCAGGAGTTGGTCGGAAAGTTCGAGGAATGGTACGAATATGTGCATGGTGAAGATGCTATTAGGGAGTTGGACGAAGAGGAACGCTTTTATTATAGAATGTCATATTTTAGTATCGTTCAAGAACTGTTTCTTTTCAGAACCAGTCATTCTGGAGGTACATCTACGAGAGCAAAATGTAAACAGTTAGGTGTCGATTGGAGCGATGGGATTGAATTTAGTTTTGGAGGCGATGAAGAATGAATGAAAGCCTTAAGCCATGCCCGTTCTGCGGTGGAAAAGCAATGTTCTTAACCATTACAAATAAGTCATCACATTCGGCTGTTGGTGTAATGTTCAAAATCAAATGTATGAAATGCGGAACAGAACTTCCAAAAAGCTATGAATGTGAGATGTACATGGATCAGGACGGAGGCATCAGAACAGGGAAAGACGAGCGAACGAAAGCAACTACAGATTGGAACAGGAGGGCGAACGATGGGAAGATTGATTGATGCGGATGCATTTGAAAGGTCGGTTATGTGTAGTGATGCGGAGGATATGCAAGACGTAATTTACGCTTTGCGTGACTATCCGACCGCCTATGACCCGGATAAGGTTGTGGAGCAGTTGGAGAAAGAAAAGAATCCAATCTACAGAGAGGTTGAGAGTATTATGGGTGACCGGCAAAGCATTAAAATCGACAAAGCAATCGAGATCGTGAAAGGCGGTGGAATAGATGGATAAAGCAATTTTAGTTATGGATATGCCAGAATCGTGTAGCAAATGTAAATTTTTATATGAGTTTCAAGGCACTAAGAAGTGTCAGCTTATGAATGTGCTGAATAGTGGAGCTTCGAGATTGTCTCAAAACAGATTTACGGAGACGCGGCATGAGAAATGTCCGCTTCAGGAACTGCCAGAGAAAATGAAAGTGTGCGGAAAATATCCACAGCCGGACGGTATTACACCGTCATATAAAGTTGGCTGGAATGCCTGTTTAGATAAAATTTTAAAAGGATGTGATGAAAAGTGAGCAATGTAGAAATAACAGCTTTAGAGACAATCAGAAAAGAAATCTTGAAGCTGAAAGAAAAATATCAGGCAAAGGCAGAAAAAGAACGCGAAAAGGTCAATGAAGTTTTCGTGACCATAAAAGGCGAAAAATGCTATTCGAATGATGACGTTTTTGAGTGGTATGAGGCTGGATATATTAATTCCAGACAGTACGATAAATACCGGGACAAGCTTGAAGCGAAAAAGAATGCAGCAGGAGAGGTTGATAATAAGACGAAAAGCGAAATGATTGTAAAAATCTTATCTGCCATGAGCAGGAATTTAAGCGCAGAAATCGCAACGATTAAAGAGGAAGAAACCGAAAAGGAAGAAAGTGAGGATTAAATTTTATGAACAAAAAGGATGTTTTAGAAATTAAAAGAAGATTTAGAAAGGACGCCTGTACATTCACTCGTATGTGCGGCTGCTATGTAGACGCTGGCCATAATAAAATCACAAAAATCAGTGAGACATTTTTAAATCTGGATGATGCAGAATATTATAAATATCTTGATATCGCGAAAAAAGCGTTATCCGGCACAATCGGAAACAATCTTTTAGAGCTGGAATTTCCACTCGAAGAGGAAGCTACAGGCGGCAGACAACAGTTTCTGATGGGACTGCGTGAAAGCAAACTGAAAAATGATGATCTGATGGATACTTTTTATGACATGATCATTGACAGTTACGATTATGTCGGAAATTATCTGATCCTGATATTCCACGATGCCTATGATGTCATAACCAAAACCTGTCTCTTATACACATCTCCGAGC
>ENA-OXRK01000729-OXRK01000729.1-human-gut-metagenome-genome-assembly--contig:-NODE-729-length-10597-cov-6.90211_pt1 | contig 10597 bp, 9 predicted proteins | sample MGYA00249590_ERZ652579 | MGnify/ENA primary metagenome ERZ652579 (study PRJEB26925, sample SAMN05826952) | human gut metagenome | biome: ENVO:2100002; feature: ENVO:00000062; material: ENVO:00002003...
GTCGGCAGCGTCAGATGTGTATAAGAGACAGGCACAATACTGTGTTATATTTTGTATTATTTTTTGATGCCAAAAATAACATCATGGGCGTTGCTCTTTATCTCATGCGCTATATATGCCGCAATCACCATATTGACAGATATTACTCTTCTTCTCGGGTCAAGAGAACGTTCCATCATTACCGATAGGTTGATTACAAAGATAAAGAGATGATTCGATTCCGATGAACGGGTAGTGCCCGAAATCTTGCGTATTTTGGTCTTCTACCGATGTGCTTGGAATCTTCTCATATGAAGATATTGATGTAGCGTAAAGTGTTATGCTTTAAGATAAAATTGAGTCATCTCACTACGATCCTGTATAGGAGATAAATATAACGATGAAGAGGATTTGTCTAATCGCCCCCGGGCTACTTCCTGTTCCTGCAACGCAAGGTGGCGCTATTGAGACGTTGATGACATCGATTGTCAACCAAAATGAGTTATACAAAAAGCTCGATCTCACGGTGGTTACCACATTCGACGATGAATCAAAAGGACTCGCGGAATCTATGCGTTCCACGAAATTTGTTTTAATACCGCCTACAACAGCATCTGGACGCTTGAAACATGACGTTAAAAATGCATTCATTCGACGGCTCTTCCCTCCTCAAAGGCTTTCACCGTCCGCGTTTTATAATGTTGCCCTGCGCAATATCCGTCATGAATCCTTTGACGGCGTAATGTTTGAAGGTGGACCTTCTAGTGGTATTACGTCATTTGATAACGTGTTTTCCGGTAAAATGTGGTATCACTTACACTACACACCTGCGTCTGATAAACCATTTTTTAGTAGTGCTTCACGAGTATTTGCGGTTAGTGATTTCGCTGGCAAGGCATGGCGTATGAATTGTACATCGCAGCAAGAAGTTATTACCGTTCGTAATGGTATAGATATTAGTCGTTTTAGCCATCATATTGATGCTGTAGAGCGCGGAAGAATAAGAAGTTCTCTGGGCTTTACCGATGATGATTTTGTTGTTATTTTTTGTGGTCGAATTATGCGGGAAAAAGGTGTTTTGGAATTATTGCAGGCAATATCAGAAATCAACGATCGGAATGTTAAATTGATGATCGTAGGTAGTGCTGACTTTGGTCCATCTAATAGTACTCCCTACGTAAAGGCTGTTGTTGAAAAAGTATCTCATATTGGTAGTCGTGTTGCATATACTGGCTATGTTCCAAACAATCAATTGTATCGTTACCTTAAATCTGCCGATATAGAAGTCGTTCCGTCTGTGTGTGAAGATGCGGCTCCTCTCGTTCCTGTTGAGGCCATGGCCGCAGGACTACCACTTATTGTTACGCGTTCCGGTGGAATTGAAGAATATACATCTCCAGAGTGCGCGGTTATCGTTGAACGTGATGGCCGAATAGTGGAATCACTTTCGCAAGCTATCGTTTCTTTGCGAGGCGATCGCGATCGGTGCAATAGAATGTCTCGAGCTGGCCTGATCCGTGCTCAACGGTATAGCATACGGTCCATGTATGAACAATTTGTTGCCGCATGTGAATAATTAGAACGGCTAGTATCGTGTGGATATCTCATGCCATACTTGCTTTCATGGTTATGGAAGATGGATATCCATCCTAATGTCTGATAAACGGCATCTATTTGATGGACGGAGTAAGCTAAACCGGAATGGATTACTTGTGAACTGCATTTTCATTCACAGTTTTTTGTAGTGAAGTGATTGGAGAAGAATGAGTGATAAGAAATTACGATCGGATATTGTCAATCTAAGGGTCGTAGCTATTCTTGCTGTTATATTTGGGCATAGTACAACTATATATTGGTACAACTGGACAGATTATAGAACTACGCAGGAGGCACCTGTTTTCGCTCATGTCGGGAATCTTGCCATGTTGGTATTGGGTCTCTGGATGCTGATCAGCGGATTTTGTGTTGGTTTTACACTGCGTGGAAAACAGTTCAGAGACTTCTTTATTAAAAGATTCACTCGCTTAAGTGATTCCCTATTGGTTGGTTGCGCTAATCTGGATGATTCCTATTCGCTTACTGATTGGATATCCTGGCTATGAGGGACAATCTTTTCTCTATATTATATGGAGAAATATTTTCTTGGGATATGATAACGGACAACTCTGGTATCTTCCTACATTATTCTTCTATTCAGTGATTGCGTGGTTCATTAATTTTTGTCTTAAAAAATATAGGTGGGCTGATATATTTGCATTTGCTATAAGTGTAATGATGCTTATCTTCTACACAAAGTACACGTGGCATGGGGCATCATTGATGCGGAGTCCAACTTTCTCTCCGTTCTTCCTATATTTCTCGTTCTTTATGCTCGGATTTATTCTTTTTAATCACGAAGCCGCAATCCGAAAATATATGACGAAGCCGTTATTAGTGGTTGGTTTTGTCCTGATGCTCGTAGCCGTTGGTTTCATGTACATGGGGAGGGGCGGGACATTCGTACAGTTAATTGCCGTCTGGCTGTGTCTCGTAGTTGTTTTTTTCCTTATGCCTAATAGGTCAAACAAATTTACAAGGACTCTTGCTGAAGTTAGCTTAGGTGTATACCTGTTCCATGAACCATTGGCCTTTATTTCTTATACATATTGGCCGGATATCAATCCATTATTGATGGTGTCAATTAACTTCTTTATCTGGGGGTCGATTGCATCAATTATATCTTACTTTGTTTTCGTTTTCCCAAAGAAGATTATGGGGAAGAAAGACTGACATGCGAAATAGATTTAAACGTATATTTTTTATTTTATGTTCGATAGTTCTATCGGCGTCTTCACTCTTTTGCTGTTCTACTGTTGCGAATGCTGCTTTAACTACTTCTGACCGTAATATAGATGTATTCATTGGTGATTCCACAACAGACGGGACTGGCCTGCCTGGTTATAAATATGGCGATTATTCCGTTGTTCAGAAATTAGATACTTGGGCAAATCATTTTTGCGAAAAAGATAATGCCCAATGTGAAAATTATGCCCATGGTGGTGCCGGTTTTTTAACCAATTTTAGTTATGATCAACAATATGCCAGGGTGGTTAATGAGATTGATAAAAATAAAATAAGACGTATTTTCGTGGTTGGTGTCTTTAATGATGCAAACTCAGGAAAATCAGTAACAGATATCATTTCTGCGGCACGAGATTTGTTCGGAAAGATTGTGAAAGAGAACCCGGAGGCGCAGGTGAATTTCGTTCCGGAGATAATGCCAAGGAGTCCTGATAATATTCAAGTTCTTGATCAATGGGGTTCTGGAGCGAAAGCGCTGGTCACTGCGATTACGGCTTTTTCTTCGGTAAATGTTCCAGATGATTGGGAACATTGGATAGAGGGGGATGACACTTGGCAGTCCGACAATCGGCATCCCAACGCGAAAGGACATGAGCTTGCGGCAAATTCTGCCGAACAGTGGGTACAAACTACCAATTTGCCGTTAGATCCATCAAAGGATGAAACTGATCAATCCATAAAGGTGAACACTGGAACCAGTGTTCGTAATCATTGGTTGCCTGTAATTGTGGTGCCGGTGGTCATAATTCTATTGATTATTGTCTTCACTGTAATTTTCATTAGAAGGCGTCCTGCGAAACGGTGTCGTCATCGTCGGATGTGATAATAATCGGATAGCTGTTTGATGGCTTCCGACGTCGTGGTCTATTAACTTTTTATCTCGTGGGATTATAAGAGAATTTGGTTACGATATAAATGTCATAGACCTTAAATTGATATAATGATGATGCAAAGAATAATCAGGTTAGTTGATCATCTTAGATTATTTGGGGTCGGATTGGTCTCTGACCCTACGGACATAGTTTTTTGCCTGGCGCTAGCTCTGCTGCCCGCAGGCGGCACGGTATTCGGATTCTCTATGATGTATTGGAGTCCGATATCTCCTGTGTTATTTGTCCTCCACGTGCTGCTTAACGTGCGATTTGTGCCCCGCGTGTTCTCCCGTTATGGAGCCATAATGCTGTATCCAGCAGCATTGATAGTGGTTTCCGTATATGGATGGGCGAGCATCGGGTTCCATGTGCACACGGCGTTCCAAACACTTGTGGCGCTTCTTTCGGGCATATCGTGCCTTATTTCTCTGGACATTGCGTTTCGGTTGAAACAACTGGATTGGGCTTATGCGATCAGACTTGTTGTCATCGCATATTGGGTGTCTTTCGGAATAGGTGTTCTGGAATTCCTTGCCGTGCACGGACATGCCCCCGCAATTACATGGATTGCACGGCGCATCCTGAAACGTAACTACGTGCCCAACCATGTGCAGTTCCTCTTTGCCGAACCTTCATACGTCGGCATGCATGTATTCGGCGTACTTATGCCACTGTATTGGTTCACCAAGCGTAGGCAAGTCGCCATTCTTACGCTCTCGTATGCCTTCGGTGCGGCGGTTATGGGCGTTGGCGTGCGCATCCTTATTGACACGGTTGTCGCACTGCTGTTGTGGTTGATCGTTGCCGAGAATTTTCATCGTCTGCGCGATATCATCATCACCATTGCCGGTCTTGGCGTAATCGGAATCGGCGGGTCAGTGGTGATGCTGCGTAATCCGCGCGTCGAATCGTTGCTCGCCAACGGTCCGGTAAACGGAGATTTCTCCGCCTTGGCACGGCTGTTCCGTACGCTGGCCCCAGCTGAAGCGTGGAAAGCCGACTGGGCGCATTTCCTTTTTGGATTCGGTATAGGCAACCTCAAAGATGCCATTGCTCGTGGATATGGGGCCGCAGTGCAGGCACTTACGGCCATGGGAGGCAAACCACAGTCAAATGAGGAAATCCGTTTGCTGGGCAATCCTCCCGGAGACCATTACATTTTCACGATGAGCGCTTATGTAGATGCGATTACCGAATTTGGCATACTAATGTGTTTGGCCGGCGTAGTGTTGTTGTTCATGCACATCACCCGTAACGGGGCATGGAACAAGATGACGGTGTGTTGGATGGTCTTGTTGGCATATCTGTATATCCAGTTCGAGGGCTATGCCTTCTATGCGCTGTGGATGTTCATATGGGTTGTTGGTACGCGGATATATGGGCAAAAGAGAGATTCTGGTGAACAATTGAGCGCATCGTAAGCTAATGGTTGAGCGGTTTTGGTAAAACATGTATGTTACGAACAGAGTGAAAGGTGCCGCGTACAGGGGCGCTGTACAAGTGCTGAGAGGTAAGAGAGAGGCATCGCGCATGGCGAGCAGAAAATACAATTGGCCGATTGACGATCTCAACGGCGGAAACGTCGGCCGGCATTCGGGCATGGGGGACCGAGTGTATCTTTTCCCCTCCACGGTGCCCGAGCAAGGTTCCATCCCTGCCCTTGACCCTTCTTCGCTTGCTCCCCGCACTTCTGCGGTGGCGAAGGTATGGAACGCGAAAAAATCGGCCATTATCATTGCCGTGGTATTGGTCATAGCCTTGGCTGCGGCCGGTAGCGGGTTCACCGTATTGCAACGTCGTGACTCCAGCCAGATGGCCTTCGACGCCTGCCAGCAAGCCATAACCATCAATCAAAAGAGCGTCACACGACTCAAGAAGACCGTGGAGTCAACCACCCCGGCCACTCAGACTGCGGCCGATGCCGTTGCAGACCCACAGACCATCGATAATCTGAAGGCGGCGATTGATAAGGTCGGTGATGTCAAGCAGGCGGAGAATAGTTGCAGTCCTGATGCTGAAGCCGATCAGAATCTAGCGGCCGATGCAGCCATCACCGAGCAGACTCGTGCACTTGGTTCGAAGAACGAGGCAATTCTTGATGCGAATGATGCGGTTGCTTCATCCAAGGCGCGCAAGGATGCTCTGAATGCGAAACAGGCGCTCGGCGATCAGCTGGAGCAGCTGCAGAGCGTTTCCACTAGTTCGGCGGTATCTAGTGCCGATTTGCAAACGCGTAAGCAATATTCCGACGCTTTGAACATGACACAGCAGCTGTTGCTGTCGGACCAGATTATGAGCGCAGCTATATATCAGAGTGCTTCGCAGCAATTGCAGGCAGCGGTTGATAAGGTCAACCAGTCGGCTTTGCAGCAACAGCAGTAATCAACACTGCACGGCGGTTCGAGGGTCATCAAGGAAGGAACACGGTCCATGCATATCATGTTTGTCTGCACGGGCAACGTCTGCCGGTCGCCCATGGGCGAGTTGTTGATGCGGCGATACCTCTCTGGTACCTCCATTACTGTTTCGAGTGCTGGCACGCATGCTTTGGTCGGTCATCCCATCGATCCTTCGAGTGGCCGTCTGATGGACAGCGTGGGCATTGATTCGGGTGAATTCCGGTCCCGTCAGCTCACGCGAGAGTTGGCGGAAAACGCTGATTTGATTCTCTGTTTCGAAGAAGAGCAGCGCAATAATATCGTAGATATGGCTCCTGCGGTCGTTCGGCGCACGTTCCTCGTCACTGATTTTGCCAACATGTGTCTGTATTGCGCACAGCATGACTTGGTCAAGGGCTTGACTGTGCAGGAGCGATTGAATTCGGTCATCGAAGCGTCCTCGTTCATTCGCCCCATGATTCCGGCCCCTCGCGATGTGGAGGACCCCTTCACCAAAGATTTCCCTGTATTCCGTAAAGCCGCGAATCAGACCAATAAGGCAACATGGATCATACTCAACAGCATGCGCAAGCATTACCGAGTGAATGGTGCGCCGGCTCGAACCATGATCGAGCATGCGAAGGAAACACAGCCGGTTGCTGCGGAACCCGCTTCTGCGGAACCTGTGGAGATTTCGTTGCCGGTGTTTGCGCCTTACCAGTCCAATGCTGCGGAGACCGAAGTGATGAAGCCGGTACATGTGGCACCGGTAAAGACGGTTCCAGCGCAAATGGCACCGGCGCAGGCCCAGCCCGTGACGCGGTCCGTGGCACAGGCCGTATCGCAGCCGTCGCCAGTATCGGTTATGCCGGAGCAACCCGTAACAGCCCAGCCATCACCGGCTCCTCTCTCTCCGCCTACGCCGCCTAAACCTGCACCACCTCTCACCGTGGTTATGCCGGATGTGCCTAATTTCAATGTGAATGTTACAGGTGGGATCACTCCCACGAGCGGTGAGTGACGACTGCCTCCATAAGAATGTGTACCGGAGCAGCTGTTGCAGCTTGTGAGGAAGTCATTTGCATGGGAATGGAAGAAGGAGACGTTCAGTAATGAGCGACGAAAAGCGTGACACGCCCACGTCATCTTTAACGCAGGCGGGCGATATCGTCGACACGTTCTGGGATATCAAGCCAATCGAATTCCCCCGTCTGGATGGCGACGAGGAAACTTCGACCCTGCCGCCGCAGGATGGCAGTGATACAACCACTCCGTTCGGTGAATTACCGGTGTTTTCTGGCCCTGATCAAACCGACGAATCCACTACTGAGTCGGCTTCTGACAATGCAGGCGCTGATGACTTCGCGGCCGACATGGTGGCACAACCAGTCATCCCGGAACGCAAGATAAACCCGTGGCTTATTGTGACCATCGTGGCTACTGTGGTCATTATTATCGGTCTTGTCATCGGCGGATTGGTGTATTGGAATTCGCTGAAGAAAGATGATGCGCACTCCACCGCGATGTCGCAGTGTCTCTCCTCCAGCGATAATTACACCAAGGCGTCGGAGAAACTCTCGAAAGCGCTGGAAAACAGCAAAAGCGTGCAGGCCATTACCGACGGTCAGGTGGCTGATGCTGCTACGGTAAGCACACTGAAAAGCGCAGTGACAGAGGCGAATTCGATTGGCAAAGCCGCAAGCTGCAACTATATCGCGCCCACGGCTTCCCTGAGCAAATCCGCCAAAAGCAATCGCGCATTGACGGCTAAGCTCGAGAGCAGTGCCAAAGCTGTGACAACTGCCGCCAAAGCCGTAACGAAGAGCCAGGAACAGAAGAAGATCGATACCGCCAAGCAAAAGCTGCAATCTGCTGTTTCTGATGCCCAGCAGACGTTGGCTGACAGTGATGGTGCCGTTTCAGACGAAAGCACGCGCGACTCCCTGCAAAAGGCGCTTGACGATGCGAATGCATTGCTCAAACAGTCCAACCCGAAGGCAGCTGATCTCGAAAAATCGCTTACAAACTTGCAGGATGCTACCAAGGCAGTGAAATCGTCCATGGACGACTACACTGCGGCGCAGCAGCGTAAATCGAGCAGCTCTCAGAACTCCGGCGGCAACAATGGTTATTCCTCCAATAGCGGTACCAGCAACGGGGGGGTAACCACCGATGGGGAGCAGGTCGATCAGGGAACCAGCACTACGCCTACGACTCCGGATACTCCCACGACGCCCACGACTCCGGATACTCCCACTACACCCACGACTCCGACCAAGCCGGATCAGCCGACGAATCCTACGAATCCCACGGATCCTGATCAGCCAACGACACCTACTAATCCGGACCAATCCGGCGGGACTAGCGACGGTGGCTCCACTTCCGCGCAGTGATTGTTAACCTGCGGGTCACAGAGCGGTTGGATTCATGTTGCGTGCATGAACCCAACCGCTTTTTTATTGGGTGTAGACTCTGCTGGCGATATGAGGAATCGTATAACGGGGGGTAAGAATGCGTCATAAGGCTGGTAAAGAGAACGAGACCCAGACCAAGCACACCGGCCGGAACATCGTTATAGCGGTGGTGGTGGTATTGGCGGCATTCTGCGCTTATGCCGCGGCGCTGGTGCATTCGGCTATGGTGATTAAAGACGAAGTCACTCAATCAGTGGGTGTGGTGCGTGATTCTGGCATTGGTGCTGCTTTGGCCGGTTCCGGCCAAGACTCGAGCATGGCAGGTATGACCGCGATCGAAGCGGTAGCTCCTCAATTGCAGCAGCATACGACGGTCGCCCGGGGACAGGCTGATGGATGGGTGTGGCGTAGTGCTTCGATGTTGCCGGTGATAGGTAACGATTTTGCGGCCACCCGTATCGCCACTGATGCGTTGGACACTCTTGCTTCCGACGTTTTGCCAAGCCTTACCGATGCGGCAAATACCATGCAGAAAGCGGGTCTTGCCAATGCGGACGGCAGTCTGAATGTCAAAACGTTGACTGAAGTATCGTCGAAAATCAGCAAAAGCAACGATACTCTACAGCGTCAGGTCACTGCGCTGAATGAAGCTCCTGAACCGCATATCGCCCAGGTTCGTGACGCATTGACCAGCGGCAAAGCCACATTGGATAGCGCTGCATCCCAGATCAATGGTGTTGCCAGCACACTTGACAGTTTGGCGGCATTGTTCGGTCATGAGGGTACCCGCAATTATCTGATTCTCTCGCAAACCAATGCGGAAACGCAGGCTGCTGGCGGCGTGGTGGGATCCGTCGGTACGCTGACAGTCAATAACGGCACTATTTCCATGGGACAGTTCTATTCCGACTCCAAGTTCGACCTGACGGCTCCGGTGACCAGCACGGATGAAGTGGACAAGCTCTATGCCATCTCACGGCTTGGGGTTTCCTATGGTGGTGACATTCGCTTGGCCTCCGCGACGCCGAACTTCCCGGCCGCGGCTCAGTATGCCAAAGAAGTGTGGGCGAGGCAGTCGTTTGGCTCGAACAATATCGACGGCGTACTGTCGTTCGATACAGTCGCGCTACAGTCTTTGCTCGGTGTGACCGGGCCTATCACGTTGAGTTCGGGAAAAGTGACGCTTACTGCACAGAACACTGCTCAGTATCTGTCGAATCAGGTGTACATCGATATCACTGATCAGAATGCTCAGGACGCATTCTTTGAGGAAAGCGCTCAGCGGATCATCAATGGCATGCTTTCCGGGCTGAACGCGCATAAGGCGCTATCGCTTGTTGCTACTATGCCAAAGCTCACTGAGAACCGACACGTATACATGTGGTCCTTCGATAAGTCCGATCAGAAAGTCCTGAAGAAAGCAGGCGTGGTTGGCGAGCCGGGCACCGATGCGCAGAATCCGGTCACCGGCGTATACGTCAACGAAATGGGCTGGACCAAAACTGACTGGTACATGAAGAAGTCTGCCACGGTGAGCAAGACTGCCGATAACAAAGACGGCTCTTCCACATATCACGTTACCTACACCACGACCAACACCATGACGGCTGATCAATCCACGAAACTTCCCGCCTATATTACCGGAACATTCCCGTTGGGCATGATGAGTGACTTGGTGAAGCAGTCGGGAGCGTCAGACGAGGAGAAAGCGGCGATTCATGCGGCGATGGAGAGCCTGAGCAAGCCTGGCGTTGTGGGGCATTCGATTGCCATTGCCAAACCGGTAGGTGGCAGCGTGTCCAATATCACCGTCACCAGTGATTCCAAGGACCAGATTCCCGCGCTGCAGAGTGACTTTATGAAGATCAAAGCCGGCAGTACCACGTATTATGCGAATATCGCATGTCTGTTGTCTCCCGGTGCGACGTTCACCGTCGAATACGATGTGAAAACGGCACCCCACGCTGCGCAACTTCAGCTGGATCAGACACCCACCAACAATCTCGCCGCGCAAGTGACGTATACGGATTCCGGGCGTTAGCGTTTAATCAGTGAGGCCGGTGACATGCGCATTCGCATGTCACCGGCCTCACTGATACAAGTCCTGTCTCTT
>ENA-OXRK01000734-OXRK01000734.1-human-gut-metagenome-genome-assembly--contig:-NODE-734-length-10581-cov-6.38524_pt1 | contig 10581 bp, 9 predicted proteins | sample MGYA00249590_ERZ652579 | MGnify/ENA primary metagenome ERZ652579 (study PRJEB26925, sample SAMN05826952) | human gut metagenome | biome: ENVO:2100002; feature: ENVO:00000062; material: ENVO:00002003...
TCGTGGGCTCGGAGATGTGTATAAGAGACAGTTTTATAATCTGAGTACCCATACCAGATGGGTAACTCATTTTTCCTTTTCCAAGAATGTTATATTCCTGATATGCTGTTTCTCTTTTTACATCAACATCATCTTTTGGCATCGAAGGGAACTGGAACTTCGATGCCGAATTATGCAATTCTTTTAATATCGCTCCCATGTTCCCTCCTTATGTTGTAACAGGCGTATTCTCATAAGCTTCGCTGAGCATTGTTGCAATTTCGCTTCCAAGATCGTCAGCCAGCTCCTTGATATGCGCTTTGATGAGCCGAATAACATCACTGTCATTTGTATCTGATATATTGAACTGCGGGGAAAGGTTAACCTGTACCACAACGCCAGATTTGTCTGACACTACATTCGTTGGCACAGTTTCTTTCTCTGTTTTTTCAGAATCTTGTGAACTGGAATCTGTGTCGAAATAAGGTGTCGTGTTTGATACTTCTTTGCCAACGATTCCTCCGCTCGCATGTGCTGATATCTCATCATCAGGACCAAGAACTCCCAGTGTCCGTCCTGCGGATTTCCACAATTCAATACCTCTCTGTCGTCTGGCCGGTACCGTAGGAATGATATACTCCAATCCTTCCTCACCTACCCACGACAGCTCAGCTCCATTCAATCCGACTTCACCGCCTGAAGCGTGCCCGGCTATAGTGGCTGATACAGATGATCCGCTACTTGATGTAGAAATGCTAGCTGATGGATTCGTAATATGCCAGTTCAATGTAACCGCAACATCTGCAGATGCAGTGAAGCCCTGTGAGAATGTGCTTTGTACCTGTCCGGCACATTCTGAGTAAATAGCTGCCGCATTATTCGTCTGGTCAAGTGTGACATCAACATGTCCGTCTGCTGGAATTGTCTCCGAGAAAGCAGATACTACATCAGCTGTTGCGAGAGAATAAATCTCAGCCGCATTATTGGACTGACCTAACGTGATGCTCGCATGACCATTGGCCGGAACATCACTTACTGCGCTCTCAATATCTGCTGTTACCTGCTCCACAACGCCAGAAGTGTCTGTTGTCGTGCCTGAGAAGGTAACATTTGCACTGCCTTCAACTGGTACATCTCCTACAGCACCTTTTGCATCTTCTTCCGCCTGTGCCTGCATTCCGGAGGTGTCGGTCGTTGTATTTGTGACATTTACATTTGCAGATGCTTCCTGCTCAATAGGCTCTGTTTCCGTTTCATCTGCTGCCTGTTCGGTTGCAGATTGCATGCCAGATGTATCCACCGTTACCAGTTCTGATGGGATAGTAACAGATGCGCCTGCCTGCACTTCAATTCCATTTGCCGCAAGTGTCCCGGATTCCATGCCGAGAGCTGCCTCAATCTGAGCCGCCGCTGTATCGGAATCCACTTCTACATCTGCCAGATCAACTTTGACTCCTTCTGCTGTCACAGACATTTCTGCTCCTTCTGCATCCAGAGCCGACATAGCCTGCTCGATAGCAGCCTGAGCCTTGTCTCCGTCAACTTCTGCAGTCAACGTATCCATGGAAATAGTCAGTTCCTGGTCTGGGTGAATAATATACGGGCTTTCGATACCGTTCTGTTCTGCAATGGTCTGCCAGTCAATTCCAAGAGCGTTGCCAATTTCCCACAGGCAATCGCCTTGATCAACCTTAATCTTTACATGATCAGCGGTAACCTCCTGTGTTTCACCCAAGTCACCAAGAGCTTCATTCAGCTTTGAAGTCCATGCATCTTTGTCAATATCAACGTCTCCATCAACAGAAGCTTTCAGTCCTTCAAGTGTCACATCATCAGTTGTAGTCTCTGCCGCCGCCCTGTCAATCGCTTCTGCAAGTTCAGGAGGCAACTGACTGCGGACCGTTTCATACATTGGATTGCTCGGATCCGTAAGTGATGCTTTTAATTCATCACTTCCATTCTTCCAGATCTGATTAGCATAGTTCTGCCATGTTGCAGACGTATCGCCAGCAGCTGCTCCAACCTCAATAGCATCATTAAATGAATCCATAAGGCTTTGCGGAACTGCTTTCCCCACTTCCCGGTAATCGTCAATTAGGCCCTGCATCTGTGTTACATCAGGTTTCATGCTCTCATACATGGTACTCAAAGCATTCTGATCTTTATCTATTACGGGTCCTACACCAGCAACCTTTCCGTTTCCAAACTCATTGAATCCGTACATCAATGCACTGGTCAGTGCAGAAACATTTCCTTCTTCTGGATGTTCGAGTTGTAGCAACTGCTCCAGTTGGCTTTGCGCCGTGTTAATTGTATACTGCGTATTTTCCGCAAGGCTCTGCCTGTTGCTCTGAATCTTCTCAGCATATGCAGAATTCAAAGTGTTCGAACCAAGCTGTAAGCTCTTAGACAGTTCGTTTCCTTCCTGTCCTTTTACATACCAACCAGTCATTTCGTGATACTGCTTATTCTGAGCAGATGTGATTCTTCCGGCTGATTCCATCGAATTAAGCTCTGAATACCACTGCTCAACATCTGCCTGTACACTTTCCTTTGCCGATTGCCTCTGATCTCTCATTGCTCCCAGTAAGTCAGTGAATGAGCCACTTTCCAGATCAGCTGCATTCAAGCTCCCGTATTCCTGATTTATCCAGTCCCATTGCGCCTGTGCTTCCGATTCCTTCCACCGGGCAGTTATGCTGTTCATTTTTTCCTGCAAAGCACTGATGGCACCTTCTTCATCTGCATCTATGATTCCATCTTTCAGTGCCTCAGAGACCTTTTGTGATAACTGGCTAGATAATCCATCCAATTCAACATAATCCGCTGTAGCCCATTTCTCGATGTTCTGGGCTAATGTCTGTCCCTCTTCCGTGCCTCCGAGATACGTCTGAACGTGGATATGCGCTGCAAACGTCCGGCTTTCCAGTTCTTCAATCTTGCTCTTAACAAAAGTTTCGATATTACTTGTGTAATCTTCCTGTTCTTCTGTCGTAAGTTTAATACCAACTCTGCTCTTAAACTCCAGAACGTCATTGGATTCCAGTGCCTTCTGAGCATCTTCTCGAAGCTTATCAGCGTTCTTTACCTCATTTAAGGCAACTTCCACATTGGCCAGGTACTTCTGATCAAGAATTCCAGAAGCAATGTCCTGCACTTCCTGAGCTGATAGTTTGATGTTTCCAAAATGTTCTTCCAGATTACTGCTCAAAGCTTTCTGGTTATAGTTGTCTACTGCAACACCAATTCCAACCACTGCCGCTGTTACTGCCGCTGCCGCAAGTCCGAATTTCGCCGCTGTCGGAACCATTGCTCCCAGATCACTTATGAACGCTCCAACACTTGGTGCTGTCTGTGCTGCAAGTCCAATGCTTTTAATAGCATTTCCGATAGGCTGTAAGGTGGTCGCGATATTCTTTGCATTTCCAAGAAGCCCAGTTGCTCCTTTAGCGATCAGCATAGAGCTGAGCACAGAAGAAAGGCCTGCTTTCTTTCCTCCCGGAAGGATAGCAGACGCACTGGAGAATAATGTTCCGAGTCCGGAAGAAATCAGATGTTTCCCATCTCCGCCAATCCAGTCGGCAAAAGGCTGACCGATAAGAGTATCCCATGCAATATCCATCTTTCCGAACATATCCGCATTCTGCCACTCATCAGATGCCGTCATGGTCCCGATAACTGTCTTCATGTGTGCTGCTTTTTTGTCCACAGTGTCCATAAAATCATTCAGAGCAACCGTCACAGCCGGCATTGCATCTGTAATGGAATCAACGAATCCTCTGACATAGGGAGTAAGTCTCTGTCCAAAACTGTTCTGAACGCCCTCTACAGCCGACTGCATAAGAGTCATGGAGCCTGCCAGGTTGTCCAACATGGTGTCAGCCATATCCTGTGCTGCATCTTTTGAATTTCCGATTGCATTGGAAAGATCGTTATAATCCTGTTCTGAAGCATTGATGATAGCAAGCATACCGCTCATAGCTTCTTTTCCGAAAATGGTGGACGCCGCCGCTGTCTGTTCAGTTTCAGAAAGACCTCCTAAACTGCTTCGCAAATTATCCATGACACCTTTCAGTGTTTTCATGTTTCCCGAGCCGTCGGTCAGGCTAATACCATATTTGTCCATAGCCTCTGCCATGCTGTTAGTTGGTGCTGCCATGTTAGCCAGGGACGTCTTTAAAGCTGTACCGGCCATGCTTCCTTTAATTGAACTGTTAGCCATAAGCCCTAATGCCAAAGAAGTATCTTCGACGCTATATTTCATGGCTCCTGCTACCGGCGCAACATATTTGAATGATTCACCTAGCATGCCTACGTTTGTATTCGAACTAGCAGACGCCTTTGCAAGGACATCCGAGAAATGTCCGGCATCTTTTGCTTTCAGTCCAAAAGCTGTCAAAGCATCTGTAACAATATCCGAGGTGCTTGCCAGATCTTCGCCGGAAGCTGCTGCCAGACTCATAATACCGGATATACCAGCAGTCATTTGCTCTGGTTTCCAGCCTGCCATAGCCATGTAATTAAATGCCTGAGCTGCTTCAGCAGCGGTAAACTTCGTAGTTGCACCCATTTCCTGTGCTTTTGCGGTCAGATCATCAAATTCTTTTCCTGTAGCACCAGATATAGCCTGAACCTGTGACATCATACTCTCAAACCCTTTGTATGTATTCACAGTATCAGCCAGTCCTGCGCTCACTCCAAGGAATGTTGCGCCCTGTGCTATTGGATTCTTTGCAGCATTTAAAACCGCTCCCATTGGGGCAGTAGCGGCATCTACTATACTCATAGTTGCCGTAAATACGCTTCCGTCCCAGGCTGATGCTTTATCCATCACATCATCGATGATCGGACTTGCATTATCATCTGCACCCAGTTCCGCTGTCCCGGAAGTTCCATCGAATGTGGCCACTGCATCTTCAGCGCTTCGGATTATCTGCGTGGCTGTATCGTCAGCTTCCACTGAGGCCACAGCCACTTCACCATTCAAGGCGGCTAAAGCATCCTCCACATCCATAATCTGCATCGTAGCATTGTCGTCCGCAGTAAGCTCTACTACCGCTTCATTTCCGTTTAGAACAGACAGTGAATCTCCAACACTATTTACCACCCCGGTGGCATTATCATCTGCCCCCAGTTCTACGTCAGCACTTGCTCCGTCAAGGGTTGCTGCTGCATCCTCGACACCAGATATTTCAGCGGTAGCATTGTCGTTTGCACCTATCTCAATATCTGCAGATATTCCTCCTACTCTTTCAGCCGCATCTTCGACTCTTGAAAGAACCGGAGTGGCATTGTCATCTGCTGAAACTTCAATAGAATGCTCACGTCCAAGCGTTCGATCTACTCGCTCTGCTGTTTGTTCAATCCCTCTGGTTTTGAATCCAGATGACAGGATCCGATTTACCTTCTGGGCGGCAGTGGCTAGGGTGTTCATCTTATTCGTAATATTTGATAGGCCAGGGTCTGTATTATCATTCACAGATACAGGAATCTCAATTCTAATTGTTTCTCCCATTTACCATGTCACCCCTTTTTCGTATTCGCCTCGATCCATAGCCTGGTTGAAGCAAAAAGAAAAGCCCTCTCTCCAGAGGGCAGACTCATTACTTCACTTGGCAATAAACCTTGGCGTTGAAATATGTGGTGGAGTAATGTTGACTTCCCACCGGCCATAATCAGTTTTTTGCAGTTTCAGCCTTCAATTCTTCATTATTGAAGCCATTGACATCATCAATGATATCCATAATGCGGTCTTTTTCTCCCGGAAGAAGAACAGCATCGATTACATCAAGGGCATTGATAATGCAGATGCCTTTTGCTTCCAGGCCTTTTTTGACAGCAGGATTATCCCACAGTTTGGCCTGATCTTCTTCCGTAGTGGAGTTGTAAATCAGAGAAGCTCTGTACTTTGGCAGATCCAGCTCGTCTGCAACCCGGATGCCCTGGCGGCGATTCTTTGTATATTTTGTGTATTTTTTCCGGATATCTTTTAACATTTCATCGGACAACGAATGAATTCTGAAGGAGAAATACTTTCGTTCATTACGGATGATATCGATCTTCTTAATATCATTTGCTGCATCATCAGCTGCTGCCAACAATCCTTCCAGATAATCCTCTTCATTTTTAATAATCATGTCTTCCTTCTCTTCCTCGGTTAATTCCGGATCCATAAAGTCTTTATTTGCCATTTCTTTTCCTCCTGTTAAAAACGAGGGGCTGATGCCCAGCCCCTCTTAATAGAAATCAGATTGTCAGTTTGCTCTTATTCTCAACCTTGCCATTGCAGTGCAGGGCAAAAGATCTTTTCAGCACATCGCCTGTAGCTACGTTCTGGATATCGCTGTCTCCGGAAAGGATACACTCTCTGTAGGTCACACGTTCCTGTGATCCATTTCTTCCTTCGATAACTCCTGTAAACATCAGAACAGGAGATTCTCCGTTTGCAATAGCATTGATAACCGCATTAAACAGCTCACCATCAAGAACTACGATTTCGGAAATGTTTACGGTAACGCCCACAGTTCCGTTGACCTCAAGCTCTCTGTTCTGGCCAAGAGGTGCGTATTTGTAGTTGTTAAAGGAACCTTTTGTAGTAAAACTTTCAACCTGTGCAAATGGTTTTCCAGCAGAGTTATAAAGCATCGCATCTTTGCCAGATCTGCTGTGTCTGGCATCAGTAGCTGCACTCTTATTCAGCATTATTTATTCCCCCTTTTCTCATTCACCAGATGCAGCAACAATAGTGCTGAACTGGAAGTAGTAATTCAGATAGATGTGCTCTGCAGAATCCAGATCGATCACTTCGATGTCAAACCCACAGGTGTCTCCATCGGTAGTAACAGTTGTAGATTCAGTTACATTGCCGTACTGGATCTTTCCTTCTGCCTCCATGGCATTGCAGATACCCTGGATAGCTGCCATGATAGTGGCTCTTCCGTTTGTATCGTTATCAACCTTTCCAACCAGTGCGTCAGCTGCTGCATTTGCTCTGTTCAGAAGTTCATAACGGGTCTTTGTTCTACGGATTTTCTTCCATCCGCTGTCGTGGTTGGCATCCGGATGAACCAAGGTGTTAACACCATTGTCAATCCATACAGCCCCATCAGAAGCCGTAGAGAGGACCAGGCAGCCTTTTTCTTCAGCTACTTCCATCTCTGTATTTGTAAGGATTTCATTCAGAACGCTATATCTGCTAAGAGTTGCGTGTGTCACGGACTGGTTCGCAGGAGTCGCAGCTACGATACCCGCGATATACGCAGCCACCTGATATCCTTTCAGCTCTTCATTGCCGGCATTAGCATTTGCATTCAGCGGTGCAATTACGTTTTCAGTATCGAAACTGGAGATTGATGTCATTCTGTCTTCCAGTGAAGAGGAAGGTTTTGGGGCAACGATTGCCATTGCGAAAGAGCCTGCCAGATAAATTCTGTCAAGCCATGCTGCTACCAATGCATGGACAGCGGCATCTTCTGTATCAACACAAATGGTATTGATGTAGTATTTTTCCACTTCTTTTAATCCGGCACTGTAGTCTGCGGTTGTCACTGTCGGATCTGCGCCATCTGTGAAAGCGGACTGGCTAACCGCCGTAACAGTTCCTGATGCATCAGTAATATCGACTACAAAGTTCTTTGAGGAAGCGAATGCTTCTTTCAATGCAGTAGCCTCTTCTGTTCCTGCTGCAAATGTTACTTTTTCGAACTCAGTGCCATCCAGATATACGATGCACTCTTTCTTTGAGGAATCACCAAGCTTCTCTCTGATTGTTGCTGTGAATTTTGCACCACTTGGATATTTTGTTGAGAGCTTTGCCTTTCCAGTTGCACAAGCAAGAGAGGCACTGCCAACTGTACCGCCGTTTCCTATTCTAACAGCGATAAGTTTGTCAGCGCCTCCAAAGAACGTTTCTCTTAATGCATCTGTGGTGCCGCCGGTGCCAAAGGTTTTTTCATATCCTTCAGATGCCGGAAGAACTGTAGCTTTTCCAAGTGGCCCAATCGAAGACCTGAAAAGCACTGCTACAATACCATCAATTGCTCCAAAGTTTGTTTCATCCCCTCTTTTCTGCACATTGAAGTATGCACCGGAACGGATTTTGTTTTCTCCAAGAGAAAAATAACCTGCCATTTATTTGACCTCCTTTTTCATGAATCTATCGATGATCTGTTTCGCTTCCGCAACAGTCATTCCTGTTTTTTTACAACCCTTAAAGGCTGCTACTGCACATTCGTGAGGAACTCCAAATACTTTTGCGCTTGCATTTTCAAGTTCCTGGATGGTGTACTTGTCAGCGGACGGCTGTACTGTTTGTGTCGCAGCCGGTGTCTTCTTGATATCTTTTTCTGCCATTACTTACTCCTTTCATGTAAGATCGTTGATTGTTACGCCTGATATACCAGGCTGCTTAAATGCGTCTTTTAAGCACGCATAATACCCTGTCAGAGACATCTGCCCCTCTCTAAGGTAATCAGCATTGTTGTTCATTTTCAGAGCTTTCACGACCATTGGAGAATCATCAAACATGATGATCTCTTCATCCTTCGCTAAACTCTGGTGAAGTGCGGCTATCATCTTCAACCGCAATGACGGTTTCGGGCACAGGAGATGCACTGAAATAACTGCATTGAACCACGACAGGCTACTCCTGCAATGACCATCTGTGCTGTCAATTGATTTCAGTCCAGAATAGAAAACAGGAGTATCTGCCGGAATGGTGTATTCTGATAACTCATCAATTCCAAAAACTATGCATTCCGGGAAAAGATTCTTAATATACCTGTTCAATGCCATAACAGGATCTGGATCCGTAGTTTCCTGTGCGGGGTATTCCAGAATATCGAACACAATTTCTTTACACAGCACTGCGTTTCCTTCCAGGATGTAAGGTTCGCTTCTGGCCCATGCAAAGCACATAGGTGCCTCCCCTTCTGGTTTCATCACCACGTCCTGAAGACAATTCCTGATAGCAACTTCCATCTTCTCTACTTCAAGCGGATCCATGATGTCGTACAATGCGGCAGTAAGCTGGCCAGATGAAGACCGCTTTGTATCCACCTGTTTGTTGAAGACATAAGAAATCCTCGGATACTGGCTTTTCCCATTCCATCCCTCCTGCTGATCAGGAGGAAACTCTGTGTTAAAGATGGCCGGCTTATCTGCGTACTTGGCCAGAGTTCCGTTCAGAAGGTTGTCCTGAGATAATCTTCTATACAGCAACTGATTCAGATCCATCTTCTACACTCCCCTCATATACGTTCACCGTTTCCATTCCGTCAGAAGAATATCTGATAGTCCACATTCCTTTTTCAATAGCCTCAGCCGGAATCACGAAATGATTCTGGATATTCTGTGTTTCTGGAAGGAATAAAACTGTGATGGTGTCAGCAGTCGCTTCTGTCACTATTCCAGACTGCGCTTTATCCCAAGTTTTATTTTTTGCTGAAATAAGAGAGCCCCTTCCGATTTCAGCAAGATTTATAACTTTCTTTGTTTCTTCAGTCAGTAACATTTACCCTCCTAACTCCGAGAACAATGCCAGAATTTCCGGCATTGCAGTTTCTTTGATTTTTTCAACATAAGGACGGGCTGCCATTTTGCTTGTTCCATGTTCCAGGTATCCTGAGTAATGCATTCCAGATTGGATTCCGAATATGCCATTTCCTCCACCGCCAGAACTGTACATATTCCAGTTCCTTCTCAGGTTTCCGCTTCTTACACCAGGTGGACTTCCGGGAGCTGAAGGGCTTGGATTGGCCAATACCGTAAGAGCAGCATTCCTGAGTTCATTGGCTCCCTGCATCATCTTTGCATCAACCTGTCGTTTGGTTTGCTCTACGCGATTCTTTACTTCTTCCTGTACGGCTGCCGCTGCTGCCTCCGGACTCATTTCAGATCATTCCTTTCTTCAAGATAGACAATGCCGGCAACCCCAAGGTCTCCGGCATTATCAACAGCAAGAACTAAATATGCTTTTTCCTCGTATGCAAGAATATCTGACTTTTTGAGATCACATCTTCCAGATACCACAAGGGTATGTGTCAGGGAATGCAGCTTCTGATCCCATAGGTGTTTTGTCAGCTCCCTCTCATTCGAAGTCGCCTGTGCAAGAATTCCATCCGCTATAGTTCCCGTATCTTCATATGAGTTCTTTGCATATCCATCTACATTGTCCACATGCATCTTCAATACCCGGAAGCTCTTCCAGAGATTTCCCGGGCGAAGGTACATTGCGTTTCCGAACATCATATGTCTTCCCCCTCTGTTTCCTCATGCGACATCATTCCGGCATAAAAATAAGGCGGTGTTATCCGCCCTGTTTCTGGATTTTCTGCCAACGGAAGAATTGCTTCGGCCGAAGCCGCACTGGCTTTCAAATCTTTTTTCAGATCCTCATACATCTCTTTCCATAGTTTTGCCCGTTCCCCCATGGATAAGGAGAGTGGACCAACCTTTGTATCGGGTTCAAATGCAAACTTCCGCGTAATGCTTTCAAGGCAACGAAGTTTTGCTTTTTTCCATTGTCTCGCTGTCGGAATCTTTTCCGGAATCACCGCATTGTATTCCTCATCGCAGAGCGCACAAGTCTTTTCTTTTCCCTCG
>ENA-OXRK01000746-OXRK01000746.1-human-gut-metagenome-genome-assembly--contig:-NODE-746-length-10462-cov-8.38762_pt1 | contig 10462 bp, 7 predicted proteins | sample MGYA00249590_ERZ652579 | MGnify/ENA primary metagenome ERZ652579 (study PRJEB26925, sample SAMN05826952) | human gut metagenome | biome: ENVO:2100002; feature: ENVO:00000062; material: ENVO:00002003...
GTGTTGCAACGATCACTAGAACCCGCCGCGTGGAAAATAAGCTGGGGGGGGGGCTTCAGATTCGGAGCTTTTCCGCTCGGGAGCCGCGGGCGCACCAAACATTCCGGAGAGTGCGCGAGCAGCGAGAGCTTGGCGCGACTCGGCGGAATCGTCACTTCCGGCTGGTACCGGCAGCGAATCCGATTTCCACGTATCGCCCGAACGTCGCGCCATCATCTTCCCCGTCTCCCGCAAAGAGCAGAACAATGACCTACGCGACTTGCTGATTTCGCAGCAGGTACGTCGTATCGACGAACTGGAGCGTCAGGTCGACATGCTCGAGGCCCTGCTGCACGGCAGGCGGCGTAAGGAACAGGCTGCCAATACGTTGCCTGAGGAACAGACGGATACAGCGGCGGACAAGTCGCCGGATACAGACGGGCAACAGCAGTAGCCTGTCTGTATCCAATCAGTGCGCGAAACCACAGGGAACATCAGGTACTTGCCCAACACGCACGCTAAGATAGGCATCGCAATAATCGGCATGGCAATACATGGCAATAAGCAGGTAATCGGCGAGGCGGTGCATGGAGCAGGAATCCAACGAGCAAGAACCTAACGAGGCGACGGAAATCGTAGGCGGCAAAGTAGAGACCGTCGAGGTTTCCAGGCACCCCGAGGCTTCCATACCCGAGACTGATTTGTCTTTGGCTGATATCGAGCGCCGTCGCTCCCATCCGTTGCGTTGGGCGTTGATCATTCTTGCCGTACTGTGCGCCATCATCGCGCCATACTGGTTCGGTCGCTCGCTGGCGGTGAATAATACTGACTCCATTGTGGCCGTGCTCGGGGGAGTGTCTCCGCAAGGTATCGCACTGGTCGGTTGGGTGGCCGTGGTGATCACGTACGTCGGATTGGCGATGGCGGTGGTCGTCTCGCCGTCCTGGCCATGGCTGATCGTGTTCGTGCTCGGGCTGGCCTGTGAGCAGTTCATCGCGGGACTCAGCATGCTCAATCTCAACTTCTGGTATTCCACGTACGTGGTCTACGGCAAGCAGGCCGGTCTGGCAAATGCCGCGAATCTGGGCATTATGGGGGCGGCGATCGGCATCGCCGTATACGCCCTGGTGTTTGTTGGTCTGCTGGTGATTATCCGGAAGACCTCGCCGCTGAACGTACTGACCAAAAGCTGGGCGAGTTTCATTCTGTACTTCGTGATTGAAACCATCGCCCTGCTCGTGGTGTTGTTTGGCGGATTACTCACCACTGTGTGAGCGCACGTGAGTCGCCGTACGTCGCTCAATACTCACCGCTCACTGCTCACCACCGCGCAAACCGTGTGCCCGATGTCTATTTAGAGGTGCAACACCTTCTTAAGTTAGAAACTTCGAACACTTCCAACCCTAGACAAGGTGTTGCACTTCTATTTAGAACCCGGGGCGTAAACACGATTGCCTTCAAAGAAGATGGTCGTGACTGTGCTGGAATCAATGTTCGGTGCTATGAAGCGAAGCGTTGGTTGTGTGTCTAAGCTGGCCGCATTGTTGAATGAGTCTCAACTTCGGGGTGTCGTTTTATCGGCTGTGATGTTATTGTGGCGCGACACGCCAGCTTTATAGGCGATGAGTGGTGGCATCAGATGAGTTCGCTTGTACGTCTCCATTCTTTGTTGAAATATGTTATGCAAAGTGTGTAATTGGCATATGAAACTGTCATATTTGATGTGTTGCGTTGCGTTTATGTGAACTTATTTTCATTGTGCATATCGTTATCAATTTGTTATCAAGGACGATCGCGAGTGAAATGCGCTCTTTTATACAATGGCTGTTGCATGGCTGCCCTTGAGGGACGTTCCTCTGGCATGGCTTTGCAATGAGCCGCGATGTGGTCGTAACCAACGTGGGATTCGATTGTGCGGCGAAGAAAAAATGATGGGGGGGGGGAGTCGCCCTCCATCATTCAGGAAAGGGAACTGAATGGTTTATAACATTCACATATTGCAAACAAGGAAAACCGGTCGTGTGGTTGCTGCTGCGGCTGCATCCGTGCTGTGTTGCATGGGGGCTGTATTTCCAGCGACTATCGGAGTGACTGCGGCGTCGGCCGATGAACCCGTCGAATTGGTCGTCAACGGCGGATTCGAAGACGATCTTAATGGTTGGAAGTCTGGAACGGTGTGGAATAGCTCCGCATCGTCCATTGCCGTCACTGCGGATGATGTGCATGGTGGCAGTGGCGCCTTGAGCGTTACTGATCGTACATCCTCTGATGCTGGTGCAATCCAGTCTCTTGATGGCAAGGTGGAAAAAGGACAGACATATACCGGAAGTATGTGGGTCAAGGCCACGGAAGACGGTGAATTCAATATCACTGTTTGTTCGGGTAATGGTTCCGGATGTGACCAGATTGCGACCGGAACGGCGAAAGCGGGTGAGTGGACACAAATTTCAGGTACTGGAACGTTAGGTGGTAGTGGTGATTTCACCAGTCCCTCGCTGGTGATTGAAAACAAGTATGGCACGAGCAATGCCGACTTCATTGTCGACGACATTTCCGTAACCGGTTCGGATTCTGGTTCCTCATTCGTGCCGCCGACTACGGGTACGGCAACGGCAGCCAAGGCTTTCGGCGACTATTCAAACCCGATTATCGATTATTGGTATGGCGCCGATCCGTGGGCTATGGAATACAACGGACGCGTATATATCTACACTACGGGTGATGGCACTTCTGTGAATGCTGATGGCTCGTTGAATTATGACTATGAATATGACAGTACTGGGCAGATCAAGGACAATTCGTTCGCTCAAGTAAAGACCATCAATGTTCTGTCCAGTGATGACATGGTCAATTGGCGTAATGAGGGTTACATTCGTGTGGCTGGAGAACAGGGGGTGGCCACCTGGGCCAGCAATTCCTGGGCTCCTGCCGTCGCTCATAAGACCATCAACGGTAAAGAGAAGTTCTTCCTGTATTTCGCCAATGGCGGCAGCGGTATCGGTGTGCTGACCTCGGATTCTCCTGTTGGTCCGTGGAAGGACGAAACCGGTGAGCTGTTGATTAAGGGCGGTACTCCTGAATCCGCTGGTGTGGTCTGGCTGTTTGATCCCGCGGTGTTCGTGGATGATGACGGGCAGGGCTACCTGTATTACGGAGGTGGTGTTCCGACAGGCGAGGAAGAACATCCGAACACGGCTCGCGTTATTAAACTGTCCGATGACATGCTGCATACCGAAGGTGAGGCTCAGGCCATAGACGCACCTGCCATGTTTGAGGACTCCGGGATTGCCAAGATAGGTGGTACTTATTACTACTCGTATTGCACTAATTTCAGCCATGACAACGTAATTGATGGTAACACGGTCGGTTACGGCAATATCGCGTATATGACTTCAGACAACCCGATGGGGCCGTTCACTTATCAGGGTGAGATTCTGAAGAATCCGAGCACGTATTTCGGTGTTGGCGGCAACAATCATCACGCGATGGTTCAACTTGGCGACCAGTGGTATATGACCTACCATGCGCAAACGGTGGCAAAGGAATTGATGAACGGCGGTAATCTTGACGCGGCGCATGGCTACCGAAATACTCATCTCGATCCGATTACGGTTAACGAGGATGGTTCCATTGCCGATATTGCAATGACATATGAGGGTCTCTCTTCGGTGAAGAATCTGGACGCGTATCAAGATGGAGGCATTCCAGCTTCCACCATTGCATGGGATTCCGGCATTCAGAACGCATATGACCTGACTTCTGGTGTGCGCGTGGTCGATATGACTACAGACAATTCCGAAGGTCAGAAGCTCAGCAATATTAATAATGGTGAGTGGACGTCTTTGGCGAATGTCGATTTCGGGAATAACGGCGCCTCTTCGCTGACTGTGACTGCAGCTGGCAAAGCCGGAGGCATCCTTGAGATTCGTCTTGATGATCCGGATTCCGAACCTGTGGCTTCTATTTCGATTCCTGCCGGTGATGGATCCGAGTACGCCGATTACACGACCACCCTTGAGGGTGTGACAGGGGTGCATCATGTGGTGTTCTCCTTCAAATCCGATGGTGGTGCGAATGCTCAGGATGAGCTGTACGACATCACTACGTACACTTTCACGGAGTCGCAGGATGAAACTCCTTCGACTCCGGTGGACAAGTCTGATTTGCAGAGCGCAGTGAATGAGAATTCCGGCCTGAACGCTTCCGATTACACGGAAGAGAGCTGGAAGGTGTTTGCTGACGCATTGCAGAAGGCTCAGGCGGTATTGCAGGATGAATCCGCTACTGAACAGCAGGTTCAAGATGCGCTTGCTGCATTGAATAGTGCACGTGCCGGTCTGAAGCTGGCTGATGATTCCACTGATGGCGTGGATTTGGCACAAACCGGTTCCTCTGTCTTGCCTGGTGCTGTGATTGTCGCTTGCTTGGCTCTCACTGGTGTGATCGTAGCGCGAGTGCGTCGCGAGATGCGCTAGTTACCTCTTGGTAATGCGGTCATCCCGTAGCGGCAGCCTCGGGATGACCGCACATGAAACCTAGAACTGGTACTTGTTCAAGCGTAAGTTTTGGCAGTGGTAATGTCCATCACTTATCCATATGCGGGAATGTCTTATCGTCATTCATTGCTGATTTGTGCGGGCATGCTATTGGAATACGCACTCGATGTTGAGTGCTTATCATGAAAGTTTAAAAGACTTATGAATTATTTACGACAAAAAATTTCGGCTAGTGCTATCGCGGTGTTGTCGACTTGTGGGTTGATTTTGGCGCCAATGCCGGTCTTTGCGGATGATTTAACGCCATCTTCAACGCCATCGGATGGCAGTTACACCACGACTGATAGCGGTGATGGCACGTATTCCATTCCCATGTTGAACACGGATGTTCCGGATATCAGTGTTATTCGTGTGTCGAAGGACGATCCGAATAACAAAGACGGTCGTGATGTGTATTACATGGTGAGTACCACTATGGAGCTCAGTCCCGGATCTCCAATTATGAAATCCTATGATCTGGTCAATTGGTGGATAGTCACGTACGTGTATGATCGCATTTCTATGAGCGATGCTTCATCCTTGCGCAATGGAGCTAGCTCGTATGGCGAAGGCGAGTGGGCTCCGTCGCTGCGCTATCACAATGGCCGCTTCTACGTGTTATTCAATACGAACAACCTTAATGGCGCTTATATCTACTACACCGATGATATTGAGAATGGTCCTTGGACGAAGATTGCCCTTAATCGGGGATTCCATGATCCGTCATTGTATTTTGATGAGCAAGGGAGTCCTTGGATTATCTCCGGCGTCAACCAATATAGGCTGTCCGATGATTTAACCACGGTGGTGGAGAGCCATGAGAATATCATCTCTGCCGAACAGTTCACTGATGATCTTGGTGAGACTCCTACCGGATTTGAAGGATCTCAGACTTTCAAAATCGGTGATTATTTCTATACTCCAACGATTTACTGGGGCAAAGACGGTCGTACGGTGATGCTGCTGCGCACCACTGATTTGCTTGATGGCTCCAAATACGAAGCCAAAAAGTATTATCTAGGTGCTTTCGCACAAGGTAGCCTTGTTGAAGTCGACAACGGTGATGGCACGACGTCTTGGCATGGATTCTTCTTCCGAGACACATATCCGACCGGACGTATTCCCGGTTTGATTCCTGCAACGTGGGGTGATGACGGATGGCCTGTGTTTGGGGACAATAATCAGGTAAGCGCGTCGGACACCTACGACAAACTGATTGATTTGCCTGCTGATTTGGAGAATCTGGTTCGCCAGCGTTCCCTGGTCAATTCGGACGATTTTGATAATGACGCGCCTCATCAGTCTTATCAGGATCAGGATTGGTGGACTCTGGAGGAGCCTCCTCAGGTTGACGATTCTCTGATTGGAATCGAGCTGGTGGACAATGGCGATTTCGAAAACGGGACTGAATCGTGGACCCCTCAGTGGAATGGTACGCTTACCGCGATTACGGATGGTTCTCTTTCTGGAACCACGAGTCTTGCTGTGACGAATCGTGGCGAATACAATGGCGCTGGCCCGGGTCAATCTATGGATGGAAAATTGCAGCAGGGCGTGACATATCGTGCCAGTGCAACGATTCGATACGACCATGAGATGGACGGCGTCGATTCATCGGCTGTGACTTCCCACCTGTTTTATGTGGCGATTCAATATGCAGACGGCACAATTAATCGTGTGGCCACAGGAACAGTGAAACGTGGGGAGACGACTACTATCACAGGTGAGTTCTCCATCCCATCCGACGCTAATGTGGAAGGTTCCAAACTCATTGTCGAAACCGCGTGGGGTGCGGAAGGCACGTGCATGGATTACGTCATCGACGATATTTCCCTGATCGGTCTTGCTGATGAGAAGGAATATCCGGTCGCCGAAGAATACCAACCCAATGGTTCGAATCTTGATTTGGTATGGGAATGGGGACATAATCCAGATAACCGATATTGGTCTCTCACTGATCGTGAAGGCTGGTTGCGTTTGACCAATGGGCACAAGGTTTCCGCCACGGCCAAATATATGAAAGGCACTTATGGCGACCTGACATATTTTGAAACCGCCCGTAACGTTTTGTCGCAGCGTACCTTTGGCGGATCCATGTCTGTGGAAACCCACATGGATGTCAGTCATATGAAGGATGGAGACACCGCAGGCCTCGCTACATATACCCGTAGTTTTGCCTATGCCGCTGTGCGTCAAGAAAATGGACAGCGAACGTTGGGCGTGGTCAAGCGTGTCTACGACAATGGCGTGAAGGACGCGGACGGTAATATCGTTGACGATACGATTGATCGTGACGCTGAAGAGGCCTTTGTATCGGGCGGCACAGTGACATTGCCAGATGATGCGACCAATGTGTGGATCAAGTCGGACAACACACTGGATAATGCGAGTGGTAAGTTGACGATTCAGTATTGGTACAGTCTGGACGGTAAGCAATGGTCCAAGCTTGGCGACGAGCAGGGGCCGCTGACTTACGATTGGAGCTTGTCGCACTTTAAGGGGTATCGAATCGGCTTGTTCAATTACGCCAAGGAGAATACGGGTGGTTATGTCGATTTTGATTACTATGACTTGAGCGACGTGTTGACTTCTGACGGCAAAGCTGTGGATACGTCTAAGCTGCGTTCGGCCATTGATCAGGCTGACTCTCTGCAGTCTGCGGAATATCCTATGGATGAGTGGGATAAGATGCTCACGCTACTTGATAAGGCAAAGCAGGCGTTGGCATCCGATCCTTCCACGCAAAATGAGGTGGATGCCCCGCAGCGTGCACTGAGTTTGCAGCTCGCGCAATTGGCGGTTGACCGTCAGTCTGGTGATGGCGGAAATCCTGGTGGTGGTGATCAGACCGGTGACGGTAACCAGTCGGGTAACGGCGATCAGACCGGTGATGGCGGCCAGCAACAGTCTTCTACTGCTGATGATAATTCATCTGAACTGTCATCAACTGGTTCGTCCGTAACACCGATGGTGCTGTCTGCAATTGCCCTGATGCTGGCTGGCATCAGTGTCATTCGGATACGCCGCTCTTCGCGCTGAAATATCGCCGCAGCCTGTTGGTTGCAGCGATTGAATGTGCGGAATCAGTGATGTGTCGCAATGGTGGGTTGTGCGAATGCTCGGCAACGTGGATTCGTACAACCCATCCTGTTATGTTGAGACCGCGGCGTGAGACATGGTGGAGCATGACATCGGCGTAGAATGTGCGATTTTGGAAACAAAGGAGCTGGTGTGTGGGCGGCTGGCAGTTTTCATTTCGAATCGACGGCGTTCTCCTGATATCAAGTATGGCTGTGTATCTATGTTGCCGTTATGTGGTGATGTTAGCGGAGTGAGTAATTCGGATATGGTTCGCCCTTATGAACATATGTATGGCTTATGTCGTCCGCCGAAGCATGGTTGCGATTAGCGAAAATCAGGTATTGCGGCGTTATGTCCGGCGCCATGTCATTATCGTATGGCGCACTCACGATACAATACCGTCCTAGCATGGGCGTCGCGGCATGAGACGACGCATTGTGCAGACAGGTGTGGCGTCGAACAACGAACGCGAGGTAAACGTAGATGGCGGTGAATTCCAGCGTGGAGAAACAGCCGGTCGACCAGCAGGCGAGCGGTGAGGTGCAGGCTGAAATCGATACGCGGTCCGATGGTGTTTCGCCCATGCCCAACGATGTTTCCAAACATAACGATGTTTCCAAGCATCCGGTGGCGTCCATTCCCGAATCGACGCTGTCGCTGGCCGATATTGAGCGTAAGCGCTCGCATCCTGCATTGTGGCTGGCTTATGCGCTGCTGGTGATTGCGGCCATTGTGGTGCCGTATTGGTGGGGGCGTGCGATTGCGGTGAACGATACGCAGTGGCTGCTTGATAATTTGAGCGCGCTTGAGCCGCGCGGCGCCGCGTTTGTTGCCTGGACGGTGACGCTGATTGCCGTTTCCGGCCTTGGTCTGCTGGTTGTTGACGCCCATCGGCGCTTGTGGGGCGCGGTTTTTGTGATTGGCTTGGCGGCGGAGCAACTCATTGCCGGCCTGCGCATTCTGAAAATTGATTTTTGGTATGCGACATATGTGGTGTACGGAGAGTCGTCGGCATTGGCGAATGCGGCGAATCTTGGCATTATTTCAGTTGGTATTGGCGTTGCCGTTTTCGCGGTGCTGTGGGTGGGATTGTTGGTGACGATTAAAAAAGAGTCGCCGTTGAATGTGCTGACGCGCAGTTGGGCGTCGTTTATCTTTTTTTTTGTGATTGAGACGATTGCTTTGCTTGTTGTGATGTTTGGCGGCCTGCTGACGTTGGTCTGATTCGTGGTGTCTGGTGCTCCTGTATAATTGACCCTTGGCGTATTTCGCCCGCGGATAGAGAGCGCGCCGGCATCGGGCCGGTAGCACCGCGCAGCAATATAAGGAGGATGCCGTGGCACTGACGGCTGAAGAAAAGCAGGAAATCATCGCTAAGTACGCGACCCATGAAGGTGACACCGGCTCTCCGGAGGTCCAGGTTGCTCTGCTGAGCAAGCGTATCGCTGATCTGACCGAGCACCTCAAGGAGCACAAGCACGACCACCACTCCCGTCGTGGTATGCAGCTGATGATCGGTGACCGTCGTCGCCTGCTTGACTACCTCAAGCGCGTTGACATCAACCGTTACCGTTCCCTCATCGAGCGTCTGGGTCTGCGTCGATAATTGAAGACTTCCGCCCGAGTACCTAGGATGGTGCTCGGGCGTTTTACATATCGCCAGCCAACGGCAACAACGGCAAGAGGGTTAGAGGATAGGCCAGCAGGTAAGGCCGACAGGAGAACCCGAATGAAGGGGTTGACACGAGGAACGACGGCCAAGGGGTCAGTCGAAACAAGGTATGTGACGTCCGCTGAAGAGGACAGTTGCGGTTCAAGCGAGTCGCCGAACCGCAGCACAGTATGTAGGAATAATTAGAAAATTAAAGAAGGAGGAACCCTATGGAGGGTCCCGAAATCAAGGCCGTTGAGGCCGTAATCGACAATGGATCGTTTGGCAAGCGCACGCTGCGCTTCGAGACCGGCCGCCTCGCCCAGCAGGCCGATGGCGCTGTGGCCGCCTACCTCGACGACGATTCCATGATTCTGTCCACCGGGCTCGTTCTTCCGCCGTGAAGGCCGCCCGAGCTCCGAGGCCATCCTCGCCTGCCGCATCATCGACCGCCCGCTGCGCCCGCTGTTCCCGCACACCCTGCGCAACGAAGTGCAGGTCGTCGAGACCGTGCTCGCCGTGAACCCTGATGACGCTTACGATGTCATCGCCCTGAACGCCGCTTCCGCCTCCACCATGATCTCCGGTCTGCCGTTCGAAGGCCCGGTCTCCGGTGTGCGTCTGGCGCTGATTGATGGCCAGTGGGTTGCCTTCCCGCGTTGGAGCGAGCGTGAGCGCGCCGTGTTCGAGATTGTGGTCGCTGGCCGCGTGATCGAGAACGGTGATGTTGCCATCGCCATGATCGAGGCCGGTGCCGGCAAGAACGCCTGGCACCTCATCTACGACGAGGGTCAGACCAAGCCCGATGAGGAAGTCGTTGCCGGTGGTCTTGAGGCCGCCAAGCCGTTCATCAAGGTGATTTGCGAGGCTCAGGACGAGCTCAAGAAGATCGCCGCCAAGGAGACCAAGGAATTCCAGCTCTTCCCGGAGTACACCGACGAGCTGTACGCCCGCATCGGCGAGATCGCCCATCAGGATCTGGACGAGGCGCTCTCCATCGCCGAGAAGCTGCCGCGTCAGGACCGCATCCATGAGATCAAGGAGCACGTGCGCGAGGTGCTCGCGGACGAGTTCACCGATATGGACGATGCCGAGAAGGACAAGGAACTCGGCAACGCCTTCAAGGAACTGCAGCGCCAGATCGTGCGTCGCCGCATCCTGACCGAGGACTACCGCATCGACGGCCGTGGCCTGCGCGACATCCGCACCCTGTCCG
>ENA-OXRK01000766-OXRK01000766.1-human-gut-metagenome-genome-assembly--contig:-NODE-766-length-10318-cov-22.7753_pt1 | contig 10318 bp, 8 predicted proteins | sample MGYA00249590_ERZ652579 | MGnify/ENA primary metagenome ERZ652579 (study PRJEB26925, sample SAMN05826952) | human gut metagenome | biome: ENVO:2100002; feature: ENVO:00000062; material: ENVO:00002003...
GCCCTTAGCCCTTGTGGCAGTAAGGCTGAGCGGGGGTCCCAGATATACAGATATACAGATACTTAGAGAGCGAATTTTGAAAGGACCTCTGCCGGATGTGGATAACTCACGTGGGCTTTAGCCACCGTGAGACGTTTCGGCCATCTGAGGGGCTTTAGGTAGGTTTCCGTCATGCGTCGTGGGCTTTAGCCACCATTCGAGGGGCTTTAGGTACGCGCTGTGACCCCCAGTCCTTGCAGGAATAGGATTGAGCGGCGGTTCTAGATATACGGAACGCACTGTTAAATCGTTGGAATTTCAACGGAACTTTGCTATCTGCATAGACGCCGTCATGGAAATGATTGCGCCGTTTTGGAACCTTATCGAACGTACGTCTGCGCTGGTCGGTATCGGCGTCCACTGGCGATGGGCGATCTACATCGCGGCGGCTACTCTGTTGGTCGAGGATACGTTGAGGATCATGAGGAGGCCCTAAGCAAGTCAAGGGCTTTAGGTAGGTATGTGCCCTCGGCTAGCCGGGCAAGGGGACACGTCCGCCAGACGCATCCCCTTGCAGTGCCCGCCCGTACTCCCGGTCAATGTCCGGTGTCGAATGTGGGTTGGTCTGCTGTCGGCTCGTGCGGTTCGGTGGCCGGTTGGTCGGCGGGGTCGTAGCTGATGGCGACGCCCCAGAGGTTCTTGTCGCTGTCACGGATCGGGAACGCGACGGCGGAGAATTTGACCGTTCTGCCGTCGAGCGTGCGTGCCCTGGCCCATCGTGCGGCGGTCTTTTGCGCCTTGATCCTGCCGATGTGGCCGACCGGGAGGCTCCACCATTGGGGGTTGTCCCTGTGGCTGTGCATCGACGGGGTGGTTATCAGCCGGCGCGCGACCCTGTCCGCGGGTGTCTCCTGGGTTTCGAGGTATGGGGAGAGGTAGCCGTAATCGACCCGTTCGAGGCCGAGGTTCTCCTTGGAGTCGTCCAGGCGCAGCTCGGCCGGGCGGACCGGTTTGCGCTTTACGGGCTCGTGCCCCGCGCCGTCGTCCTGCGAGCCGGTCTGCATGTCGTACATCGCGTCATCCATTGGTATGCGTCCTTTCCATATGCAATGCCCGATGCGTATCCAATTCTATCTATCCGCCAGCCGATCCACCGCATGATCACACATCAACCGCCCGTATCCCCCACGCCATCACCAACCCCAATACGCATATCCATACGACCCACCATATTCCAGCAGCATCATCCGACCCGATACCTCACCCACAAAACTCCAATCATTAATCAATAGCAAGGTACTTATGCCCACTGCGTGGGCAAGCCGGTATCCAACGTGGCAACGGGGTAGAATTGGTGTCATGCGTGGGCATATCGTCAAGGTCACCACCGGGGGGCGTTCCCTGGAGGAGTACCTGAAAGGCTGCAATCAGGCCGGACAGGGTTTCGAAGCGTACCTTGGCGAGCATTCTGACGGTCTGCGCTTCCATCGTTACGCGGATGGCACGGAATGCCCTTCGAAGCGGTTGCGTGATGGCGGGTTGGAGATGCTGCTGGACGGGCGCGACCCGGACAGCGGGGAGCTGTTGAAGTCGTTCCGTGCGGGGAACGTGCGCGCCTATGAGATCCCTTTGAACGACAGCAAGGATCTGGACGTGGCGTCGGTTGTGTACGGGGACGTGCGCGAGGCCCGCATGAAGGCCCAGGCGCGTGGCGAGGAGGCGGTCAGGAGGTTCCTGTCCGAACGGCTGACGGTGCGTCTGCGCTGCGGGGACGGCAGACGGCGGTGGGTGCGGCCGGACGAGGTGATGTTCGTGTCCGCGACCCATTTCACCAGCCGTGCCGGCGACCCTGAGCTGCACCGCCACCTGGAGCTGATCAACCGGGTGCGGGTCGGCGATGAATGGTACAGCATCGACAGCAGCCGACTGTTCGGCATGTACGAGAACATCCGTTCCGTGTACGAGACTACGGTGTACGGGGACGCCGGCCTGTGCGACGCGATGGCCGCGCACGGCATGACTCTGGACATGCAGGGGCGTGTGCCGGAGCTCGGGAACGCTTCGGACGTGTTCAGCAAACGCCGGGACGCGATCAACGCGCGTATGGCCGAGCTGGTGGACGAGTGGAGGGCCGCGCATGCGGACGGCATGCGCCGGGTGCGTGACCCGGAGACCGGCGAGGTCGTGGGCATGGTCGGCTACGGGACGGTGGCGGAGCCCGACGAGCGGACCCTGATGCGTCTGCGCCTCCAGGCGTGGGCCGACACGAGGCAGGCCAAGGGACGGTGGAACACGCGCGTGGACTACGGGGCGTGGAACGAGGAGCTGCGCGCCGCGGGCTACGACATCCCCGCCATGCTCGACGGCGCGGCGGCGGAGCCGCGGCCACGGGCCGTCAGGTTCGGCGCCGACGCCGTGCGGCGGTGCGCCGTGGCGGCCGTCGCCGCGTTGCGGGAGATGAACAGCGCGTGGAGCCTGGAACAGCTGGAGGTCGCCGCCTACGACCAGGTGCGCCTGACCGGGGCGACGGGAACGCGCGACGAGCTGAAAGCCCTGGCCGAGGGGATACGCGACCGGGCCAGGGAACTGTGCGTCATGCTGAGCGAGGACCCGCGGGCGAGGGCCGGTTGGGCGAAGTCGCTGACGTGCCGGGCCGTGGTCGAGTGCGAGGACGAGCTCAAGGGCCGTCTGGCCGCCCGCGGCGTCGAGGAGACCGCGAACCTGCGTCTGGACGATCTCGCGGAACGGTACACGCTGGACGCCGGCCAACGCGAGGCCGTCGAAACGATCTGCAAGGGCGATCCCCTCGCCGTGGTCGAGGGCGCGGCCGGCGCGGGCAAGACCCACATGCTCAACGCGGTCAACGACTATTGCCGGGAGAACGGCAAACGGCTGGTCATCGCCACGCCGACCCAGAAGGCGGCGCTGGTCGCGGGCGAGGAGGTCGGCACCGGGACGGGGACCCTGATGCGTCTGCTGGAGGCATACGGCTGGCGTCACGACGAGACCGACCCCGAACACCCCTGGTACCGCGTGACCGAGGGACAGACCGACCATCGCGGCAACACCTACCGGGGCGTGCCCGACGAGTACCGGCTGGATCATGACACGTTCCTGGTCGTGGACGAGGCCGGCATGATGGACCAGGACCAGGCGCTTGCGCTGCTGCGCGTGGCCGACGAGACCGGGGCGAGACTGACGCTGGTGGGCGACACCATGCAACTGAACGCCGTGGGACGCGGCGGCGTCATGCAACTGGCCGAACGGTACACGGGCAACGTGGTGGCCATGCGCGACGTGCACCGGTTCAAGGACCCCGACTACGCGGCCTACACCATACGCCTGCGCGAACGGACACCCGCCAACGCCGAACGGTTGGCCGGCGAACTGTTCGATCGCGGCATGGTCCGGCATTGGGACAGCGACGAGGCGACCGTGAACGCGATAGCCGCCGCGTGGATGGAGCACCCGGACACCACGATCAGCACCGTCACGAACCGGCAGGCCGACGAGGTCAACCGGGCGATCCAACGGTTGAGGCTCGACGCCGGCCAGTTGGGCGACGAGCGTTGCGCCTCCATGATCGACGGCCAGGAGATCCATGTGGGCGACATCGTCATGACCCGCAGGAACGACAACCATATAGGAGTGGCGAACCGGCAGACGTTCACCGTGCTCGGGATCGACGAACGGTCGGGGATGCTCGTCGGGGACGGGAAACGCACCTACAGGCTCCCCGCCGAATACGTGGCCGAGGCCGTGCAGCTCGGCTACGCGAGCACCACCTACGGCGCCCAGGGCGTCACGAGCGGGCACGCGATCTTCTACGTCGCCGAGGGCGCGTCCGGTGCCGACGCCTATGTGGCCCTGACCCGCGGGAAGACCGGCAACCAGGTGTTCATGACCGCGGGCGGCGACGAGGACGCCCGCGACACCCTGACCCGCATCATCGCCAGGGACAAGGGAGACAAGGGGCTCGAAGCCGCCGCGAACAATCTCCGCGAGCAGATCGAGCAGATGGCCGAACCCGTCGACGCCGGCCTGAACGCCGAGGAGTTGTCCGAACTGCATGACCTCGACCGATGGCTGCAAGAACGGAAGACCGGCCTCCTGCAGGGCGCCGATCGAAGGGTATGGGCGTCGGAGCCGTTGCCGGAGCTCCATGCGGAGATCGAACGGGAGCAGCGTCGCGCCGGCGAACTGTCCGAACGCATCCGCGACATGCGGGATCAGTACGAGACGGCGCGGAGGCGGGCCGAACACGTCGCGGACGATTACCGGGACCGTCTGCGCGAACTGTCCGACGAATGCGGCGCGGCGCTTGACGCCGAGACCGCAAGGCTCGAACGGGACATGGCGGACGACTGGCGGGACGTGCACCGGCTGCTGGAACGTCACCACGAGGACGAGACCGAAAGGCTCCGCCTGACCGACCGGAACGAACCGGGATACAGGAGCTTCGTGATGGGCCGCCGCCGACTGGCCGGAGAGGCCACCGAACGCGCGAACCAGTCGCTGATGCGATACCAGGCCGCACGGGCGGAGTTCGAGGACCGGTGGCACATCGGCTACGGCGAATACCGGAGCAATCATGAGCTCCGCATCGCCTCAGCCCGGGCCAAGGCGGAGGAGACGCCGGCCGTGACCGATCTGCGCGATCGGATGCGTGGCCTCGAACACGAGCGGGAACGTGATCCGGAGATCAGTGCGCCGGAGCGTCTGCGCGCCCGTGTCCAAGAGCTCGGCAACGAATACGAGGAGGTCCTACGGGCCAACGCGGACCGCCGGAGCATGGCGGACATACGGCATGCGGAGACCCTGGACGACCGGGCGCGCCTGGCCGCGTTGCGCGACATGCGCAGACCCGACGCGATCGATGAGTACAACTCCGTCCTCGGCCGGCTCGAAGACGGTTGGCACCGCGGGTTCTGGAACGAGCTGACCGGATTCCGGGAGGAACATCCGAACTGGGGCGGATGGGCCATGCCGGTGCTGCGGAACGACCAGTTCAACTACCGCGACGAATTCGAACCGTACTTCAAGGAACCGGAGGACATACGATACCGCGACGACGCCGTGCTCGGCACCCTGGTCGAGACCGCCGCCTACCAACGCCTGGACCGGGACCAGCTCCGCACCATGACCCCACGCCAGATCGACCAGGCGACCCGGAAGCTCAGGGAGAGCCTCGAAGTGCGCGAACACGACAGAACCGCCGTCGACCAGGCATGGCAGGACGCCCCGCGTGGCAGGCAGATCACGAACGACCTGGCCGAACTCGAACGGGCCCTCGGCCGCCGACCCGGATGGGCCGACTACACCGCCATGCTCCGCGAACGCGAGACCGAACACCTGCTCGGCTACGACGACTCCCAGCCCTCGATCTCGTATGATGCGGACCCCTTCCAGGCGACGCCGACATGGTCGGCGGGCGCGGGCCACGGCGCAGGCTACGGGGCCGGCATCTGACCTTGGGGCCGAAGACCATCGGCCACGCTACAATAAATAAATAAATAAAAATAAATATTTAAATAACATGGAGGCAGGATGATCATCGGCGTGATCAACATCAAGGGCGGGGTCGGCAAGACCACCAGCTCGCTGGCGATAGCCACCGCGGCCCAAAGATCCGGACTGAGCGTGACGGTCGTGGACACCGACCCGCAAGGCAGCGCCACATTGTGGGCCCAAGCCGCCGAGGACGCGGACGACCCGCTCCCCTTCCCCGTCGTGTCGAGGAACCAGGCCGAGATACGGCGCATGCGCGAACGCCGCCCGGACCGCAACGGCGAACTGATCGTCATCGACACCCCGCCGAACGGCGCCGTCGTGGACGAGGCCATCAAGACCGCCGACTTCGTGGTCATCCCCACCCTGTCCTCGCCCATCGACCTGCAGCAGACCATGCTCACCGCCGCCCAATGCCAGGACGCCGGCAAGGACTACGCCGTGCTCATCGTCATGGCCCGCAAGGGCACCAACGCCCTGCGCGCGTTCAGGACCGCCGTCGAGGAATACGGGGCCGGCATCTTCGACACGGAGATCCCGCTGCGCGAGGACTTCAAGGCCGATTTCGGCCACACATTCAGAAGCAACCTCAACGGATACGAGGACGTGTGGAACGAGCTGAGGGGGGAACTGCGATGAAGAAGGCCTCGGGACGACTTACCATGAGCATGCAGCCACGCCGAGAACTCGAAGGAAAACCCGTGACCAAGCTCATGGACGTGCAGGACAACGCCGGACGCGGCGACGGCGAAACCGTCCGCAAGGTCATGACCACGTTCCAGATGGACGCGGACCTCAAAGCCGAACTCAAACGATACTGCGCTGACACCGGCATGAAAATGGGCGAGACCATCAACCAAGCCATAGCGCGGATGCTGCACGAATAGTCGCAGAACCCTAGAGCAGACATCGACGCAACGGACAGGCGCGTGCCCGAACACGGGGCAATGCAAAGGGCCGGTGTCCGAAGGCACCGGCCCAACGCTTACTGAAAGGGGGTGGAATCAGGGCCACCCACCGGTCTCGGCCATCCTCCCGAAGAAGTCGTTGCGCACCGCCTTGGAATGGGAGGAAGTTTGCAGTGCCTCGAACCGGCACTTCCATGTTAGCCGATACCATCGTGCATGTCGAGAAGGTCTTGTTGCAGGGGCCGGAACGACCGTCCGGCAACCGCCGGACGACGCTGCCGCGCCAGTCGCGGCGCGGCTTACTGAAAGGATTGCGCCATGCGCAAACCAGAAAAGGGGCCGCGCGGCGGCCTCGTGGTCTGGCTGATGGCGGTCATCGTCATCAGCCTCGCTCCCGCGATGCATCCCATCGCGGCCGACATCGCGGTGCTGTCACTCACAGCATACGCGATCAGCGCACACAGCCGCCAATAACGGCACCACGGCCCGTCCGAGCTTCCACGCCCGGACGGGCTTTCAGCTAAGAATATTTTCAGTAGTCAATCGCATCCCGCCATGTGTCATACTGGCATGTGGCCGATGTTTCGGGGCCGGTGGCTCGTCGTTCGTCAATCGTGTGGCCGCTGAATATGATTTCGCAGGAGACGTTGTCTTCCACTCCGCCGGAATCACGTTCAACCGTGAAGGTGAGCGGCCTGTCGTTCTCAAGCCAATCGTCCGGAGCGACTTTCAACCAGTCCCCTTTGATTCGGGTTTCGAGAACCGTCTCGCTCTGCGACTCAATCCTGACGGTCCCCGACTCCGCATAGGCGCGAAATTCGAGATGAGCGCCGGCATCGTCGCTTTGAACCGGTGCTCCGGTACAACCCGACATGAGCGCAAATACCGCCAGACACAGGCCGGAAAACAATGGTTGTCTCTTCCTCATCGATCGTTCCGCCGGTTCGGACCGCGCCACAGAATCCTGCACATAAGGGCGAGAACTGCTGTCACGACAATGAACACAGCCATCAACATGAATATGTTCATGGAAGAATCCGTGCCCGTTGCGGTGTCGGAAGACACGACGCCGATAGATCCACCGCCGGCTGAATCGTCAAACCCAGATGGCGCGTTCTTACGGATCGCGATGTCTCCCTGCTCCACTTGTACAGACTCGGGGACAATAGCGCGTGCAGCTTCGTTGAGAGGTGAGATTCTGCTGTTTTCCATCGAATAATACGCACGGGAGAAGCCATCGCTGATGAGAGTGGTGCTGTCATCATCATCGAGCAGGGACGCCTCTTCTATATCGGGAGAAAAATTCCCCACTTCCAGACTTCCGTTGTTGTCCCAGATCGTGATCCTTCCCACTAATCTACCTTCAACCTCAACGGGTGCCACCCAGTCGTAATCCTGCGGGTCCGTGATTGTGTTCGTTATGGCACCTGAATCGTCATAGCGTAGATAATGCACTTTATCGGCATAACCTATTGCAATCTGCGTGGATGCTTCAGGGCTTCCGTCGTTCTGGACAGCTTCCATAAGCGCCAGCGTTTGGGTCCTCGCCTCGTCGCTTTGAGCGAACTCGTTGATTTGCGTGCTCTCGGGCAGATTCTCCGCGCGAGCGATATCAGGGCAGACCGTTCCTATAGCAACGACAAATAACATCGCCGCGAATAATATACGGAACGCCTGAATCAGGGATTTACGAACATTATAGAAAGTACTCATTTGTTCCCCCTTTATCGGCTAAAGCCATATCGTGTGTGCGTCCATGTATGACCACTTCCGCTTTTCATCCAGTCGTAAGTTCCACTGTTGTAATACGACTGCAACGGATCGATGTAAGAGACAACAAGATAGCCCGGATCAGAGGTATATCCCCTTATCACAAGCATATGGCCACCGCCGCTATCCCAGCCCCAACGTACCATCAACGGTTTGCTATTGTTAATTTGCCCGCTGACGATTGCAGTGCTTGCGGCACTATTTATCATCGAACCTGTGTTGCGGATGCCCGCACTTGACAAGGCGCGCCTCACGTCAGTCGATAAATCTCCGGTTACATTGGCGCAAGAAGACGAGTTCTTTCCCCATTTCACATACTAGCATTGGGAAGAATTGCTGCCTCCCAGATATACGGATACGCTTTTCGATGTCGCGGCCCAGCACCAGTTACTTTGTTCCTGTACGTAAATTGGCACAGAAAGATATACAGAAGATGCGGATGCAGTCGTCACGCATGAGAGTGACATAACCAGCGCTGCTGCTAAACTAGTTACCATTGCGGCGATACGCCGCCGTCGCGGTTTCATCGGAATTTCCCCTTTCTCTGACGCGAAGCCCTCGTTGGATTCGCCGTCTCTTTAAGTATAGAACGGCTAATGGCCGTATGCCGGTTTCTTCGTTTGAATTTGCTCTTTTATACGCCAGAGCAATAATTCATGAATACCTCCAGTCAGAACAGCGTCATCTCGTCGGGATCATGCCAGACGTCATCCTCTGCCCCTGTCTCATCCGGTTCCCCTTCCACATAGCCGGCGGAGCCGGCGAACATGCTGCCGCCATGCCGCTTGCGTTCCTCGGACACCCGCCGCTGGATCTCCTCGCGCTGCCGTTGCTCCTCGGCACGGGACTCTGCCCTCGCACGCCGTTCCTCGGCGCGTTCGGCGTTCCTCCGCTCCCTCTCGCTCCGCTTGGTGTCGTCCTCACGGCTGCGTTCGATGGCCCGCGTCTGCGCCACCGTGGGCACGCTCGTCCGGTTCGGGAACACCGTCACCCGCTGCGGCCCCAACGTGACCCGGCACGGGTACACCTCGGTAACCTCAGCCAAGGCATTGCGAAAGTTCTCCTTGAACTTCCGAAGTTCCGAATCATTGCCAAACTGCTGATAAAGCTGCTGCCAGGTGATCGTCACAGGTTCGTGCAGATTATAGACGCGCTTGGTCAGCCACCAATACACATCAATCGCCATAGGCTTGCGCAATCGCGCTATCACCTTGAGGTCAACCGGCACCGGATGGTCGCGCAGCATGTTGACGTAGCCTTGACTCAGCTGCACCCAGTTCTCGAACAGGCCATGGGCCTGCGGCTCGTTCCGCAGCCAGTCAATGCGTGATTTCTCCGCGACAACGAAGTTGCACATGTTCGTCTCGTTCTCAGTGTTGTTGGAGATGTGGTAGGAGCAGGCGAACAAACGCTCCAACTGGGGCTTGATGGATTTAAGCTGCCGTCCGCCGACCTGCACGTCAATCATGCGCAGGAACTCGCGGAACGTGGTGCCCAGATGTAATACGTTCGTTTCCGGGTCGAAGCACGGGTTATTCGTCTTGATCATCGTGCACGCCCACAGCTCGAACAGACGCGGATACTTACCGTAAGGCAGACAATCCTCGCCACTGATGAACCGGACCACCAGATTGCCATTACGCCGGACTATCTCCTTGGCGTTGTCCTTGGGCCTCCTGTAGGGCAAAGAGACCTGCGCGGCGATCTTGGAAACGAAGCCGTGCGACATCCACGGCTCGCCCTCCGGGAGAGTCAATTCCTTAAACCGGGTATCATCAACCATTGCCAATCACGGTCCTTTCGTGGTTGCCACGCCTCCGGAGGTGCCAGCCTCGCGGAGGCATTTTCATACCAAAATCCGGTGTGTACTTTAGGGACAAACATACCACAAAGACCGTGTACTTTAAGGACACGCTGTCGCGGTCGTGTACTTTAAGGACACTTGGTGGATAACTGCCGTGTACTTTAAGGACACTTGGTGGATAACTGCCGTGTACTTTAAGGACAAAAGCCCGTGTATTTTAGGGACGCCGAGGGGCTTTAGGGACGTTTTGAGGGGCTTTAGGGACGTTTTGAGGGGCTTTAGGGACGCTCATGTGCCCTTAGCCCTTGTGGCAGTAAGGCTGAGCGGGGGTCCCAGATATACAGATATA
>ENA-OXRK01000771-OXRK01000771.1-human-gut-metagenome-genome-assembly--contig:-NODE-771-length-10243-cov-17.0617_pt1 | contig 10243 bp, 13 predicted proteins | sample MGYA00249590_ERZ652579 | MGnify/ENA primary metagenome ERZ652579 (study PRJEB26925, sample SAMN05826952) | human gut metagenome | biome: ENVO:2100002; feature: ENVO:00000062; material: ENVO:00002003...
GGAACGCATGTACCGCGCGGGCTATGCGGCGGCCGAGGCCATCCCCGCATTCCTAAAAAGCTGAGCACTACCCTCATATGAACACTCCAGCCGATAGCAACACGCGCGAAAACGCCAACACGAACACCGACATCAGCATCACCGCGAATGCCACGGGATTCAGCACGAAAACACTGAACCCGCAGATTCTCGTGACCTTGTGGAATGTGGAACGTTTGGGTTCGTTCTCCGCGGTCGCGCGCGAAACCGGCTGGTCGCAACCGGCCATCAGCCAACAGATCCGCAAGGTCGAACGCGAACTTGACGCAAAACTCGTGCAGCGCACGTCGCATGGCGTGGAATTGACTCCGATCGGCCGTATTCTGGCACGCCACGGGCAGCTCATCGACAATCGCGTCACCCAAGCCGTCAAAGATGTGGAAGAGTACCAGCGCAACGGATCGACGCATATTCGTTTGGTCGCTCCTCCATCGGTATGTTCGTCGTTCGTGGCACGCGTGCTCGTGCATATCAGCAAAACGTCCGACATTCGCGTGAGCCTCATGCAGATGGAGCCGCCTGAGGCCATGGAGGCGTTGGAACAGGGGCTTGCCGATTGCGCGATCATCTTCCAATACAATTCACTCCCCGCTTTGGCCGGACCGGACGATTTGGAAGTCGCTCCTTTCGGCGTCGATCCGCTGATGCTGCTGATCGGCGCGAACAATGCGATTGCGCGCCAGTACGAAAGCTCGCACCTGCCGGTCCAATTGGTTTCGGCACGCGGCGAACAGTGGATCGCCGGCTGCGAAACCTGCCAGGCGAATCTGGTGTCGTTGGCGCGTGCCGCCGGCTTCACACCGGAAATCACACATTCGACCGACGATTTTTGGGCCACGCAGAATCTGGTGGAAGTCGGCATGGGCGTCTCGATCATATCTCGCTTAGCCACAACCGCTGGAATCCAACCCGATTTGGCCGCACTGCCAATCGCCGACAACAACGCATTCCGCACAGTCTGTTTCGTCACAAGAAAAGTGGACGACCGACCGGCAGTGGCCCGCGTCAAAGACGAAATCGAAAGGGCGTCACACCAGTATTTGGAAAACATCTGATTCATCGTTTGATATCCGTGCTTATTCGCAATCGCGGAATACTGCAGCAAACAATTGTTTCCAGTATTTTGCTATATCGTCATAATCAGATTAATAATTGAATAGCAAAAGCATCTGATATAAGAAAACTTCATAACAGTCTTTGCTTTCAGTACAAGAACACACTGTTCGTGCAAGCATCGGTACGTCATGCTGGAACCATGGAAGAAATCATGGAAATGAAGCATCGTACCGGTTCCGGCTTTGACGCCGACGCCATCGACCACACCACCGCAGCCGATCTTGCCGCAGTCGGCTCCGACAAGTGGACACGCTACCCCGGCTGCATCGGCGCGTTCATCGCCGAAATGGACTACGGCCTGGCACCCTGCATCCAAGAAGCCATCGACAACGCCTGCGACCATTGCAAACTCGGCTACATCCCCGAACCCTGGAAACAGCGCGTGGCAGCAGCATGCGCAGGATGGCAACGCTCGCATTACGGATGGGATGTCGATCCGAGCATTATTCGCGTGGTTCCCGACGTACTCGAAGCTTATGAGATTTTCTTGCGTGAACTGGTCGGTGCGGGCAACAGCGTGATCGTGCCGACGCCTGCCTACATGCCGTTTTTGAGCGTTCCGAAACTGTACGACGTTGACGTGATCGAAATCGAAATGCTGCAAAGCGGCGACGCCGAAACCGGAGAGGCGCAATGGGTGTTCGACTTCGACGCCATCGAACGCGCGTTTGCGGCCGGATGCCATGCGTTCGTGCTCTGCAACCCGCACAACCCGATCGGCAAAGTGCTCACCTTGGAGGAGGAGCTGCGTCTGAGCGATCTTGCGGCACAGTATGACGTGCGTATTTTCAATGATGAGATTCATGCGCCGTTCGTGTTTGAGGGCAAGCACATTCCGTTCCCCACCATCAGCGAGCAGGCCGCATTACAGTCGATGACCGCTACCAGCGCGTCGAAATCGTTCAATATTCCGGGCACGAAGTGCGCGCAGGTGCTGCTTACCAATCCTGCGGATCGTGACATGTGGGCGGTCAAGGCGGAGTGGAGCGAACATCAGACCGCCACCATCGGCGCAATCGCCACCACCACCGCATATAACGAAGGCGACCTGTGGTTCCAGGATGCGTTTGCCTATGTGCGCAGGAATTTGGCGTTGTTCGACGAGCAGATGCGTGAAAGGTTCGCCGGCGTCGGCTATATCAAACCGCAGGGCACATATATCGCATGGCTTGATTTCTCGCCGCTTGGCATCGACGATCCGGCCGCATACTTTCTTGAGAAGGCGCAAGTGGCGTTGACCGACGGGCGTTCATGCGGCGAGACCGGTGCCGGATGCGTGCGCGTGAACATAGCAATGCCGTATCCGCTGCTGGTCGAATGCCTGGACCGCATGTATGGCGCGTTGCATGCGGATGGATTGCTGTAAACTTCGCCACATATTCAGTGTTTTCCTCAACCAACGGCAGCATAACGGTGAACGTCGTGCCCTTCCCCACTTCGCTGTCCACCGTTATGGTGCCGCTGGAAAACTGCATACTATCGACATGCGATGGGAGGTTGATATGCGTTTGAACGCGAGTACCAGCATTGAGACGGCCGCCCGCGAAAAGGCCGGCGATAATCTGCTGTTCTTGGGATTTCATGGATTCAGCAATGATGAAAATGAGATGATCCGCATTATTGATGCGATTTATGATGTTCCGAAGCAAGACGCATCTTCAACGGACAACTCCATTGCTCCTGCCCAGCATCCGAATTATCTGTCGTTCCGAGGCACGTACGAACGTCCTTACATCGGAAGCTACTACTGGTATCCAGATGGATGTTCCGTAGAAGAGCGTCGACGTGAGTGCAGTGCCGTAGGCGACGCCGTCGTACGATTGCTGGATTCGCCCGCATACGCGCATTTCCGCAAGGTACTGATCGGGTTTTCGCAGGGCGGATACCTGTCGTATCGCATGGTTGCGGAACATCCCGATGCGTTCGACAGGGCGATTCTGATGAGCCCATCATTCAAAGGCGAAACCGCTGAGCCTTTGCCCGCGACCGGACGCACGCGATTCGCACTCTGCTACGGCAGCGAAGACCGCACAATTCCTTTAGCCGACCAACAGTGCGCGCACAACAAACTTGCGCAAACCGGCAATCTCACGTATTTCGAATATCCGGGAATGGGCCACGGCATCTGCGATCAGGAAATTCGTGACCTACGCGCCTGGCTGGGATTGTGATATGCGCTGCGTGAGGAGTTCTGCGCATCTGAGACTCCGCACGCGTGCCCATAAACTCGCTTTCACCCCTCGGATTGTCATTGAAACCAACTCGGAACTCTTGATACACCCTAATCGTCGAAATTTATGGACATACACCCAGTTCATCTGAACTGAACCGCGATATCTGGCTTATATATGGCAGATTTGGCATCTTGACCTGAAGTTTCTCGCTTATATATGGCACATGCCCTTCGAGAAAAGCCACTTAGGGGGCATGTTTTTGACACTTTTCGCACGAACACCTGCCATATATAAGCGAGAAGCCTCCGTACGAACCTCAAAATCTGCCATATATAGGCGAGATAGGCGGCATAATTAAGCATTTTCCCTCACTGATGAGCCGCAGAACAAACCAGACGACCGAAGTTTTACGATGTTATGTACGTCAAGCTCACCACGAACATCTCTCCACATATGTCGCAACAATATGGTCAGCGATCGCCCTTTTCCAATGCTCGGGCGGCCACTGCATGATGGTCGTAAAGTCAAGCTTATGCGGGTTGGATTGTCAGCCTGCCGCCGAGAGCGTGCACGATCCCTTCATAATGGTATGGAAGCTCGGGTTGACATTCCTGTCGAGGCTCTTGTAAAGGCTTTCACGTCCCACACCCGCCTCCTTCGTGATCTGCCCCATACCCTTCGCTTTGGTCATATCGCCGATTACGGCCTGCCGCAACGCCGAATCGTCAAGCTCGGCCACCGATAAAGCAGCAACATGAGCGAGTCGCTCTTCTGCGCGGAGCAAACACGGTAGCCGGGACCGAAATTGAACCTCAGCGCGCTGGCCCCGTCACCAACCGTATGCAGGTCACCCACCGGCCGCCCCATCTAGAAGCGCAATCGGAGTCTCGCGCTGATTCGGGCTTTTGCGTTCCGGTCCTTTATCCGGCTGAACCATTGGCGATATTCGCCAGTCATATGTATTTCCATATGACATGTTGCATCCCATGGGACACAATATGTCTAGCTTGACGACCACTCACGAGATGAACGACCAAAGTAAAACAGAAATTCGACAGGTTAGCCAATTTCTCGTGCATCCGCACCCACCCGACCGTTTTCACATACACTATTTCTTTTACATAGCTTTCAGAAGCGACCCCATGCGAAACACCCAGTCGCAGTTCCTGCTCGTATTACCGTTGAAGTCGCCCCGAGCGGACAAAAACCCTGGTTTTCCGTTGCTAGCAGTCCCGCACATGTGGAATCCCGCATGTGCGGGGAACACTGGACATAAACAGGGAGAGCAACATCCACGCGGCGGCCAGAACGATGCAGACACCGATTTCAATCCACGCTCTCCATGAGGAGAGCGACACGACCGCCAACGTCATGCTCCGCATGCTCAAATTTCAATCCACGCTCTCCATGAGGAGAGCGACTCTGCGCGGTCACGTCGATCGTGTCGTACAGCCAATTTCAATCCACGCTCTCCATGAGGAGAGCGACCGGGTCCACACGACGTTCGACTCGAAGGTCTTGTCGTTATTTCAATCCACGCTCTCCATGAGGAGAGCGACGCATAGTCGGCATAGTCGCCGTCATATTGTTCGAGATTTCAATCCACGCTCTCCATGAGGAGAGCGACAAAAGTTTCCTCATTCATAGAGACTTTTTGCGAAAATTTCAATCCACGCTCTCCATGAGGAGAGCGACCCATCATTGCCTGACAGGCTCACCCACTGGGGGAATTTCAATCCACGCTCTCCATGAGGAGAGCGACTCGGACGCGCTGCACTTCGGTTTTGGTGAAGTTATTTCAATCCACGCTCTCCATGAGGAGAGCGACAACGTAGGCGTTGCCCAACTGTATGTCGTGTTGATTTCAATCCACGCTCTCCATGAGGAGAGCGACCTCAGATGCGTTTGGTGGGCATTCGCGAACAACTGTCCATTTCAATCCACGCTCTCCATGAGGAGAGCGACCGACGTGGCGCATTTCGCCGTTCAAAAAACGGACATAATTTCAATCCACGCTCTCCATGAGGAGAGCGACAATATCACCTTTGGTTGCGTTTATGTTGCCGTTGGATTTCAATCCACGCTCTCCATGAGGAGAGCGACTGGTGTTCGCGTTGATATAGTCGCACGTCTGAATATTTCAATCCACGCTCTCCATGAGGAGAGCGACCTCGTGGGTAAGCGGACGCTTCGCCACCCAAAATTTCAATCCACGCTCTCCATGAGGAGAGCGACGTTACCATCCAAAGTCAATTCAGCACCTCGATCTGTATTTCAATCCACGCTCTCCATGAGGAGAGCGACTTTCTCGCATAGTTCCTGATACGTTGTTGTTTGTATTTCAATCCACGCTCTCCATGAGGAGAGCGACCAATGCCGTCCAGTCACCGGATTGCGAGCCATCATTTCAATCCACGCTCTCCATGAGGAGAGCGACTTTCTCCGTCCGAGCTCCCGGCTGGGCGGAGAACGTATTTCAATCCACGCTCTCCATGAGGAGAGCGACACAGCAGCCACGCCACCGCAAGCAGCAGCACGACATTTCAATCCACGCTCTCCATGAGGAGAGCGACGCCTTGCGTATCCATCCAAGGGTAATCCCCCTATTTCAATCCACGCTCTCCATGAGGAGAGCGACCGTGCAATGGGCATTGACGTATTCGACGCGCTGAACATTTCAATCCACGCTCTCCATGAGGAGAGCGACCCGGTACCGTAATCCCTGACTGCTCGCTCTCGGCATTTCAATCCACGCTCTCCATGAGGAGAGCGACGCGGGTAAGGTCGATAAAACCGCCTCGCAGCCCGATTTCAATCCACGCTCTCCATGAGGAGAGCGACTCGCCTACGACGCCGGTTTGCGGCACGTCGCTATCATTTCAATCCACGCTCTCCATGAGGAGAGCGACTCCCCACCACGGCGGCGGTGGGCCACGTGTTCGAATTTCAATCCACGCTCTCCATGAGGAGAGCGACCCATCCATCATCAGTATGCTGCTCACGCAACTCATCATTTCAATCCACGCTCTCCATGAGGAGAGCGACCAATGTAGCACACAAACACAACACAATCACAAAAAATTTCAATCCACGCTCTCCATGAGGAGAGCGACGCCACGTCGATGCCGCTCGACGCTTCCACGTCGATTTCAATCCACGCTCTCCATGAGGAGAGCGACCGGCACGCGCACCGGTCAGATCCTCCAGGATCTGCATTTCAATCCACGCTCTCCATGAGGAGAGCGACCCTTGATGAGCACGCCACCGTCCACGCTGCCCGATTTCAATCCACGCTCTCCATGAGGAGAGCGACGGGGAGGCGGCGGCAAAGTCGCCTTCCTCTGCGTATTTCAATCCACGCTCTCCATGAGGAGAGCGACCGGATTTCCTGCAATGCCTGCATGATTTTCCGTTTAACATTTCAATCCACGCTCTCCATGAGGAGAGCGACGCCTCAGCCTACGCAAGCAGGTACACACCACATTATTTCAATCCACGCTCTCCATGAGGAGAGCGACCTGCATGATGCCGCCATTGCCGTACTGTCCGGAATTTCAATCCACGCTCTCCATGAGGAGAGCGACCGGCCTATTACGGCGTCGATAACATGCGCCTGCTATTTCAATCCACGCTCTCCATGAGGAGAGCGACTCCTCTCAGGAGGCGTGACAATGGGTGTGCTATTATTTCAATCCACGCTCTCCATGAGGAGAGCGACCATCCGGCATCGACATTCCAGCAGTGTCAAACGCCACGTCATTTCAATCCACGCTCTCCATGAGGAGAGCGACCCGTCTGTCCTTCGGGTTAGCACCGATGCATACATTTCAATCCACGCTCTCCATGAGGAGAGCGACCTGCATTGGCGATAGTTACGCCAATTCGTCCGAATTTCAATCCACGCTCTCCATGAGGAGAGCGACCCAGCAAATAAGGCGTAGTGTTGGGCCACGGTTGATTTCAATCCACGCTCTCCATGAGGAGAGCGACTTGCCACGGTTAAACATAATACCTTCTTTCCACCTTATTTCAATCCACGCTCTCCATGAGGAGAGCGACGTATCAGCACTAGGACAATCACCGCACGTCCAAATTTCAATCCACGCTCTCCATGAGGAGAGCGACATGGTATTACGATAAATTTCCACAGCTCGATCCCATTTCAATCCACGCTCTCCATGAGGAGAGCGACTAACGCTAATCTGAGCTGGGACGCCATCATCTCATTTCAATCCACGCTCTCCATGAGGAGAGCGACGCGTGTTCGCAAACACCAATACCCCCAAACATAAATTTCAATCCACGCTCTCCATGAGGAGAGCGACTCATTACTGCCAAAGGTTAAGCAATAACCAATAATTTCAATCCACGCTCTCCATGAGGAGAGCGACAAATGCGGCAAAGCTTACGAGTTAATCAATATATATTTCAATCCACGCTCTCCATGAGGAGAGCGACGGTCCGCGTGCCCGTCGAGTTGCGGGTTGGCGAGCAGATTTCAATCCACGCTCTCCATGAGGAGAGCGACTACTTCACCGGCGTGCTGCCCGGCCAGGGACTCATATTTCAATCCACGCTCTCCATGAGGAGAGCGACGCCGCTCGGCGGTATCGCATACTAGATATAATGGAATTTCAATCCACGCTCTCCATGAGGAGAGCGACCGAACCTTATGGCAATGAGCAATTTCACGTACTGATTTCAATCCACGCTCTCCATGAGGAGAGCGACAGTGCAGCTGGACATTTTTGTCCGCTTTTTGAGACGCAAGCCAGCTGCCTAGCTTTAAGCATATCAAACAACACCGCCGATACGACAAACAACATGTCTAAAACGAGCAACTGGCTTTCTGTCTCATTTTAATGTCCATTATTTAGTTTTCAAAACGCCCCACGAAAATCACAATTCGGATTTCGATAGTTTTTCAGGTGCGAAAGACGTCCCTTATCATGAGCGCTTACACTTCGCACAAACACCGTTCCAAGACCGGCCACCTTGCCGAAAACACAATACTGCTGGCTAGAAAACACACTCTGAATACCGGACGGCACACTCAAACGCTCAACCCAGCATACCCCACACCATATCGTTATGGCACCATGCCATTTTGCCTGTGCTATATCATCATCACATCATTAACCGGCAAACTCCGTTCACGTCCATAATGCTCAATCCTATCCGCATATCGAGCGCCAAGTTTATAAAAGCGCAGGCTGTCCTCATCGGTATTGGCAATCTTCAGCAAATCGTGCACCAACACCAGATAATCGGAAGGACTCACCGAGCATTCGAAAACACTGTTCTGCACACGCTGTCCGTATTTCACGCATGTCTTCGCCACCAAACGAAGACGACGCTTCCCCTCAGGGGTTTCCGTACTCACATCGTACGCAACCACAACCATCATGGTTTTTCACCTCCAATAACGTATCACCACGAATCATCGCATACCGCCACACACAGCTACGCACCTTTTACTTCCACATAAATGGCGGGTAATCATCAAGATCACCCCGCAACGATCGAGCTAGCAGCAGCGCTTGCACATACGGAACCAACCCCCATGAAATTTTTTCTTGCAGGAACGGATGAAGAATCTGATCGCTCTTCTTTTTCTGCCACGCCGTAAGCACTTTCTTCCGCCCGGAATCAGACAGCAGCACACCACCATTCTCCCGTATTTCAAAATCCCCCGGCTTAACAGCGCCTGTATTAACCAATGTCAGCACAAAGCGGTCAGCCAACACCGGGCGAAACTCTTCAACCAGATCCAATGCCAGAGAGGCTCTCCCGGGCCGATCCGTATGCATAAAACCAACATACGGATCCAGCCCCACGCCTTGCAAAGCCGCAATGCAATCATTCGTCAATATGGAGTAGCAAAAAGACAACAATGCATTTAGTCTGTCCAGCGGAGGCCTCCTCGACCTATTGGTGAAAAAGAAATCATCTTTATTCTTCAGGACCAAATCGTCAAAAGCGTAGAAATAATCTTTGGCAGCAAGCCCTTCGACACCCCTCAACTCATCAACCGTCAAACTTTTCCGAGCTTCTAACAATGCCGCCGACAATTTGCCGCTCTGCTCGGCAAGTCGGTCAATATTTACCCGCAAAGCATGATCACGTTTCGTACGTTCGAGCACCCATTTCGCATTGTAAAGTTTTCCAACAATGAAAGATTTCGCGTAACACAAAGATTTTTGTTCGTCATCCGCGACTCGAAATTGTTCACGGCGAAGTAGCACATTACGATTCTCCTCCCCTAACACGGAACAGTAATAATGGCCTCTCGGTGAATAGAATGCCATAGAAACGCCCAGTTTGCCGCAGCGCCCCATAAGAGCAGGCGAAGCACCCTTATACGAGAAACACATGATTCCCTCAATTGACCGTAACGGCACTTTCGCCAAGGTTTTGTCATTCTGATGAATCACAACATTGTCGTTCTCCAAAGCAAGATAGGCATCTTCCGTCATCACAAACAGCGTGTTTAACAGCTGCTTCATCACTCCCCGCTTTCCTTGAGCCGTTCTTCGATATATGCTTTTGCCGATTTCACCTTCCGTAATTCAGGCAGGCACAAATCCCGTAGAGAACATGACGAACACGATCTGGTCTGTTTCACTTTAGGAGTCCATCCGCGGGAGAAAAGATCATGCATTTGCAAGAAGTCAGCTTCGACCATGTTGCGAAGATCTTCGTCCAATTTTACCCGCTCACGACGTTTTGTCTGCCGATAGAACAAAGCACCTTCAGGAATATCACACGCGAGCATTTCTTCCAAGCACATCGCTTCCGCGCATAGCTGTAAACGATCAGCATCAATCGTTTTGGATTTGCCGTGTTTGTATTCAATCGGATATGATTAGCGCCTATTAGGAAAACACACTGTCAAAGGGGTTTGTAGCGGGGGT
>ENA-OXRK01000775-OXRK01000775.1-human-gut-metagenome-genome-assembly--contig:-NODE-775-length-10197-cov-6.18665_pt1 | contig 10197 bp, 10 predicted proteins | sample MGYA00249590_ERZ652579 | MGnify/ENA primary metagenome ERZ652579 (study PRJEB26925, sample SAMN05826952) | human gut metagenome | biome: ENVO:2100002; feature: ENVO:00000062; material: ENVO:00002003...
AGTTGTTTTTCATTTTTTCCCTTTGGGGAATGCCTCGGCTTTCTCTTAGGAGGCGGACGCTCTATCCTACTGAGCTACAGAAACAAGAATTATAAATGTTTCAGCCGGGTCAGCAACAAAAATATTATACTATATTTTTGCTGCTTTTTCAAGACGAAACACATACTTGCGATTCCGCAGTTTACGTCAGGAATTTTCCATTGTGAGTACCTGATAAATTCTCTTATAGGCTTTTTCATAGGTCCAGCAGCAGCCTTCGACATTGTTGTAGTATTCATTATTTTTTCGACAACATATTCTAAATCGTTTTCTGTCATGAGTTTGTATTTCATCGTACACCTCCAATGTTAAAAACAGTAATCTGCCAAAATCCAGAGGTCATTATATCATATTCCGATGGGAAAGGAGAAGAGAGTCTTACAGCAATGAATTAAAATAAAAAAAGAATCTCGGCAAAGCAGTCGAAAGGCTGTGACGCAAAGCTACAAGGCCTGTAAAATGGCAGCCAGCTGCGTAAATATGGAACATTTCTTATAAAATAAATAGGGAGAAATGACTGAAATGCACAGTAGGAGAATCTAGGGTGCTTTTTTATTGCCTGCGAAAAGAAAATACGAGAGGAGGAGTTTGCATTTTCCCGCCATCCGGCGATCACCGCATTTACGAGCATGAACGTGGAGACACCGACCATCGTGGCGTATCTGTTTGACCACCCGCTGTATCTGGTGGCACTGATTGCAGGTGTGCTGCTGTTCTGCTTGCGGAGGATAATGCACTGAATGCAGAGGTTGCGACGGAGCTGCTCGGAAGCCTCAGCCTTGTCGTGGACTGGGCGGAGAATGGTTCCAAGGCCGTGGATCAGTTTGAAGCGTCGGATCCGGGAAGCTATTTTGCGATCTTCATGGATATGCAGATGCCGGTGATGGATGGCATCGAGGCGACGAAAAAAATTCGAAACAGTGTGCGTGAGGACAATGATGTTCCGATTTTTGCGATGACAGCAAATACCTTTGCAACGGACCGCAAGCGGTGCGCGGACGCGGGCATATTTCGAAACCGGTGAATTTAAAAGAGATTCAGACGACGCTGGACGAGAAAGTGCGGACGGCATGCGCCGGATAACGGGACGGATTAATAACAGAAAAATTTGGAGAAGGGGCTCTACTGCTTTGGATTGCAGTGGAGCCTTTTTATGGTGTATCATAGGAAGTAAAAGAAAACAGGGGAGAATCACGGAATGGAAATTGCAGAAAATATCACATGGACCGAGGAACTGGAAAGGCTGGATGTGCTTCTTTCGCAGGGGCAGTTCGAGCTGCTGCTTCCGGGTGAGCGGTACGGGGGAGGAGAAAAGGAGATCTGGCTTGTCTATCTGATGAACGATGCGGCAGAGAGCTTTCTCGTTTTTCATGACGCGGAGCTGACGGGAACGTATCAGAAGGAATACGAGGGAGAAATAGATGCCGCACTGGAAAAAGACGGGGAGCAGTACGTTCTGATCGTGCGGCAGAAAGAGACGGTGTGCACGCTGTTTTTCAGCCGCCTTTCACTGGAAGTGCATCTGTTTGATTACGGAAAAACGGGTCATTTCTGGGTGGACGGATACGAGTATCTGCGGCAGATTGAGTTCCGTATTGCGATCCTGCGGGACAAGCTGGAATACCTCGGCGAGGCGTTCTGCACCGAGGAAGAAATGCGTCTGGCATCGCTGGCCAATTTCCCGCCGCTCAATTTCTGCTGCTACCCGGCCGTGCCGGATCAGTATCTCGTACCGTCATGCCCGTGGTGGGAAGCGACGGAAGAGGCAATTACGGAGATGAAAAAACTGGCATCGGAGGCAGGCGATAAAGTGCTGCTGTGGTATCTTGCACTTTATGAAAAATGGCAGGGAAAACTCCTCGCAAAACAGATCGCAAAACTGCTGCATACGAGCCGCCACGCGAAAGTCGTGGATTTACTGGAAAAAAAACTGGCCCGCGAAGCACAGAATTATCCGAAACGACGCTTCACCGGCGAAGAAGGAACCCAGATCCGAAAAATCCAGGAGCAGGCAATGAAACGGAAAAAGATACTGGAAGCCGAAGGAAAACGCGCATCATTGCTGCGCGAGGAGCCATTCTTTTATGCACGGGATTCGGTGGAATATAAGGTCCATCTGATGATCTGGGGAACGAGAGGGAAAGAGCGGGTTGTGGAGGTTGAGACGTTTAAAATTTCCAGAACGCAACGGCAATGATCAGCTCCTTTACGGATGAGCCGGAAGTGATTCAGTTTTAATACCAGTAGACAAGAAGTCCCCCGCTTCTAAAGTGGTGGGATGAATTGTTAAAAGAAACATAACGGCAGTGGCGGGCGGAGAGAAATCGGTATCCTCCACTGACATGAGGCAAGTCACAGTCGAACTATTTTCGACATGTCAGACTCCGTGAAAATACCGACTGTGAATTGAAACAAGGGATAAGGTAAAATAGAAAGCGCTTATTTGAGGCGGGAATGAAATCTCAAATAAGCGCTTTTTCTATACGCTGCCGCCAAGTCAGGCTGCGGGCAGTTTATAATATTTCGATGTATGCTGGCGGTAGAGCAGCAGCAATCCGCGGATGCAGAGCTCGATAGCCATGGCGATCCACATGCCGCGCAGGCCGAGCGGGGTGATGAGAAGCACCGCGAGACCGAGGCGGATGACCCAGATGCGCCAAGGTTCAGAAGGCTTGGCACAAACGTATCGCCTGTTCCGCGGAGGGCTCCGGCGGCAACGATGGAAGCGCCGAAAAACGGCTCGGCGAGCAGTTCGATGCGGAGTACCTCGGCGGCAAACGAGCGAACCTGCGGGTCAGGAGTCAGAATGCTAAAGACGAACGGACAGAAGATCATCATCAGACCTCCAGTGATGGCCATCAGGACTGCGCCCATGGCAATGCAGATATTTCCGTAGCGTTTCGCCAGCTTGTAATTTCCGGCGCCGTAGCTTCTGCCGACGAGCGTTGTCGCGGCGGAACCGATGCCGTAGCCTGGCATGTAGCAGAGGCCTTCGGCGGTGACGGCGAACGAATTGGCCGCAATCGCAATGGAGCCGAGCGGGGCAATCAGCATGGTGGCAGCAACCATGGCGCTGTTCATCGCGATTTCCTGTACGGCAACCGGCACACCGATTTTGAATGCAGTTTTCAGAATTTTCGTATCAAAAACCGTTTTTTCCTTCCGGCGGAGACGCAGCCGCGGATTGCGGACACAACAGAACCAGGCACCCGTGAGGCTGATGACGGCGCAGGCCAGCATCGTTCCCATACCGGCACCCATGACACCGAAAACCGGAATCAAAAGAGCATTGAAAATGATATCGAGCACGCACATGACGGCATTTAAAATACTGGGCGTCACCATATCACCGCTGCACTGCAGGAAGGACGACATCAGCGAGTTGAGCTGGGAAAACGGAAGCATGATGGCAAACATCATAAAATAGAGCGTGGCATTCCGCCGGATCTCCTGCGCACCGCCGAGCCACCCCGGCAGCGGATGACTGATCAGAAGCCCGATCAGGCACAAAACAGCCGACACAACAAGCGCGGACGCGATGCCATGCCGCACAACATCCCTTGCCTTCTTGTCATGATTTCCCCCGATCTGATGCGCTACCTGAACAGAAAAACCGGCTGAAACCGCATAAATCGCACCGCTGAGGAGCCACGTCGTCGACGAAACCAGCCCGATCGCCGCCGAAGCATTCGCCCCAAGCGCGCCGACCATCGCGGAATCAATGTATTGCATCGCAATCGTAGTAATCTGTGTAAGAATCGCAGGCAGACTTAATCGCCCGACCTGCTGAATCTGCGGTTTCAGTTCAGTCCAGTTTATTCTATTCATCATTTTCTCCAGAACATGTATTTTATCGTATGGTTTTTCTTAAGAATGTAAAGATAAGTGCGTATTTTACGCTAACATGCTTTGAAGAAAGTGTCAATCAAAAACGAGGTTTAATTTGACTTTTTTCTATGCGTATTAGGCATAGGGGCGGAGAGGATTCGAATTTAATTTTCCGGCGGAAGGTTGTTCTTCACAGCGGGGTTCGCCTGGGTCGTGTTGGTTGCAGTCAGCAGGGAATCTGTCGGGGCGACCGGGCTCATGAGGACGCGGCCGGTTCCGCGGTAGACGTTGACGAGGCCTTCACCGCTGACGGCGGAGCCGACGAGGGTTTTGGTGGAGCGCTCTACGGTGAAATCAAGGTTGGAGGACCAGCAGACGGCGAGGTTTCCATCGATTTTCAGTTCGTCGTTTTCGAGTTCGACTTCGATCAGTTCGTCCTCAGGTACGTTGCTTTCGAGGGCAACGGCGCCTCTGCCGACGAGGCTCAGATTGAAGAAGCCTTCGCCGCCGAGGACAGCGGAGGAAATGCTCTTGCGGGCGGTCAGTTTGGTTTTGACTCTGCCGTCGCAGGCGAGGAACATGCCGTCCTCAATCGTCATTCCGGAGGAGCCCCATTTCTCGACATCCACAAGAATGATGTATTTGTAGGTCGGTTCCAGCACGAGATATCCGTCGCCGACGTACTCCGGTTTTACGGCAGATTCCTTTGTCATGGCGCCTTTGATGGCCTTTCCGAACAGGTCGCCGATCCCTTTGATTCCGGCGGTCGCCTGTACATGGCCGCCCATCCACTGCATCGCACCGGACTGGATAATCGCGGAGTGCTCCTTGTCCAGTTCAATGACAACCTGGCGGCGGCGCACATTCATTTTGCTCATGTAATACTCCTCCATGGCAGTCATCGGCGAGACGCTGGAATCCTGGAGATATTCCATGACGTGGAAATTTTCGATGGATTTGGTGAATTTCCGGTTTTCGTTTTCGAGATTTAAAATTTTCATAGGCACGTTCCTTTCTTTCATTAAGAAGAAAAATAGTGATCCGTCTTGTTTCTTTTATTATACAGGAAAGAAAGCAAAGAGCACAGAAAAATTTAGAAAAAAAGGAAATCTGGAAATCATGTTGTCCATTTTTCAGCGGAGTGATAAGATAAAGTTCAGAAAACGCAAGCAGTACGGTCAGAGGAGGAGTTTATTATGAGTACAATTACTGTCAGAGATGCAAAAATAGAGGATGCCGCACGCATTCTGGAGATTTATGCTTACTATGTAGAATACACCGTTATTTCTTTCGAGTGGGACGTGCCGTCTCTGGAAGAATTTGAGAACCGCATGCGTGATATCATGAAAAAATATCCATACCTCGTCATCGAGCAGGATGGAAAAATCGAAGGTTATGCATACGCACATGCCTTTGTCGGCCGCGCCGCATACGACTGGTCGAGCGAGCTGACCATTTATCTCGATCACAATGCAAGAAAAGGAGGCCTTGGCCGGAGACTGTATGAAGAGCTGGCGGACCGCCTGAAAAAAATGGGCATTCTGAACCTCTACGCCTGCATCGGCTATCCGCAGGTCGAGGATGAATATCTGACGAAAAACAGCGCCGAGTTCCATGCGCATCTCGGATTCGAACTCGTGGGAACCTTCCACAACTGCGGCTACAAATTCGACCGCTGGTATGATATGGTCTGGATGGAAAAAATCATCGGCGAGCCGCACGCGGGACAGCCGGCAGTAAAATCATATAGTGAGATAAAAGAATGAGCACAATAACAACGTATACAAGAAAACATTTTGACCCTGTGCATCCCGCCCCGGAACTGCTCTGTGTGGAGGATTTTGCGCATGCGCTGCCGATGATCTGCCGCGGAAACGGCCATGTGACGACGTTCTGGTCAGTGGGAGAGCACTGCATCTGCTGTGCGAAAGAGGCGGCCGCGCGCGGCTATTCCCGGCGGCTGGTGCTGGCGTGCCTTCTGCATGACGCGAGCGAGTGTTACATGTCGGACGTGCCGCGGCCATTAAAACAGGAAATGCCGCGGTACCGCGAGATCGAGGACCATCTGCTTTCGGTGATTTATGAGAAATATCTTGGCAGTGATCTGACGGCGGAGGAGCAGCGGATGATGAAACAGATCGACAATGATCTGCTGTGGTACGATCTGACAAATCTGCTGGAGGAACCGCAGGCGGGGGATGCGCCGAAACTTCACATCACGCTGGACTACACGGTGCGGCCGTTTGCTGCGGTGGAACAGGAGTATCTGGAATTATTCGAACAGTATCGGGAGACGGGCGATGAGAGAGGATAAAAACGAAAACCGCTGGGACAAGCTGCTTCAGATCCACACAATGGGGCGGGATGACAGCCGGTCGGATCTGTACCGGTATCCGTATGAGCCGACCCCGTACTGCGTGCTGGAGCGGATGGCAAACACGGGGATGATCCGAAAGGGAAATACGCTGCTCGATTACGGATGCGGAAAGGGCCGCGTAGATTTCTTCTTATCGGCGCAGACCCGGTGCCAGTCCATCGGTGTGGAGTATGATGACCGGATTTATGCGAAGGCAATGGAAAACAAAAAGGCGGCGGCCTCTGGTGCGCGGACGGAGTTTGTGCTGGAGAGCGCCGAAAATTTTCCCGTTCCTGCGGAAGTGGACCGGGTGTATTTTTTTAACCCGTTTTCGCTTGAAATCTTAAGAAAAGCGATGACAAGACTGCTGGAATCGTACTACGAAAATCCGCGGGAGATCCAGTTGTTTTTCTATTACCCGTCGGATGCTTATATCTCGTATCTGATGACGGTGCCGGAACTGGAATTTCTCGATGAGATCGACTGTATGGATCTGTTTCCGGGCGGGGACAGCCGGGAGCGGGTTGTGATTTTTACGATTCAGGAATAAAAAGTTTTGTAACAGCAAAAACCGTGTGGAATACAAAAAAGCATGAATTATATTTGAAGAAAGGGCGTTTTTATGAAATATCAGGTAATGCGAATTGAGGAAGACCTTGATTTCGGCTGTGAGGAGCGCGGTGCCGACGAGCCTGTCATGGCAGTTGTTGTTTTGAAAGATGAAAACGGAACAGAATCGCGCATCCGCCAGGAGGATCAGATGCTGTATGACTGGAACATCGAGGAGGGCGACACCGTTATTCTGAATGAAAACGGCGAATTGCGAAAAGTACTCTCCGGTGATTGGACGCAGAATTGCAATTCGAAAAATGTAGATACGACAAAATTCGTCAACATGATGCAGGCCGTCAAAGCCGGAAAACAGATTGACTGGATCTGTCCGTTCTGCAGCGGAACAGTAGAACGATTGGAGCAGAAAGGCGGAAAAACCGTAATCGGATGCACATCGTGCGATATGCGGATTCAAATAGAAAATTAAACGATTTTGGCCTTTAAGGCCGAAAGAGAAAGGAAACACAAATGGTAAAACCAATTATGAGAGACGTTCTCTTCCTCGGACAGAAATCCGTCCCGGCGACAGAGGAAGATCTGCAGGTGGGAAGAGATCTGCAGGACACACTGGCAGCAAACCGCGAGGCATGCGTCGGCATGGCGGCAAATATGATCGGCGTGAAAAAACGCATCATCATCGTAAACGCCGGATTCCGCGACATCATCATGTTCAACCCGGTGATCGTCCGCAAAAGCGGCCCCTACGAAACAGAAGAAGGTTGCCTCTCCCTGCCAGGCGTGCGGAAAACAAAGCGGTACCAGAACATCGAAATCGAATACTACGACTGGAATTGGAAAAAACAACGCCAAAAATTCACCGGCTGGCCAGCCCAGATCTGCCAGCATGAGATGGATCATCTGGAAGGGATACTTATTTAGATCCTACAGCAGACAGGAGGACGGTATGACAGACAGAGAATGAATGGTAAAAGGAATCATTTACAACCCGAATGTGGAAGATCCGGCCAAAGAGCAGTCCGGCTATATGGAGCGTCTGTGGGAGTTCAACCAGCTGAAGCCGTATTTGCAGCCATCGTAACAAACGCATTTACCGGAACAGCAGCGATCGGCGGTTTTGCCGGCTGCGCAGTCAGCGAGATTATCCGTGTGGGTATGGCGCGTTCCGTATACTCCAATGAGGCTGGATGGGGTACTTCTCCAATGATCCATGCTTCCGCAAAAACACCGCATCCGGTAGAGCAGGGTCTGTGGGGATCTTTCGAGGTATTCTTTGATACCATGGTTATCTGTACGATCACCGCACTTTCCGTTATCTTAAGCGGAAACTGGACCGACGGAACGAACGGCGGAACACTTGCTTTAAGTGCATTTGCAAGCGGATTCGGCAAATTTGGAAGCATCCTTCTGGCAGTCATCATGGTCATTTTCACTGTAACGACTTCCGGCGGATGGTTCACCTACTATCTGGCAATTCTGGAGCATCTGTATAAAAAAGAAGGCAAGATGAAAGATATCGTCATGAAAATCTTCTACGCAATCCGCGCTCTGCCGGGCGTACTGTGGACGATCTATCTGGTAAAGACAAACAACCAGGGCTTTATCTGGACTGTCGTTGATATCACATCTGCGATCCCGACCTTCGTCAACGTAGCAGTGATCCTGATTCTCTCGAACCAGTATTTCAAACTGCTGAAAGACTACAAAGCAAGAAACTTCGGCCAGGGCACGGTAGACAAGAACGCCTGCCTGTTCTACGAAGAGAAAACGAAATAAAAAATATTCAAAAGCGAATCCAGACACGCAAGAGAATAGCGTGTCTGAATTTGTATATTGCGCAAATGGGCAGAAAAGAATAGAATCAAATTTAGATGACAGTAGGAGGATAATGATATGAAAACAATTTACAAAAACGGAGCTGTCTACACCGGAAAACTGCCGCTTGTCGAAGCGTTTGCAGTAGAAGACGGCAAATTTGTTTTCGCCGGAAGCAGCGCAGAGGCAGATGCCCTTGCAGCAGCCGGCGACAAAGTTGTAGACCTCGGCGGAAAATTCGTCTGCAGCGGTTTTAACGACAGCCATATGCACCTTTTAAATTACGGAAGCTCCCTGCTGAAAGCGCAGCTTGCCGCACATACCGAAAGCCTGGAAGATATGCTCGCCTGCCTCGACACCTTCCAGAAAGAGCATCCGCGAAAAGACGGCGCATGGCTGATGGGCCGCGGCTGGAATCAGGATTACTTCACGGACGTGGACCGCATGCCGAACCGCTACGATCTTGACCGCGTATCAACTGAAGTTCCGATCTGCGCGACGAGAGCGTGCGGCCACTGCCTCGTAGTCAACAGCAAAGCACTGGAACTCCTCGGCGTCACCGCAGATACCCCGCAGCCGGAGGGCGGAGAGATCGGTATGGAAAACGGTGAGCCGGACGGAAGATTCTTCGACAATGCAATGGAACCGGTTTACGACAGCATTCCGGTGCCGAGCAAAGAGGAAATCAAAGATATGATCCGCAGCGCCTGCAAAGCCCTGAACAGCTACGGCGTCACCAGCAGCCAGAGTGATGATTACTGCGTTTACCGCGCCGTTCCGTGGCAGACCGTCAACGAAGCATACAAAGAACTCGAGGAGTCCGGCGAGCTGACCGTCCGCGTTTACGAGCAGAGCAACTTTACCGATCTGGAATCCTTAAAAGGTTTCGTTGAGGCTGGAAATGTGACCGGCATCGGCACAGACCGCTTTAAAATCGGACCGCTGAAAATGCTCGGCGACGGCGCACTCGGTGCGAGAACAGCATTCCTCAGTCGCCCATACGCAGACGACCCGTCCACCTGCGGAATCCCGGTATTCACCCAGGAAACCATGGATGAGATGATCGGCTACGCCAATGCACACGGCATGCAGGCTGCAGTTCACACGATCGGTGATGCGTGCCTCGACCGCGTGTTAAGTGCCTATGAAAAAGCCCTTGCTGAAAACCCGAGAGAAGATCACCGCCACGGCATCGTGCACTGCCAGATCACAAGAGCCGATCAGCTTGAAAAAATCGCGAAAATGCATCTTCACGTTTACGCACAGAGCATCTTCCTCGATTACGATAACCATATCGTAGAGGAGCGCGTCGGCAAAGAGCTTGCGAGCACAAGCTACAGCTGGAAGGCGCTGATGAACAACGGCGTCTCCGTCAGCAACGGAACTGACTGCCCGGTAGAGCTGCCGGATGCCCTCGCCTGCATGCAGTGCGCTGTCACAAGAACAACGCTGCGCGACCATGTCGGCCCGTACCTGCCGGATCAGAAATTCACCGTACAGGAAGCACTCGACAGTTACACGATCCGCAGCGCCGAGGCAAGTTTCGAGGAGAACGTGAAAGGCCAGATCGCAGAAGGCATGATGGCAGA
>ENA-OXRK01000784-OXRK01000784.1-human-gut-metagenome-genome-assembly--contig:-NODE-784-length-10107-cov-6.10127_pt1 | contig 10107 bp, 6 predicted proteins | sample MGYA00249590_ERZ652579 | MGnify/ENA primary metagenome ERZ652579 (study PRJEB26925, sample SAMN05826952) | human gut metagenome | biome: ENVO:2100002; feature: ENVO:00000062; material: ENVO:00002003...
CAGATGTGTATAAGAGACAGCCCCGAAACCGTCAAATGGGTGCAGGAAAACATTGGCTATTTTATCTCCTACAAAGATTTCTTCTCCACCTGGCTCGGCATGGGCAAGGATTTTGATGTTTCCAATGTGCGTGACGCGCTGTCGGCGTTCAGTCGGCTGATTTCCCCCACGCACAAGCGTGTGTTTGAGAAAATCTTCAACACACTGGAAACCGGTCTTTCCAAACTGGGCGACAGCTCCGGCACACAGACCAAAGCCATCAGCGGTTTGCTGAACCTGATCAAGGATATTCCGATGGACGGCAAGCAGGGCTATGATGTGCTGGGCTTCATCTATGAATATCTGATCAGTATGTTTGCCGCCAATGCCGGCAAAAAGGCGGGCGAGTTCTATACGCCCCACGAGGTTTCGCTGCTGATGTCCGAAATCGTGGCAAGCCATCTGCAGGGCAAGAACGAAATCAAAATCTATGACCCGACCAGCGGTTCCGGCTCGCTGCTGATCAATATCGGCAAAAGCGTTTCCAAGTATATGGCTGACGCAAACAATGTAAAATACTACGCGCAGGAGCTGAAAGAGAACACCTACAACCTGACCCGTATGAATCTGGTAATGCGCGGCATCAAGCCGGATAACATCGTTACCCGCAACGGCGATACGCTGGAGGAGGACTGGCCCTACTTTGATGATGCCGACCCCATCAACTCCTATGACCCGCTGTATGTTGATGCCGTAGTATCGAACCCGCCGTATTCGCAGGCATGGGATCCCACCAACAAGGAAGGCGACGCCCGCTATGCCCGCTTTGGTCTGGCGCCCAAGGGCAAGGCGGACTATGCCTTTTTGCTGCACGATCTTTACCATATCAAGCCTGACGGCATTATGACCATCGTTTTGCCCCACGGTGTTCTGTTCCGCGGCGGTGAGGAAGGCACGATCCGCAAAAATCTGATTGAGAACAACCACATTGACGCCATCATCGGTCTGCCCGCCAACATTTTCTTTGGCACGGGCATTCCCACCATCATTATGGTGTTGCGCCAAAAGCGCGAGCGCGAGGATGTACTTATCATTGACGCCTCCAAGGGGTACACCAAGGAGGGCAAAAACAACAAGCTCCGCGCCTCCGACATCAAGCGCATTGCCGATACCTTTGTAAAGCGTGAGAGCATCCCCAAATTTTCCCGCACGGTCAGCCGTGAGGAAATCCGCGCCAACGACTACAACTTAAACATTCCCCGCTATGTGGACTCCTCTGAGGCGGCGGAGCATTGGGATGTATACGCCTCTATGTTTGGCGGCATCCCCGCAGCAGAGCTGGACGAGCTTTCCGCGTACTGGGCGGCGTTCCCTGCGCTGCGCGGTGAATTGTTTGCTGAAAACGGAACGCCCTATGCGGCGCTGACCGTTGAGGACATCAAGTCGGCTATCAAAAACAGCCGCGATGTAACCGCCTTTGAGGACGCCTATCGTTCCGCCTTTGCTGCGCTGCCCGCCTATATGAAGGCTGTCCTGTTGGACGGCATGGACAAAATTGAGATTGCCAAGACGGAAACCACCCTCAGCGAGGATATTTTTGCGCGCCTTGCCGACATTCCGCTGATTGACAAGTACGAGGCCTATCAGCTGCTGGACGACCACTGGAACACGATTGCCGTTGACCTTGAAATGATCCAGACCGAGGGGTTCGGTGCAGCCAAAAAGGTAGACCCCCATCTTGTCACCAAAAAGAAGGGCAACGAGGAGCAGGAAGTGCAGGACGGCTGGGTCGGGCACATTCTGCCCTTTGATCTGCTGCAAAAAACACTGTTGAAAGATAAGGCTGGCGCGCTCCACGCGCTGGAAAATCAGCTTGCCGAGCTGCCAACCGAATATGAAGCCCTGCTGGATGAATTTACCGAGGACGACAAGGACGCTTATAAAGAGTGCTTTACCGAAGAAGGCGATGCTTTTGTGCCGAAGGAGATTGCCAAAAAGGTCAAAGAACTGCGGCGCGACCGCACCCCCGAGGCACAAAATGCCTGCCGCATTTTCAGCCGTGTAGAGGAACTGACCAGGCAGGAAAAGGCACTGAAAGCCAAAATCAAATCTGACGCAGCATCGCTGGAAGCCATGACTAAAAAGACCATTGAGGGGCTGACCGATGCGCAGGTGTTGGAGCTGCTGGAGCAAAAATGGATTGCGCCCTTTACGAACGAGCTTGCCAAACTGCCCGATGCCATGGTGGACAGCCTTGTCAGCAAGATTCAGACCCTGCAAAATAAATATAGCACAACCTTCTTTGATGTGGAAAGCGAAATCCGCGCCACCGAAAAGCAGCTGGCCGCGATGATGGACGACCTTACCGGCAGTGAGTACGACCTGAAAGGCCTGAGCGAGTTCAAGACGCTCTTGTTGGGTGACTGATATGGCAAAACAGAACAAACCTGCCATCCGATTCAAGGGATTTACTGACGCTTGGGAACAGCGGAAGTTGACTGAGTTTGTCGAGTTCTTTTCAGGATTAACTTATACGCCTAATGATGTTCAGGAAAATGGAACTCTTGTGCTTCGTTCATCAAATGTAAGCAACGGTGAGGTTGTCGATGCAGATAATGTCTATGTAAATCCGCAAGTTGTTAATTCTGAGAATGTTAAAGTCGGCGATATAGTTGTTGTTGTTCGTAATGGCTCTCGTTCACTCATCGGAAAACACGCACAAATTAAGGCTTTTATGCCCAACACGGTAATCGGAGCGTTTATGACTGGTATTCGTTCGGAATGTCCAGAGTTTACAAATGCTTTACTTAATACTTCAAGATTTGAAGAAGAAATCGCAATGAATATGGGAGCAACAATCAACCAAATCACGGGGTATATGTTTTCCAAAATGGAATTCAAAGTGCCGTGTTTGGACGAACAAAAGAAAATAGGCGAATATTTTGAAAAACTCGACAACCTTATCACCCTTCATCAGCGTAAGTATGACAAGCTGCACGTTTTGAAGAAAGCCATGCTTGAAAAAATGTTTCCGAAAAATGGCAGCAGCGTCCCCGAAATTCGATTCAAGGGATTTACTGACGCTTGGGAACAGCGGAAGTTGGGGGAACTACTAAAAACAATCACAACAGGCAAGAGTGTGAACTCTGACGATGGAGCAGTTGCTGTTGGGGATATTGGTATATTGAAAACCAGCTGTGTTTCATATGACCGATTCAATCCCTATGAAAGTAAACCCGTTGTAAAAGATGAATTGCAGTCGGTTAAATGTGCTGTCGAGAAAGATAGTGTCATTGTAAGCAGGATGAATACACCAGAGCGTGTTGGTGCATGTGGCTATGTATCGACAGATTTTCCTAATTTATTTCTGCCTGACCGTCTATGGAAACTGAAATTTCAGGACAATGTCGATGCCTATTTTGTATATATGATGCTTGTATCCAGCGTCTATAAAGAGAAGATTACTTCGATGGCATCTGGAACGAGTGGCTCAATGTACAATATACCGAAAGAGACTTTCCTAAATTTACAATTAGTAGTGCCTGTCCAAACCAGCGAGCAAAGGAAAATCGGTCAAGTTTTAAGACAACTCAATGACCTTATCACCCTTCATCAGCGTGAGTTAGAAAAGCTGCAAAATATCAAAAAATCCATGCTCGAAAAGATGTTTGTCTAAGGAGAATCGTGAAAAAATGGGAAAAATTATTTTATATCACGGCACTCCCGACAAAATCGTTGTGCCGAAATTTGGCGGCGGTGATGATAAACACGACTATGGCAGGGGCTTTTACCTTACCGAAAACATCGAACTTGCCAAAGAATGGGCGGTCTGCCGCCCGAACGACACAAATGGCTGGGTTCACAAGTACGAGCTGGAAACCGCCGGGCTGAAAATTCTGGATTTTCAGCAGCACAGTGTTCTTGCGTGGCTGGCAGAGCTGATGAAGCACCGGGATGCCGCTGACTCTAAGCGATACCGTATGCTGGCAAAGAAATTTATCGAAAAATACGGCATGGATACCCGCGATTATGATGTGATTTGCGGCTGGCGCGCAAACGCCTCCTACTTTTACATTGCCAAAGAATTTGTGCGCGATAATATTGATGTGGATATTCTGGAAGATCTGCTGTCGCTGGGCGGTTTGGGCATCCAGTATTGCATCAAGTCCGAGGCCGCGTATGCAAATCTGAAAGAAATAACCGACGAGCTGCTTGCCGTGGACTACACTGAATTTAACGACAGGTACAATCAGCGCGACATAACGGCAAGAAAACGGATGCGCGAACTGGTGGATTCCGACGCGAACACGGTCACAAAGGTGTTCAGCACACTGTTTGAGAGGTGAGGGACTATGCGCGCGTATGCAAAGGAATATGTAAGCGATGTGGTCGAAAATCAGGGCAAGCTCTTTGACCTTGTGGCACAAAAATACCCTGACAAGGATACTGCGGCTTTTATCAATTCCTATATGGCAAGCAAAACCAGAAAAAGCATCGACGAAGCCAAAGCCTATGTAAACACGATGAGCGCCCCCGAATTGTGGGATTACTTTTGCAAAACCGAGGACTTTACACTGAAGGACGGCAAAGCCATCGAGGGTTTTATGCCGGACTGGATCGGCGAATTTTATGCGTATTATCAATGGTATTATAATCTGCCCAGCAGCGAGGTCGTAAAAAAAGTGCCGGTTGCTTTTCTGGAAAAAGCATACGGCGGGCTGCATGATCTGGACCTGGATTTAGCGGTACAAAAAGTCGGTGAAGTATAATGACGGTTGTTTGCTTTCATAACCCCAGTGAGGAAAACGGATATTTGAGCAACTGGTACCCCTGCCGCTTTACGGTGGAGGGGGTGGACTTTTCCTCCATGGAACAATATATGATGTACAAAAAGGCTGTGTACTTTGGTGACAAGGCTGTAGCGGCCCAAATTCTTGCAACCGATGATGTTGCCGAAATCAAGGCGCTTGGCAGGCTGGTTGCCCATTATAGCGAGCGTTATTGGAATGGTATTCGGCAAATCGTTGTTTTTACAGGGCTGCTTGCCAAATTCACCCAAAATGACGACCTGAAAGCGCAGCTTGCCGCCACCAAAGGTTCCGTTTTGGCTGAATGTGCGGTCAGGGATACCATTTGGGGCATCGGCTTGTCGATGAAGGACCCGGACAGGCTGGATATTGGCAAGTGGAAGGGGCAAAACCTGCTGGGCTATGCCCTGATGATGGTGCGCGAACGGCTGTAAAAGCGCACACAAATACCCGGAAAGGGGCAAAACAAATGACCTTTCAAAAGGAATCGGACTTTGAAGAAGCGCTTATAAAAATCCTGACGACCAAAGGCTGGGAGAGCACAATTCTGAAATATCCCACCGAGCAGGATCTGATTCGCAACTGGGCAAACATTCTCTTTGACAATAACCGCGGCATAGATCGCCTTGGCGATTACCCCTTGACCGATGGCGAGATGCAGCAAATTGTGGAGCAGATTCGGGAACTGCGCACGCCGCTGAAGCTGAACGGCTTTATCAACGGCAAAACGGTTTCTGTCAAGCGCGATAACCCCGATGACAAGGCACATTTCGGCAAGGAAGTCAGCCTGAAAATCTACGACCGCATGGAGATTGCCGCCGGGCAAAGCCGCTACCAGATCGTGCAGCAGCCGATTTTTCCCGGTAAATCCAAAATGCTGAACGACCGCCGCGGCGATTTGATGCTGCTGATCAACGGTATGCCGGTGTTCCATCTGGAATTAAAGCGCAGCGGTGTGCCGGTGAGTCAGGCATATAACCAAATCGAAAAATACGCCCACGAGGGTGTGTTTACCGGACTGTTCTCGCTTGTGCAGATTTTTGTGGCAATGAACCCGGAAGAAACCGTCTACTTCGCAAACCCCGGTCCCGACGGAAAATTCAACACCGATTACTACTTCCACTGGGCGGACTTCAACAACGAGCCAATCAACGATTGGAAAGAGATTGCCTCCAAGCTGCTGTCCATCCCCATGGCGCATCAGCTGATCGGCTTTTACACCGTGGCCGACGATGCGGACGGCGTGTTGAAAGTTATGCGCAGCTATCAGTATTATGCTGCCAGTGCGATTTCGGATGTGGTTTCCAAAACGAAATGGGACAGCGGCAAGCAGCGCGGCGGGTATATCTGGCACACCACCGGCAGCGGCAAGACGATGACTTCCTTCAAGTCCGCGCAGCTGATTGCCAATTCCAACGATGCGGACAAGGTGGTTTTTCTCACGGATCGCATCGAGCTGGGAACGCAGTCGCTGAAAGAATACCGCGCCTTTGCCGATGAAAACGAGACCGTGCAGGCAACAGATAACACCTATGAGCTGATTACCAAGCTGAAAAGCATTGCCACCGCAGACACGCTGATTGTGACTTCTATTCAGAAGATGAGCAATATCCGTGACGAGGAGGGCGGCAAAAATGCCCGCGATATTGAGCTGATCGGCAGAAAGCGGCTGGTGTTTATCGTGGACGAGGCGCATCGCTCCACCTTTGGCGATATGCTGGCAATTATAAAAGAAACCTTTCCCCGTGCGATTTTCTTCGGCTTTACCGGCACGCCTGTGTTTGAGGAAAACGCCAAAAAGAACAACGCGCAAACCGATGTGTTTGGCAATGAACTGCACCGTTACAGCATAGCGGACGGCATCCGCGATAAAAATGTGCTGGGCTTTGACCCGTACAAGGTACTTACTTTCCGCGACAAAGATGTGCGGCAGGCTGTTGCACTGGAAAAGGCGAAGGCAACTACGGTTGCAGACGCCCTGAATGACCCCGCAAAAGCCGCTGTGTACTATAAGTACATGGACAACACGCAGGTGAAAATGTACGGCGAGCCGGGTCCGGACGGAAAGTGGATCAAGGGGATTGAGGATTATCTGCCCAATACACAATATCTGACGGCAGAGCATAAGCAGACCGTTATCGAGGATATTAAGGAAAACTGGCTGACCTTGAGCCATAACGGTAAGTTCCACGCCATTTTTGCCACAAGCAGCATCCCGGAGGCAATCGAATATTACCGCATGATGAAGCTCACCATGCCGGAATTGAAAACAAGCTGCCTTTTTGACCCGAACATTGATAATAACGGCGGCGCCATTTACAAAGAGGACGGGCTTGTTGAAATTATCGAGGATTACAATAAGCGCTATGGGCAGGATTTTACAATACCCACCCACGCACGGTTTAAGAAGGATCTATCGCTGCGTCTGGCGCACAAGGAGCAGTATAAGCGCATTGAACGCACACCCGACCAACAGCTTGATTTGCTGATCGTTGTTGACCAGATGCTGACCGGCTTTGACTCCAAGTGGGTTAATACCCTCTATATGGATAAGATGCTGGAATACGAGAACATTATACAGGCGTTTTCCCGCACAAACCGACTGTTTGGACCGGATAAACCGTTCGGCGTGATTCGCTATTACCGCAAGCCGCACACGATGGAGCAAAATGTGCTGAAAGCGGTGAAGCTGTACTCCGGCGACCGTCCGATTGGATTGTTTGTTGACCGCCTTGCCCACAACCTTGAAAAAATGAACGAGGTGTACGGCGACATTGCGGAGTTGTTTACGAGCGCGGGTGTGCCGGATTTTGAAAAGCTGCCGCAGGACAGAAGCGTCTGCGCCAAGTTTGCCAAGCTGTTCCGCGAGCTTAACGACTACATGGAGGCAGCACGTGTGCAGGGCTTTACATGGAATCAAAGCGTATATCATTGCCCGGACGACGCTGCCGATGAAACCATTGATGTCGAAATGCTGTTTGATGAGTCTGCCTATCTGATTTTGGCACAGCGCTATAAGGAACTGTCCGCCGAGCCGTCGGACCCTTCCGATGACGGCGATGCGCCGTATGATTTGGTGGGCTATTTGACGGAAATCGACACCGGTGTGATTGATTCCAACTATATGAACAGCCGCTTTGATAAGTACCTGAAGCTGCTGAATCAGGCGGGTGCATCGGGAGAATCCATAGAGCAGGCAAAAGCCGAACTGCATAAGTCCTTTGCCAGCCTGACACAGGAAGAACAGAAGTTTGCCAACATCTTCCTGCACGATATTGAACGCGGCGACGCCACACCCGAACCCGGCAAGACGCTGCGGGATTACATTACCGAGTACCAGTGCCGTGCGAAGAATGACCAAATCCACCGCTTTGCCGTTGTGTTTGGCTTGGATGAAGAAAAGCTCCGCAATATGATGGGTCTGGGGCTTACGAAAACCAATATCAACGAGTTTGGCCGCCTTGACGAACTGAAGAAAAGCGTAGACAAAGCAAAGGCAAAAGCCTATTTTGAGAAAAAAGAGGGCGTAAAGCTGATACCGCCCAAGGTAAACCAGAAAGTGGACAGTTTGCTGCGGGAATTTATTGTAACCGGCGGCTTCGAGGTGTAAGGCTGCATATTTATAAGCGATAAGTCGAACAAAAGGGCCAAGGAAAATCCGAGGCCCTTTTACTTTTGCTTGGGAACAGCGGAAGTTATCCGAAATTGCAGGTAAGGTTACCGAGAAAAATACCGGACTACAATATGTAGAGACGCTTACAAACTCGGCGGAATTTGGAATCATCAGCCAAAGAGATTTCTTTGACCACGACATATCAAAGTTAGGTAGTTTAGATGGCTACTACATTGTCCGAAATGAAGATTTTGTTTACAACCCTCGCATTTCAACTTCTGCACCTGTGGGGCCGATAAATCGCAATAAACTTGGGCGTACAGGCGTAATGTCGCCGTTATACACGGTCTTTCGCCCGCATGATATTGATACTACTTATTTGGAACACTTCTTTAAGTGCGGCTATTGGTATTCCTTTATGAATTTCAATGGTGACTCCGGTGCAAGGTCAGACCGTTTTTCCATCAAAGATGATGTGTTTTTTCAGATGCCCATACCTGTACCGCATATAGAAGAACAACGAAAAATCGGATTATTTCTCACCCAGCTCGACCACCTTATCACCCTTCATCAGCGTAAGTCTTATATTTATGGGATGTCCAATTTTATATGATTCCCAAAGTATGGTTACTGGAATTTGTGACATCCGACTTTCTCAACGAAAGCGGCTGGGAATGTGGAAAGCACTATGCCGAACTTCTAAAGAGCCTGTTTACAGGTAGCAAGTAACCGCTCCTTACGCGAGTGTCAGACCATACCAACGCGATGTGACGCGTGCGCTAGTAGCAAAGGGCTTCACCCATCTATGCCTCCGCCTGTGCCCTGCCGGGGTGGGGTTGTTAAATGATACCGGCTTTTACAGCTTTTTGCTGCAGATAGTTACAGAAGGCGCTGCAAGACACAAGCATAAACAGCGCATCCTCCGGCTCTACGGTTTTGCTCTCGTTCAGGATGGCATGACGGATGCCGTCCTGGTCGCTGGTATAACCGTAGATTTTTTCAAACCCCGCTGCGAGGGCGGAATGGATGTCAATGCCGCTATTATTAAGTACCTTTAATGCTGCGCCTAGGGTAGCTTTCGGATTGTCGGCAAGGATCTGGCACATGGATTCTACTGCGGAAATGGATTCCTTCACACAGTTGCGGTAGTCGGGATCGGTTTTGTCGGAGTATTTCTCAAGGGCGGTCTGAATATGGATTCTGGCCCCGGAAAACGGCCCGCTTAATGCAAGCGCAGATTCGATGGATTGAATTTCCGTTTCGTTTGTGATGGGAGAAATCTGCTTGCCGATGATGCGATAGCCGACGTTATCTTTTTCAAATACATTATTGAGCATCTCAGAAAAGAAATTTACGAGTTTATAATGGTCATTAATTATTTGCTCGCAAAAATCCAGAATTTCGTACCATGCGGTTGATGACGAGAGAACCCAAGTTTTTATGTGGTTCGTTATCTGTTTGCCATTGGAAAGCTCTGACAGATCTTTTCTCAAGTAGTTTCCCCAAACTCTAATGCAAAATCCTCTTTCGTTTCCATCTATGTTGACCATATACCTTTCGCCATTTACAAAAGCGGTAAACCATTGATAAAAACTATTCCAAATGTCCATCCGTGTATCTTCATTCAGACAATCTGTCTGAATCGGCACTTCTATCGGCTTAACTGTCTCTTATACACATCTCCGAGCCCACGAGACGCGTAGTAAT
>ENA-OXRK01000785-OXRK01000785.1-human-gut-metagenome-genome-assembly--contig:-NODE-785-length-10101-cov-5.2167_pt1 | contig 10101 bp, 6 predicted proteins | sample MGYA00249590_ERZ652579 | MGnify/ENA primary metagenome ERZ652579 (study PRJEB26925, sample SAMN05826952) | human gut metagenome | biome: ENVO:2100002; feature: ENVO:00000062; material: ENVO:00002003...
CGAGATTACTACGCGTCTCGTGGGCTCGGAGATGTGTATAAGAGACAGGACCAAGGATGTCAAGAAGCAGGGCGAGGATGCCAAGACCGCCGTGCGCAACATCCGCCGCGATGCAATGGATAAGTTTAAGGCCATGAAGAAGGCCGGCGAGATCACCGAGGACGATCAGAAGAAGCTGGAGGAAGAAACCCAGAAGCTGACGGACAAGTATGTCAAGATGATCGACGACACCTGCGCCGACAAGAACAAGGAGATCATGGAGGTCTGATCTCTCCATGAACGATAGCCTGTGCGGGCATGTCATCTGACACGCCCGCATAGGCTGTTATTGCAAGAAAATCTATTCCGCGAAAGGGAATCACTGTTTATGAAGACCCGCATCATCACTGCCGTTGTCGGCCTGGGCGTTCTGGCCGTTGTACTGGCGTTTTTCGACACCTTCCTGTTTGACCTGGTGCTCAGTGCCATCTGCCTGCTGGCCATCCATGAGGTCTTTTCCGCCATGGGCTTTGGCAAAAAGCAATGGTATCTGTATGCCGGTGCTGTGCCGCTGACCCTGCTGGTCATGCTCAGCAGCTCACAGATGGTGCGCGGGCTGCTGCTGCCGGTGGCGTTCCTGACCGTGCTGTTCTACAATGTCTGCCAGATCACGCATGTCCAGACGCTGGATTTCGGCAAGCTGACGGGGTTTGTCTATTTTTCGGGCGTGATCACCTTCTGCTTTTACTCGCTCATCCATCTCAAGCGGATGCTGCCCTTTGCGCAGTATCGCTATGATGCCATCTATTTCATCCTGCTGATCCTCTGCTTTGCATGGGGCGGGGACACCGCTGCCTACTTTGCGGGCCGCGCCTTCGGCAAGCATAAGCTGGCCCCCATTGTCAGCCCCCACAAAACGGTGGAGGGCGCTGTGGGCGGCGTGCTGGGCAGTATGGCCGCCGGCTGCGTGCTGACACTGGCCTACTCGCTGCTGTCAAAGACCTATAATGTGCTGAGCATCCATGTGCTGGCGCGGCACTATATGGTGCTGCTCGGCATGGGTGCCGTGGCATCGGTACTGGGCATCTTGGGCGACCTGTTTGCCTCCGCTGTCAAGCGTCAGGCGGGCATCAAGGACTACGGCACGATTTTCCCGGGGCACGGTGGTATTCTCGACCGCTTTGACAGCGTTATGTTCATTGCGCCGTTCGTTTCCATCGCGGTACGCTATTTCTTCTATCTGCTGTGAGGAATGTACAATGAGTAAAGTTATCACACTGCTGGGCTCTACCGGTTCAATCGGCACCCAAAGCCTCGATGTCTGCCGCATGCACGGCTATGAGGTGTTCGGTTTGTCAGCCAACTCCAGCGTAGACAAGCTGCTGGCCCAGATCGCTGAATTTCATCCGAAATATGTGGCTGTCACCGACCCGGACGCGTTCGACAGGCTGTCCGCCGCGCTGGCAGGGCAGACGGGCGCGCCCAAGCTGCTGAAGGGGGCGGACGGTCTGCGTGAGCTGGCCGCCATGGATGGCGCAGGCACGGTGCTGAACGCCGTTGTCGGCATTGCCGGTCTGGATGCCTCACTGACGGCTATCGAGAGCGGCCATGATCTGGCGCTGGCCAACAAGGAAAGCCTTGTCACCGGCGGCCATCTGGTGACCGATGCCGTCAAGAAAAACGGTGTCCACCTGCTGCCTGTGGACAGTGAGCACAGCGCCATCTTCCAGTGCCTGCAGGATCAGCACAGCGCCAAAACGCTGGAAAAGATTCTGCTGACCGCCTCCGGCGGGCCGTTCTTCGGCATGGGCACTGAGGAGCTGCGCACCAAGACGAAGGCGGACGCTCTCAAGCACCCCAACTGGAACATGGGTGCAAAAATTACCATCGATTCTGCCACCCTGATGAACAAGGGCCTTGAGCTGATCGAGGCTGCGTGGCTCTTCGGTCTGCCGGAGGACAAGATCCAGATCGTTGTCCAGCGGGAGAGCATCATTCATTCCGCGGTGCAGTTTGCCGATCATTCCATCATCGCGCAGCTTGGTGTGCCGGATATGCGCATCCCCATTCAGTACGCGCTGACCTGGCCGGAGCGTCTGCCCAGCCCTGTGCCGGAGCTGGATTTCACGGCACTGACCAAGCTGAGCATCGCCACTGCGGATGACGAGACCTTCCGCTGCCTCAAGGCCTGCAAGAAGGCAATCCGCAAGGGCGGTCTGGCCCCCTGCGCCGCCAATGGCGCGAACGAGGCCGCCGTGGCGCACTTCCTGCGGGATGAGATCGGCTTCCTCGACATCGGCCGCCTTGTGGAGGGTATCGTGGACAGCGATTCCTTCGGCGGGGATTACACGCTCGCCGATGTCCATGAGTGCGACCGCATGGCGCGGGCCTATGTGGAGGCACATATCTGATTGGAACTGCCCGGTAGGGGCCGCACATGTGCGGCCCTCAGCTTTCCGGCAGACTCCTGTCTGCCATACACGCGCGGGCCGGGCATGCCCGGCCCCTACGACTCTATGTCCAATACTTTACTTGCGAGGTGCCTATGACTGCATTGCTGACCGGGCTGGCATCGCTGCTCGTGTTCGGCGGCGTTGTTCTGGTGCATGAGCTGGGCCACTTTATGGCGGCCCGGCATTGCGGTATCCATGTTGAGGAATTTTCCATCGGCTTTGGCCCGCGCCTGTGGGCGGTCCAAAAAAACGGTACGACCTATTCACTGCGCCTTTTCCCGCTGGGCGGCTACAACCTGTTCAGTCAACCCCCGGAGGAGGACGCAGACCCGCCGGCAGAGGAGAGCGCCCCGCCGCGCAAAGCTGCGCTGTTCCCGCTGACGGTCAGCGGGCAGCAGTTTGAGCAGGCCACGGCATGGCAGCGCTTTTTTGTGACGCTTTGCGGTGCGCTGATGAATTTTCTGCTTGGCATGGCGGTGCTGCTGGTGCTGGTCCTCTCGCAGGGGCGGCTTGGCAGCACAACGGTAGCGGATTTCGGCGAGAATGCCAAGAGCGCCGCTGTCCTGCAGAAGGGGGATGTCCTTCTGCAGGTGGACGGTAAGCCCTGCCGCACGGTCTACGCACTGTCTGATCTGTTCGACGGCACCGAAAAGACGCATACCATGAAGGTGCTGCGCGGCGGCGAGGTCGTGAGCCTGCCCGCCGTGACGGTCAGCCCAACGCTGGATGAAAACGGCCATGTGCAATACGCCACAGACTTTCGGGTGGCAGCGCAGCCCTTATCGGTGCACAGCACTCTGGCCATGGCGGGGGAGCTGTTCCGCTATTACAGCGGCGCGATTCTGGGCGGCTTCTGGCAGCTGTTTACCGGCAAGGCGGGCATGGAGGATCTCTCCGGCCCAATCGGCACGGTGTCGGCAGTCAGTCAGGCTGTGCGGTACGGCTGGCGGGATGTGCTTTCCCTGATGGCTCTGCTGACGATCAATGTGGGCATCTTTAACCTGCTGCCCATTCCCGCGCTGGACGGCTGCAAGCTGCTCTTTCTTGCGTGGGAGGGGCTGACCGGCCATCCTGTACCACTGCGCGCGCAGAGCTTTATCAACACGGCGGGCATGGTTGCTCTGCTGTGGCTCATGATTTTGGTAACGATGCAGGACATTACACGATTCTTATAAGGAGAACTACGATGCAGCGTCAACTGAAAAAAGAAGTCAAGATCGGCAATCTCAAGATTGGCGGCACAAATCCCATCGCCGTACAGACGATGCTGAATGTGCCCGTCAAGGATATTGCGGGCAATGTGGCGCAGGCGCAGCGCGTTGCGGCCGCCGGCTGCCAGATCGTCCGTGTGACGGTGCCCACCCCGGCGGATGCCGCCGTTGTGGCCGCTATTAAAGAGAAGGTGGACATCCCCGTTGTGGCGGATATCCACTTTGATTACCGCGCTGCGCTTGCCGCGCTGGATGCCGGTGCCGATAAGATCCGCATCAATCCCGGCAACATCGGTGATGATGACCGCGTCAAGGCGGTGGCCGATGCCTGCAACGCCAAAAATGTACCCATCCGCATCGGCGTCAACGGCGGCAGCCTTGAAAAGCATATTCTGGCCAAGTACGGCGCCCCCGTGCCTGAGGCGATGGTAGAGAGCGCCATGTACCATGTGCGCCTGCTGCAGAAGTTCGACTTTGACAACATCGTCATCTCGATCAAATCCAGCAATGTGCCCCGCATGATGGCGGCCTACCGCCTGCTGGCCAGCCAGACCGATTACCCTCTGCATGTCGGCGTGACCGAGGCAGGCGGCAACCGGATGGGCCTGATCAAATCCGGCATGGGCATCGGCGGTCTGCTGATGGAGGGACTTGGCGATACGCTGCGTGTCAGCCTGACTGATGAGCCCGAGAACGAGGTCTATGCCGGCTATGACATCCTGCGCGCGGCAGGCTACGCCGTGGCAGGCCCTGAGATCATCAGCTGCCCGACCTGCGGGCGCACCCAATACCCGATGATTGAGATCGCCAACGAGGTCGAGCGCCGTCTGCGGGACGAAGGCTTCAAAAAGCCGCTCAAGATCGCCATCATGGGCTGTGTTGTCAACGGCCCGGGCGAGGCGTCCGATGCCGACATCGGCATTGCCGGCGGCAAGGACGAGGCACTGCTCTTCATCCGCGGTGAAAAGATCCGTATGCTGAAGGGCGACATTGTAGGGCAGCTGCTGGACGAGATCCATAAGATGTAACCCTCTAAAGCCTTCCCCCTTGGGGGAAGGTGGCCCCGCAGGGCCGGATGAGGGGCGCGTCTGCCTTGCCGCCCTTTTACCGGGCAATGATGGTAAGCCCGCCCCCTCATCAGTCCGCTTCGCGGACAGCTTCCCCCGAGGGGGAAGCCTTGTCTCTACACCCACTTGTGAGGTAAAATTCCCTTGAAACCTTTCGTCACCCAAGTCTGGCCGCAGTTTACGGCGGACCAGCAGTTCTGTGCGGCGTTCGGCAGTGTGCTGGTCGACCGTGTGGAGCTTTACCGCACAACAAGACAGGTCGTGATCTGCCTGCGCAGTGCTGAACCTCTGGATCAGGCGCTGTGCGGGCGCCTTTGTGCATCCCTCTCCGAGGTGTTTGCCGGGTATGAGCTGCAGATTCGCAGCTATTTTGCGTACCAGAGCATCACCCCGGAGGCGGTGCGCCTTATGCTGGAGGAGCTGAAGGAGCGGGGCATGCCGGTCAATGGCTTTCTCGATAAGGCCCAGCCTGTCACCTTCGGGGAGGACGGCATCACCATCCATGTCAATGCGGGCCGTCAGATCTTGGAGAGCGTGGAGCTGCCCCGCGTGCTGGCAGAGCTTATTCAGGAGCGCACCGGTGCACTGCCCATCGTGCGGCTGGCCGATACCGGCAACACCCGCACCGAGGAGGAGTTTGAGCAGTACCTGCAGGAGAAAGCGCCTGCCGTCAAGTTTGAAGCCAAGGAAATGCCGCCCGACTTTACGATCGAGGGGCTGGCCCTTACCAATAAGCCGGTCAAGCTGTTCTACGGCAAGACCTTCAAGCCTGCCGACATCCGCCATCTGAACGATCTGGGGGACGGCGGCAAGGTGACAGTCTGGGGCGATGTGTTTGCCACCGAGGTCAAGGGCAGCCGCCGCAAGATCTATTTTACCTCCATCACCGACTATTCCGGTTCAGTCAACCTCAAGGTATTAGGGGACGAGGACGCCGATATGTCCAAGTGGGAGGGGCTCAAGCCCGGCACCACCCTGATCGTGCGCGGCAACTATATGTATGACAAGTACGAGCACGACTTTGTCATCCTGCCCTACGATGTTCTGCAGGTCGAGCGCGAGCAGCGGCAGGACACTGCGCCCGAGGGGCAAAAGCGGGTCGAGCTGCACCTGCATACCAAGTCCAGCTCAATGGATGGCTTCAACGACCCCGGCAAGATCGTGCGTCTGGCGCACCGCATGGGCCACCGCGCTGTGGCCATCACCGATCACGGCGTCTGTCAGGGCTACCCCGAGGCGATGCTTGCCACCGACGCCATTCACGAAACAGACCCGAACTTCAAGCTGATCTACGGCTGCGAGGCCTATTTTGTCGATGATATGATCCCCGCCGTCTACGGCGCAGCGCAGATGCCGCTGTCCGGCTCGTTTGTCGTGTTCGACACCGAGACGACCGGCCTTGACGCCAACACCGAGCGGCTGACCGAGATCGGTGCCGTCTATGTGGAAAACGGTAAGATCAACGAGGAAAAGAAGTTCTGTACCTTCGTCAACCCCGGCAAGCCGATCCCGCAGAAGGTCGTTGACCTGACCGGCATCAACGATGCCATGGTGGCCGATGCCCCCACGCCGGAGGAGGCCATCCGCGCTTTTAAAGAATTTTGCGGGGACAACATTCTTGTAGCCCACAACGCCCACAGCTTTGATATGCTGTTTATCCGCAAGGCAGGGGAGAAGGCGGGCGTCAGCTGGGACGAGAACACCTATATCGACACGCTGCCGATGGGACAGGCGTTGTTCCCGGGGCTGCGCAACTACAAGCTGGACACGATCAACAAGCACCTCGAGATCCCGCCCTTCAACCACCACCGCGCTGTCGATGATGCCATGGCGCTGGCCCGCATCTTTGAGGTCATGCTGACCGACCTCGAGGAAAAGGACATCCACGCGGTCGAGGCCATCAACACCGGCCTTGGCGGCAACAAAGAGGTGCTGAAAAAGAAATACTACCACCTGATTATTCTGGTGCAGAATCAGGTCGGCTTAAAAAACCTCTACCGCATCGTCAGCGCGGCGCACACCCAGTATTTCTTCAAAAAGCCGCGCGTACCGCGCAGCCTGCTCAACCAGTACCGCGAGGGACTGCTGCTCTCCCCGGCCTGTGAAGCGGGTGAGCTTTACAGGGCAATCGTGGCGGGCCAGCCTTATGAGCAGCTGCTGCGCATTGCCGATTATTACGATTATCTTGAGGTCCAGCCCCTCGGCAACAATGAATTTATGGTTCGCAACGGGCAGGTGGATTCGATCGAGGCGATCAAGAACTTCAACCGCACCGTCATACAGCTGGGCGAGGACCTGCACAAGCCGGTCGTGGCCACGGGTGACTCCCACTTTCAGGAGCCGGAGGACTGGATCTACCGCGCAGTCTTGCAGGCTGGCAACGGCTTTAAGGACGCCGACAACCAGGCCCCGCTCTACTTCCGCACCACGCCCGATATGCTGGAGGATTTCAGCTATCTGCCGCAGGAAAAGGCGTATGAAATTGTGGTGACGAACCCCAACAAGATCGCAGCCACCATCGACAACAACCTGCGTGCCATCCCCAAGGGCACCTACCCGCCCAGCATCCCCGGCGCCGAGCAGGAGCTGCGCGATGACACATGGAAGCATGCCGCGCGGGACTATGGCGCACCGCTGCCCGATGTGCTGCAAAAGCGGCTGAAAAAGGAGCTGGATTCCATCTGCGGCCATGGCTACGCCGTTTTGTATGTCATCGCTGTGCGTCTGGTGGCCTACTCCAACGCGGGCGGTTATCAGGTCGGCAGCCGCGGCTCTGTAGGCTCATCGGCTGTTGCGCACTTCTCCGGCATTTCGGAGGTCAACTCAATGCCGCCGCACTACCTGTGCCCCAACTGCAAGCACAGCGAGTGGATCAATGACGGCATCCACTTTGACGGCTTTGACCTGCCCGACAAAAACTGCCCGGTCTGCGGCAAGCCGATGATCGTGGAAGGACACGACATCCCGTTCGAGACATTCCTCGGCTTCTATGGCGACAAGGAGCCTGATATCGACCTGAACTTCTCAGGCATGTATCAGTCCTGCGTGCATCGCTACACTGAGGAACTTTTCGGCAAGGAAAATGTGTTCAAGGCGGGCACTGTTTCCGGTCTGCAGGATAAAACGGCCTACGGCTACGTCAAAAAGTACCTCGAAGAACGCGGCCGCACCGTCAACCGCGCCGAGGAAAACCGCCTTGTCATGGGCTGCACCGGCGTCAAGCGCACGACCGGCCAGCACCCCGGCGGCATGGTCGTCGTGCCGGATACCTTCGATATTTACGACTTTTGCGCCATCCAGCACCCGGCGGACGATGTCAAGGGCGGCCTGCTGACGACCCACTTTGAATTTAAGTACCTGCACGACACGCTGCTGAAACTCGACGAGCTCGGCCACGATGTGCCGACCTTCTACAAATTCTTTGAGGAATACTCCGGCATCCCCATTGACTCGGTCCCGATGAATGATGAAAAGGTCTACAGCCTGCTGACCAGCCCGGCCGCGCTCGGCGTGACCGAGGAGCAGATCGGCTCCAAAACCGGCACCTTCGGCATTCCGGAGATGGGCACAAACTTTGTGCGCCAGATGCTGCTGGATGCCCAGCCGAAGAATTTCTCAGAGCTGATCCAGATCTCGGGCCTGTCCCACGGCACCGACGTCTGGACCGGCAATGCGGACGAGCTGATCCGCTCGGGCACCTGCACGATCGCAGAGGTCATCGGCTGCCGTGACAGCATTATGCTGTATCTTCTGCGCAAGGGGCTGGAACCGAAGATGTCGTTCGACATCATGGAGGCTGTGCGTAAAGGCAAGGTCGCCAAGGGCGGCTTCAAGCCCGGGTGGGAGGAGGCCATGCGTGAGCATGATGTGCCCGACTGGTATATCGAATCCTGCCGCAAGATCAAGTATATGTTCCCCAAGGCCCACGCCGTAGCCTACCTGATGGCGGCCATCCGCCTGATGTGGTTCAAGGTCTACCACCCGGCGGTGTTTTATGCCGTCTACTTTACGGTGCGCGGCGCGGACATCGACTATGAGGCCGCCGTCGGCGGTGTCCGCGTGGCCAAGCAGCACCTGAAGGACAACGAAAAGATCCCCAAGGACGAGCGCACCGCCAAGGACGATGACGCCTTGGTCAGCCTGCAGCTGGAAAATGAGATGCTGCAGCGCGGCTGCGAGTTTTTGCCGATCGAGTTGGGCAAGAGCTATGCCAGCAAGTATGTGGTCGAGGACGGAAAGGTCCGTCTGCCGTTTACGGCCATCCGCGGTCTGGGCGATGCCGCCGCTGTGGCGCTTGAGCAGGCTACGATGCACGGACAGGAATATATCTCGGTCGAGGAGCTGCAGCAGGCCAGCGGCGTTGCACAGTCGGTTTTTGACAAGCTGCGCGCGGTTGGCGCTCTCGGCAATCTGCCCGAAACCAGTCAGGTCGATCTGTTCAGTATGATGTAAAGGGATTACCCATCCGCGGGGCGTCGGGGACGCCGCCCCCTACAAAATCCACCGCAGTAGGGGCGGCATATATGCCGCCCGCCCCCCTTGACAACCCACCTGATTTGCGCTATAATAGCAGTCGCTGATGCGGGATTAGCTCATCCGGTAGAGTGACTGCTTCCCAAGCAGTAGGTGGCGAGTTCGAGACTCGTATCCCGCTCCAAAATGTCCTGATGCTCTTGCATCAGGACATTTTTTGTTGTGAGGTGCCCGCCATGCTTGACGCTTTCCCGATCTATCACTGGTTCCATAACGGCAACCCCTATTCCGGGGCCGAGGGCGGTATGCGGTATGTCATCACGCCCGGCAAAAAAGCAGACCCCAACGATGAAAGCGGTAAGAAAAAGCTGGAGTACCTGACCGCCCAGATCTGGCCCGGCCCGTGGAGCATCGAGCATACGGCGGAGGAAAAAATCGAGTCCGCTGAGTTTGACGGCAGTCAGGCGGGGCTGGACGCCGCAGTGGCTTGGCTGCATGACCGCTACCACAGCGAGCCGGAACGCTGGGAAAATATCCCCTCCATTCTGGACTGCGAGCCGGACCGGTAAAGTGCCGGCAGCCAATAATTTCCGGTCAGGGCGGCACCTTTTGTTATAAAGGTGTTGCTTTTTTTGTGGATATTTGTCATAATAAGGATATATGTAAGAAAGGGGGAGACGGCCCGTGGCAAAGATCGCCGTTGTCGAGGACAACGCTGCTGTCCGGCAGGAGCTGTGCGGCTTTATTGCGCAGTACGCGCAGGAGAGCGGCCAGCTGCTGGAAGTGACCCCCTTTGCGGACGGCTCCCAGATCGTGGAGCCTTACCGCCCCGGGTTTGATATTATTTTTCTCGATATTGAGATGCCCACGCTGGGCGGCATGCCCACGGCGGAGCCTGTCTCTTATACACATCTGACG
>ENA-OXRK01000833-OXRK01000833.1-human-gut-metagenome-genome-assembly--contig:-NODE-833-length-9561-cov-8.3279_pt1 | contig 9561 bp, 9 predicted proteins | sample MGYA00249590_ERZ652579 | MGnify/ENA primary metagenome ERZ652579 (study PRJEB26925, sample SAMN05826952) | human gut metagenome | biome: ENVO:2100002; feature: ENVO:00000062; material: ENVO:00002003 | host...
TTACTACGCGTCTCGTGGGCTCGGAGATGTGTATAAGAGACAGCACGCAGGTATTCGGCCTGACAAGCGGAGAAGTAGCCCCCGTGCGGGCACACGGATTCGAAGCCGGCCTTGCATACCGGGCACTTGCCGCAGCTGTACGGGAATGGCACGACCACGAAATCACCTGGCTTAACGGATTCGACCGCCGCGCCAGTCTCCTCGACCACGCCAATGGCTTCGTGGCCCACCTGACTGTGTGCGGCCTGTCCGCTCAGCCCACGGAAGAACCACAAATCAGAGCCGCATACACAGGTGCGCACCATGCGAATCACGATGTCATCATCCTGCTGAAGTGCCGCCTTTGGCACCTCTTCCACGGCCATCTTGCCAGGCTCAACGAAAATCGCAGCCTTCATGGTTTCAGACATATTCACAACTCCTTGTTTCCGGCACCGAGCGATTAGGGCCCGTTATCCTCATGTTCCATTAAACGACAATCGATCTGTATTAGCCAATAGCCATAAACCATGTTGAGCCATACCCACGAGGTATGGAAGCAACCAAGCAATTCATCTACGTGCTTTATCGCCTCACGGCAACCAAGTTCATCGGCATTGCAGAAGTCTCTTACCGAAATCCACCGCGATAGGCCAATATCCGAGATACTGCTGCCGTTTGTTGTCGCCGCCACGAGTAGGCTAAGGAACCGGCGATGGAACCCGCCTGAACTCGTTTCGAACCGCACACTGCTGATAGTTCCTACACACGATTTGATATTGCATGGAATCGTTGTGTCTTCAGCAGGATTCAGCGGTTTCAGGAAAGGCTATTATGGATTCGCAATCCCCATCCGCAGGTGCCCGGCCGATTACGCACACGACCACTCCCCCGGCGCGCAAGCTCCCCGATATTCATCTTGATATTGTGTTGATCGTCTTCTGCGGCGGTGCGATCGGCACCGCTATCCGCTATGCGTTCGCACAGATTCCCGCGGCTGGCAGCTTCCATACCGGCACGTTTGTGGCCAACATGCTGGCTTGCTTCTGCTATGCAGGGTTGACCGCTTACTTGGCCGGCGCTTCCCGGTTCGGCGCACGTTCCAAAGAACTTGCCAGTCGCGGACTCGGCATGGGCGTATGCGGTGGTTTGTCTACGATGTCGACACTCGCGCTGGAAGGTTTTACCGCAATCCGCGACGGTCAGGTGGCGGCCGGCATTGCCTATCTACTGGTGACGTTCGCGCTGGGTCTGGTTTGTGCGTCTGCCGGCGTGTGGGCAGGAACGCATCTGGCCGGCTCCTCGAACGTATCCGCCGAAGCGTCCGCTGATACGAATGCCGCTACGACCAGCAAGGGAGGTAAGGCGTGATGACCGTATTCCTACCAATCTTGGTCTGCCTGTGCGGCGGCGTAGGCGCCTCCTGCCGCTATCTGCTTGACGTGACCATCAAAACGTACTGGCAGCGCGCATTCCCACTTTCCACGTTCACCATCAATCTCATCGCCGGATTCCTAGCCGGTTTGGTCGCGGCGCTGGCACTCGGCGGGACACTTGATGAACCATGGCGGCTAGTGCTGGCCACCGGTTTCCTCGGCGGCTTCTCCACGTTCTCGACCGCAATCAACGAAATGGTGACGCTCTTCCGCAAACACCGCTACCCCACCGCAGCGGCCTATCTGGTGCTGTCGCTGGGTGTGCCGGTCGTTGCTGCGGCCTGCGGTTTTCTCGTCTGACCGCCACGCCGATTCCCGACGCGGTCAGCGGTATCATTGCGAGGTCGAACGTCACAGGTACATCCGGGAGGTATATGGGCATGGCGAACAATGGAGCGGATGTGAAGCCGAATCAAGGTGTGGGCGCCACAAATACCTCGACCACAACGAATACTGCGGAAAATACCGTGGGCACGGCAACCCCGAAGCAAAATGGACTCGCCGTGCTGGGCAAGTATGTGGGTGTTTCCGCCACGCAGACCATTGTGGAGTATGCGACGTTCGCCATTCTGCACTTGATCGGCGTACCCTCACAGATCGCCAACGGCATCGCCGTGGTGTGTTCGGCGACCTACAACTTCGTGATGAACCGCAACGTGACATTCAAATCGTCCAGCAACTTCACCCGTTCCGTGGCGCTGTTCGTGCTGCTGTGGATCTGGAACTTCACGTTCAGCACGCTGCTGATCGGCTGGATGCCGGGTGCGACCGGGCTGAGTCCATATGTGGTGAAGTTCATTGCGATGGCCTGCCAGTTCGGCTGGGGTTATCCGTTGTGCAAGTACGTGATTTTTAGGTGACACATTCCAATTGCTCACTGTCGTTCGCCTTCGCCTATTTGTATTTGGAGCGCTTATCAGAAGAACAGCATCGCAACACCTGCAGCGAAGCACATGAGCAGAATCGATGTCAGGAAGCTGGCGAGCATCGGCTTCTTGCCCTTGGAAGCGATGGCCTTGAAGTTCACGTTGATGCCGAGCGCGGCCATGGCCATGCCGAGCACGATGTACGCAAAGTCCACGAGCTGCGGGGTGATGGAGGTGACGAACGGTACGAAGGTGCCGATAATCGAAGCGCCGATGAAGCCGAGCATGAACCACGGGAAGGCCACGGTCTTCTTGCCGGTGCTCTGAACCTCGGAATGCTTCTTCTCCCACCAGATGGCGATGATGATGGCCGCGAACACAAGCATGAGCACGCGGGAAAGCTTCATGATGGTGGCGATGTCCACCGCGCCGAACGCGTCGCCGCCCGCGACCGCGTGGGCGATTTCGTGCAGGGAAGCACCGGCGGTGATGCCCAGCTGGTCCTTGGTCATGCCGGTCAGCGGGCCGAGCGCGATCTCCAGCAACGCGAACACAGTACCCATAATGGCTACGATGGCCACGGCCATGGTCACGTCGTTGTCCTTCTCGTCCTGCTTGTCCTCAGGCACCTTGATGGAACCGGCCAGGCCCATGACGGCGGCCGCACCGCAGATGCCGGTGCCACCGGCGGTCAGGATGGCGAGCATCGGGTCGACACCGAGTTTGCGGGCGATGGCATAGCACACGATGATGGTCAGCGTAACGACCACAGCGGCGATCGGCAGACACTTGATGCCCTGCGTGAACAGCACGGCGAGGTTGAGCTTGAAACCGAGCAGGATGATGCCGAGGCGCAGCAGCTTGTTGGAAATCAGGCCAGCGGCGTCCTTGACGCCTGCCTTGCGGCCATCATTGGAACCGACGTAGGCACTGCGGATCGGGAACTGGATGATCATACCGATGAGCAGCGCGATGATGAGCGCGCCGAACAGGCTGAATCCGGGGAACTGCTTGAGCCAGGAGGCGAACAGCGAGGCCAGCAGAGTCAGAACACCAATGAACAGCATGTCAACGGTGGCAATGCGCTTCCACCATTTTGTACAGAACTCTCTCATGATGTCTATTGAAGCTCAAGCGTTTACATCGGTCAAATCATTGCAACCAATACATATCATCGATTTTGTCGATACCTAATTGATCTCCCTCTGATGAGAGAGGTGGCCGCCGCAGGCGGACGGAGGGAGAGAAACAACGTTCGCAACCTCCCCTCAGTCGACTATCTGACTACCCGCGCAGCGCAGCAATAATCGTCTCCGCCAACTCCCGCTGATCGTGCGTCAGACCGGATCTCGGCACCAGCGCATAGAACCGCCGCACAAACTCATCGCCAAGCTCCCGCTGCACCGGCACGCCCGCCGGCACGGCGGCTTCCGAAATCAACGACTGCCCGAACCCGGCGGACAGCGCCGCCACAATCGCCGCATTACTGGACACTTCCATCGTGCGTGCAGGCACAACCTGAGCGGTCTTGAAATACAGATCCGTGTAATACCGCACGCCGGAACCGTGTTCGCGCACCATCCACACGCCGTCAGGCTCCCCCGCCAACACCAGCCGGTCCTCGCACAGGGTGACGCGGTCCACCGAATCGTTCACGATCGGCTTTTCCACCACGCCGAGCTGCACGGCCTTCATGCTGGCCTGTTCGAGAATCGCATCCGAGTTCATCACGTGTACAGCGAAGTCGAAACCGTCCATGTCCCGAGCCATCACCGGCAACGCCTTCGGCAGCAGAATCGCCGCGGTCGTGTGCGAGAACGACACGGCCAGCGGCTCACGCGCCTCCTGCACGCGGGCGATCTGCTCACGCGTATCCCGCCATAATCCGTCGATGCCGATGGCAGTCTGGTACAGCATCCGCCCGGCCTGTGTGGGCGTCACGTCACTTTTCGCATTGCGCACGAACAGCGGCGCGCCGACCATCTGCTCCAATTGGGCGATACGCGACGACACCGTCGACTGCGATACCTTCAGCTCATCGGCGGCCAGCGTGAACTGACCCACCTCGTATACGGCGACCAGGGTTTCGAGCAGAGGGAACATGGTTTAACTGTACGCTGTATGATGCACGAATATTTCAATTAGCTTGGGCGTAGCCCTAGGCCACGGACCTGGACCACCCTCAGTCTCGCTTCGCGAGCCAGCTCCCGCCAGCGGAAGCCCAATGGCTTTCACATCACTATGCCTCGCGCAGTTTTGCGAGCTGCGCCTTGGCCTTGTGGAGTTTGGCATAGATCTCGTTGCGCTGGGCCGGGTTCTTGACGCGCTGATGGTCACGAGTGAGCTTGTCCACTTCGGATTCGAGCCGAGCAATTTCAGTATGGCGAATGATGCGCGCATCCAGATTCTCGACCTCCGGCGTACCCAAAATGGTCTGTGAGCACAGCGATGCCCACAGACCATCAATAGTAGAGCCGGCCAGCTCCAGCTGGGCCTCCCCCGCCGGCTGCCAGTCGCCGGCATATACCTGATAGATCGGCGTGTGCCCGGCACGCCCCGGTATGGCGCGGCGCACGGCGAACGCGCATTCCTCACGCGTGCTGCCCTCGAACGGCACGTCGCGTACGCACACGAACACGATGCCCGATTTGCGCTGTCCGGCGATCAGGTCGATGACTTCGTTCGGTATGCCGGTGGCTTTGGCCGTAAGCTTCAGTCCGATGACCAGCACTTCCGGGATCAGTTTGCCGTCCGCAAGCCCCGTGTTGGCCGACCGGGCCAACGCCAGCATGGTGATGGATTCGATCTCGTTCACCAATCGCTGCTTGAGTTTGCCGGAAATCGGCGCTTTGCCTACGAACAAGGCTTTCGGCAGTGTGCCTTTGGCTTCGGGAATCGCCGTGGAAACGGGCAGTCCCAGCGAAATTGCGGATACAGAACCACAGTGAGCGGCCTGTGCACCAGTCATCATCGACCTTCTTTCCCGGCCTGCCATCAGTGTCATATCCTCGCAGTGCAGCAGTCCGTTTATCTATTGAAAAGCAACACTAGCGCATCCAGGCCGGAAGTCGTGGTACATATCCATATCCTGCTGCGGTTATAGAAAATCCCCTCCGAGTTTCCTCGAAGGGGATTTCCTATAACGCTAGTTCAAGCGAAGATTCTTGTCTGATGAAAATCAGGCGAGGATCTTGGTCACACGACCGGAGCCGACGGTGTGGCCACCTTCACGCACAGCGAAGGTCAGGCCTTCCTCCATAGCGATGGGCTGAATCAGCTCAACGGTGAAGGTAGCGTGGTCGCCCGGCTGAACCATCTCGACGCCTTCCGGCAGCTCGATGACGCCGGTGACGTCGGTGGTGCGGAAGTAGAACTGCGGACGGTAGTTGGAGAAGAACGGCGAGTGACGGCCGCCTTCGTCCTTGGTCAGCACGTAGACTTCGCCCTCGAACTTGGTGTGCGGGGTGACGGAGCCCGGCTTGGCCACAACCTGACCACGCTCGACATCGTCACGGCCGAGACCACGCAGAAGCAGACCGGTGTTGTCGCCAGCCTCGCAGGCGTCCATGGTCTTGTGGAAGGTCTCGATGGAGGTGACGGTGGTCTGCTGGGTCGGACGGATACCAACGATCTCGACCGGGGTGTTGACGGCCAGCTGGCCACGCTCGACACGACCGGTGACAACGGTACCACGGCCGGAGATGGTGAAGACGTCCTCGATCGGCATCAGGAACGGCTTGTCCAGGTCGTGAACCGGGGTCGGGATGTAGTCGTCGACAGCGTCCATGAGGTCCTTAACGGACTGGACCCACTTCTCGTGGTCCGGAGCGTCGTCGTGCAGAGCACCGTAAGCGGAGGTGTGGATGACCGGGCAGTCACGGTCGAAGCCGTTCTCGTCGAGGAGGTCGCGGACCTCTTCTTCGACGAGCTCGATGAGCTCTTCATCGTCGACCATGTCGCACTTGTTCAGGGCGACGAGGATCTTCGGAACGCCAACCTGACGGGCGAGCAGCACGTGCTCGCGAGTCTGGGCCATCGGGCCGTCGGTGGCGGCCACAACGAGGATAGCGCCATCCATCTGGGCAGCGCCAGTGATCATGTTCTTCACGAAGTCGGCGTGGCCCGGGCAGTCGACGTGAGCGTAGTGACGCTCAGCGGTCTGGTACTCGATGTGGGCGATGTTGATGGTGATACCACGCTGCTGCTCTTCCGGAGCGGCGTCGATCTGGTTGAAGTCGTAAGCCGGGTTGATGTCCGGGTACTCTTCGTGCAGGACCTTGGAGATGGCTGCGGTCAGGGTAGTCTTACCGTGATCGACGTGGCCGATGGTACCAATGTTAACGTGCGGCTTAGTACGCTCGTACTTTTCCTTTGCCATGTAATTGTCCTCCTGGACGTCTCGTGTAGTTGGCTTGCGCTTGCGGCACAAGACACTCGCTACATTGTACTGGGTTTCTGGGTTTCTTGCCACTTTGGAGCCAGAACCCAGTCAGCGGTATATGATTTTACCGCTGACTGGAGACACTTACGGCTTCAAAACAGCTGCGCGTGTCACTCCCCGCGCTGGGCCTTGATGATCTCGTCCGAGACCGACTTCGGCACCTCGGCGTAAGAGTCCATCTGCATGGTGAACATGGCGCGGCCCTGGGTCTTGGAACGAAGGTCGCCGATGTAGCCGAACATCTCGGACAGCGGGACCTTGGCGTCGATGACCTTGACGCCGACACCGTCGGTCATGGACTGGATGTTGCCACGGCGCTGGTTCAGATCGCCGATGACTTCGCCCATGTACTCTTCCGGCGTACGGACTTCGACCTTCATGATCGGTTCGAGAATGACCGGCTTGGCCTTCGGGGCAGCTTCCTTGAAGCACATGGAACCTGCGAGCTTGAAGGCCATTTCGGAGGAATCGACCGGGTGCATCTGGCCGTCAGTGACGGTGGCCTTGACGCCCACGACCGGGAAGCCGGCGAGAACACCGGACTCCATGGCCTCCTTGACACCGGCCTCGATGGGGCCGATGAATTCGGCGGAGATGTGGCCGCCGGTGACCTTATTCTCGAACTCGAAGGTCTTGCCCTCGGTGGTGTCGAGCGGCTCGAAGTTCATCAGGACCTTTGCGAACTGGCCGGAACCACCGGTCTGCTTCTTGTGGGTGTAGCCCTGGTCCATGACGGCCTTGCGGATGGTCTCGCGGTAGGCGACCTGCGGCTTGCCCTGGTTGCACTCAACCTTGAACTCGCGGCGCATACGGTCGACGATGATGTCGAGCTGGAGCTCGCCCATGCCGGCGATCAGGGTCTGGCCGGACTCTTCGTCGGTCGTGACCTGGAAGGTCGGATCCTCTTCGGCCAGCTTGGACAGGGCGATGCCCATCTTCTCCTGGTCGGCCTTGGTCTTCGGTTCGACGGCCACCTGGATCACAGGATCCGGGAAGGTCATGGAGTCGAGGGTGATCGGATCGTCGATGGCGCACAGGGTGTCACCGGTGGTCACGTTCTTCAGGCCCACGAAGGTGTAGATGTTACCGGCGTCAGCGCGGTCCATCGGGTTTTCCTTATCGGCGTGCATCTGGAAGATCTTGCCGATACGTTCCTTCTTCTCGCGGGTGGAGTCGAGCACGGAGTCGCCCGGCACAACGGAGCCGGAGTAGACGCGCACGAACACGAGCTTGCCGTAGAACGGGTGGGTGGAGATCTTGAAGACCAGAGCCGCGAACGGATCGGACTTGACCGGGTGACGGTCGATCTCGACGGACTCATCGCCAGGCTTGTAGCCCTTGATGGCCGGCACGTCTTCAGGAGACGGCAGGTAATCGACAACGCCGTCCAGCATCGGCTGAACGCCCTTGTCCTTGAAGGCGGAACCGCAGAAGATCGGGAAGGCTTCCTTGGCGATGGTGAGCTTACGCACGCCAGCGCGGATGTCTTCCTTGGACAGGTCGCCGTCCTCGAAGAACTTGTTCATGAGGTCGTCGTCGGCTTCGGCAGCGGCTTCCACGAGCTTCTCGTGGTACTCCTGAGCCTTGTCCTTGAGGTCGTCCGGGATTTCAGTGGTGTCGTACTTGGCGCCGAGCTCCTCGGTGCCGTTCCACACGTAAGCCTGCATCTCAACCAGGTCGACAACGCCAGTGAAGTCGTTCTCGGAACCAATCGGCAGCTGCATCACGATCGGAGTAGCACCCAGCTTCTCCTTGATGGTGTCGACGGAGTAGTAGAAGTTCGCGCCCAGCTTGTCCATCTTGTTGATGAAGCAGATACGCGGAACGCCGTACTTGTCAGCCTGACGCCACACGGTTTCGGACTGCGGCTCCACGCCTTCCTTGCCGTCGAACACGGCAACGGCACCATCGAGCACACGCAGGGAGCGCTCCACCTCGGCCGTGAAGTCCACGTGGCCAGGGGTATCGATGATGTTGATCTGGAACTTGTCCTTGGTGTCGTGGGACTGACGGCTCCAGAAGCAGGTGGTAGCAGCGGACTGGATGGTGATACCACGTTCCTGCTCCTGCGCCATGAAGTCCATGGTGGAGGCGCCGTCGTGGGTCTCGCCGATCTTGTAGTTCTTACCGGTGTAGAACAGAATACGCTCGGTAGTGGTGGTCTTGCCGGCATCAATGTGGGCCATGATGCCGATATTGCGGACGTCGTGGAGGTCCGAAATCTCTTCAGCCATCTTTTTCCTTAGTTTTACTCAGGGCGAGTGATTACCAGCGGTAATGAGCGAAGGCCTTGTTAGCCTCTGCCATCTTATGAGTATCCTCGCGGCGCTTGACAGAAGCACCGAGGCCGTTGGAGGCATCCAGGATCTCATTGGCGAGACGCTCAGCCATGGTCTTCTCACGACGGGCGCGGGAGAAGTCGGTCAGCCAGCGCAGCGACAGGGTGTTGGCGCGGTTCGGCTTGACCTCGACCGGCACCTGGTAGGTGGCGCCACCGACACGGCGGGAGCGAACCTCGAGGGACGGACGGATGTTGTCCAGGGCGCGCTTGAGCACAGCCACCGGCTCCTGGTCGGACTTCTCCTTGACCATATCGAGCGCGGAGTAGACGATGTCTTCGGCGATCGACTTCTTGCCGTCAAGCAGAATCTTGTTGATGAGCTGCGCCACCACGGTGGAACCGTAGATCGGATCGGGCAGCACGACGTGCTTCTTGGAAGGTCCCTTACGTGACATATCTCTTACTTCGCCTTCTTTGCTCCATACAGGGAACGACCCTGCTTACGGTCCTTGACACCCTGGGTATCGAGCGCGCCACGCACGATGTGGTAACGCACAC
>ENA-OXRK01000841-OXRK01000841.1-human-gut-metagenome-genome-assembly--contig:-NODE-841-length-9521-cov-11.049_pt1 | contig 9521 bp, 7 predicted proteins | sample MGYA00249590_ERZ652579 | MGnify/ENA primary metagenome ERZ652579 (study PRJEB26925, sample SAMN05826952) | human gut metagenome | biome: ENVO:2100002; feature: ENVO:00000062; material: ENVO:00002003 | host...
TGAGAGTCTACATTATCTCGATGTGAGTATGTTTAATCACATTTTGAGTAGCAGACAGACATGATACCAAAAGACCCAGTGATGTTATTAAGCTACATCAATACACAATTACGAGATTTTTATGATTCATATGAAGACCTTTGTAAGTCACTCGATCTCGATCAAAATGAAGTAAAACAAAAGCTTTCCATGATCGGATACGAATATGATGAATCATTAAATCAGTTTAAGTAGCAGACTAGTCGAATCAATGAAAATATGTTAAAATTGTACGTAAAGGAGAACATATTTATGGAGTTGATTCGGTTAGAAAATGTAAAGAAAATATATCAGACAGGAGAGGTGATCACCAAAGCCGTAGATGGGATCGATTTTACGGTGGATCAGGGTGAGTTCGCCTTGATCATTGGCGCCAGTGGTGCAGGAAAAACTACCGTTTTGAACATTTTAGGAGGTATGGATACTGCGACCAGTGGCGCTGTTTATATTGATGGAGAAGATATCTCCAAATGGAATAAAAAACAACTAACAGGATATCGAAGAGATGACATAGGATTTGTATTTCAGTTTTACAATCTGGTGCCCAATCTTACTGCAACAGAGAATGTAGAATTGGCACTTCAGATCAGTAAGAATCCTCTGAAAGCAGAAGAAGTATTAAAAGATGTGGGACTTGGACACCGTCTAAATAATTTCCCTGCGCAGTTATCTGGTGGGGAACAGCAGAGAGTTTCTATTGCACGTGCATTGGCAAAGAATCCAAAGATCTTGCTCTGTGATGAGCCAACTGGTGCCCTGGATTATCAAACAGGAAAATCTATTTTAAAATTATTGCAGGATACCTGTCACAAGAAAGGAAAAACAGTGGTTGTGATCACACATAACCTTGCGATCGCACCGATGGCAGACCGTGTGATCGAGATGAAGAACGGAAAGATCAGCAACATTACGATAAACGAACACCCTCAGCCGGTGGAGGCGATTGAATGGTAGGAAATGCGTATGAAGAAAACGGCATTACATAAAGATATATACAGAACGATCACAGGAACCCTTCCGAGATTTTTATCAATCTTTTTTATCGTTGTACTGGGCGTTGCATTCTATTCAGGAATTCGTGTGACACAAAAAGATATGCATATCACAGCAGACCACCAGTTTGATGGAAGTCGGCTGATGGATGTCAAAGTCATGGGAACACTTGGGATTTCAGAAGAGAATCTGACAGCCCTTCGGAAGTTAAAAAATGTGCAGTCAGTCGAAGGAGGACATTCTGTAGATGTGATCGCAAGGAAGCAGGGAAGTGACGAAGAACATGCGATCAAAGTTATGGGGAAGACTGATAAATTAAACCAGATAACGATCATAGATGGAAAACTTCCACAAGCATCGGGAGAATGTCTGGTAGATGAATGGTATGCCCAGCAAAATGATCTGAAAACAGGGGACGTTTTAAATTTGTCTTCTGGAAATGAAGATGATCTTAAGGATACTCTGAAAGATACAACCTATAAGATCACAGGAATCGGAAGTTCATCAGAATATCTTTCAAGATCCAGAGGAAGCACTGGCATTGGAACGGGAACGTTGTCAGGCTTTATTGTGGTGCAACCATCAGAATTTTCCTCAGATATCTATACAGAAGTTTATCTGACTGCGAAGGGAGCGAAGCAAGAGAGAGCCTACAGTGATGCTTACAAAAACAAAGTAAAACAGCTGGAAGAAGAGATCAAAGATATTTCCAAAATAGAAAATGAGAAACGGTTAAGATCTGTTCAGAAAGAAGCCGAAGAGAAGATCGACAAGAAAGAAAAGAAATTCAAAAAAGAACGAAAAAAAGCATATAAGAAACTAGATCAGGCCGAGAAAAAGCTAAAGAAGTCCAGACAAAAGATCAAAGATTCCAAAGCAAAATTAGCGAAAAGCAAGAAAGAGATCTCTGATGGAGAGCAGCAGATCAAGAATGCAAAAGCTCAGTATCAGTCAGGGATCAGACAGATTCAGAATGCCAGAAAGCAGTTAAAGACACAGAAACAAACAATTCGGTCAAAAAGCAAAGAATTAAAAACACAGGAGGCAAAGCTAAAGACACAGGAGAAGAACTTACAGACAAAAGAACAGCAGATTCAGGGTGCCATGCAGGCTGGAATGATCTCACAGGAAGAAGCGAAAGCTTCCTTAGCACAGATTAATGCAGGAAAAGAACAGATCAAGACAGCAAGAAGCAAGATCAATGCAGGGAAAAAACAGATCAGCAGGGCAAAGACAAAGATTGCAAAGGCTGAAACAACCTTGGATCAAAAAAGCAGCCAGCTAAAGAAAGCAAAGCAAACGATCAAAACAAATGAAGCAAAATTAGTATCAGCAAGAAAACAGATCACCTCCGGAGAAAAAAAGATTGCAAAAGCAGAATCAAAACTTTCATCCGGGGAGAAAAAATTAAAGAGATCAAGAAAGAAAGCAGAAAAGAAATTCAAGGAAGCCGAGCAGAAGATTGCAGATGCCAGACAGGATGTTAAGGATATCAAGAAAGGGAAATGGTATGTCTTAAACCGTGAGAAGATGCAGTCTTATGTGGAATACGGACAGGAAGCAGACAGAATTGCAGCGTTAGGACGAGTGGTACCGGTCATCTTTTTCTTAGTTGCAGCACTGGTAAGCTTAACAGCGATGACACGTATGGTTGAAGAGCAGAGAACACAGATCGGTATGATGAAAGCATTGGGATACAGTGGAGTTCATATTGCAATGAAATATGTGACCTATGCCCTCGCAGCAACGCTTAGTGGAAGTATTCTAGGGGCAGTGATCGGTGAAAAACTGCTTCCATGGATCATCATTAACGCTTATAAAATGATGTATACAGGACTGGGAGATGTCTATACGCCATTAGAGATCGAATATTCTGTGATGGCAGGTGGACTGGCGGTTGGAGTTGTTGTTTTAGCAGTATTATCTGCATGTTATAAAGAATTAAGAGAAAAACCTGCACAGCTGATGCGTCCAGTTGCTCCAAAAGAAGGAAAAAGGATTTTGTTAGAGCGGATTCCATTTATCTGGAAACGATTAAGTTTTATCTGGAAAGCAACGATGCGAAATCTCTTCCGCTACAAGAAGAGATTCTTTATGACGATCTTTGGAATCGGCGGATGTATGGCATTATTACTCTTAGGATTTGGAATCAAAGATTCGATTTCAGCAATCTCAGAAAAGCAGTATGGGGAGATCATTACTTATGATTTTTCGATCACATATAAAGATGGGATTAGCGAGACAAAGAAAGAAGATCTGATTCAGTATGCAAAGAAACAAGAACATATGACAGATTTGATAGAAGTAAGCGAATCTGCAGTGACGATCCGTGCTAATGGGAAAAAACAGGATGCAACGATGATCCAGCCAATGTCCAAAAAAGATCTGAATGGCTATATCAGCCTTCAGGATCGAAAGAGTAAAACAAAGTATCAGTTAGATGATGATGGGATCATCTTAACAGAAAAGGCAGCGTCCCTGCTTGGTGTGAAAAAAGGAGATTCGATCAAGATCCAACGGTCTGGAGATAAACAGATCACAGCAAAAATAAGTCAGATCACAGAAAATTACATGCAGCATAAAGTCTACATGACACCAAAACTTTATGAGAAACTGTATCATAAAAAAGCACAAACGACAGGTATATATTGTATTGAAAAGAATATATCTAAGAAAAAGATGCAGGAAAATGGAAAACAGATTCTTGCAAGAGATGAAGCCTCAACACTGCATTTTTGTGCCGACGATGAGAAGACAATGTCAGATATGGTCAATAACTTAAATATTGTGGTGGTTGTTCTGATCGTATCTGCAGGACTTCTTGCATTTGTGGTATTATATAACTTAAATAACATTAACATTTCCGAGCGTAGAATGGAACTTGCAACGATCAAAGTTCTTGGATTTTATGACGGTGAAGTCGGAGCGTATGTGTATCGAGAGAATATCCTTTTAACGATCCTTGGAACGATCGCAGGAATTATTTTAGGAATTATTTTACACAAATACGTAATCTTCACAACAGAAGTTGACTTGATCATGTTTGGAAGGCAGATTTATGTGCAAAGCTATATTTACAGTATTTTACTAACAATCGCTTTTTCGATTCTTGTAAATGCCTTCGTGTATTTCCAATTGAAGAAGATCGATATGGTTGAATCGTTAAAAAGCACAGAGTGACAGAAAGGAAAAGAGACTATGAAAATGAACGAATTAATGATTTATCAAGTGTTTCCACTAAGAGCATTAACAGGTGGGCAGCCATCTCATGGAATTCTCGAGATGATAGACTGGATTCCACATATTAAAAAATTAGGAATGAATGCAGTATATTTTTCACCTGTATTTTCATCCAGTGATCATGGATATGATACAAAAGATTATCAGAAGATCGATGAGAGACTTGGAACCAATGAAGACTTTAAAAAGATGTGTGATGCCATGCATGAAGAAGGAATCCAGGTGATCTTAGACGGGGTATTTAATCATGTCGGAAGAGAGTTCTTTGCATTTGAAGATGTGAGAGAAAAGAAATGGGATTCTCCATATAAAGATTGGTTCTATATTAATTTTGATGGGAATAGCTGCTATGATGATGGATTCTGGTACGAAGGATGGGAAGGACATTTTGAACTGGTCAAATTAAATCTTGACAACGAACAGGTTAGAAATTATTTATTAGAATCTGTCGGAATATGGATCGATAAATTAGGGATTGATGGATTAAGACTGGATGTTGCTTATATGTTAAACCGCAATTTCATGAAAGTGTTGGTTGACTTTGTTCACAGCAAGAAACCAGAATTTTTGATGATCGGAGAAATGCTTCATGGTGATTACACACAGCTTGTGAATCCAGAGCTGTTGGATTCTGTGACAAATTATGAATGTTATAAAGGTTTGTATTCAAGTTTCAATACACACAATATGCATGAGATCGGATATTCCCTAAACCGTCAGTTTGGACCAGAAGAATGGACGTTGTACAAAGGACTTCCATTATATAATTTTGTAGATAACCATGATGTGGAGAGAATCGCAAGTCAGTTAGAGGATAAAGAGCATTTACCATTGATTTATGCAATGGAATTTGCGATGCCAGGAGTTCCGGGTGTTTACTATGGAAGTGAATGGGGAATGGAAGGAAAGAAAGAACAGGGAAGTGATGACAGCCTGCGTCCAAGAATCCATAAAGAAGATTTAGTAGAAAATGAATTAACAAACTATATCGCACAATTGGCAAAAGTAAGAGCTGGATCACCAGCTTTAAAATACGGTGATTACTTACAATTAGCGATTGCACCAGATGTTCTTGTATTCCAGAGAAGAACGAATGAAGACCGCATCATTTTTGCAATGAACTGTGGTGATGGCGAATTTACAGCACATTTTGATGCTCAGGCAGGATGCGGGATTGATCTGATCACAGGAGATTCCGTTGATTTTGGAGGGGGACTTACGATCCAAGGAAAAACAGCAATGATAATTCGAACAGAAGAGGTATCCCTTCCTTGACTTTTATGTTAAAAACATATAAAATTAAATGAGTGTGAATACACAAAAAATTGAATAAGGAGGAAACCTGTGGTTGGTATTATTATAGCCATTATCGCAACTCTGGTTATCGCAGTTCCGGTATCTGCCTATGTAGCGAATACAAGAAGCAAGAAGGCAATGGAAATTACGATCGGGAATGCAGAAGATAAAGCAAGAGAGATTATAGATGAAGCAATCAAAGCAGCAGATGCGAAGAAACGTGAAGCTTCTTTGGAAGTAAAAGAAGAAACTATAAAAGCGAGACATGACTTCGAAAAAGAGACAAAAGAACGCAGGGCAGAACTGCAGAAGTATGAGCAGAGAGTTCTTTCTAAGGAAGAGACTGTCGAGAAGAAAGCAACCGTGCTGGAACGCAAAGAACAGTCATTAACAGCCAAAGAAAAGAACATCGATACAGAGAAAGCTCAGTTGCAGGAACTGCAGGCAAAACATCTACAGGAACTGGAAAGAATTTCTGGGTTGACCTCTGATCAGGCAAAAGAGCAATTATTATCAGCAGTAAAAGAAGATGTGAAACACGAGACAGCAATGTATGTCAAAGAAATGGAGACAAGAGCGAAAGAAGATGCCCGAAAGAAAGCCAAGGAATATGTGGTAACTGCAATTCAGAAGTGTGCAGTTGATCATGTGGCAGAGACAACGATTTCGCTGGTACAGCTTCCAAACGATGAGATGAAAGGAAGGATCATCGGTCGTGAAGGACGTAATATCCGTTCCATTGAGAACGCTACGGGAGTTGAATTGATCATCGATGATACACCGGAAGCTGTTGTACTGTCAAGCTTTAATCCGGTTCGACGCGAGATCGCAAGAATCGCTTTAGAGAAATTGATCGTGGATGGAAGAATCCATCCGGCACGCATCGAGGAGATGGTTGAGAAAGCTACAAAAGAAGTCGAAACTATGATGCGCGAAGAAGGGGAAGCAGCAACATTAGAACTTGGGGTTCATGGAATCCATCCAGAACTTGTCAGACTTCTTGGAAGAATGAAGTTCCGTACAAGCTATGGACAGAATGCGTTAAAGCATTCCATGGAAGTTGCTCAGTTATCCGGACTTTTAGCAGCAGAGATCGGTGTCGATGTGAGAATGGCCAAGAGAGCAGGTCTGCTTCATGACATTGGTAAATCCATCGACCACGAAGTAGAAGGTTCTCACGTAGAACTTGGTGTGAATCTGTGTAAGAAGTATAAGGAGAATCCAATTGTCATCAATGCAGTGGCATCTCATCATGGGGATGAAGAGCCAGAATCATTGATCGCATGTCTGGTACAGGCAGCTGATGCAATCTCAGCAGCACGTCCAGGTGCAAGAAGCGAGACACTGGAAAGTTATACAACAAGATTAAAACAGCTGGAAGAGATCGCAGACTCCTTCCAGGGTGTTGATAAAACTTTTGCAATTCAGGCAGGTCGAGAAATTCGAGTTATGGTAGTTCCTGAACAAATCAGTGACGATGATATGATCTTACTGGCGAGAGATATCTCAAACCAGATCGAAGAGAATCTGGATTATCCAGGACAGATCAAGGTCAATGTGATCAGAGAGTCACGAGTTGTTGACTATGCGAAATAACAAGAAGCGATAGAGAAATCTATCGCTTTTTCCAATTTATAACGTGAGTGTCAAAAGTATAAATAAAGGAGATTTTTTATGAAAGGATACGAGAAACTAGAACAACATCTGATACATCAGGGAAAAGTTGTTGGATTTTATGAGGATATTGTAAAACTTCCAAGCGGCAAAGTTGTCACATGGGATCTGGTCAAACATAAAGGGGCAGCAGCTGTTGTTCCTGTTACAGATAAAGGAACGATCTTACTTGTAAGACAATACCGTAATGCTCTTGATCAGGAAACACTGGAAATCCCGGCAGGTGGAATTGAACCTGGGGAAACACCTCTGGAGTGTGTCACAAGAGAGATTGAAGAAGAAACAGGTTTTATTGCTGGAAAAATGACCCACCTAATGACCGTGATCACAGCCATTGGTTTTTGTGATGAAAAGATTCCGATTTATGTTGCAACTGATCTAAAGCTGTCTAAACAGCATTTGGATGAGGATGAATTTATCGATGTAGAAGAATATACAATCGATGAGATCAAAGATATGATCTTTTCTGGAAAGATCATTGATGCAAAAACAATTTCAGGAGTTCTTGGATATCTGAACATGGAGAAATAAAAGACAAGATCAGGAAAACAGAATATAAAAGACAGGCACTGCATAAGATATGACAGGAGGAAAAAATTGTGGAAAAAGAGAAATTCTTTTCAGGATTATGGATCATCATTGGGTTAATCTTTGGGAGTGTATTTACGAATTTTGTATACCAGGATTATCTCGCATATGGAGGTACCGTAAGATCACTGGTTTTAAATAATACGGATCTATATAAAGCAAGTATCAGTCTGTTTTTTTATATTTTGTTTAAAAGGGGAAAACAATATGCATTTATTTATCTGGGGGCATATCTTTTGCAACCTTGGATTTTTTTATACAGTTTTGCATTTTGTATGGCATTTTTCTTTGGATCCATGTTATCTTTGCAGATCGTGCAAATGGGCATCAAAGGACTGGTTCTTGTATTTATGAGTTTATTTCCACATTTTATTTGTTATGTGATCACCTTGCTGCTGCTGATCAAGCGAAACTTTTATGCCCAAAAAAAAGAAGAAATGCTCTATGAACAGAGACATTCCTTCTTATTTCGTTTCAGTATTTGGTTTGAAATAACATTTATAATACTGGGATGCATCCTGGAAAGTTTCATCAATCCGTCGATCATGTCAGGAATCCTGAACCTTTGGAAGTGATATATCTAGGATCTTATACGTTTCTATATATAATCTGCCATGCGGTAAAGCAGAGCAGCAGATTTGTCCCATCCAAGACAAGGATCAGTGATAGACTGTCCATATACACCGTTACCGATGGACTGGTTGCCATCTTCGATATAACTTTCGATCATGATACCCTTAACAAGAGATTTGATCTCAGGTAGGAAACTTCTGCTGTGAAGAACTTCCTGTACGATACGAGGCTGCTGATCCCATTGTTTCCCAGAGTTAGAGTGGTTTGCATCAACGATAACAGCAGGGTTCTTTAACTGGAATTTCTCGTACATATAAGCAACACGAGTCAGATCTTCATAATGGTAGTTTGGAATATTATTTCCATGACGGTTGACAGATCCACGTAAGATGGCATGTGTCAGAGGGTTACCATCTGTCTTGACTTCATATCCATTTGCAATGAAATCATGCTGGTGCTGTCCAGCTGTGATAGAGTTCATCATAACAGTTAAGTCACCACCAGTTGGGTTCTTCATTCCGGCAGGAATATCAAATCCACTAACTGTTAAACGATGCTGCTGGTTCTCTACAGAACGAGCTCCAACGGCAACATAAGATAAAAGATCTTCCATATATGGCCAGTTTCCTGGATAAAGCATTTCGTCTGCAGCAGGCATATGGAATTCTTCTAATGCTTCCATATGAAGTTTGCGGACAGAACGAAGTCCACTAGCCATATCTGGTGCTTTCTCAGGGTCTGGCTGATGAACCATACCTTTGTATCCGTCACCTGTTGTACGAGGTTTGTTTGTATAAATACGAGGGATGATCAGTAACTTATCAGCAAGATCTTTCTGAACTCTTGCCAAACGTCCGAGATAATCCATAACAGCAGTTTCATTATCTGCAGAACATGGCCCGATGATAACTAAGAATTTATCAGATGCGCCTGTGAATACATCACGGATTTCTTTGTCTCTTGCAGCTTTGATTTGTTTTGCTTCTTCACTCAGAGGCATCTCTTCTTTTAGTTCCTCTGGAGAAGGCATTTTAGCGATTTTGTGCATTCCCATAGTTGTTTTCTCCTTAACCTGTCTCTTATACACATCTCCGAGCCCACGAGACGCGTAGTAATCT
>ENA-OXRK01000842-OXRK01000842.1-human-gut-metagenome-genome-assembly--contig:-NODE-842-length-9514-cov-9.38894_pt1 | contig 9514 bp, 8 predicted proteins | sample MGYA00249590_ERZ652579 | MGnify/ENA primary metagenome ERZ652579 (study PRJEB26925, sample SAMN05826952) | human gut metagenome | biome: ENVO:2100002; feature: ENVO:00000062; material: ENVO:00002003...
CATTTAGATGATTTCTATGAAAATATGGAAAAACATCTTTTAGAGGATAAACCACATTTTAATTACTATAATGAGGACACATACTTTGTCAACACTATAAAATATGCTAAAAGTAAATTGGATTTACCTTTCTGGTGGTATCTTCGTAAAGTACCTATGTCGGATGATACTCTATATAAATTAAATGCTAGAGCAGATATTACATTTGATATATTAAGAAAAATACAGCAAGAAGGATATACTTTAGTCAGAACACCAGACCCAGAAAAGCGAAAAGAACTTACTTTAATTTTGAAACAAATAGGAATCAAATTATCATAGACAAAGAGCAGTTAATTCTTTTGAGTTAGCTGCTTTTTCTATGCAAATTTTAAGATTGGAGGACAACATGAAAACAGATATATTTGAGGATATGAAAGAGCGTGTCGGCTGTGAAAATATTTCCGACCTTCCCTACCGCAAACGTATGGTGTGGGAAATCATCAAGCAGCACTCACCACTTGATTATCCAAAAGAACAGTTAGAAAAGTTTTCTCATTATGTATTCGGTGTAGATTATGCTGTTATAATGGGAATACTGGATATGATGAAAGGAAGTGACAGACCATGCAGGAAATGCGAATCTACCTGTTAAACAATACAAAACCGTATCGTGAGGGTGACGAAGAATATTCCGGTGCTTGGTTCAACTGCCCTGTGGACTTTGAGGAAGTCCGAGAAAAAATCGGCGTAGAACATGAAGAACAGATTGAGATTGCAGACTATGAGCTGCCCTTTGACTTACACAGTGATATGCCACTTTGGGAAATCAACGCCAACTGCCGCATGGTGCTGGAATTGGAGGGTACGCCTATCGGCAATGAAATGAAAGCCATTCAGCAGAAATGGTTTTCCAGCTTCGAGGAATTTATCGACCACAAGGACGAGATACGCTACTATGATGTGGGTGACGGTGCAGCTCTGGCAGAATACCTTATCCGTGAAGAATATGTTTTTGGTGAGATTCCTCACGAACTATTGAAACATATCGACTATCACTCCTATGGTAGTGAGCTGGAAATGGACGACAGATACTTATTTACCACAAGCGGCGTATTCCGCTATCAGTAAAGGGGTGATGTGGTATCGAAGAAATGCGAATCTATATCGCCAATCTTGGGAAATACAACGAGGGTGAGCTTGTGGGTGCGTGGTTTACGCCGCCCGTTGATTATGACGAGATGGCAGAACGTATCGGCTTGAATGACAGATACGAAGAATACGCAATCCATGATTATGAGCTACCCTTTGAGATTGACGAGTACACACCCATTGAGGAAGTCAACCGCCTGTGTGAAATGGTGGAGGACTTACCAGAAGACATACAGGACGAATTATCGGAACTGCTAGGCTATTACAGCAGCTTGGAAGATTTGTGCGAACATGCAGACGATATTATCCATTATCCCGATTGTGACGATATGACAGACGTTGCCTATTACTTCATAGATGAATGTCAAAGTCTGGGTGAGATACCAGACAGAATCCGCAGTTACATAGACTATGAAGCCTACGGGCGTGACCTTGATTTAGAGGGGCGTTTTGTCGTCACTAATCATGGCGTGTTTGAATGTCCGTATTAACAATTACAACTGAATTTTTTTATCTGCCAGTGAAATGACACTGGTTATTTTTTTGCAGCAGCCTTGAAACATAGGCTGCTGTTTCCATTTTAGAACAGAAAGGAGCTGTGAAAATTGAAGAAAATCAAAAGCTATACAAGCATATGGAGCGTGGAAAAAGTCATTTATGCAATCAACGATTTTCAACTCCCGTTCCCGCTCACATTCAGTCAGATGGCTTGGTTCGTGGTGTCGCTGTTTGTGGTGATTCTCTTTGGGGAGCTACCGCCCTTTAACATGATTGACGGTGCATTTCTCAAATACTTTGGAATCCCTGTGGCGTTCACTTGGTTTGTATCGCAAAAGACCTTTGACGGAAAAAAGCCTTTTGGATTCCTAAAATCCTGTGTGAGCTTTTTCCTCCGACCAAAAGTGACCTATGCAGGAAAAGCTATCAAACTGAAAAATCAGAAATTCAATACAAGCGTGACCGCAGTTAGGAGTGTGATGTATGTTCCCGATTAAGTACATAGAAAACAATCTGGTGTTCAACCATGACGGTGAGTGCTTTGCCTACTATGAGCTGACACCTTACAATTATTCGTTCCTGTCACCAGAAGAAAAATACATGGTGCATGACAACTTCCGTCAGCTTATCGCCCAGAACCGTGACGGAAAAATCCATGCCCTACAGATTGCCACAGAGGACAGCCTGCGTGCAGTACAGGAGCGTTCCAAAAAGGGAATCACAGGCAGATTAAAAGAGATTGCCTGTAAAAAGGTAGATGAACAGACAGAAGCGTTGGTTGAAATGATTGGTGAAAATCAGATTGACTACCGCTTTTTTCTTGGCTTCAAGCTGCTGGTAAATGAGGAAGAAATCAGCTTCAAGGGTATGCGAAAATCAGCAGCTATGACCTTTGCGGATTTTATCTATGAAGTCAATCACAAGCTGATGGGTGACTTCGTTTCCATGAGTAATGATGAAATCAACCGTTTCCTAAAGATGGAAAAACTCTTGGAAAGCAAAATCTCACGTCGCTTTCAGTTCCGCAGACTAGATAAGAACGACTTCGGCTACCTCTTGGAACATATCTACGGGAATACCGGCGTTGCCTACAGTGATTACAGTTATGACCTCCCGATAAAAAAGTCAAAGCGTGAAACACTGGTGAAGCGATATGACCTTATCCGTCCGACACGCTGCATGATTGAAGAAAACCAGCGATACCTAAAGATTGAGCGTGAAGATCAGACAACTTTTGTTGCCTACTTCACGATTAACAATATCGTGGGTGAGCTGGATTTTCCGTCAAGCGAGATATTTTATTATCAGCAACAGCAATTCACGTTCCCCGTTTCCACTTCTATGAATGTTGAAATCGTTACCAACAAAAAGGCTCTGACGACTGTTAGGAACAAAAAGAAAGAGCTGAAAGACTTGGATAATCATGCTTGGGAATCCAACAACGAAACAGGAAGTAACGTCATGGACGCTCTGGATTCGGTGAATGAGCTGGAAACCAATCTCGACCAGTCAAAGGAATCCATGTATAAACTATCCTACGTTATCCGTGTGGCTGCGGATTCTCTGGACGAGTTGAAAAGACGCTGTGATGAAGTCAAAGACTTCTATGACGATTTGAACGTCAAGTTAGTACGTCCGTTCGGGGATATGCTTGGGCTTCATGGTGAATTTATCCCGTCCAGCAAGCGTTACATCAATGATTATATCCAGTATGTGACTTCTGACTTTCTCGCCGGACTTGGCTTCGGTGCGACACAGCAGCTTGGGGAAACGGACGGTATCTATATCGGCTATAACCTTGATACAGGAAAGAATGTCTATCTAAAACCTAGCCTTGCAGCACAGGGCGTAAAAGGTTCTGTGACAAATGCTCTTGCGGCTGCTTTTCTCGGTTCGCTCGGTGGTGGGAAGTCTTTCTGTAACAACCTTATCATCTATTATGCGGTGCTGTTTGGAGGAAAAGCGGTCATTGTAGACCCAAAATCAGAGCGTGGCAACTGGCAGGAAACGCTACCCGACATTGCACAGGAAATCAAGATAGTTAATCTCACCAGTGAGGACAAAAACAGAGGACTTCTTGACCCGTATGTGATTATGAAGCGAACAAAGGACGCTGAAAGTCTGGCAATCGACATTCTGACATTCCTTACAGGTATTTCGTCCCGTGACGGTGAGAAGTTCCCTGTATTAAGGCGTGCAATCCGTTCCGTGACACAGAGCAAAAAACGAGGACTGCTCCGTGTCATTGATAAATTAAGGAAAGACGGTTCTCCTGTGGCAGAAAATATCGCAGACCATATCGAGAGCATGACCGATTATGACTTTGCACACCTTTTATTCTCGGACGGTGATGTGGAGCAGTCCATCAGTTTAGACAGGCAGCTCAACATCATACAGGTGGCAGACCTTGTGTTGCCGGATAAGGACACGAAGTTTGAAGAATACACCACAATGGAATTATTGTCCGTGGCTATGCTGATTGTCATTAGTACCTTTGCCCTTGATTTTATCCATTCCGACAGGAGCATTTTTAAGATGGTGGACTTGGACGAGGCGTGGACGTTCCTACAGGTGGCACAGGGGAAAGCATTGTCTAACAAGCTGATTCGTGCTGGTCGTTCCATGAATGCCGCTGTGTACTTTGTGACACAAAACTCTGGTGATGTGGACGACGAAAAGATGAAGAACAATATCGGCTTGAAGTTTGCCTTTCGTAGCACAGATATAAAAGAAATCAAAAATACCCTTGAATTTTTCGGTGTGGATAAGGAGGACGAGGGCAACCAAAAACGACTTAGGGATTTGGAAAACGGACAATGCCTGTTTCAAGATTTGTATGGGCGTGTGGGCGTTATCCAGATTCACCCTGTATTCTCTGACCTGTTCCATGCCTTTGATACCAGACCGCCAGTGCAGACGGAAGAAATGAGGTGAAGCCTATGGACAAGAGAAAAATAGTCCGTTATCTGCTTATCACGCTTTCGGTGATTCTCGGTGTGCTGGTATTTTTATCTATCACGGGTACGGTAGCTCATGCGGCTGGTCTGGTAGACAATACGGTGAGTGACGCTAACACCTATTCCAAATATCCGCTGGAAAACTACCAGCTTGATTTCTATGTGGATTCAAGTTGGGATTGGCTGCCGTGGAACTGGCTTGACGGTATCGGCAAAAGTATTCAGTACGGACTATATGCCATCACAAACTTTGTCTGGACGGTGAGCTTATACATTTCCAATGCGACAGGTTATGTGGTACAGGAAGCCTACAAGCTGGACTTTATCTCTGATACTGCAAGTTCTATCGGAAAGAACATTCAGACATTAGCTGGTGTGACTTCCAATGGCTTTTCCAGTGAGGGATTTTATGTAGGATTCCTGCTTATCCTCATTCTGGTAATGGGAATCTATGTGGCATACACAGGACTGTTAAAAAGAGAAACCACAAAAGCCATTCATGCGGTTATCAACTTTCTTGTGGTATTTATCCTGTCAGCGTCCTTTATTGCCTATGCCCCAAACTATATCAGCAAAATCAATGACTTTTCCGCAGATATAAGCAGCTCGGCATTATCGCTCGGTACAAAAATCGTGCTGCCCGATTCCAACAGCAAAGGAAAAGACAGCGTAGATTTAATAAGAGACAGCCTGTTTTCCATACAGGTGAAACAACCGTGGCTGCTTTTACAGTACGGGGAATCGGATATAGAAACGCTCGGCTCTGACCGTGTGGAAAGCCTGTTATCGGCAAACCCAGACACAGACGACAGAGAGGATGTTGTGATTGAAGAAATCGAAGATAAGGACAACGCTTATTTGAGCGTCACAAAGACCATGACCCGTTTAGGTATGGTGGTGTTCCTGTTTATCTTCAATATCGGAATCTCGGCGTTTGTTTTTCTGCTTACGGGCATGATGATTTTCTCGCAGGTGTTATTTATCATCTACGCCATGTTTCTGCCGATTAGTTTTGTTTTGTCCATGATACCGACCTATGAAGGCATGGCAAAAAAGGCTCTTACGAAGCTGTTCAATACCGTTATGATGAGAGCTGGAATCACACTGATTATTACCACAGCGTTTAGTATCTCGACTATGTTTTACTCCATTTCCTCCGGCTATCCGTTTTTCATGGTGGCATTTCTACAGATAGTCACCTTTGCCGGAATCTATTTTAAATTAGGTGACTTGATGACAATGTTCAGCCTGCAATCCTCCGATACACAGCAAGTCAGCAGACGAATCATGCGACACCCGTATATGTTCCTCAACCGCAGGGCAAGACGCTTGGAGCGTAAAATCGGTAGGACAATGGCGGCTGGTGCTGCGGCGGCTTCTGCTTCTACAAAAAAGGCAGACAATACCAAACAGACAGGTAATACGCATACCAGAGCAAATCACAATACTTCTGCTTCTTCCAGTGGAGGTAACAGCAAGCCGCCAGCTCTGCCGGATTCCAAATCACAGAAGCCGTTTGCATTGCCGGATAAGAAAAGTCAGACGGATTCCTCACAGACCGTACATAGTTCACAAAGCAATACACAGGAATCACAGTCTACCTCAAAGCGTGGAATTGTGGATAAAAAATCGGTATCGAAACAGCCGCAGTCAGACAAAAAGAATCCGCAGCGTCCGATTGTGGATAAGGAGCGACAAAGCAACGGATCAGCGACAAAGAGAGCTGCCCCGGTGCATGAGCGACCAGCCACAACGCCTGTTCCTGTAAAATCGGATTCACAGGCGGCAGCTTTAAAGCCGGAGCAGAATGTCAAAGAGCGTCCTGTCACAGTGACAAAGGAGCAGCCGCAATCAAGCAAGAGTAAAGAGCCTGTGACAAAATCACAGGAGAATGTAAGAACACAGGTTGTCAGAGAATCCCGTCCGGCAGATAAACAGGCTTCATCAGCAGTAAATAAACATTCACAAGCTACCACAGATATTTCAAGGCAAACGGTACAACGTCAGAAGCAGACAAAGACGGTTCAGAAAAAGACCACAAATCAATCAACAATGAAGAAATCTACAAGTAAGAAAGGCGGCAAGAAATGAAGTTAAGGCATTTTGCTGTGTTCGGTGGGATTTTCACAGTGATTATCTGTCTGCTTCTGTTTCTGTTTATCGTGACCTCAGATGATGAAGAAAGTGGTTCTTCCAGTCTTGATTTTTCTGGACTGAACCTATCAGCGGAAGTATTGAAACATCAGTCTACGGTAGAAAAGTATGCAAAGGAATACAGAATCTCTGACTATGTGAACTATCTGCTTGCGATTATGCAGGTGGAATCCGGCGGCACTGGCACGACAGACGTTATGCAAGCCAGTGAATCTTTAGGATTACCGCTTAACTCCCTATCCGTGGAGGATTCCATCAAACAGGGGTGTAAATACTTCTCGGAGCTTTTGAAATCCGCAGAAGCAAAAGACTGTGACATCAACACAGTGGTACAGTCCTATAACTATGGTGGCGGCTTCATTGATTATGTATCAAAACACGGAAAGAAGTACACCTTTGAGCTGGCGGTCAGCTTCGCAAAAGGTAAATCCGGCGGTGTCAAAGTCACCTATAAGAATGACATTTCCATAAAAGAAAATGGCGGCTGGCGTTACAAGTACGGGAATATGTTCTATGTGAAATTAGTCAGTCAGTATTTGGCTGTGCCTAGTCTCAGTGACGCTACCGCACAGGCAATCTTCAATGAAGCGTTGAAGTATCAAGGCTGGAAATATGTGTATGGCGGCAGCAATCCCAACACTAGCTTTGACTGTTCTGGTCTTACGTCTTGGTGCTATGGAAAAGCTGGTATCAGCTTACCTCGTACCGCACAGGCACAGTATGACGCTGCACAGCACATACCGCTGTCACAGGCAAAGGCTGGTGACTTGGTGTTCTTCCATTCAACCTATAACGCTGGAACATACGTCACTCATGTAGGAATCTATGCTGGAAACAACAGAATGTATCATGCTGGCGACCCTATCGGATATGCAGATTTAACAAGCTCGTACTGGCAGCAACACTTGATTGGTGCCGGACGGGTGAAAACCAATTAGAAAGGAATGGTGCTATGCTATTTAAGAAAAAGGATAAGGAATCAAAACCAAAAAAGGAAAAGAAAGTGCCTGTGATGAAAGTTGGCACGCATAAAAAAACCGTGATTGCCTTATGGCTGGTGTTGATTGCCAGTATCAGCTTTGGGGTGTATAAGAATTTCACCGCCATTGATATGCACACGGTACATGAGAAAGAAGTCATTGAGCAGCGTATTGTTGATACCAACAAGATAGAGAATTTCGTCAAGGCATTTGCGAAGTCCTACTATTCTTGGAGCAACACGCAGGAATCCATTGAGAAAAGAACCACAGCCATTAACCAGTACCTTACAAAGAGCTTGCAGGATTTGAATGTTGATACTGTCTGTATGGACATACCTACAAGCTCTACGGTAACGGACGTTAAGATTTGGGAGGTTGAAGCGACTGGAACGGACGACTTTACCGTTGTCTACTCGGTAGATCAAACGGTAACAGAGGGAGAGACTTCTATCGGTTACACTTCCGCTTACATGGTGGTAGTTCATGTAGATGGTGACGGAAATCTGGTTATTACACAGAATCCGACCATCAGCAGCATACCAACAAAATCCGGCTATGAACCAAAAGTCAAGGAATCGGACGGAACGGTGGACGCTGCCACTACAGAGGAAGTGACAGAGTTTTTGGAAACATTCTTTAAGCTGTACCCTACCGCAACGGAAAAAGAGCTTGCCTACTATGTATCGGGGAATGTGCTTGAACCTGTCAACTGTGACTATATGTTCTCGGAGCTGGTAAATCCTATCTTTATACAAGATGGAGAACAAGTGAAAGTATCGGTATCGGTAAAGTATCTCGACCAGAGGACAAAAGCAACGCAAATTTCACAGTTTGACTTAACGCTGGAAAAAGATAGTAACTGGAAGATTGTAAAATAACATGAAGAAAAGCGTGCATTTTCACATAAATCGGATTTGCACGCTTATGTTTTTATTGTTTTGGGATAAAAAATACAGTATGATAATAGTTAGATGTTGCTAATCGACATATGGAGGTACATAATGTGAGTTCTACATTTAATAAAGACTGGTACAGTGATAAGGCAAAAATTATCAAGCAAGATGAAAATTTTATGATTATAGATTATGGGTGTCAAGGGAAAGGAATTGTTACAAGTTACACGCTTTTTGATGGTATTCAACTCTCTTTTTTGGACTTTGATACAGACATAAGTATGCCTTCTCAAAAATTCAATCCTAATATTATTTCAATTACACATTGTCGCTCTGGACGCTATGAATGTGAGTATGCCAATCATACAGTTTCGTATTTACCAGAGGGATATTTTAGTGTGACTGGAACACAACATTTACCAGTTTCTTTCTCGTTTCCATTAAAAAAATATTATGGACTTAGCCTTGTGATTGATAAACAATCCTTATCAGAAGAAATCAAAAAAATGATGGAAACTATTCCGCTTAACCTTGATAAAATTGGTTCAACATTAGGGATTGAGAATAATGGATATTTAAGTTCCACTCCACCTAAATTACATCATTTATTTTCTGAATTATATGAAGCACTTAACATAGAACAATTAGGATATTTCAAAATTAAAGCAATTGAATTACTTTACCATATAGACCAGCTAACTAAAAATCATGGCTGTGATTTCAAATATTATGATAAACGTCAGATTCAAGCTACTAAAGAAATTCAAACATATATGATAACTCATTTAGATGAACGAGTATCGTTAGAACAACTCGCCTTTCGGAATCAAATTAACTTATCACTGTTTCATAAAATTTTTTTACAGATATATGGCTGTCTCTTATACACATCTCCGAGCCC
>ENA-OXRK01000857-OXRK01000857.1-human-gut-metagenome-genome-assembly--contig:-NODE-857-length-9337-cov-6.07778_pt1 | contig 9337 bp, 8 predicted proteins | sample MGYA00249590_ERZ652579 | MGnify/ENA primary metagenome ERZ652579 (study PRJEB26925, sample SAMN05826952) | human gut metagenome | biome: ENVO:2100002; feature: ENVO:00000062; material: ENVO:00002003...
CAGATGTGTATAAGAGACAGCTCCAGGTCCACCACAAATATTTGGTGTTCGTCACAAAATACCGCTTGAACAGCCGCTTCGGGTCCTGCATAAGGCGGTAGAGCCATTCCAGATTGTGCCGCTGCATCCACATCGGCGCACGGCGGATGTTGCCCGCCTCGTAGTCGAACGCCGCACCAACACCGACCATCAGTGCCTGCACGCGGTCCTCATGCACAGCCATCCAGCGCTCCTGCTTGGGCGCGCCAAGGCCCACCCAGACAAAATCCGGCTTTGCCTCGTTGATCCTGCGCACGACCTCCTCGTCCTCCTCGGGGCTCAGCGGACGGAACGGCGGCGAGTACATCCCGGCGATCACGGCGCCGGGGTAGTTTTCCTCAACCTTTTTGCGCAGAATGTCCAGCGTTTCCTGCGTGGAGCCGTAAAAATAGTGGCGGTAGTGTTTTGTGGCGCTCTGCCGGAGCAGCTCCTTCATCAGATCAGGGCCGGTCACGCGGGCGGCATTAGTGTAGCCCTGCTGGCGGCTGTACTTCGACAGCGGGCCGCCGTCGGGCAGCGCCATGACCGCGCCGTTCTGCACAGCCTGATAGTCCGGGTCCTCATGGGCCGTCACCGTTGTGTGGACATTTGCCACGCAGATGTATTTCCCGCGCCAATCCTCAAGCTTTTCCTCGATCAGGCGCAGCGTCTTGTCCATGTCGGTGACCACAATGTTCACGCCCATAATGTCGCAGGTGTCCATCAGATGCAGGTTGGTGTAGCGCATGCTGCCCACGCTGTCCAGCTCGCTGCGCGCGGTCATAAAATCGTTGTAGACCGGCACCGCCGCGACCCGCAGGTGGTAGCTGTCCGCCAGCAGCATGATGCGGCGGATCTCGGCGGCGTCCTGCACATCCTGCACCAGTACCAGCGTTTCGATGCGGTTGTCCCGCACGACCCGGTACAGGTCCTGCACGGTGCCGCGGTAGTCAGGCAGGGCCTTGCAGGGGGCGGGGGCCAGATAGCCGCTGTACCGCAGCGACACCGGGCTTTTCCCGCGGAAAGTCTCGGCGTAGAACCGCTGCGCCAGTTCCCCGCTGCCGATCAGCAGCGTGCGGGAGGCAATGTCGTTCCTGCGCACATAGGCATCGGCGGCCTTGTCAAAGGCAAACCGCTTGCCCACAATGACCACGATGGACAAAAGATAATAGTACACCAGCAGCAGGCGGGAGAGCTGATTGACCCGGAAGGTGTAGAACACGGTGGCCATCAGCGCCAGGCCGGCGAGGTTTGTAAGCCCGACAAGAAAAAGCTGCTTGCCCCAGTTCTTGACATGCAGCGTGCGATAAGTTCCCTCGACCGCATAGCAAGCCACATTGGCAAGGGCGTACAGCCCCGCCACCGGCAGGAAGGTCCAGACATCCCACATGCCGAACCGGCTGCCGATGGGGCTGAACGCGCGCAGCACACCAGCCAGAATGAACACAGTGACGAGCAGTATAAATTCAGTTGCCGCGTTCAAAAAGCGCAGCAGCGGTACTTTATGATAATGCATGACGGACCTCCGTATGGCCGAATAATTACGGCTATTGTACCATATACAAGCATGATTTTCAATACGCAGCATAAAGCAGCCTCCTTTCTGGCTGTTTCAGCATAACACTTCTGCTTTTTTTCTAAAATCAGTCAATGAAATCTCGTGTGGTGGGCCGCTTTTCGTTAGTTTATCCAAAATTCGTATTTTTTCGTATCTGCTCTGGAAATTTGCAATCCTTTGTGCTATACTTTTAATACCGTTACAGTCGGGATGGTCTATCTCCGTTCCGCCGCGCGGTATATGCGGTTTATGCCGTATATATTTTTCGAGGAAAGGAGGAAACTACCAATGAACAACTTCAAGAAGTTCGTCGCCGTTCTGCTGGGCGTTGTGATGGCTTGCGTTTTCGCGACCTCCGCTTTTGCTGCTGATGTTCAGAACACCGCCAAGGCTAAGGCCACGATCCAGGGTTTCCTGGCTCAGAAGGGTGTCACCACCCTGAGCCGCACGGTTGACAGCCTGACTCCCAGCCAGCTGGCCACCATCCGCGACAACCAGTCCGCTCTGGTCAATGCTGTCAACAACACTGCTTCTTCCGTTGCTGGCACCGCCGATGCCAACTCTGCTATCACTTATGTGAACGAGGGCATCAAGACCGTCAATGGTCTGCTGCCTGCCGGCGTCAGTGTTGAGCCTGTCTTTGACATCTCTGATGCTTCCAAGCTGAAGGTCAATGTCAAGGTTACTGCTAACGGCATCACCGAGACCGCTTCTGCTGAGAAGGGCCTGTCTGCCAGTGCCAACCCCCTGACTGCTACTTCTGCAGTCATCAAGGCTACCGGTGACAACTCTGCCGTTGTGTTCGCCGTTGCAGCTCTGGCTGTTGCCGGCGTCCTCGGCATGGCCGTCCGCAAGGAGCGTGCGCTGTAAGACAGTTGCACACACTGATGACTTATCATCAGTGACGGGCAGAACTTCGGCTCTGCCCGTTTTCGTTGTTTACACGGCACTGTCAACTTTGTGTTGACTGGCCGTTTTTATACATAGAGAGTCGAGCTTATCGAAGCCGTTTGGGATTTCATTGCATCAGAAGGGAAATTATTTTATATGCAGTCGAACAAAAAGCATCCTTTTGTGCGGCGCAGTCCGCTGGCCTATGTGGTTGTGCCGTTGGTTTTCACGGCAATCAGTGCCGTAATTTTTTTCACCACAACTAAAATCCTGCTTGCCCCCTATCAAGCCCTTATCAGTTGGGTCCTCACGACCACGGAGGTTGCGCAGCCGCAGGATCTTCTGGCAAATGCAGCCACCGTCATCAATGGCGGCGCTGCGGAGGAGGCATCCTCCCAGCCCGATTCCATCCCCCTGAGTTCTGTCACCTACCCGACTGTGGGTGACCGCTATGCCACGATCACCGTCTCCGGCACCAATGTGGACGCCCCGGTCTTTTACGGTGACACAAACAAGATCCTAAATCAGGGCGTGGGCACCTACGCCGACGATGGCGGCGCCGGCATTCCCGGCGAGGGCAAGACCATCCTGCTGGCGGGCCACAACAACACCTTCTTCAATGACCTGCAGCACGCCGAGGTCGGCGCGACCGTCACGATCACGACCCACTACGGCGTCTACACCTACGAGGTCACCGAGATGAAGGTCATGGATTATCAGGACGAGACCTCCTACGACTTCTCCCGCACCGATGAAAACCTGATCCTGTACACCTGCTATCCCTTTGATGCGCTCGGCTTTACCCCGAACCGCTATTTCGTCTATGCCAAATATGTATCCGGCCCCGTGCTGGACAAGAACAGCTAAGGGGGTGTTGAATATGCATAAGAATGTCTCCGCACGCCCCCGTTCCAAGGGCAATACCGTTTGGGCCTTGATCATGTCCTGGCTGTCCAGCCTTCTGCTGACGCTGCTTGCTTTTTTTCTGGTGCTGCTGACCACCATTTGCAGCCCCGCTTTTATGAAGCAGCAGGTCGCACGCAGTGGATTCAGCGAGACTGCGTACACCTACCTGTATGACAACTTCGTCAGCTACGGTGCCTCCTCCGGCTTTTCTGCCGATGTAATGACCTCTGCCATCTCGCGCGACCAGATCACTGCCGACATGGACAGCGCCGTCACACGGCTGTATGACGGCGACACAGCCCTTGACAGCCGCGACAGCATCCAGACCGCCACCTATGACGCTCTGCTTGCCAACCTGAATGCCCGCGGCGTTGATGTCACTTCCGATGTGGAGTCTGCCGTTGCGATCGTTGCCGATGCCTGCCGCCTTGACTATGCCAACTATGTTGCCGTTCCGCTGGCCAGCCAGCTGTACACCATCATTGAGAAGTTTGACCGCATCGTGCCCATCAGCGTTGCCGCCATGGCCCTTGTCTGCGCCGCCAGCATTTTCCTGATGCTGCGTCTGGCGGCTTCTCCCCGCTTCGCCGTGCGCTGCCTGACCTTTGCCTTCACCGCATCGGCCGTTCTGTGCAGTATCGGGGCCACCGCGCTTGTGCCTGCCATGCACCTGAACAATCTGAACCTCAACCCCGCCTCGGTCAAGCAGCTGATCATCACCTATGTCCAGAATCTTTTCGGCCGTTTCGGCCTGTTCGCTCTGGTTTACGGTGCCCTTGCCGTGATCCTGCTGGCGCTGACCTTCACCGCCGGAAGCCGCACCAAACGCCGCCAAAACACTTAATCGGAGGATACGCATGGAAAACGAAGAGTATGAAACCATTGACCTTTTAGAGGTCCTGAATGCCGTCCGCCAGCACCTGCTGGCCGTCATTCTCACAACCCTGATCTTAGCCTGCGCCGGCTTTGGTGTCTCCAAGTTCCTGATGACCCCCAAATATCAGGCGTCCGCGCTTATGATCGTCAACACCCGGCAGGACACCACCAGCAATGTCACCAGCGACCAGATCAACTCCGCCACCAAGCTGGTCTCCACCTACAGCATCATCATCAAGAGCGATACCGTGCTGCAGCAGGTCATCAACAATCTGGGCCTGAATCTGACCTACTCCGAGCTGGCTGAGCGCGTGACCGTCAGCGCCGTGGACGACACTCAGGTCATGAAGGTCACCGTCCTGAGTGACAACCCCGAGTGGGCGCGTCAGGTCTGTGAGCAGATCACCGTGGTTTCCCCCGATGTCATTCTGGAATCTGTCGAGGCCGGCTCGGTCAAGGTCATTTCCAGCGCCTCGATCAACCCCGATCCCGTCTCCCCCAACACGATGCGCAATACCGCCATGGGCGGCGTGGCCGGTCTGGTCATCAGCCTCGGCATCATCTTCCTCACCGTCCTGCTGGACAACAAGATCAACACCGAGGAGGATGTCACAAAGTATCTGGATCTCACCGTTGTCGGTGTCATCCCTGAATATGAGGGAGGCAAAAAGAAATGAGCAAGCCCGCAAAAAAGAACCATCGCAAACTGTTCACGGTCGGTTCCGATGCCCCGTTCCAGTTTACTGAGGCCTATAAGTCCCTGCGCACCAATCTGGAGTTTCTTTCTGCCTCCGGCAGCTGCAAGACCATCCTGATCACCTCCTCTGTTCCTGAGGAGGGCAAGACCAATGTTGCCGTCAACCTCGCCATCACGCTGGCCTCCTCCGGCAAGCGGGTCGTGCTGGTGGACTGCGATATGCGCAAATCCGCTATCTCCCGCTATCTGCGCATCCCGCGCAGCCGCACGGGCCTGACGAATGTCATCACCTCCCATGAGGAAAATGCACTGGCCTCCGCACTCATCCGGATGAAGGACACCGGCATCACGGTCCTGCCGGTCGGCACCATCCCGCCGAACCCCGCAGAGCTGCTGGCCTCCTCCACGACCGAGAAGATCTTTAAGGCGCTGCAGAACGCCTTCGATTATGTGATCGTTGACACGCCCCCTGTCTCTGTCGTCACCGATGCCGCCGTCCTCTGCCGCGTGGCGGACGGTGTGCTGCTCGTTGTGCGCCCCGGCGTCACCACGATCCAAGGTGCCCAGCTGAGCAAAAAGAACCTCGAGGCCGTAAACGCCCACATTCTGGGCGTCATCATGAACGGCTACAACGCCAAAAAGACCGGCCGCCGCGACGGCTACTCCTACGCCTATTCGTACGGCTACTACGACTCCAAACAGGAAACCGATGAATGAAAAACTCTCTTGTAGAGCTGCACTGCCACATCCTGCCGGGCATTGATGACGGCGCCAGAGATCTGGATATGTCGATGTCGCTTATGCGCCGGGAGGTATCCGACGGCGTTGTCGGCGTTGTCTTTACGCCGCACTTTCATTATGAGCGCATCACAGTAGAAAAGTTTGTCGAACTGCGCAAGGCTGCCTTCCGGCAGGTCGCGGCTGCGGTCCGCACCGAGGGGCTGCGCGTGGCCGGCAAGCTTGGGGCGGAGGTGTACTATTCCACGGCTCTGCCCAGCCTTGATCTGAGCAAGCTGGCCTTTGCCGACACAAGCTACATTCTGATTGAATTTCCCACCACCATCCAGCCACCGGGCATTGATGAAACGCTGTTTGCCATCCGTGCTCAAGGCTACACGCCGATCCTCGCCCACGTTGAGCGCTACCCCTTTGTGACCGAGGACCCCACCCTGTTGTACAACTGGGTCAATGCCGGGTGCCTGGCGCAGATCAACGCAACCGGCCTGATCCGCGAGGGGCATACCAGCCGCTGGCTGCACAAGCTGCTGGACTGGAACCTTGTGCATCTGCTCTCCAGCGACTGCCACCACCCCGAAAAACGCCCGCCCAACCTGCGGGAGGGCTTTGACCATCTGCCCCCGGCCGTTGCCCGCCGCCTGCAGAAAAACGCGATCGAGGTCTACCTCGGCAATGAGTTCCGTGTGCCGGACCCGACAGAGCCCAAATACCGCTTCGGGCATTGGGTATAAACAAAAAACCGTCGATGATGCATCGACGGTTTTTCTATTACCCCGTAGGGGCCGGGCATGCCCGGCCCTCAACCTCACCATAAGCGCTCTGCCTCGTGGCGGGCATCACGCCTCGGCGACTGCAACCAGATACTTATAGATCTGCGGCTTGTACTCCTCATACAGGCCCAGATGCTCATACAGCTCCTTGTAATAGGCAAACAGCGTGGCACGGGTGGCCACCACATTCACCGGGTTCAGCGCCGTATGCACCGCGCTGCCCGGCGTGTTGAAGTAGTTGTAGATCGGCGTTGACAGCGCGTAGAACTTCTCCGCATAGCGGATATAGCTCAGGTTAAAGTAGAGATCCTCCGACCAGTCCATATCCTCGGCGCAGATGACATCATCGTGGGCGCGCACGATGTCGGCGCGGTAGAGCTTGTTCCACATCACGCCGTAGTAGAAGCTGGCCGGCTCCTGCATCAGCCCGGCGGCAAACTCCTCCTTCGTCATCGGCCCCTCCATCAGGAAGCCGAAGGTCTGCACCCGGGTCGGGCGCTCGGGCCGCTGGCTGCCCTCGGCGCGGGGCTTGGGCGGCGAGATGCGGTTGTAATGGGCAATGACCAGATCCGCCCCGCTCTCCTCGGCATGGCGGACGAGCAGCTCGGTGGCGTAGGGCTGGATCGTATCGTCCGCATCGACAAACTGCAGGTATTTTCCCTTTGCCTCACGCAGACCCATATTGCGGGTGGCTGCCACACCGCTGTTGGCCTTGTCGATCAGCACAATGCGGGGGTCCACCTTGGCGTACATCCTGCAGACCTCAAGGCTGACATCCTTGCTGCCGTCGTTCAGCAGCAGGATCTCAAGGTTCTGGTAGGTCTGGCGGCGGATGCTCTCCACACAGCGCGCGATATGATCCTGTGCGTTATAAATGGGCACAATAATACTTACAAGCGGCTTTTCCGTCATGGCGGCGGGCCTCCTTTTTTCCGATAGTATAACCACAATACCACAAAATTCCCCGCTTGGCAATGGAAAAAGTGCGCGAGATGTGGTATGATGCTTATAAAGGCTTCCCCATCGGGGGAAGCTGTCCGCGAAGCGGACTGACGAGGGCCAACCTTCCGCCGCAGCCTGTTCACGGGCTGCCCCCGCAGACCTGACCCTCATCCGGCCTTCGGCCACCTTCCCCCAATGGGGAAGGCAACACTATGAAACGAGGTCACCAACATGAAGCCTTCCATCATCCGCCTGCGTGCGCTGGAAAAGCAGCTTTTTGCCTACCGCTACGCGCTTAACACCGTTGATTTCGATGCCGAGACCGTTGCCCCCGAGGGCAGCGCCGACGGCCGCGCCGAGGCCTGCGAGGTGCTGAGCCGCGCCAGCTTTGAGCTGCTTGTCAACGCAGACACCGCTGCCCTGCTGCAGCAGGCTGCCGCCGAGGCCGAGACCGAGCAGGAGCAGGCCGAGGTCCGCCAGCTGCAGCGCCAGTACGATGAAATTGCAAAGATCCCGGCGGAGGAGTACGCCGCCTTCACCAAGCTTTGCAACCAGAGCATCCCGGTCTGGGTCAAGGCCAAGCGCACGAATGATTTCAGCCTATTTGCGCCGTATCTGGAAAAAATCGTAGCCGCCCGCCGGGCGCAGGCGCATTATTTTGCCCCCGACCGCGACCCGTATGAGGTCTGGCTTGACCGGTACGAGAAGGGCCTGACCATCGCCCAGTGCGATGCGTTTTTTGCCACGCTGCGCGAGACCATCGTGCCGCTGCTCGCCGACATTCAGGCCCGGGGCAAGGCCGTGCGCACCGATTTTCTCGATCAGGTGTGGCCGCTGGACGGTCAGCGCGCCGTCAGCCAAAAGATCATGGAGCTGTGGGGTCTGGATCCGGCCCACTGCTATCTGGCCGAGAGCGAGCATCCCTTCACCACCGAATTCTGGCGCGGCGATGTGCGCATCACGACCCACTATATGGAGCGCGACATGTTCTCCAACCTCTACAGTGTTGCCCATGAGGGCGGCCATGCGCTGTATGAGCTGAACATCGACCCTGCCTACGACTACACGGCCGTGACCGGCGGCGCCACAATGGGCCTCCACGAGAGCCAGTCCCGCCTGTTTGAAAACCTTGTCGGCCGCAGCCGCGCCTTTGTCAGCTTCCTCTACCCGACCCTGCGGGAAATCTTCCCCGATCAGCTGGCCGATGTCACTGCCGAGGAGGTCTGGCGCGCCGTCAACCGCGCCGAGCCCGGCCTGATCCGCACCGAGGCTGACGAGCTGACCTACGCGCTGCACATTATGGTCCGCTATGAGCTGGAGAAGGCGCTGATGCAGGGCACGCTGGCCGTGGCCGACCTGCCCGCCGCATGGAACGCCAAGTACAAAGAGTACCTCGGCGTGGATGTGCCCGATGACGCCCACGGCTGCCTGCAGGACATCCACTGGGCGATGGGCGACCTCGGCTATTTCCCGAGCTATGCCCTCGGCAGCGCCTACGGCGCACAGGCGGTCGATGATCTGCGCAAAACGATGGACCTCGATGCCCAGTGGGCCGCCGGTGATCTGGAGCCACTGAAGGCTGCCCTCAAGGCGCGCGTCTGGCAGTGGGGCTGCATGAAGGAGCCGCAGTGGCTTGTGGAAAGCCTTTGCGGCGGCAAATTCGATCCGCACCACTTCACCGAGTATTTAAAGAAGAAGTATACCGAGCTGTACGAACTGTAAGCAGACAGCTGCGTATCAAAAAATCACATTCTTGACCTATTGCATATCCCCCATAAAATAACATCCCCGGCGCCGCAAAACCGTTCCGGTCTTACGGCGCCGGGGCTTTTCAGCACAGGACGCTGTCAGGGCAGTGCAGGCAGGTGTACAGGTAGCCCAGTGCCTCCTCCACCGTGTCAAACTCGCCGCTGTCACTGTCGGCGGGGCTGTCTCTTATAC
>ENA-OXRK01000863-OXRK01000863.1-human-gut-metagenome-genome-assembly--contig:-NODE-863-length-9284-cov-12.1611_pt1 | contig 9284 bp, 10 predicted proteins | sample MGYA00249590_ERZ652579 | MGnify/ENA primary metagenome ERZ652579 (study PRJEB26925, sample SAMN05826952) | human gut metagenome | biome: ENVO:2100002; feature: ENVO:00000062; material: ENVO:00002003...
TGTGTATAAGAGACAGTTATCGTATCTATTGATATGATACGTATTTCAAAGAGGAGTCTGTGAAACTTTTTCTGTAAAATAATCTAGGCAAGGTCCTTCTATGATAAAATAATTATCATTAGGAGGGCCTTTTATTATGGCAAGACAAAAGAAACCTGTACACAGAGTACAAATGACCGATGGTAAAAGAAACATCATTCGGCAGCTTCTCGAAGAATACGATATTGAGACTGCAGAAGACATACAGGATGCTCTCAAAGATCTCTTAGGTGGCACCATTAAAGAAATGATGGAGGCCGAAATGGATGATCACCTTGGATACGAAAAGTCCGAGCGTTCTGACAACGATGATTATCGCAACGGCTATAAACATAAGCAGGTAAACAGTCGGTATGGTTCTATGGAAATCGAAGTCCCACAGGATCGAAAATCGACCTTTGAACCACAGATTGTGAAAAAGCGTCAGAAAGATATCTGCCAGTAAATAGACCGTAGTCTCATCACCCCTTTGATTAACCAGTTCTTCGACATCCGGCCAATTATCCTTATTCTCGAATTTTTCAGTTGATGAACTTGAATCATCCATTGACGGTTCATCCGGGAACTGTACTACCTCTTGTTCCTTCGCCTCTGTTTGCTCCATATTATTATCTTCTGCTGTTGCAAGCTCACTATTATCTCCGCTCGCAACGACCTGCTCTGTACTGTTTCCGGTTTTAGTCATAATTCCGGTTTCCTGCTGCCCACATGCGGTCAATGAACATACCATAATTACAGAAATCATCAAAAATGACTTATTCTTCATATCTTTTTTCTTCATCCATCTAATTTACATTACTTTTTGCCATATCGCTCGCAAAGGAATATACCTTTTCTGACCACTGCCATACATCCAGCTTATCATGACTCAGGCAAAACGCTCTGTCTGACAACTGTTCTGGCATAACTTTCATTATTTGATCCTTGTATTCAGACGGAATGACAATCATATGCACATAATTAGCCAGCTTCACTTCATCTTTTACCTTAACCGGTAAAAAGCCATCGTAATGTCCTTCATTTCATTATCACTTACGTTCGGATAATCTGATAAGGCTTTGTATAAAACGCCATCCCATAATTCTGTGAACTCATGGTTTCCTATATTTATCTTCATATTGTTATCACCTGTCTTAGGATTCTCCTAATTCTAGAATTTTTTCTCCTGTCTGCGGATCTTCGATCCCGAGCAAAGATAAAATCAATGCCATTCGCATATATTTTCCGTTCTGTACCTGCTGAAAATAAGCCGCTCTGCTGTCATCATCCACATCGTAAGCAATCTCATCAACACGTGGCAGCGGATGCAGTACCGGCATATCTTCCTTTGCCAGCTGCAGTTTTTCCCGATTGAGAATATAAGTATCTTTCAGACGGATATAACCCTCTTCATTGAAAAAGCGTTCTTTCTGTACTCTCGTCATATAAAGAACATCCAGCTTGGGAAGGCTATCTTCCAGACTGGATACTTCCTCATACGGCGTATGCGTCGGCTCTAATGTTTCATCCACAAGATAATCTGGAATTCTGAGTTCTTCCGGCGAGATAAAATAGAATTTATTTCCTGTATGGCGCACCAGGCTCTTTACTAGCGAGTGCACCGTTCTTCCGAACTTCAAATCTCCGCAGAAACCGATGGTCAGATTGTCGAGTCTACCAAGTCTCTGGCGAATAGTCATCAGATCGATCAAAGTCTGTGTTGGGTGATTATGTCCGCCATCCCCGGCATTAATGACCGGGATTTTCGAATACATGGACGCACAAAGCGGTGCCCCTTCCTTCGGATGGCGCATGACAATGATATCTGCATAACAACTAACGACCCTTACCGTATCCGCAATTGTCTCCCCTTTGGAAACGCTCGATTGGTCCGCCCCTGCGAATCCAATCGTCTGTCCACCAAGACTGAGCATTGCCGATTCAAAAGAAAGCCTCGTTCTGGTACTTGGCTCTTAAAAAAGTGTTGCAAGCTGTCTGCCATCTGCTGCATGTGCATAAGCTTTTGGATTTGCAGCAATCCTGTCTGCGAAATCCAGCACTTCATACGTTTCTTCTACTGTAAAATCCAAAGGACTTATCAAATGTCTCATAACCACTCTCCTTTTGTTAAATACTGACTTCTCTCTGCACCTACTGATATGAACTGTATTTCATGCTGCAGAAGATCCTCTAACGTCTCTACATACGTTTTGGCTGCATCCGGCAGTTCATCATAGGTTACGCAACCGCTGATGTCTGTCTGCCAGCCGGGAAGCATTCTCACAATTGGTACATATTCTTCTAGATCCTCTATCGGATCAAAATCCGTCACTTCCTGATTTCCCTTTTTGTAACCTACAATCACAGGGATTTCTTTCATCATACTGAGCACATCAAGCTTAGTTAATGCAATCTTGTCTGCGTTCTGACACTTTAATCCATACCGGCTTGCAACTGCATCAAACGGTCCTACACGGCGCGGACGTCCTGTGGCAGCACCATATTCTCCGCCAAACTTGCGCAAAAGTTCCATCCAGGATTCTGGCATGGCTTTTTCTGCTGTAAATGGCCCTGCACCTACACAGGTTGAATAAGCTTTCAGTACACCAACGACATGGTCCAGTTGCTTTCCCGGTATCCCCGCCCCTATCGGACCGTAGGCAGAAATCGTTGAAGAACTTGACGTATATGGAAAAATGCCATAATCAATATCCCGCATAGCTCCAAGCTGTGCCTCTAAAACAATACGTTTTCCTTCCTTTAATGCTTCCTCGAGATAAGCACCTGTGTCTACTATATATGGCCATAACTCTGCTGCCTGAGCTTCACACCAGGAAAGCAGTGCCGGATAGGACATCGGTTCCTGATAATAGCATCCTGCAAGCTCCAGATTCTTTGCCTCGAGCATCATTTTCAAACGATTCTGTACGGATTCCTCTTTTAGATGAAGCAGATCCCCAAGACGCAGTGTCTTCTTTCTGTATTTGTCACTGTATGCATAGGCAATGCCTCTTTTTGTGGAACCAAACGCTGCTCCTGTTTTTGCAAGACGTGTTTCTTCGAGTTCATCCTGAATTTTGTGCCAAGGCATAGAGATTGTTGCCCGTTTGGAAAGTTTTAAGTTGTTTGGTGTGACCACAACACCTTTTTCCCTGATCTGTGCAATTTCGTTTGTCAGATGTTTCAGGTCTACCACCATACCATCGCCGAGTACGCATATTACATTCTCATGCAGAATACCGGATGGCAGCAGATTTAAGACAAATTCCTGCTGTTTGGCAACCACTGTATGACCAGCGTTATTGCCGCCCTGATAGCGGACAACAACATCTGCATTCTCCGCAAGCAGATCGATCACACGACCTTTTCCTTCGTCTCCCCAGTTAATTCCTGTTACAGCTGTAAGCATATTTTATTCTCCTTCTATTGACACTGTCTTTGAACATAAACCCATGCATAATCTGTTATGAGCAATACCGGAATGTCCGGTCGGTAAGTATTCTCGCAAAAATAAGTCCAAGCGGTAACGATACAATAATCATGATCGCTGCTGCAAGCCACAAAACTGCCTCTGTTAGTGACATAATTCCAAAATTATAAATCGCACGATACAAATATAATCCTGGCACCATAATTACAATGGATGGCACTGTCAGTGAAATTCTCGGATATCCATGATTTCTCTTTATGATGGATGCAAGCAGACCTGCAGTCAGTGCTCCTATGAAAGCTGCTGCCGCAGATGGCATCCCTGCATAATCGACCAGTTCCAGCCGCAATGTATTTGCAACGGCACCGATACATGCCGCCGTTGCTGCTATACAGACTGAACTGTTAAACATAATCGAGAATCCAAATACTCCGCAAAAACTTGCGATCAGACGTAAAACCAGATGCATCATACTTCCTAGATGCAAAGCTACAAAATCCTGTGGCTGAAGCTTTAACAAAAGTGCCATGATCCATGCAAACACCGTTGCACCCAGAACAATAATAATGGAATAGGTAAGCCGCTCCAGACCAGATCGCAAATCCAGCTTTGCCAAGTCAATTCCACTTGTGATAAACGGAAATCCCGGAATAATAAACAACATGGAACAGATATATCCGGCCTCATGCACTGCGGAAACGTGTAACAACAGCTCTGCCATATGCAGACAGACAGCATACGTCAGACATGCAGCTGAAATAGATACCGCAATGTTTAAAAACAATGTGTAATGATGTTTGATCAGCTTCATCCGGATAAGGTTACCAACACCAGCGGCAATAAATGCAAATATCATCTCCACCGGGCCACCACCCAGCAGAAATGTAAATCCACAACATGCAAGTGCCGCTGCCAATCCGAGTTTCACCGGAGAATAGAGTTCATGGATCTGCTCGATTTCATCCAGCCGCTTATGGATTTCTTCTCCGGTCAAATGCGCTTCCTGAGATGGAAAACTATTTACAAACTGTTCCATCCGATAAAGCTTGGAAGTATTTACTCCGGTATTTGCAATACTAAGAGACTGTGAAACACACTCTTTTCCATCAAAACAATTAAACTCTATGGACATCAGTCCCACATCCACTGTACAGGTTACTCCAAGTTCCTTGGAAAGCCTGTTCATAGAAGTCCGCACACGCCATGCTCCGGTTCCACAGGAAAGCATAATCAGACCAACCCGGCCGACAACCGATGCTTTTTCAATCAGTCCTGCCTGCTGAATCAGCACTTCACCATCATTCTCTGTATAATCGTGCCACGGAATCTCCATATGATTTTTTTCCATGATTTCTATATAATCATTTTTCGCCATAAATGATCTCCTCCGCTTTTGCAACATGACGTTCGAGATTTTTCAGGAAGATAGAATTCGGAAGGAAAATTCCAATTTCATCATATCGGTTGTTATTCTCCACCAGCGAATCCTGTCCATAAAATACGTAAGCCATTGGAAGATTCTTTTCCAGCTCAATCATAAGATCCCACACGGCAGAATATACTTCTGCCTCTGTCTCCTTCTCCTTTACGGTATCCGGCAGTTCACGAATGAGCAGCACACCCATATTTTTTTCAAGAATCTTTTGTTTCACATCCATGTAATCCGACTGATATTCATGGCTGTAACGGTATGCCTGTGCAAAATATATATTTTTCTGATTGCCGAGATCTTTGTATACCTCATGAAAATGCCGGTATTCTTTTTCATGAGCTGTGCCTTTGTATGCAGGAAGTAATTGCCCATTTTCATCCGTCATAATGACCGGATTTTGCTTTCCGTCTGCATCAAAACGATAGGGAATCAGAAATGAATTTCTCAACAGGTCAAACAATGTATTCTGACATATGCCCATAAGGAAGGCCGACAGGTCCCGGTTCGTATACGCATTGAACAAAGCCAGTGAAAATTCTGCCGGAGAAATTTCGGCATCCGAATCATCATTGCAAAATAAACAGTTACAAAATGTTTCCTGTAACTTTTCACATGCCCAATGATCATTTAATATTTTCTGAAACAAAACCTCTGCCTTTTCCTCTCGTGGAAAAATCGTCTGTTCCTTCATGCTTCATGCGCTTCCTTTCTTGCTTTTTTCATCTTCTTTGATTATACTCTTGCATTATGGATAAGTAAAAACTATAATTGATATGTTATAAATAACATTTTGATATGTCAGAGGGGGTTCTATCGATGAATGTAAATTTTGAATACTATCGAATTTTTTATTATGTTGCAAAATACCACAACTTTACCAAAGCCGCACATACACTCGGCAGCAGTCAGCCAAATGTGACAAGGGCCATGAACTGTCTGGAGCAGCAGATTAATACAACTTTGTTTGTACGTACCAACCGGGGCATTCAGCTTACCCCGGAAGGGGAAAAACTTTATACCCATATTTCCGCTGCAATGTCACAGATTTTTGCCGCAGAAGAGGAGTTATCGGATAGTACGGGGCTGTCACATGGAAGCATTGCGATCGGTGTCAGCGAGACCGCATTAAATATTTTTCTTTTTAATAAACTTAAAGCATTTCATATGACCTATCCCGGCATCCGCCTGAAACTGTACAATTACTCCACCCCACAGGCCATTGATGCCGTAAAAAGTGGAAAAATCGACTTTGCTATTGTTTCAACTCCAGCTTCCGTGGAATCACCACTCAGACAGATTATGCTGCAGCCTTTTCAGGAAATCCTTGTCGGTGGTACAACTTTTACCGCACTCGGCTGCCAGGAATTATCTCTCGCAGAATTAAAAAACTATCCGCTGATTTCGCTTGGACGTGAAACAACGACGTTTCAGTTTTATCATGCACTCTTTCTCTCTCACGGACTCGAACTTGCCCCTGATATCGAAACCGCCACGACCGATCAGATTCTCCCTCTTGTCAAATGTGAGCTGGGCCTGGCTTTTCTTCCAGAAGCAATGGCACATGATTCTATTCAAAAAAGAGAAATTGTCCAGATATCACTAAAAGAAAACATTCCGGAAAGAAATATATGCATGCTATACGATTGCCAACATCCGCTGAACTCAGCCGCCCGACAATTCCGGAAAATGATTCTGGAAAATCATTTGTCATAGTTTATAGCTATGAACAAGCTATGTTTTTAAGTATTATACAATCTCCTCAATTGTAATCCAAGATTCCATACCCGCTATCTTGGATAAGTGTAAAAGTTAATAGTTATCAGTGTAAAAGAAAGGTATGGATTTTCTTTTACAAATGAATTGAGACTGACTGGATAGTTGGTCTCTTTTCTGTTATGCTTTGATTTCTGGCGGCTGGAAAGGAGTCACCATGTCAAAGTTTTTATCTTATGAAGATCGAATGATTATTGCTCAACGCCTTCAGGAGAATGCATCCTTTGGGGCAATTGGCAAAGAGTTAGGAAAGGACCGTACAACCATTGCCAAGGAGATTAAAAAGTATTCCTATGATAAGAAAAGCGGTCGTCCTGGATATCCGTATAATCCTTGTAAATTCCGTGCTACATGCAAAGCAAAAAGGATTTGCGGAACAAGCTGTACACACCAATCTGCTTACAAATGCAGCCTGTGCTCTGAATGCACCTTACATTGTTCTGATTTTGTAGAAGATGTCTGTTCTGTCAAAAATAAGCCACCTTATGTTTGTAATGGCTGCAATCAGCTGCCGAAATGCACGTTATTAAAACGTATTTATGATCCAGCAGATGCACATGAGAGTGCACATCATGCTGTTTCGGAAGCCAGAACCGGTATCATGTCCAACGAAGATGATATTGCAAGAATTAACGGGATCATCAGTCCTTTAGTTAAAAACGGGCAGTCGCTTCATCAAATCTATCTTGCTCATGTAGATGAACTGATGTGCAGTGAAAAGACATTGTATAACTACGTGGATGCCCAGCTCTTTGATATCAGGAACATTGATCTGCCCCGTAAAGTGAAATACCGTCCCCGTTATAAGAAGCCTGAATTTAAAGTTGACCGGGGCTGCCGTATTGAACGAAGCTACGCTGACTTTCAAAAATATCTGGGAGCAAACCCGGAAACGACCATTGTACAAATGGATAGCGTGATTGGTCGTGTGGGAGGAAAATGTCTTCTTACCATACATTTTGGAGCGGCTCAGAAGTGGTATTATCTTGTATCGCCTAATGCCACAAAGTTCAAAAAATGCTGTAACCATCAGCAGTCTCAGGAATTTACAACACTGAACAATATTTAATATATTGTTCTTTATTTGCTAAAATCCAGAAAGTTTTTTAGAAGAATTTTTAGAAAACCCTTACAAGATTTCATCAGTCAAAAAAACTGCTAATGCATAATATTCAAAATCAACCTCAAAAATCATCGAAAAATCCCCCCTAAAACAACCAAAAGCTGAGGACAATTTTCATATCCTCAGCTTTCTTTTTGCCTGCTATTTGATTATTTATAAAGACTGTCTAAACACCAAAAGCAAACGCTTCAATCTGTTTGTCATCAATACTTTCATTGAAAATTATAACCCATAAATGCTTTGTTACTCAGTTCAATAACTTCCATAATTCTTTGCACAAGTTCGTAAAAAGTGGATAATGAAAAATGACCTTCTATGGTAGAATTAAAGAAACTACAATAGGAGGTTTTATTATGACGAGAGAATATTGACATATACAGCAATATAAAAAATTATTGGGCCTGAAAAGAAGAAGGATTCACATATCGGAAAATCAGTGATAATCAGTTAGAATTCAGTTTTCTACCTTTGGAATAGCGTACTAAAATATTTTGTACTTTATCTGTATAGCTAATTTGTTAAGGTAATCGTAAAGAAGTTCTTTGCAATGGTAGTATTCCATATTGAAAGCTTTTACCGTTATGCCTTTAAGGATATCTTCTTTATCAATGTCAGTTTCTTTCATAAATTGTCCTAGTCCATAATGTGCAAGGCAATTTCTAATATTTCTGTTTTTAAGAGAACTATTTAATTCCAACTTGGTGTTTAGTGATTCGTTCATTTCTCTTATAAAGTCGCAGAGGTAATAATATTGTAAATAGGCAAATTTGAATTTTTGGGGAATGTTTTCAACGAAGTAGTTTTCAACAAATTTTATTGCATAATTGATATTGCAAAGAATTGAAAACAATACAAACCCTACATCATTTTTTAAAACTAATGGACAATTGTGATAAAAGTGATAGTCTTTATATATAACTATGTTATTGATATCATCGTAATTATATGGAGGAAAGTTTCTGCACCCTAAAAAAGCAGCCAATTTACCTACGATTACACCCATCTCGCTAATGAAATCACCTGAATTTTTATCTTCAAAATCATCAATGGGAGTGTGTAAAGCACACAAAATTGTATTGCCACAGAATTCTCCATTGCAAATATCAGTTCCTACATTATAATAGGCATTTTTACGCAATCCACTTATTCTAAAGAAATAATTATCACTTTTGTAAAATCGATACATTAGAGCTTTAGTATAATCGTTATAAGATTTTTCAAAAAGCTTATGCCCTTGTCTAAGAGAAGAATAATAAGTCTTTTCTTTTTTGTTAAACACTGGTGCGGCTAACCCCATTTTTCGACACCATTGTTCTGCACCATCTGCAAATATTCCTATGTAGGGTTGACACATCATTAAAAAATTACTATCAATATTTTTAGCATTTGTATTGATATCAATTATTGTATTTAAAAATCTTGCATCTGATTGAATTAGTTCGAATGCCGCTTTCTGCACTTTGTTGATTCTTATATTTTCCATAGTATTTATTCTGTCTCTTATACAC
>ENA-OXRK01000881-OXRK01000881.1-human-gut-metagenome-genome-assembly--contig:-NODE-881-length-9055-cov-8.16522_pt1 | contig 9055 bp, 6 predicted proteins | sample MGYA00249590_ERZ652579 | MGnify/ENA primary metagenome ERZ652579 (study PRJEB26925, sample SAMN05826952) | human gut metagenome | biome: ENVO:2100002; feature: ENVO:00000062; material: ENVO:00002003...
CGCGTCTCGTGGGCTCGGAGATGTGTATAAGAGACAGATATCGGACAGTTCTGGGCAATCCGGAAGGAAATTCTGGAACAGGCCGGAAAGTTTGATCCGGAATATGATGGTGCACAGGATTATGATATGCTCTTAAGATGCAGTGAGCAGGCAGAGAATATTGTGCATATTCCAAAGATCCTCTGTCATTCCATGAAAGCAGAGAACCTGATCACAGAAGAACAGGAGAAGAAAAACTGGGAAGCAGGCAGAAAGGCACTGGAGGAGCATTACCGCAGGGCGGAGGTTTCTGCAACAGCGGAACTTGCAGACAAGAAGGGATGGTACAGAAGCCATCTGACTATTTCCGGCGAACCGATGATTTCTGTGATCATTCCAAGTAAAGATCACATTAATGATCTGGAACTGTGTATTTCATCCATAGAACAGAAGACAACATGGAAGAATTACGAGATCATTATTGTTGAGAACAACAGTGTGGAAAAAGAAACCTTTGTATACTATGAGACACTGAAAAACAGATACCCAAATGTAAGAATCCTTACATGGAAAAAAGAATTCAATTATTCTGCGATCAATAACTTTGCAGTAAGAGAGGCGCAGGGAGAATATCTGCTGTTTCTTAACAATGATGTGGAGATCATTACAGAGAACTGGCTTGAAGAAATGCTTCAGCTTTGTCAGCAAAAAGACGTGGGAATGGCCGGTGCGAAACTGTATTATCCGGATGACACCATTCAACATGCAGGAGTGGTAGTTGGTCTTGGTGGAGTTGCTGCCCATGTATTATGTAAACTTCCTCGGGATGCGGAAGGATATATGGGACGTCTGCGCTGTGTGCAGGAGATAAGTGCAGTCACTGCCGCCTGCATGATGGTAAAGACTTCTGTTTTTAAAGCAGTCGGAGGATTTGACGAGGAGCTGAAGGTTGCATTTAATGATATTGATCTCTGTATGAAAGTGAGAAAATATGGAGTGAAAATTGTATTTACACCGTATGCAGAACTGTATCATTATGAATCCAAATCCAGAGGAATGGAAGATACACCGGAGAAACAGCTGCGTTTTTCCAGAGAAGTAAACTGTTTCCGGAGAAAATGGGAAAGAGAGCTCCTGAAAGGAGATCCTTATTATAATCCCAATCTGACATTAAACAACACAGACTGTTCTCTGAGAAAACAGGAGAAGAACGGAGATTAACATGCCTAAGGAAATATTTGAAGTAGTAAGAGAAAGATTTCATTTATCAGACAGGACACAGTATATTGTGCAGGGACACTGGCCGAAAGATGCGGTGATGGAGGCATATCTGGATCAGCATAAACTGAAGGTGTCTGTGAAAGAAAATGAAAATGTAAGTGCACTGGAACGTTTTAAAGATCCGGAGAAAATGCAGGGAATACAGATTACGGCAACTGTTCAGATACCGGAAAATCTGGAGGGGTATCATAAGCTTGTGATCTATGAGAAGTTTCCGGATAAAAAACATGTCTGGTTTTCCATCACTGCCGGTGAACTGGATAAAAAGAGAGATAAACCGCAGGTATATTTTGAAGAAGAGAGTGCAGAACAGGGAACTGTACGGATCAGAGGGTGGGCCATTGCACCCAAGCCTGTGACTGTCCGTATCTTTGATGCGGATAAAAAGCCGGTTGCCGCTGAAATCCAGAGAACAGACAGGGTGGATGTCAACCAGCTGTTTGAAGAAGCACAGGATCCGGGAAAGACAGGATTCTTCTCTGAGATCACCAACGTTTCGGGAAAATGCCTGTATGTAGTGTTTTATGCAGGCGAGAAGAAAACTGTACATGTGGTTCCTCTGAGAAAAGCTGATATTCTGGCAAAGAAATTAGACAAATATGTAGAAAAAGGAATCCGCTACTGGAAATCTCAGGGTGCGGCGGCTCTTGCTGAGAAGGTAGTGACAAAGGTTAAAAATGTACGTCAGGGACCGCCATCCTATCAGAAATGGATCAGACATCATCTGCCGGACAGGAACGAACTGGAGAAACAGAAGAAAACATCCTTTGGATACAGACCCAAGCTTTCTTTTGTAGTACCGCTGTATAAGACACCGGAGAAATATCTCAGAAGACTGACAGAATCATTTCAGGAACAGACTTATTCAAACTGGGAACTTTGTTTCTCTGACGGAAGCGGCGCACAGTCACCGCTGACGGAATTGTTAAAAGAACTGACAGCGAAGGATAACAGAATTAAATACGTTTCTCATGAGGAGCCGCTTCAGATTTCAGAGAATACCAACAGTGCCATTGAAATTGCAACAGGTGATTTCATTGCCTTTGCAGACCATGATGATGAGCTGACGCCGAATGCATTATTTGAATGTGTGAAAGCAATAAATGAGAAACCACAGACACTGGTGATCTACACAGATGAAGATAAGATGTCTATGGATGGACATAAATTCTTTCAGCCGCATTTTAAACCGGACTATAATCCGGATTTGCTGTGTACGGTCAATTATATCTGCCATCTGTTTGTGGTATCACGAAAAGTAATTGAAAAAGTTGGCGGGCTGCGAAGTGAGTTTGACGGTGCACAGGATTATGATTTTGTGTTACGCTGTGTGGAAGCAGTAAAGGATGAAGAAATCTGTCATATTCCAAAAATCCTGTATCACTGGCGTTGCCATGAGGACTCCACAGCAGAGAATCCCGAGAGCAAGCTTTATGCCTTTGAAGCCGGAAGACGTGCAGTACAGGCTCACTATGAGAGAACAGGAATCCACGCAGAGGTTTTTAAGGGTGAATATCTGGGGCTGTACAGAACGAAGTTTATCAGAGATCATGATCCGCTGATTTCTATTATTATTCCGAATAAAGACCATATTGATGATCTGAAGAGATGTATGGAATCCATTGAACAGAAATCTACGTACAAAAATTATGAGTACATTATTGTAGAGAATAACAGTACAGATTCTGCTACTTTTGAATATTACAAAAAACTGGAGGCAGAGAATCCGAAGGTCCGCATGGTATACTGGGACGGAGTCTTTAACTATTCTGCCATTAATAACTATGGTGCATCTTTCGCAAAGGGTGAGTATCTGCTTCTGCTTAACAATGATACAGAGATCATTAATCCGGACTGTCTGGAAGAACTCCTGGGTTATTGCATGCGTAAAGATGTAGGCGCAGTGGGTGCAAGACTTTATTATGAGGATGATACGATCCAGCATGCAGGTGTTGTGATCGGTTTTGGCGGAATTGCAGGACACTGTTTTGTCCAGCAGAAGAGAGGTACCACCGGATATTGTCACAGAATTATCTGTGCACAGGATTACAGTGCGGTTACAGCTGCCTGCATGATGGTGAAGAAATCTGCATTTGATGCAGTGGGAGGACTTTCAGAGGAACTGGCTGTTGCATTTAATGATATTGATTTCTGCATGAAGCTGAGAAAGGCGGGATATCTGATCGTGTATAATCCATATGCGGAATTATACCATTATGAATCCAAATCCAGAGGTCTTGAGGATACTCCGGAAAAAGTGGCACGATTTAATAAAGAAATTGCCACCTTTGAGAAAAAATGGCCGGAGATCCTGAAGAACGGAGATCCTTATTATAACCCCAATCTCACTCTGAAGAGCCAGGACTTTTCTCTGAAAAGAATCTGAAGATGAAATCGCTATAAAATGAATGTGAAAGAAGATATGGTAAAGAAAAAGAAAGAGATCAATGAAAAAACAGAAATTTTCATTTTTGTATTTCTGGCGTTTATCCTGCTGACAACCTGGGCGATGACACAGCCTTTTAATTCAGGGCCGGATGAACAGATGAGATATTATGTTGCAGATTACATTTATAAACACCATGGAGCTCTTCCGGGGGGAGATGATCCGGCTGTCAGGAATAAAGTGTGGGGAATTTCCTATGCATATTATCCGGTTGTATCTTATATGGTGTCTGCATTATTTATGAGAATATCCCGGCTTTTTGCAGATCCGGGATACTCCATGTTCAAAATTGCACGTATGGCAGATGTACTGTTTGTCACAGGTGCAGTATATTTTGTTGTAAAAGCTTCGGGCAAACTGTTTCCGAAAGAAAAATATTCCAGAGAAGTTAGATGGCTGTTTGCAGCACTGGCAGGATTTATGCCGCAGGCAATCTTTATGGGAACTTATGTGAATACAGACTCACTGGCACTGCTGGCAGCAGCCATGATCTTGTATGCATGGGTCTCTTATCTGAGAGAAGACTGGACATGGAAAAACTGTATACTCCTTGCAGTGGGAATGGCTGTATGTGCATTGTCTTATTATAATGCATACGGCTGGATACTTTGCAGTTTTTTCTTCTTCTGTTTTACGGTATTACTCTGCAGAGAAGAAGCTTTTTCACAGAGAGTTCGTTTCCTTTTCAGCAGAGGAGCAGTGATCGCAGCAGTTACTTTAGTTCTCTGCGGCTGGTGGTTCATCCGTAACGCAGTTTTGTATAACGGAGATTTCCTGGGAAGGAAATCCTGTGCGGAATGTGCGGAAAAATATGCTCAGAAGGATTACAGACCGTCACTGTATCCGACTCCTGCAAAGCTGGGATGGAACTGGAAAGATATTATCCTTTATCAGAATCCGGGCTGGTATCATAACTGGATTCTGACAGTATGTGTAAGTTTCATCGGTACTTTTGGACAGATGGAAATTTATATGCCATATACGGTCAGCAAACTGTATATGCTGTTCTTTGCTGTTGGGATCATCAGTGTATTTTTTGTAAAAGAGACATTTGATCTGAGAAAAAAAATGTATGTTGCACAGCGGAAAGCAGTTGGAAATGACAGATGGAAGATTAAAACAAAGGTGATATCCCGAGAGTGGAATAAAGAAGGTATTTTCCATTTGATGATGGTATTTCTGATTATGATTCCGGTATTTCTGTTTCTGTATTATGTTTATTACAGTGATAATCAGCCACAGGGAAGATATCTTATGCCTGCATTATATCCTCTGATGTACTTTGTTACGCTGGGCTGGAATAATATTCTGACAAAAACAGTGAAAAATGAAAAGTTGCGGAGTCTGATATACAGAGTACTGACTGTACTGCTGGTGATTTCGCCATTTGCCTGCTGGGCATTTTTAATCTTGCCTTAAAAGAAATAAAGGGACTGCCGCATGAAAAGCTTTTGCGGAAGTCCCTTAAATTTATCTATTTTATCTATCAAAGAAATGGTTACTGCCTGGTATTCAGAAGTAGGTTTCAGGATTTGATCACTTTGACCATCAGGAACAGGAAAAACAGCAGGAATGCTGCCCCGATCGCCCCGATGATATAATAAGGAGCAGTTGTATGGGAAGCAGAATATGCCTGTGCTGCCTCCATATTCTTCTGACCGGTTACTGCGGCATCATTTGTCTGCTGCTCTGCGTCTTCCAGAATCGCAGTTCCTACAGGAGTTCCTCCAAAGTAATACTGGCGTGTGATCTGTCCGTCAGAAGAAGTATCTTCTGTGGTCAGATTATCTTCTGTGGCACCGTTTGGCGCAATGACTGTACCACCGGAAAGACGGTTAAAATCATCGTCTGCGATGGTAAGGGGTGCAAAATTGTCAAAACCATAATTGAGAAGCGCGATCGCTTCATTATCGGTAACACCGGATGCGCCATTTAATACAATGCATACCAGCTTCATGTTATTTTTGGAAGCTTCACATACCAGGGTACTTCCGGAAGCTTCTGTGTACCCTTCCTTACCGCCGATACAGGGTTTATAATAACCGTCGCTGGTGCTGTTTATCATGGTAAAATTGTTTGTAAGTACACGTTCGCCGCCGGAAACATTTGTTGCCGGAAGTGTATAGGAAGTAGTTGCTGCAATGGTGCGGAAAGTGTCATTTGCCATAGCTGCTTCCATGATCAGAGCCATATCATGGGCGGTGATATGCTGGTTCTCATCAGGAAGACCGGTAGGATTGGTAAAGACAGTATTGGTGCAGCCAAGTTCCTGTGCCCGGGTATTCATTATCTGTACAAAAGCATCCACAGAACCTCCCACATGTTCAGCTACCTGCAGTGCGATATCATTGGCAGAGGCAACCATGATGGCATATAAACATTGTTCCATGGTGAAAACCTCATCTAACTGTGAGGAAATATTGGCTCCTCCGTCAGTAACACCGGAAACACCGGTTGCAGTCATGGTTACCTGTTCATCCAGACTGCTGTTCTCAAGAGCAACCAGGCAGGTCATGATCTTGACTGCGCTTGCAGGGTAAAGGGGCTGATCTGCATTTTTGGAATACAGGACTGTGTTAGTGGAAGTTTCCATTACAATTGCTGCGGCAGACGAAATATCGGAAGCCTGGGGCCATCCGTCGATACCGTTGGTGACTACGACAGACGGATCTGCTGTCTGTGCGGCGGCGTCTGTATTCTGAGCTGTTTCTTCAGCAGCAGATACCGGAAACTGTGAAAACATGGTGACAGCACCAAGTCCCAGAGCCAGCAGGGCTGCAGTGATTCTTTTTTTCTTTATCATCATGGTATATAATACTCCTGTGCATAAAAATGTTGAAAAGTAACTGTTCATTGTATGTGAACAGTAACCATAAAAACAATAACAGTATAACACATTTCTCTCCTTTCTTGCAAAAAATATCATACAATGTTAAAATAAAAAATCATAGTAAAAATCGAGGTTATCATATGAGTAAAAAACCATCTGCAGGAGGAAAAATCCAGTGGACGAAAATGTTCAGGAAGCTTTCCCCCTATACGATCCGGAAAGGGTTCCGCTACATGAAGCATTATGGACCAAAGGAATTCTGGATCAGGCTGCATGAACGTTTTGAACCGGAAGAAGTACCATATGGTCCATGGTACCAGGCTTACATTCCGACGGAGGAAACACTGGAAATACAGAGGAAACAGAAATTTGATTATTCACCGCTGATCAGCATTGCAGTTCCGGCTTATCAGACACCTGTAGAATTTTTGAGACAGATGATAGAATCACTGATCGTTCAGACTTATTCAAACTGGGAGCTGTGTATCGTAAATGCAAGTCCTGACAATGAGGAGATGCAGAAAGTACTGGCAGAATATTCAGCCGGAGATTCCCGGGTAAGATTCTGCAATCTCAAAGAGAACCTTGGCATTGCAGAGAACACAAACCGCGCGTTTGCAATGACAAAAGGTGAATTTGTGGGGCTTCTTGACCATGATGACCTGCTGGCACCCAATGCATTATATGAGATCGTGAAAATACTGCAGGATCATCCGCAGGCAGATGCGCTTTATACAGACGAGGATAAGGTTACAACAGAACTGGACGAGCATTTTCAGCCACATCTGAAACCGGATTTTAATCTGGATCTCCTGCGTTCCAATAATTATATCTGCCACTTTTTTGTAGTGCGAAAGAGTATTGTAGAAAAGGCCGGAGGTTTCCGAAAAGAATTCGACGGAGCTCAGGATTACGATTTTATCTTCCGCTGTACGGAGAATGCCGGAGAGGTTTTACATGTTCCGGAAATCCTGTATCACTGGAGAACACACAAAGCCTCCACTGCAGATAATCCTGCCAGTAAAATGTACGCATTTGAAGCCGGCAAGAGAGCAATAGAAGCTCATCTTGAGAGAACAGGTACAAAAGGCGAGGTAAGCCATACACAGGATCTGGGCTTTTACCGGGTGAAATATCCGGTGCAGGGAAAACCTCTGGTGTCTGTTATCATACCAAACAAAGACGAGAAAGAGACTCTTCAGACCTGTCTGGAAATGCTGGAGAAGAATACCGGTTATCAGAATTTTGAAATCATAATCGTGGAGAATAACAGTACCACTGATGAGATTTTCCGATATTATAAAGAGCTTTCCGGAAACCGGAAGATCCATCTTTTGAGATGGGGAAAAGAGTTTAATTATTCTGCCATCAATAACTTTGCTGTGGCGCATGCAAAGGGAGAATATCTGCTTTTCCTGAATAATGATGTAAAATCCATCAATCCGGACTGGCTGGAAGAAATGCTTGGAGTGTGTCAGCGTCCGGAAGTGGGCGGTGTCGGAGCAAAGCTCATTTATCCGGATAATACAATCCAGCATGCAGGATGTGTGATCGGAATGGGCGGTATTGCGGGGCATATGTTCGTAGATATGCCTGCGGACCGTACCGGCTATCTGCATAAGGCATCCCTTCTTCAGGATATGAGTGCAGTGACTGCCGCCTGTCTGTTGATGAAGAAAGAGGTTTTTGAGCAGGCAGGAGGATTTACAGAAGAACTGGCTGTGGCATTTAATGATGTGGATCTTTGCCTGAAAGTAAGAAAAAACGGCTATCTGATCGTATATGATCCCTATGCGAAGCTTTATCATATGGAATCAAAGACCAGAGGAGCTGAGGACAGCAAGGAGAAAGTGCGCCGTTTTCAGACGGAGATTGAATATATGCGATGTCACTGGATAGACATTCTCAAAAACGGAGATCCCTGTTATAACAAAAACCTGTCTCTTACCAAATGGAATTATTCTCTGAAGCCAATCCCGGGAATGGAGACAGAAGCAGGACAGAAAAAAGAGAAGACAGGGAGGAAATCATGCAGGAAGTATCAGTGATCATTCCGAATTTTAATGGGATGGCTTATCTGGATGGCGTACTTGCAGGTCTGGAGTGTCAGACTGTAAGCAATTTTGATGTAATTCTTGTGGATAATGGATCAAATGACGGAAGCTGTGCTTTTGTTGCTGCAAGGTATCCATGGGTCCATCTGATCGAACTGCCGGAGAATTTCGGATTCTGTAAAGCGGTCAATGAAGGGATCAGAGCATCACGTTCACCTTATGTACTGCTTTTAAACAATGATATTGAAGTAACGGAGAATTTTATAGAAGAAATGCTGTCAGCCATCAAAAGGCATCCCAAAGCTTTCTCCTGTGCTGCCAGAATGATTCAGTTTCATGACAGGGACAGGCTGGATGATGCAGGAAACTATTACTGCGCGCTTGGATGGGCTTATGCAAGAGGTAAGGGGAAAGATATCCCTGTCTCTTATACACATCTCCGAGCCCACGAGACGCGTAGTAATC
>ENA-OXRK01000887-OXRK01000887.1-human-gut-metagenome-genome-assembly--contig:-NODE-887-length-8993-cov-6.24446_pt1 | contig 8993 bp, 5 predicted proteins | sample MGYA00249590_ERZ652579 | MGnify/ENA primary metagenome ERZ652579 (study PRJEB26925, sample SAMN05826952) | human gut metagenome | biome: ENVO:2100002; feature: ENVO:00000062; material: ENVO:00002003...
ATACAGGTCCTAATATACATTTCTGTAATTCTAAATTCTTCATGTTATTCCTTTCTGTCAATCTGCAGCAGTTCCATAAAATAATGTTCCAGCAGATTTTTCCATGATCAGCCTGTAGTTCTCTCTACGTCAATGACACTCTCTACCTGACGGATCTTCTCGATCAGGGAACGCAGTTCCTCTTTGCTTCCAATCTCAAAACTCATGGAAATAGTTGCCTTCTCCTGCTTGCTTGTACGGCTGTTAATACTTCGCAGGTCGATCTTACGTTCTGTAAATATTTTAGAAAGATCCACAAGAAGTCCTGTACGGTTATTTGCATAAACCTGAATCTCAGCCATATACTTCTCTTTTTCCTTGGTATCAGGCTGCTGCCACTCTGCCTCAATCAGTCGTGTCCTGTCTGTCTCAGACATATTCAGCACATTGACACAATCTGTACGATGAATTGTGATTCCACGTCCTCTTGTAACAAAGCCTACAATCTCATCACCCGGGATTGGATTACAGCACTTGGAAAAACGGACTGCCACATCATGGATTCCTTTTACCACAATTCCACTCTTGCTCTTGGCAATGTGAAGCTTCTCCTGTGTCTCAGAAGCAGCTTCAAGAACCTGCTCATCTGTCAGATTCTTCTTATTTTCCTTATCATATGCCTCTACCAGCTTATTGAAAACCTGACCTTCTTTCAATCCGCCATGACCAATTGCAGCAAGTACTGAATCCCAGTCCCTGAAACCATATTTACGCAAAACGGCCTCCAGATACTGGGTTTTTGTATAATTTGTGATCTTAAACCCCTTTGCACGCGCATACTGCGCAAGCATCTCCTTGCCCTTAAGGATATTATCTTCTTTTAATTCCTTCTTGAACCACTGGTTAATCTTGTTCTTTGCCTGCGTACTCTTAACCAGTTTCAGCCAGTCGCGGCTTGGTCCCTGAGAGTTCTGGGAAGTAATGATCTCAATACGGTCACCGTTTTTGATCTCATATTCAATCGGAACCAGCTTACCGTTAACTCTGGCACCTACCATCTTATTTCCGACTGCACTGTGAACACTGTATGCAAAATCCACCGGTGTAGAACCGCTTGGAAGTGTTTTAACATCTCCCTGTGGAGTGAAACAGTAAACACTGTCCGCAAAAAGATCCAAGTCATTCTTCAGAAGACTCATGAATTCTTTGTTATCAGACATGTCTCTCTGCCATTCCAGAATCTGACGCAGCCAGTTCAGTTTCTCTTCCTCACTCTTACCTACAGGAGCCTTTCCGTCAGACGACTCTTTATATTTCCAGTGTGCAGCAATACCATATTCTGCAGTTCTGTGCATTTCATAAGTACGGATCTGGATTTCAAAGGGCTGTCCGTTAGGTCCGATCAATGTGGTATGCAATGACTGATACATATTGGGTTTCGGCATGGCAATATAATCTTTAAACCGTCCCGGAATCGGCTTATACATCTCATGGATCACACCAAGGGCAGCATAACAATCCTTCACTGTATCTACAAGAATACGGACAGCAAATAAATCATAAATCTGATCAATAGTCTTATCCTGATTTACCATCTTCTTGTAGATACTGAAAAAGTGTTTTACACGTCCGTCCACCTGCGCCTTAATATTGGCATCATCCATATGTTTCTTAACTTCTTTTACAATCGCACCTACAAACTGTTCTCTCTCGCTTTTACGCAGGGCAACCTTATGCACCAGGTCATAATATACATCCGGCTTAAGGTATTTCAGCGACAGGTCATCCAGCTCTACCTTTATCTTGGAAATACCCAGACGCATGGCAATAGGAGCATAAATATCCATGGTCTCTCTGGCCTTTTCCTGCTGCTTTTCAGGACGCATATACTGTAAGGTACGCATATTATGAAGACGGTCTGCAAGCTTGATCAGAATAACTCTGATATCCTTAGCCATGGCAAGAAACATCTTTCTGAGGTTCTCTGCCTGAACTTCTACTTTATCCGCAGAATAAGATAACTGTCCCAGCTTGGTAACACCATCCACAAGAAGTGCAACCTCTGAACCAAATTCCTTCTCAACTTCCTCATAGGTCATCCAGGTATCTTCAACTGCATCATGAAGAAGACCTGCAACTATCGTTTCTTTGTCAAGTTCCAGATCTGCCAGAATGATGGCAACACACAAAGGATGAATGATATATGGCTCTCCAGACTTTCTCTTCTGTCCTTCATGAGCTTCACTTGCAACCTTATATGCCTTCTCTATCATGGAAATATCTGTTGATGGATGATACTTCAGAACACTGTTTATCAGTTCTTTATAAAGCACCTCCGGACTTGTAAAATCATGCATGGTCTTTACTGCCGCATCTGCTCTCTTTACAGATTCCAGCTTCTCTTTTTCAACCTGCATTTCATCTTTTTTTGCTTCTGTACTTTTTGTTATCTCTGTCATATGCTCCCACCTGCCTGTCCTGCACAATCAGCTGTGCTTATTTACCATCATAACAAATTACAGACGCTACATCATACCCATTCAGTCTTTCGCGTCCCTTTAAACCTGCAAGTTCCATGAGAAATACAACCTTGACAACCTCACCGCCAAGCTGTTCCACCAGCTTGATCGCTGCTTCGATCGTACCGCCTGTTGCGATCAGATCATCAACGATAACCACTTTCTGACCTGGTTTTATGGAATCTTTATGCATTTCAATCTCTGCACTGCCATATTCCAGATCATAGCTTACAGATACTGTTTCGCGGGGAAGTTTACCTTTTTTACGAATCGGTACAAATGGTTTATGAAGATTATATGCGATCGGTACACCAAAGATAAAGCCTCTGGACTCTGTTCCTGCAATCACGTCCACATCTATATCCTTAAGACAGTCCTGCATGGAGTCGATTGCCAACTGCAGGCCATCCGCGTCCTGCAGAACACTTGTAATATCTCTGAAAATAATCCCCGGTTCAGGAAAATCCGGTATACTTAATACATAATCTTCAATTTTCTTCATTTTATTTCTCCTCCAGTGTGTGTTATATTGCTGTTCGCTCATAAATATTTTATAGTATATCACCTTTTTATTTCAGAATCAAGTTACTGTTAAGCCCTGACATTTGTATTTCCAGGCTTACCGGCGGTTACAAACCAAGCGGTAATATTAACAGTAATTCTGAATAATAATCTGAAGACTCTCTCGTCCCCTGAATCTGTTGATCTCCGGATAATAAGTAACAGAAATACTGTCTTTTTCCCTGATAAAGTTCACAAAATCCTCTGCTTCTCCGAAATAAATGCCTTCCACTGAAATCCCCTGCGGATCGAGAAGTTTTAGTTTTACTACATTTTTATTTTTCCCGATAATACTGTGATCAAGCACTCTGAGATTTTTCTGCGCAAAGACCGGTTTTGTATTCCCTTTTCCAAAGGGTTCCAGAAGCGAAATCTGTTCTACCAGTTCTTTTGTAATATAAGACACAGGCATCGGCACATCAATCACGATCTTAGGACGCAATTCTTCGTCCGTCAACGTACAGTTGACATTGAGGCGTCTCCGGAATTCTTCTATATTTTTTTCTTCTATAGACAGACCTGCTGCCATCGGATGACCTCCAAACTGTATCATCAGGTCTGCACATTTTACCAGTTCTTCATACATAGAGTAACTTTCTATTGATCTTCCGCTTCCTTTTGCACTTGTCTCACCGCCCGTCAATACAAAGGCCGGCCTGTGATATTTTTCCCTGATCCTGCCTGCTATAATACCGGCAAGACTTTCATGACAATCCGGAAGATAAACTACCAGTACTCTGTCATTTTTCAGCTCTGTAGTCTCTATAATCCGGATTGCCTCTTCTTTTCCTTTCTCAGTGAGAGCTTTTCGGCTCTGATTAAGAGCTGTAAGATCTCCGGCAAGCCTTGCTGCTTCTTCCTTTGTTTTTGCATTGAGAAGTGCAAGAGAACGGGCAGCTGTATCCAGTCTGCCACTGGCATTGATACATGGTCCCAGCACAAATCCGATATGATAAGCTGTGATTTTAGCATCTTCCAGAGAATTTGCTCGGATCAGTTCCTGCAATCCTTGATTTTTGGTATTTTTCAGACGGCACAGCCCTTCTTTTACCAGAATCCTGTTCTCTCCCTGAAGATCCATAACATCTCCTACTGTTGCAATAGCCGCCAGTTCATAATAATCTTCCAGCTCCTCTGCCGGAACACCAAATCTCTCGTAAAGTGCTGCAATATATTTAAAGGCCACCACTGCCCCACACAGGTTTTTATTCGGGTATGGACAATCATATTGTTTCGGATTCAAAATCGCATCTGCCGGCGGAAGCACCATCTGGCGTTCTCCCTTTTCCTCCCTGTAAGGAACCTCATGATGATCTGTAATAATCACTGTCATTCCCTTATCCTTTGCCATCTGGATTTCAGCAGCCGCAGCAATTCCATTATCACAGGTCACGATCGTATCGATCCGGTCCGTTTCCGCTCTTTCTATAAGATGTGCATGAATCCCATATCCGTCTGCAACTCTGTCCGGAATATAAGTATCCACATCTGCTCCGATCCTCGCAAGGCCTTTCATTAAAATGTATGTAGAGGTCACACCATCAATATCATAATCACCAATAATACGGACTTTTGCTTTCTGCGATATTTTTTTCTCCAGGATATCTACAGCTTTTTCCATATCCTTCATCAGCCAGGGAGAAGGAAGCTCTTGTACTGTTCCTGACAGATACTCTCTTATCTTATCTTCTCCGATCACATCTCTGTTCCTGATCAGTCTCGCAATCACCGGATCAATATGAAACTGTTGACCGATCTGGTTAAAATCTGCTCTTTTTGCTGCTATTACCCATTTCTCCATATATTTTCTCTCCTCATAAAAATATCCCGGAGTTTTACCCCGGGATATTTCTGTCTGCCTGTTTTTCAGACAATTATTGTTTTATTCAGCATCATCATTCTGCTGTTTTTTAGCTGCTTCTTCGGCAGCCAGACGTTCAGCTACTCTTTTTCTGTTTTTCTTCTTTGGCTGAGTCGGATCTTTCTGTGATACATCACGTGCTTTCTTCGGCTTTGAAGAGGACTTTGCAGATGCGGAAGCTGCAGCAATTGCCGGCTGTCCTTTTCCTGCAAATTTCTTTTTCATCACATACCACAACGCACCTGTAATACATACAGAAGAATATGCACCGACAAGAACACCAACCATCAGAGGTGCTGCAAATTCACGGATAGAAGAAACACCCATGATATAAAGAACAGCTACCATAACAAAAGTTGTAAAAGAGGTATAAATACTTCTTGTAAGAGTCTGAGTGATACTTGTGTTTACAATTTCTGCCAGTTTTTCTCTGGAACCACTGTGAAGGTTCTCACGTATACGGTCAAAAATAACGATTGTAGCATTGATAGAATAACCTACGATTGTAAGCATGCAGGCAATAAATGTATTACCGACAGATACTCTGGCAATAGCATAGAATGCAAGTACAACCAGAACATCATGCAGAAGCGCCAATACCGCACTGCTTGCAAAACGGATGTCTTTAAATCTGAACCAGATATAAAGAAGCATACAGATTGTAGCTACTATAACGGCTACGATCGCATCACGACGCATTTCACTACTTACTGTAGAAGAAATACTTTCTGTGGAAATCGTGCTGTCATCTACACCAAATTTCTCAACCAGTGCACTCTGCAGAGCTTCACGTTCGCTCTGATTCAGAGAACGTGTCTTGATCACAACCTGATTTGTTCCGACTACCTTTGTAGGCTGAACATTTTTATCTCCTGTCACCTCTTCTACAACAGGAGTTACTTCAGAATCAATGGTCTTAATATCCATATCTTCATTAAATGTAACAGTCGTAGAAGTACCGCCTGAGAACTCAAGGCTGTAATTTAACGCTTTGTTTCCTGCATGCGAATTAGCAAACATCGCTGCCGGACCGCAGAGGATCAGGATAATGGAAATAGCAAAAAATACTTTCTTCTTTCCAAGGAAATCAACTGCCTTACGTTCTTTTGCAGATCCGTAGAATTTCGGATCACGTACACCAACTGCATAAAGTGCATTTACAATCAGTCTGGATACAACCAGTGCTGTAAACATGGAGATCACGATACCAAGGGCAAGTGTATAAGCAAATCCCTTAACAGTACCTGAACCAAGCCACATCAGCACAAAGGCTGCGATCAGTGTTGTAATATTTCCATCAAAGATTGCAGAGAAAGCTTTGCTGAAACCGGACTTAATAGAATTCCTTACTGAAACTCCTGCACCAATTTCCTCTCTGATTCGGGCATAAATAATAACATTGGCATCCACCGCCATACCGATACCAAGAATAATACCCGCAATACCCGGAAGAGTAAGAGTAATATCAAAGGCATTCAGCGTGATCAGCATTAATGATGTATAAAGAATCAGTGCGATACCTGCAACTACACCAGGTACGCGGTATGCAATGATCATAAAGATAATAACGATGATCAGACCGATCGCACCTGCAAGAACACTTGTAGAGATTGCTTCTTCACCAAGCTGTGCAGCTACAACACTGGAACGAAGTTCTTCCAGTTCCAGTCCCAGAGAACCGATACGGATATAAGAAGCAAGGTTCTGTGCTTCTTCCAGGTCAGACATTCCGCTGATCTGTGCTTTTACGCCGGAAATCTCTTCATTTACATTCGGAGCACTGATAATGTTATTGTCATAGACGATAGCGATCTGCTTGCCTACATTATTCTTTGTAGCTTCTGCAAATTTTGTTTTACCACTGTTTTCTCCATCAGAAGTAAGAGTAAGACTTACCACATATTCCTTTGCACTTGTGTTCTGATTCTGGATCGCACCACCCTGGGCATCTGCTACATCAGAACCTTCCAGAACAACACTTCCGGATTCCTTGATCTCATCCATAGTTCTGGAGAGAACATATCCATCCTGTCCTGTAGTAAAGTTCTGGTTTCCGTCAGCATCTTCTTTTGTGATGAAATACAGGGAACCTGGTTTACCCAGATCATTCAAAATAGTATCTGCATCTGTAACACCAGGAATTTCAACTGTAATACGGTCTGATCCTTCCTGGTATACCTGAGCCTCAGTACTGTACTGCTCTACACGCTTCTGAAGCTTGTAGATCGTATCTGACATCTCTTCGCTTGTCGGATTGCTCTCCTTAGCCTGGTAGGTAATGCTGACACCACCGGCAAGATCAAGACCCGTGTTGATATGTTTTGCTGCACCGGTTCCGGTAGGACCGATACCTACGGCTGCAGTAAAGCAAAAGAACACAGTCAGGATCAGTGTCAGAAGCAGCACTACGATTCCTTTACTTTTCTTCATAGTTCTTTTCCCTTCTTGATTTTTTGTCCGCGGTCATGTTCATCCGCCTGCCAGCCATTTTCTGTTATGATAACAGCCGACGGCGGTATCAGTCAGACAGATTACTGCCCACTAATCACATGCCAGTGCGGCTTTTATCATGATGGCGCACTCCACACGTTTTCTCTGGAGTTCGCATCCGATTTCATAATTGCCTTTGATATCTCCCTGGAAATGGAATGCATTTGCCGCACATCCGCCACTACAGTAGAAACGTGCGAAGCAGTCTTTGCAGTCTTTCTTTGTGTAAACGTTGCATCCGCCGAATTCCTTCTGGATTTCCGGCTTTGTGATGCCTTCGTCTACATTTCCCATGAGATACTGTTCTTCACCAACAAACTGGTGACATGGGTAAAAATCACCCCAGGGTGTTACAGCCAGGTACTCTGTTCCTGAACCGCAGCCTGACAGTCTCTTGTATACACAAGGGCCACCTGTAAGGTCGATCATAAAATGGAAGAAGTTAAATCCTTTTCCCTCTTTCTCTCTTTTAATCATTTCTTTTGCAAGAGTATCATACTCTTCCATGATCTGGGGGATATCCTCCTCGCGGATCGCATATTCCTCCGTATCAGCCGCAACTACAGGCTCTACAGAAATCTGTTTGAATCCAAGATCTGCCAGATGAAGCACATCCTTGGAGAAATCAAGATTATGGTGGGTAAAAGTACCTCTTACATAATACTTGTCCTGATTTCTGGATTCTGCAAACTTCTGGAACTTCGGCATGATCAGGTCATAGCTTCCTGCACCTTTTCTGAATGGACGCATGTAATCATGTACTTCCTTACGTCCGTCCACACTCAGTACAACGTTGCCCATCTCTTTATTGCAGAATTCCATTACTTCATCATTCAGAAGAACTCCGTTTGTTGTTAAAGTGAAACGGAATTTCTTATTGTGAAGCTTTTCCTGCTCTCTGCCATATTTTACCAGATCTTTTACAACCTGCCAGTTCATCAGCGGCTCGCCGCCAAAGAAATCTACTTCCAGGTTTTTCCTGGAACCGGAGTTCGCGATCAGGAAATCAAGAGCTTTTTTGCCGACTTCATAAGACATAAGAGCTCTTCTGCCATGATATTCGCCTTCTTCGGCAAAACAATAACGGCAGGCCAGATTGCAGTCATGAGCAATGTGCAGGCACAATGCTTTTACAACGGTCTGCCGGTTATTTGAAAATTCTTCAATTACATTCTCATAAACATCTTTTGTAAAAAGCATTCCATCTTCTTTCAGCTTATTACATTCTCTTACAGATGTCTCAATATCTTCTCTGTTATATTTGTTTTCCAGTTTCTCTGCAATAGCTTCTGTGCCAAGGCCCTCTTCCAGATATGGAAGGACCTCATATGTAACCTCATCTACCAGATGGATGCATCCACTGTTGATATCCAGTACAATATTAAAGCCATTGCTTTTATAACGGTGAATCAGACTCATTTTACTAAAATCCTTTCTAAGCGTAAGATAAGCAGCGGAATAAAAGTTCCGCTGCTTATCTCATTTCTCCATAGCTGATCTTATTTCTGCTCGCAGCTCTGGTTTCCTACTGTACAGGAAGTCTTACATGCGGACTGGCAGGAAGTCTGGCACTCGCCACATCC
>ENA-OXRK01000907-OXRK01000907.1-human-gut-metagenome-genome-assembly--contig:-NODE-907-length-8867-cov-77.4438_pt1 | contig 8867 bp, 10 predicted proteins | sample MGYA00249590_ERZ652579 | MGnify/ENA primary metagenome ERZ652579 (study PRJEB26925, sample SAMN05826952) | human gut metagenome | biome: ENVO:2100002; feature: ENVO:00000062; material: ENVO:00002003...
TACCATAGGGAAAATTGGAAATGCGAATATGAGAAAAAAAGCAAGAATACTATAAAGAACAATGCTACATCTTTTCTTCTGTCCTTTTTTACTAATACAAAGTATTATATCAGTCATAATACATTTCTTTTCAAAAATCTTAAAGTGTTAATCCAAGAAAAACCTGAATATATTTCTGATTTCCTATAAACTTTATATGATATATTTGCATTTAAACAAAGTAATGCCCAACGAGCGGCAATCAGTTGATTTATATATGAAGTCTGGCTGGAATAGCGAACCGACAAAAATTCCCTCAATTTCAACAACCATTGTTCTGCAGCAGCAACATCACAAATCCTGCCATTACAAATCTCATTATGCAAAACAAGTTCCTTCTCTGAAAAATCTATTCCCAGATACGCCAATAACCCCTTTCGTACTTCTTCTGCAACCCTCGCCTGTTTTGAAAGAGTTTCTGTAGTTTGTGATTTTTGAGTAATTCGATATTTAAGTAAACAACAAGGTATATTACACAATATAATATCATGCAGCAACAATCTTCCCCACAAATCATAATCTTGTGCCTTACGCAAATTTACATTATACATATAATTACGCACAACATCACTTCTCAACATAACCGAAGGATGTATCATTGGAGAAGCAAATAAAGAAGCAACCTTTACTTGTTCAGGTGAAACCGGAGTTTCATACTTTTTATAAGAAAGCACAGGGATATTACCGAATTTCTTGCCCCATGTTCCACAAACTGCAACATTGGGATGCATTTCTAGATAATCATATTGCATCTGAAATTTCGAAGGAGCTGCTATATCATCTGCATCCATGCGAGCAATATATTTTCCTCGTGATATTTCTATTGCCTTATTCAAAGAATGAGCAAGTCCCACATTTTCTTTATTAAAGACAAGTTCAATTCGACTATCAATGTTTTTATAATATTGAAGAATATTTATCTGCTCATCTCCCCGTGGATTATCATCCACAATAATAAACTCAAAATCCTTAAATGTTTGATTTAATATTGAAGCTATAGCTTGCTTAATCCAAGCAACAGGCTCATTATATACACTCATTATTACCGATAAAGTAGCCATAGAATTTTTTATTTTTGATGTCCTATCTTATAAAAACAAAAACTCGCTATTAAGTACAGCCTCTTATCCTTTACCAAGTTCTCTTATCCTACACAAAGAAGATTCAAATTCCTTCATTCTTTCACAAATATTCAAATACTCGTTATAATTTCCATACATTTGTTTCAACAAGTTGTCATAACCAACTGGAACACTAAGTAACATACCATTTTGCAGTGTCACCAAATCAATACTATCAAAAAATTTTTTTTCCAATAATAATCCATATTCATCAATATAAAAAGGGGTATCATTTTCAGCCAAAGAAACTGCTTTTTTTTGTAATCCATCAACATACCATATTGGAACAAAGCTCATAACCTCTTTTTTAAATCTTGCATATAGCCGTTGAGGTTTTCCCTGCCTCCATTCTAAATATTTTATCGGACAAAGTTTCCAAAGTCCCCACACCTTACATTTATTATAAAGTTGTTTCATTCTTTTCAACTTAATAGGGGATGAGGGGGCTCCCCAAAGCCAAAACACATCAACATGCAGTACTTCACTACTATACCCCTTAGGAGCAATACGCATCATAAAATGCCTGTGTTTTTTACTTTTATACCTTGTTACATAATAATAATCCTCTGGCAAATTTTCGTCAAGAGCACTAATAAGTCTTTCAACATCTTCGTATTTTACCCATAAATCCACATCGTAATCCCAAGGTATTTGTCCTTTATCCCTTATTGCTCCCAATAAAGTACCATATGCAAGATAATAATCAATATGCGACTGAATGCAAACGTTATGAAATGCATTCAATGTATCAAGAACTAATTTTTGATAACAAACAAATTCATTAAAATCATTTTCCAACTTTTCATGCATTTCCTTACGGAAAATAGCTTCTGTTTTAGACAATTCCATATTTACTGCTTTTGTAATCGTTTCACAATTTGAGCAGGAATGCCAGCTACTACTACAAAATCGTCTGTAATATCCTTGGTTACCACCGCACCTGCAGCCACAATAACACCCTTTCCTATAATCGAAACTCCTGGAAGCACTATTGAATTCACACAAAGCCAAGTACCATCAGCTATATAAACATCTTTCTCTATATGGCTAACTGTTCCTATTAATCGCTTCTCAATCCATTCAGATGTATCCATCATTCCTGCAGTAATCTGCGAACCACGCGACATTGTCACGTGATTACCAATGTAAATTTTTCCACGAGGACATATTTGAGCACCATTATTTATGCTAAAATGAGTTCCGATATATATCTTTTCAGGATCATGGATCAAAGGATTCCCATAAATCTGCAAATGTTCTCCACATTCCGCAAATGCATATTTATACCATCGAGAATTTCGTTGCCCATCTCGTACATATTTGCGCTGCAATTCAGTAACATAATACAATCCATACCGTTTTAAAAAAAAATCAAACAGTTTTTTTACTTTTTTTCTTATCATACTTAACTACTTATGTGAAAAGAAAGCAATCATATAACGCTTCATTTGTTCCTTATATACAAGAGAGACACATCCTATATATACAAAGATTACCAATATCTTATATAAAATATTCGACCAGGAGAATGATTCCACATTACTATAAGAAGGAATGATGGCAACTGCCATAAATATCATAGGCACTATTGACAAAACTATAAATTTTACAAAAGAATAAACAGACTTCGAATCAGAATATACCACTGGAATAACAATAAAAAGCCGAACGAAAATTGCTATAATATCAGCAACAATAGACCCCAAGATACCATAAATCGGAACCAACCAAAATGTTATAAATATATTTATAACACTACCTATGACAGTTGTGATGAAAATAAATTTAGTCTTACTTTTATTGTAATATAAAAAATTATTATAAAAATAAAGAGGACTTTTCAATGCTATAGAAAAAACCATAATTGGTACATATAGCCACGATGATAAATAACTTTCACTGGCCATTAATAAGACTGCCTCTTGCGCAAAAGAACCAATAATAATATATATCAATCCATACACCCACATTAATAGATAAGACATTCTTGCTATATCAGTTAACGCTACTCCAGCATCATTTGTATCGTGATAGAAATCATTTAGACGATTAAACATCCAAGGTTGAAAAGCAGATTGTACCGAACTTAATGCAATATCAGCAACCCCTCCAAATTGTGAGGCAAGACTAAAAAGACCTAAAGTAGAAACAGACATCTTACTATTAATGATAATCCTCGTTACAAAACTTGAAATATTATATGACACAGAATGTGGCACAATTGGCAATGAATATTTTAACAAGTCCTTTAAAATCTTTCTATCTATACAAAAAACAAACAACTCATGCTTAATCAAATCAACAAACATGATTCCTACCATTATTACATTCACAAATAAAGTAGCATATAATATACCGACAGCTCCCATATTCAGCACAACAACTGTTAATATATTTCCCACTAAAATCATGAAGAAAAACACATAAGTCAGTAGTACTGATTTACGAGCTTGCTGCATTCCTTTTAAAGCATCTTGATATACAGAATAAAGAGAAGTAACAAAAGATATCAATATAGCAAGAAATATCACTGGATAAAAGTCAATTCCTTTAAAAATACAGGAACACCAATAATTTCTAAATAGGAATAATCCACATAAAAAAACAATTCCTCCCCCTCCTATTGAACATATGATTGTTCCAAACATACGAGCGACCTTAGACAAATCATTTTTCAAATCTGCATAAAAACGAATCACAGCATATTGAAATCCCATAGTTATAATACAACTCACTACAGCTGTAAAACCACTTGCTAAATTTAGAATACCATACTGATCTGGTTGTAGATAAGCCGTATATAGAGGAATCAAGAAAAACGAAAACACTTTTAGCAACATATTGCCAAAAGTATAAAACACTGAATTAGCCAATACTGATCCAATACTGCCTTTTGCCATATATATTTGTAAGCACTCAATTTAGGGCATCCCCCTTCGAAAGGGCACTTTTCAGTGCCCTAAACTGAGTTTTGTTAATTAATTAGTTTTGAATTTAACATTGGCTGGCAGCCAAAGTGATTTTGTCAGGAACCATGTTAACATAATCCCTGCACCCGTTAAAGATATTTTTGAAAAAAGTTCCGATGAAGTTCCAGATAGAACTGCCATGAAGCTTTACCGTTCCTATCACACTGTGATAAGTTGCTGCCATCTCTGCACCGGCATCACTACCATAATGAAGTGAATTGTTGCGTTGAGTGGTCAGCTTTCGAATGGTTCGCTCAGCCAGGTTGTTGTCTATAGGTAATTCACCATCATCCAGGTAAGCAAAAATCTCTTTCCAGAACCGGTTCAGATAATTGAGAGCTTCTGTATAATACCGGCTTCTAAATTCTGAATCCCTTGACAGTTCACTATCCAACAAGCTGCGCAGCTCTATCAGGAGTTCCTTAGTTTCCAGGCTTTGCCTTTCTTGAAACCTTTCTTTTGGAGTTAACCCGGCAGCATCGTATTTACGCTCCCTCATAAAGAACTCCTTTAAAATTTCGGAAAAGCGTTCTGCAGTCGGTTCACCACCCTGATTGGAAGCCTTGACAAACTTGTTCTTGGCATGTGACATACAAACCTGGTGTACAGTATCTTTAAACCGGGCTGATTTCAGCTCATTGCCGATAAATACATAAGCATTGTATCCGTCGGACATAATACTCTTCAACTCTGCATCGCCCAGAAAGTCTGTAAGTACATCACGACCGCGCGAGCCATTCTCATAGAAGAAAATGGCTGTTTTCTGAGCCTTGTTGACCAGAACCCAAATGTAGCACTTCTTATAGTGATCATATTTACGCACTTTACACCAGGTTTCGTCGCAGTTCACAATCGAGTCTTTTTCCAAAGCTATAGTCTTCAATACACAGACCAGTTCGTCCAGGTATTTTTTGCCCTTCTTAAGCCAGTTGCGCAATGTGTTTTTGGAAACGGTCATGCCCATATCTGTCAGCCATTGGTGAAGAAGACCGAAAGTCACATTCTTTACATAAACTTCATAGGCAATAGCCTGCAGAAACTCCGGAGTAGCTTTAGTACCCTCGAATTTAGTCACCACCTCCGGATGGCCTTCAGAAGGGAAATAGCCTCACTTGGGCTTTTTACCAGGCTCTGCATAATGAACCATCTCGAAGCATTCTTCCGTCAAGAAAGTACGAAAACTGAATACCCGTACCATTCTTCTTTCAATGAGGCGACCGGGAACCTTTGTCAAATCGGAAGGATGCTCTGTCGCCTCTCCAACTACTCCCATCCTTTTATAACCGTCAGGGCGATTGGATAAATCACGCTCTTTCTTGGAAGACTCTTTTACCTCTTGAGATGGAGCATGACCAACTGAATCCGTACGAAGCGTATCATCGGTTCCATCATAATCATCTTTCTCCTTCCAGCGGTCTGAATCACTTGTTTTAGCTTTAGATTGTATCTTTTGACGTCTATCACCAAAACGTTCCTGATGGGCATAATCAAGTTTTTCTTGAAGTGATTTTATCTTACGCTCAGCCGATTTGCGAAGTTTATGCTCTTCCGATAACCGATTCTCAAGGTCAGCATGTTTCGATTCCATAGAGGACACCTGAGCCTTCAGATCCTTCATCTGAGCCATAAAATCCTCCAAAACAAGCTTCATGGCATCACTTGTCAACCGAAGATCCTGATTCTGTTCGGCAAGGTATTGTATGTATCGGTCTTTCTGATCCTCTGCCATACCTGCACTATAATTTATAGGGTTGCGTGAGTAGGTTTCCCTACTCAACAACTCTCGTTTTGTTGTAATTATATCTTGCAGATCGATCATACTTAAACCTTTGATTTACAGCATTAAAGGTAATAAAATAATCACAAAACCGCAAGTGGATAAATAGATTGATTATCTGATTTTTAATGTTTTAACTATAGGATTCTCAAGAATCAAAACCACGTCCTTCCAGGCAATCCGATAAACAGTATCTGCCCCGTTCCGCTCCACCTTCATGAACTGATAGCCTGCCACAAACTTCTTTTCGAACAGACTATATGAACGATTATCAAATGAAAACATACGGACTATTCTGCGATTGCGAGACATGACTATAAAGACGTCTCCATCATTAGGCTCACGGTGAAGCCGTTCACGAATGACAGACAGCACACGGCTGTGCTTACAACGCATATCGGTAAAATCACGGACATAATAAAAATGATTCAGACCGGTAACACTCAACATAACCCCTCCAACTGCTCTACCATACGAACCAAATCCGGGTAGCTTAAATTCTTTTGGGACAAATGCAAGCCATTGCTGATACGAATCTCAACCCAAATACGAACCGGGTGATCATTTCTGCCTGGTGATACCGGTTGAGATTGATCAATGGCACTGGATTTTTCCTCATGACCGATTACAGGAACACCATCAACCTGGACTTCAACTACTTTTTTACGGGTATCCCTGTACCATTTCTGAAAGATGTTATAAGGAACTTTGTTCTTAACACAAAACGATTGGAGAGATTCTCCATGAGGAAAAGCCTCGGTCTGGTACTGAAAGTAAAACCTTTCAAGATCTTCACTGCTATACATAAATTCTAAAATTTTTGTTCGCAGCGAAGATAGAGATTTCAATTATGAGCCAATTTTTGACTGCTTACTATATATTTTTCAAATATTATAATATTCAGCTAACAGATAATTCTTTCAATATCTTTACAATTTTATCATTATCATTTCTATCTCTCACCGCAATACGAACATAGTTTTTACCATTAAAAGCAATCTTAGAACTGCAATCTTTTACCAAAATCTCATCATTCAACAAAACATGTGTCAATTGTTTTGACGTATAAGGAGGGAGTACTTCACACAAAAAATAATTAGCTTGTGAAGGAATAACACGTAAAAAATCTACTCTCTGAAGATTCTGGTAAAATCGTTTTCGTTCTGATATAAATCTACCACACGCTTTCTTGTAATCAGACTCATATTTACCAAATATTTGCATATAGAACTCTGCAAATGAATTGATGTTCCAAATGGGTAAATCTTTTCTTATTCGTTCAATCAATTCAATGTCGCCACAAGCCAATATTCCTAAACGCAATCCCGGAACACCATAAGATTTTGAAATACTTTTCACTATAATCAAATAAAGATTGCTTGCAAGAATATCATTCTGCAATAAAGAGTTATTTGCTCCATCTTCTGCAAAATCAATGAAAGATTCATCTACGATTAAATAAATAGAACGTTCTCTACACCACAGAGCTAAACGTAATACATCTTTTTGCAAAACAAAATTACCTGAAGGATTATCTGGATTTATCAATAACAATACCCGTATGTCCTTATCAGCATAATATTCTATCAAATCATCAACTGTATATGAAAAATCCACATTACCGGGAATAAATCCAATCAACCTTTCGCTATCGCATCTATTCGGATATTCCTCAAAAGTCGGATAAATTACCCCGATATTTCCTTTTAAATATCCCATTAATGATTTTATCAACTCTGCAGCTCCATTGCCTGGTACAACATAACTATTACTAATATGGAAATACTTGGATATTAACAATGAGTTCACCTTCATGCCTGAAGGATATTCGCTCAATAATATGTCAAAGTTAGCTTTCAACTCATCTTTCATCTTTTGAGAAGGGAAATATGGATTCACCAAATAGCAAAAATCCAAAAGATGAGGAAAACGCCAATAACCACCATAGCGTTTCTGATATAATGAAAGCCGATTGTCACTCTCTGCAAAAATGATTGATGCGATATCCAAATCCTGCACATCATCTATCTCATACCACTTCTTATCCCCGATAGGTAAAGCTTTCAAAGAAGAAGTATGAAGCAATGTCAATACACGCAACACCTGTTCATAATATTCATTATTTCCCATCACACGGCTATATGCCTCCAAGAAAGGGACATATTCATTTATTGAGAAATCACGGCTGAACTTATAAATATTCACCGTCTTGTAATAAACATCGACATCTTCGTATCTGAAAGCCTCTTTAGGAACAAAATTTATAATATTGCAATCCGAATCTATGCGAACCATCGTACCGTCCATCCAGCTTTCACATTTTGCGACCAAAGCCAGATTAGGACGGGAATCATCCACTATCATCGGAAACAGCGCGTCATCAAATATCAAATCTGATTCAATAAGCAGTGTATCATCTTCTTGAAGTTCTTTTTTAGCCAATGACAATGAATAAATGTTATTAGTCTTGTCGTACACAGAGTTGCTTATATATTCTATTTTCAGACCTTTATATTCATTACCTATGTATTTTTTCAGATTTTCTCCTTTATAGCCTATTACAATGACTACACGAGAAAGATTCAACTTGGATAATTGTGTTAAAGTTCTGTCGATAAGTGAAACACCGTTGACACATACCATGCACTTGGTATTGTCTTTGGTCAACTCTCCCAAACGCCGCCCCATACCGGCTGCCAAAATAATTGCCTGCATTACAATTTACTTTAAAGATTCGTTATTATATTTTCTTCCGTGTACTTCAAATCCCGTTCATCATCAATCTCGTACCACTGCAAGCCATCTATTTTTAACATATGAACCGGGATAAACATCTTCGACATTGTCAAAAGCATATATTCATATCCTAACTTTGGCTGCTCTTCTTTTACTTTCGCATATTCTTTAGTAAGCACTCAATTTAGGGCATCCCCCTTTGAAAGGGCACTTTTCAGTGCCCTA
>ENA-OXRK01000909-OXRK01000909.1-human-gut-metagenome-genome-assembly--contig:-NODE-909-length-8860-cov-6.12913_pt1 | contig 8860 bp, 12 predicted proteins | sample MGYA00249590_ERZ652579 | MGnify/ENA primary metagenome ERZ652579 (study PRJEB26925, sample SAMN05826952) | human gut metagenome | biome: ENVO:2100002; feature: ENVO:00000062; material: ENVO:00002003...
GAGATTACTACGCGTCTCGTGGGCTCGGAGATGTGTATAAGAGACAGGTTTAGGTATGTCATAAAGTCTTTTACGAGCTCTCAAATATGTACTAGGAAGTTATGCCATTGATATTGATTGAAAAGTAGCATAGTGCTATACTAAAATCGTTCTTGGATTTTTATAAAGAAAATGAGGGATGTGTTTTATGCCCAGAACAAAAGGTAGCAAGAATAAGCCCAAAACTGTGACTACTGATTTTGCAACACAGCTTGCAGAAAAGCAGTCCGCAAGGGAAGCACTCGCAGTTGAGATTGCATCCATCACCGCCAACATTGACACTTTGAAGGCTGATCTGAAAGCAAAAAAGGCTGCTTTGAGGAAGGCCGAAAAAGAAGTGGCTACTCTGGAAGAAAAGAAAGCAAAGGCAGACGCCAAAGCTGCGGAAGAAACAAAAAAAGCAGAAGCAGAGTCCGTTCTGAAAAAGCTGCTTGCCGAAGGCATGAGTGCCGATGAAATCCTCGCTAAACTGAAATAACACGAAAAACCCGTGATGGACAGGCATAACGTGCCGTTCATTACGGGTTTTAGAGTTATAAGAACATAAGTTCATCCGGCGACCACATCAAACTGAAAATGTGCCGGAAGGTTGAACTGCTTGATAAACGCAAGATGCTGGGCGTGGTAGTGACGCAGATCGTACCCCAGATGATGCAGTTCCAGCAGCTTCACCAGCACCAGATTGAGGTGGATTCCCTTAGCAGCGGCAATCTGAGCAGCATCCAGCCCGCGCTTCGTCATTTGATAGACTTCATCACTGTCCAGCATCAGGTGGGAGGCAAATGCGTTCTGCTCATGCAGAATAATGTGCTTGTCCTTGATGGCAATGAACTTTTTCACAGGGTTCAAGTTGGGGTGTTCCAGATAATGGCCGACAGCATAACCGCACACCATCTGCTTTGTGTACTTATCAATGCGCTGGTTGATGAAAACCATGTGGTTATGCCACTGGAAAGCGAACAGTCCGAGCAGCTCATGGAAGCAGTCGGTTTCGCTGATTTCCATACCGACATTCAGGGCAATCTTCTTGATGTTCCTTGTTCCGAAATTCTGAACGAGATCGTTGGCCTGTTGATAAATTAAAAGTGAATCCATACAAAACTCCTTTCGAGGAATCTGTTACAGTGGGCAGCAGATAGGTCATTCGGTCTGGCCGCTTTGGGTGTGGGTTCTTTCCGCTTCTTTTCTTAGTTTCTCTTCCTTTTGTTTGAAATAGGCTTTCTGCATTACAATCATAATGCCGTCCATATCCTCATCGGATAGTTCCCCGGATGCGAACAGTTCGGACAGGTCCAGCGCAAGCTGCTGGGCTTCCATTCGTCCGCGCTTTCCGAAAACTTCTCCGGCCTTGGCGATGAACTCATCAGAAGAAGTGTTCTCGGTGTACAGGTAATTGAGTGGGACCTGAAAGATTTCAGACAGCTTCTGGTAGATTTCTCGCTTTTTGGGATAACGATCTTCCTTCTCATATCCGGCAATCGTTCGGGTAGTGACACCCAGCATTTTTGCTAGTTCCACCTTGGTGTAGCCATTTTTTTTCCGCAAATCATAGAGCTTTTCTCCAAATTTCATGTAATTGCATACCTTTCTGGTGTGGTGTGTGTTTCATCAGAGCGTTGGGGATATGCAGCGGAATCTCAGTTAATGATTGTAGAAAGTAAGTTTCCAACTGATTCTTGACAAGATGCCGTCAAATGCATATAATATCTATATTCTGACTTTAATATTCGTATTATATCTGAAAAAGTCAGGAATTGCAAGTCGAAAGGAGAATGTTTATACAGAATATATAGGAAAGTTAAGTTCCGAAAAAGTCATACAATAGAGAAAAAGAGAAACGAAACCAATAAAAGGAGGATGCAGTTTGGACAAAGAGCAGTTTGTTGTCCGCACCGATGGTGGAGTGCGGATCGGAACCAGTGGAATGATTGATGGCAAGGTCGTACTCCATGTGAAGCAAGGAAAGAAACAGGATTGCATCCTGCTGGAACGGCTGATAGAGAAAATTCATCATGCGGCTGCAAATGATACAGCCTTCAGCGATGAAGTAAGATGGTAACAGGCAGTAGATGTGCTGTTGTGGAAAGCTAGGTGGGCACCGTGCGTAGCTGACCAGTTCCGCAAGACGGCATCTATGTCACAAGAGAATAAAACTGTTTGATAAGAGCGATACCGCATGACGAGTATAGGCCGGGACAGAATGAGCGAATGCAGCGCAGTAGTGCGCCTGCAAGTAGTTCATCCTGTTCCGGCTTTTTCTTTTTTAATTTTCTTGAAAATCTGTATTCCCAGGTGGCTCTACGGATTCATGTTAGTATAGGGACTTCAAAAAATAATAGAAAGCAGCAAGAGGAATCTTAGATTCCCGTTCAAAAAAAACGGGTGAATCTGAGACGATTTTTGCTGCTTTTTTCAGTTCACCCGGAGCCGGAAGGCAGAAAGGTGGACAAAATGCTTACATTGAAAAAGGTCAAGGAAATGGTAAAAGCACCTGTACATACCAAGCGCGTACCCTCTCCAAAGGTGCTTTTGGAAGATGGGCGGATTCTTCTGCGTAAAGAATTTGAGCACGACAGTCACCTGACGCTTTATCACAGCGGCTATGTTTGGTTTTCTGCTGGAAAGCGCAATACTGTGTTCCATATCCATGACTGCCGTGGGGACTATGCCTACGGTGCATCAAAAGGAAAGGGCGAAGTGATTAAGGAAGAATACTTTGAAAACTGCGAGTGGCATATTCGCGCACTGTTTGAGGGCGAACAGAGAGTGGAGGAATCACAGCTGAAGTGCGAGGGCGTAGGTCAAACCAAAGTGTGTGTTTCGTATCATGCCGTAGCGGAAGATTGGGGCGAGATGACAGACGCTGAAATCAATGTTCTGGATAAATATATTGAGAAGGAAGCACTTCATGCAATGATGGCGGTTCTGACGGAAAAACAGCGTAACCTGATCTACCAGAATTATGTTCTTGACAAGACTCATCAGGAAATTGCAGATGGTATGGGAATTGCACGCGGGTCGGTTACAAGGTCTGTCAATCAGGCACTTGAACGGATTCGCCGCAAATTTGATTTTGAAGCACATTATGAATTGGCAATAGGAGATTTTACATGAAAAGGAATCAGCAGATGAGCAAGAATACCCGGCAAACAGAAAACATGGCAAGCTGTTCTCCTTATATCAATAGGTGCGGTGAATATACCATCGAGGCCGAATTTGCAGGCAGTAGTTCGTTGGAAAGCTGCATTGCAGCTTATCTCAATGAAAAATATCAAATTGAATAAGAACGAATGCTTCGATAATCCGTTAAAAATGAATGCGGGATAAAAAATTTCAAAAAATCTTTGGGAACTGTATCCCCCAAGACCCCTTCAAATTCATATTAGTGTAAGGGTTAGAGAGAAGAGTACCTTACGAAGTTCCTTGAAAACTGAATAAGCCATCCCAGAGAGATACTTCTGGTACTGAATGTGCATCCTGCGCGTCTTACCAGAGAAGACGCCGCTGAAATATGGGGCAGGAACGGGCTGGGGCAGAATGGCAAACTCAAATAACAGCAGATACACTGCGGCGGAGCAAGGAAACGTGTTCCACCGCAGGAATGTACTGTTATTTCCAATAGTGCAAATCCAATCCGACAGGGGGTGATGAATTTACATGGAGTACCCGTATTTCAAAGGTCTGGAAGCAGACCGATACAGCTTTTACCGTGTGCCAAAGGCACTGGTCAAGGCTGATCTGTTCCAGAAGATGTCCGGGGATGCCAAGCTGCTGTATGCTGTGCTGCTTGACCGTATGAGCCTTTCTATCAAGAACGGCTGGCAGGACAAGCACGGCAACGCCTACATTATCTGCACGATAGAGGAAGTCATGGACTCTATCCATTGTGCCAGACAAAAGGCGGTCAAACTGCTGGATGAACTGGAACAGGAGTTTCGGCTTATCGAGCGGCGCAGACAAGGACTTGGCAAACCCAATCTGCTGTATGTGAAAGACCTTTATGCGGGGCTTTCACAATCGAACTACTGGAAGTATGAAAATCATACTTCCGGCAGTTTGAAAAACGAACTTCCGGGAGTTCCAAAATCAAACGGAAGTAATACTGAGAAGATAAATAAGACAGATAATAGTGAAACTGATCTTATCTATCCGGCTGAACTGCAGGAAGAAGAACAGTACCGCCACTATTTCAAGGAGGCTCTGGAACTGGAAATTCTGGAACAGGGCTATCCGGCAGATAAAACGGTTCTGTATGAGATTCTGGAACTGCTGGTGGAAACCGTCACCAGCAGAAAGAAGTTCCTGCGCATCTGTGGCGAGGAAAAGCCGAAGGAGGTGGTGAAAAGCCGCCTGATGAAGCTGGATTCCTCGCATATCCAGTACATATTGGAGTGCCTAAAAGAAAACAGCACTCAGATTCGGAACATCAAGCAATACCTGCTGGCAACACTCTATAACGCACCTGTGACAGTGGACAGCTATTATTCCGCACAGGTTCGGCATGAATTTGGGTGGAGCGGCAGAGTAGATAAGAACTAGGAGGACAACCCCATGAACATCGTATTCATGAGTATGGACACGCTGCCCTCTATGCTGTGGGCGCGTGATCTGTATGACCAGATGCACATTCGCAGCGATTTCCGCAAGTGGTTCCCGCGTATGTGCCAGTATGGTTTCATCGAGGGCCGCGACTACGAGTATATGCCCCGTGTCCGGCTGCAGGACGAGGGCGGGCGCACGGTCCAGCGGTATGTAAAAGACTACCGCATTACACAGGACATGGCAAAGAAGCTCTGCAAGCTGCACCACACGGCAGTCGGTGCGGCGTACCATCCGCAGCCGTTTGACTGGGATGCGCTGCTGGGCCTGCTGCATAAGAAGCCGCCGCGCCGGAGCAGCTACGAAGCGCAGTTGAGCGATTCCGATTCGCTGGTGACGACTACGCAGATCGCCAAAGAGTACGGCTGCGGAGCCAAGATGTTCAATCGGCTGCTGCATCTGCACGGCATCCAGTACCGGGCCAACGGCCAGTGGGTACTGTATTCGGAACATCACGGCAAAGGCTATACGTCCAGCCTGACGTTCCGGCTCCAGCGCAGCGATGGTTCCGAGGTGGAAAAGCTGCACACGGCATGGACGCAGAAAGGTCGGAAGTTCCTTTATCATACGTTGAAGCGGCGCGGGGTGCTGCCGCTGGCAGAACAGGGAGGTTAAGCCTATGAATTTTACCGACAATCCGTTTGAACGCATGATGCGCCAGCGTCCGGGAACGGACAGCGGCCATCCTTGCAAGCACTGCCGCCACAAATGGGAGTGCGGCTATCTGCTGCACCAGTGCCGCAAGAAGTTCCGTTCGGTGCTGGGGGATACCGCGCCGCCTGCAGCCGGGGCAGTCCGCCCCTGATGCAGCGGCGATAGATGGGAGGTGAGCAACCGTGCAGGAAGAAGTCAACGAGAAAACCATCTCACTGTGCATCAAAGGAGGAAAAATCACTGCACAGATTTTGAAAGCAGCCCTAATAAAGCTGCTGGCAGAGATGGACAAGAAAAAGCAGCAGAAAAAAGGAGAAAAAAGCCAATGTAAGAAAACAGGTCGGCAGAGCATCAAGAGCCTGCAAAAGAGTGGCGCACAGATCACGAACATCGTAGTTACGGACAATAACATCAAGTCGTTTGACCGGGTGGCCCGAAAGTATGGCATTGATTACAGTCTGAAAAAAGTGGAACAGGAGGGGAAAAGTGAATATCTGGTCTTTTTCAAGGCCAAGGACGTGGATGTTATGACTGCCGCCTTTAAGGAGTACACCAGTGAAACGCTGAAAAAGCAGAAGCGTGAATCGGTGCGTCAGAAGCTGGAAAAGGTGAAAGAGGAACTTTCCAATCACCGTCAACTCAAGAAAGAAAAGAAGAGGGAGCAGGAACCGACACGATGAAAAATCCGAAAAAACCTGCCCGCCTGCCGCGCAAAGCACCGTCCAACCAGACGGGCGGCACGGCATGGGGCAAAAAACTGGCTGCAGAGATAAGCCGGATGGCGCAGGCAGCAGATATGAAAAAGCTGATCCTGCTGAATTTTCCGTACATCATCGCCTTTTACATGGTGGAGAAAGCCGCATGGCTCTACCGTCATTGCAATGGTGATTCCGTGGTGGACAGGCTGATGATTCTTTTTATGAACTTTGGCCTGGCCTACAAAAGTGTCTTGCCCAGTTTTCACCCGTTCGACCTGATGGTGGGTCTGGTCGGTGCAGCGGTGCTGAAGGCCGTGATCTACTTCAAAGGGAAGAACGCGAAGAAGTATCGGCAAGGCGAGGAATATGGCTCTGCCCGGTGGGGCAACCAGAAGGACATCGAACCTTTTATTGACCCGGTATTCGAGAACAACGTCATCCTCACACAGACCGAACGGCTGATGATGAGTGGTAGACCAAAGCATCCGAAGTACGCCCGCAATAAAAACGTCATTGTGATTGGCGGCAGCGGCAGTGGTAAGACCCGATTTTACGTCAAGCCCAACTTGATGCAGATGCCCCAAAAGGTCAGCTATGTCGTAACGGACCCCAAGGGTACGATCATTATCGAGTGTGGAAAGATGCTCTCGGATGCCGGGTATAAGATCAAAGTCCTGAACACCATCAATTTCAAAAAATCCATGCGATACAATCCGTTCCATTACATCCGCAGCGAAAAGGATATTCTGAAACTGGTCAATACAATTATCGCCAACACAAAGGGGGATGGCGAGAAGTCTGGCGAAGATTTCTGGGTCAAAGCAGAACGGCTGCTCTACTGTGCATTGATTGGCTACATCTGGTATGAAGCCCCGGAGGAGGAGCAGAACTTCTCCACGCTGCTGGAGTTCATCAACGCAAGCGAAGCCCGCGAGGATGACGAAGAGTTTAAGAATCCTGTGGATGAGCTTTTTGAGGAACTGGAACAGAAGAAACCGGAGCACTTTGCAGTCCGTCAGTACAAGAAATACAAACTGGCGGCAGGCAAAACGGCGAAATCCATCCTCATTTCCTGCGGTGCCAGATTAGCCCCATTTGACATTGCGGAGCTGCGTAACCTTATGGCCTACGATGAAATGGAACTGGATTTGCTGGGGGATCGCCGCACGGCCTTGTTCGTTATCATTTCCGATACGGACGATACATTCAATTTCGTGGTGTCCATCATGTACACCCAGCTTTTCAATCTGCTTTGTGACCGTGCAGACGATCAATGCGGAGGCCAGCTAAAGTATCATGTGCGGCTGCTGCTCGATGAGTTCGCAAACATCGGTCTGATCCCGAAGTTTGATAAGCTGATCGCCACCATCCGCAGCCGCGAGATTTCGGCATCCATCATCCTGCAATCTCAGAGCCAGTTGAAAACCATCTACAAAGATGCCGCAGAAACCATTATCGGTAACTGTGACACCATGCTTTTCCTCGGCGGTAAGGAAAGCTCAACACTCAAAGAGATTTCTGAAACCTTGGGGAAAGAAACCATCGACCTATATAACACTTCCGACACACGCGGTCAAAGCCCTTCCTTTGGTACAACCTACCAAAAGACTGGCAAGGAGCTTATGAGCCGGGACGAGCTTTCTGTCATGGATGGCAGCAAGTGCATCCTGCAGCTGCGCGGAGTCAGGCCATTCCTGAGCGACAAATTCGACATTACCAAGCATAAGCGGTACAAGGAGCTTTCGGACTTCGATAAGAAAAACGCTTTCGATGTAGAACGCTACCTGAAGCACGAACTAAGGCTGCGGATGGATGAAGAATTTGATTGCTACGAGGTGGATGTGTCCGAAGAAAGCACAGCATAGGAAGGAGGTCATTATCCGAAGTAAATACACCCGCCCGCCTGTCCGGGCAGACCCCGTGGCAGGAAATTCACCCGACTGATCTCTACATTTTGCGATTCCAAAAGGCTGATTTTTTATGAAAATGAAAGGAGAAGCCAGAATTGCAGGAGCAGGCAGCACCGAAGATGTGACAGCCTGTTTTTCTTTTGGAATCGTGCTTTTTCTTAATGCTGCAATCTGGCGAAAAACGACTATGGAATTCTTCAATCAGGCTATTACCGTTCTGCAGACTCTCGTTGTTGCCATCGGCGCGGGCCTTGGCGTTTGGGGCGTTGTGAACCTCATGGAAGGGTACGGAAACGATAACCCTGGCGCAAAGTCGCAGGGCATGAAGCAGCTGATGTCCGGCGGCGGTGTCATCCTCATCGGCACCCAGCTGATCCCGCTGCTCTCTGGTCTGTTCGGCTAATCAACAAGCGATAGGAGGAAAACCCGCCATTGTTCGATAATATTTTCGCAGCAATCGAAAAATGGATGAGGAAACTTCTTTCCGGCATGGTGGAGTCCAACCTGAGTACGATGTTCACAGCGGTCAACCAACAGACCAGTGAAATTGCTGCTCAGGTCGGGCAGACACCGCAAGGGTGGAACAGCAGCATTTTCAGCATGATCCGTAACATTTCGGATTCGGTGGTGATTCCTATTGCAGGAATCATCATTACGCTGATCCTCTGCTATGAGCTGATCTCGATGCTGACGGAACGAAACAATCTGCACGATGTAGACACTTGGATGTTCTTCAAGTATTTCGTGAAGATGTGGATCGCGGTCTATCTCGTCAGCCATACGTTCGATATTGCAATGGCGGTATTTGACATTGGACAGTCGGTGGTAAATTCTTCCTCTGGCATTATCCGTGGCAATACCGCCATTGATATTAGTTCTCTTTCCATGCAGATGCAGGCGGCAATGGCAACAATGGCGATTGGCGAACTGGTGACGCTGGCATTGGAAACCCTTGTTGCT
>ENA-OXRK01000945-OXRK01000945.1-human-gut-metagenome-genome-assembly--contig:-NODE-945-length-8601-cov-6.04505_pt1 | contig 8601 bp, 4 predicted proteins | sample MGYA00249590_ERZ652579 | MGnify/ENA primary metagenome ERZ652579 (study PRJEB26925, sample SAMN05826952) | human gut metagenome | biome: ENVO:2100002; feature: ENVO:00000062; material: ENVO:00002003...
CCGCCGCTCTCGACAACGTCGACGGCATCGTGATCCCCGGCGGCTTCGGCATCCGCGGCATCGACGGCAAGATCGGCGCTCTGAAGTTCGCCCGTGAAACCAAGCTGCCTGCCCTCGGCCTGTGCCTGGGCCTGCAGTCCATGGTCATCGAATACTCCCGCCACGTGCTGGGCATTGAAGACGCGAACTCTTCCGAGTTCGAGCCCGATTGCGCCAACCCGGTGATCGCCACCATGGAAGAGCAGAAGGACATCGTGGCCGGCAAGGGCGACATGGGCCACACCATGCGTCTTGGCTCCTACCCGGCTGAGCTGGAGGAAGGCTCGCTGGTCGCCGAACTGTACGGCACCACGCATGTCACCGAGCGTCACCGCCACCGTTACGAAGTCAACGTGGCCTACAAGGATCGTCTGCGCGAAGGCGGCCTGCGCATCTCCGGCCAGAGCCCGGACGGCGAGCTCACCGAGTTCGTGGAACTGCCGCAGGACGTGCACCCGTTCTATGTGGCCACCCAGGCTCACCCGGAGTTCAAGTCTCGCCCGACCAAGCCGCACCCGCTGTTCGCCGGCCTGGTCAAGGCCGCGCTCGACCATCAGGCGGCACGCTGACTCACTTTTGTGCCGTGCATAATATCGCGGCATGATGTGCTGGCTGCCGTCATCGGCGTAGCGCAAGACATACGGTAAAGACGTGGTGGCGAAACATCTAATGATGTTTCGCCACCACGTCTTTTTTTGTTGTATGAGCATCATGCAGCATGATGTATTGGAAGGCGACGGTAAAAAATTACCGTTTCTATGGTGTGTTGGTAGTATGCAGATAACGCTTAGTAGGCCATCGCAGAAAGACCGACCATGACCGAACACCTTGATGACTCGACCCAGCAGTTTGCGCCTCTGTTTGGTGCGAATAATGCCGTCAGCGGCACTGTGGCAGACAGTGTGGATGCTGCTGCATCAGATTCCATTCAGGGCGATGAGATGAGGAGGCGCCGCATCTGGCCGTGGGTGGTGATTGCTTGTCTGCTGGTTGCCTTGGGGGCTGCCTGTGGCGGCGGTGTTTGGTTCTTCCAAGATCACGTGCTGCCTGGCACAACGCTATGGGGAAATTCAGTTACCGGCAAAACCGAGCAGGAGATTGTCGACCTAATCAACGACCAGGTCGACAACACCGCGGTACGAGCGAAATACCAGGGGCAGTCGGCGACATTCACGCTGAAAGATCTCGGCATCGAAGTTGATGGTGAAGCAATCGCATCCGATGTCATCAATGCCCAACGCGGTGACGCATGGTGGCAACAGTATGCGTTCTGGATTACGCATGATGTGGCCCCGCAAATCAATCCCGAGCTCGCTGATGGCAGTGTGGTAGATAAGGCGCTGAACATTGATGCACAAGAACCTGTTGACGCGCAAGTCGCATTGAACGATAACAACAGTGGCTTCAACGTTATTGCGGGAGAAAATGGCCAGGGAGCCAACGCCACCAGCATTGCGAAGCAAGCCATTTCCACAGTGGAGTCATTGGGCAGTGTCCAGCCACAGACCGTTCGGGTGGAACTCGACGTAACCGAACCGACGATTACCAATGCAATTGCCGATGAGGCGAAAACCACGCTGGAAACCCTAGTGAACAATGCCGTGGCCATCAAGGTGGCGGATAAAGACATCGCCACCGTGAATGCGTCCATGCTGGGTTCGGCCATGCGCACCGACGCCAACCAGCAGTCAAAGCTGAAAGACAATGAAGTACGTAATGGCTACGTGGTCTTTGATGCCGATAAGCTGCAGCAATACTATGACGAGCAAATCAAGCCGAATCTCAAATTGGAACGTGAAGACAAGAAGGTCGTCGTCAATAATGCTGGCGAGGTGCTGAGCACTGAAACAGAAGGCCATGATGGCATTGTGATTGCCGATGGCGCGGATACGGAGGTTGGTGCTCGCTTGGCTCAGGTGCTGGCCACGGGAACTGGCTCAGTGAATGTGGACGGCAAGGTAGATCCCAAACAGGAAGTCAAGGTCGCTCATCGCGTGGCGATTGACCTGTCCGACCGTAAGCTCTATGCCTATGAGAATGACACGGTGGTCAAGACATTGAATGTCGTGGTCGCGGAGGGCAACGACAACGTCACCGGCGAATGCGTTGGCATGATGTGTACGCCGACAGGTGACTTCAACGTATGGCAAAAGTTGCCCAGTCAAGATATGAGCGGCACGCTGAATCTTGCCGATGGCACGGTGGAAACATGGGATGTCAAAGACGTGGGCTTCGTCAATTACTTCTCCTCCGGTTGCGCAATCCACCGTATTGCCGGCGGATATGTAGCGGATGCCGTAATGCCCTCCATTGCCAACGGATCTCATGGTTGCGTGGGTATCGGATGGGATGTGGCCGAATGGTTCTACAACTGGTGCAATATGGGCACGAGCGTGCATATCCAAGTGTGATATGCAACAGTGTGATATGTAACAAATACGGCATGCAGTGGTGCGACACATAATGCCGCATACGCGATGTTCGGTGTGCATGGGACAAGCTTGCCCGGCTCCAATATCGCTGTATCGCATTCGTGTAATCAAGCCCACAGCCAATATGCGTCAGGGCGGCTAGTGTTTGCACTTGGGTTCTGCTAGGTTTTCATAGGATTAAGTGTGATACAAGGAAGGCAGGATGGTGACCGAAAACACAGCACCAAACGCCGCCGCTGACGTGGAGATGAGCCAGTATGTGGCTGATCGTACCCGCGTCAACGAGGACAAGATCAAGAAGGATGACGAGATCATCAGCCAGTTCGGCGACTACAACTATGGTTGGCATGATTCTGATGCCGCCGGCGAAGCCGCAAAACGAGGCATTGATGAGAACGTCGTACGCGCGATCAGCGCCGACAAAGGCGAGCCGCAGTGGATGCTCGACATGCGTCTGCGTGGATTCAAGGCGTTCCTCGAAAAGCCCATGCCCGATTGGGGTGTGGATCTCTCCGGCTTCAACGCAGACGACTTCAAGTACTACGTCAAGCCAATCGACAAGCAGGCGAAAAGCTGGGACGAACTGCCTGACGACATCCGCAACACCTACGATCGTCTCGGCATCCCGGAGGCGGAGAAGAACCGCCTCGTCTCCGGCGTGGCCGCCCAGTACGAGTCGGAGGTCATCTACAACTCCATCCAGGAGGACCTGAAGAAGCAGGGCGTCATCTTCGTCGACACGGACACCGCTGTGCGCGAATACCCTGAACTCGTCAAGAAGTACTTCGGCACCGTCGTGCCTCCGGAAGACAACAAGTTCGGTGCCCTCAACACCGCGGCATGGTCCGGCGGCTCGTTCGTATACGTGCCGAAGGGCGTGCATGTGGACATCCCGTTGCAGGCGTACTTCCGCATCAACACCCCGGCCATGGGTCAGTTCGAGCGCACGCTCATCATCGCGGACGAAGGCTCCTACGTGCACTACGTGGAAGGCTGCACCGCCCCGATCTGGTCCGAGGACTCGCTGCACGCCGCCATCGTCGAGATCATCGTCGAAAAGCACGCCCGCGTGCGTTACACCACCGTGCAGAACTGGTCGAACAACGTCTACAACCTCGTCACCCAGCGTGCCTACGTGCGCGAGGGCGGCACGATGGAATGGGTCGACGGCAACATCGGTTCCAAGGCCACCATGAAGTACCCGGCCTGCATCCTCGCCGAACCGTACGCCAAGGCATCCACCATGTCCCTCGGCTTCGCCGGCAAGGGCCAGTACCAGGACACGGGCGCGAAGATGATTCACCTCGCCCCGCACACCAGCTCCACCATCGTCGCCAAGTCCATTTCCCGTGGTGGTGGCCGCTCCGCCTACCGCGGTCTGGTCAAAATCGTCAAGGGCGCGTACGGTTCGTCCAACTCGACCGTGTGCGATGCCCTGCTGGTCGACGACTTCTCCCGCTCCGATACCTACCCGCATGTCGACGTTCGCGAAGACGACGTTTCGATGGCCCACGAAGCCACCGTTTCCAAGATTTCCGAAGACCAGCTCTTCTACCTGATGAGCCGAGGTCTCACGGAGGAAGAGGCGCGAGGCATGATCGTGCGCGGCTTCGTCGAACCGATCAGCCGTGAGCTGCCGATGGAATACGCGCTTGAACTCAACAGACTTGTGGAACTTCAGATGGAAGGATCGGTGGGCTGATTCCGATGACCGACAACACAACACCCGTCAAGGAAATCAAGATTCCGGTCGCCGACCCCAACGACCCGTACGCGATTCCGGCCGCTATGCCGTCCTCCGTGGACCATGCCGTGCGCTCGTTCAACGCAGGCGACTACCCGGAGCCCAGCCGCAAGCAGGACGAATGGCGCTACACGCCTATCGAGCGCATCAACGAGTTCTTCACCGTGTTCAAGCCTTCCGGCGAAACGCAGATCGAAGTCTCCATGATTGACGGCTCGCCGTTGGCCGAAGGCGTGAAGCTCAGCCAGATCAAGCTCGGTGAGGGCCTGTCCGGCACTGTGTCCAAGCCCAACGACCGCGTCTCCGCAGTCGAATGGGAATCCGGCCGCACCGCAACCATTCTGGAACTGTCCGGTGAGATCGCCCAGCCCGTGCTCGTCAAGGTGCACGGCGCGGGGGAGGACCTCGACGCTTTCCATCTGGTGATCGCCGCCGCCGACAAGGCTCATGCGGACGTCGTCGTGGAACACGACGGTGACGCACGACTGGCCGAAGGCGTGGAAATCACCACCGGCAAGGACTCGCACGTCTCCACCACGTTCGTTCAGGAATGGGCCAAAACCGCCAAGCATGTGGCCAACCACCGCATCCACGTCGGCGAAGGCGCATCCCTGCGCCACTCCGTCGTGACCTTGGGCGGCGACATCGTCCGCATCCGCATGGATCAGGACTTCGGCGGCGAACAGGGCGACCTCAACATGCTCGGCATCTACTTCGTGGACCCCGGCGAGCACATCGAACACCGCACGATGGTGGTACACAACCACCCCGACTGCAAGTCCCGCGTGGTCTACAAGGGCGCGCTTGACGGCAAGGGCGCGCACTCCACTTGGGTGGGCAACGCGCTCATCCAGCCCACCGCCCCCGGCACCGACTCCTACGAGCTCAACCGCAACCTGGTCCTGACCCCGGGCGCCATCGCCGATTCCGAGCCGAACCTCGAAATCGAAAACGGCAACATCATCGGTGCCGGTCACGCCTCTTCGGTGGGCCGCTTCGACGACGAGGAACTGTTCTACCTCGAATCCCGCGGCATCCCCGAAACCGACGCCCGCAAGCTCGTGGTGCGCGGCTTCTTCGGCGAACTCGTCGAGGAGATCGGCATTCCCGCCATCTCCGAACATCTGATGACCGTGATTGACCGCCGACTGGCCCGTGGTGAAAACGACGCCATGGCACAGGTCCTCGAAGACAAGTAAGAACAGCATTTTTAGGAGCACAACAATGTCAACACTCGAAATCAAGGACCTGCACGTCCACGTCGAAACCAAGGAAGGCATCAAGCCGATCCTGAAGGGTGCCACCCTGACCGTCCACTCCGGCGAAACCCACGCCATCATGGGCCCCAACGGTTCCGGCAAGTCCACTCTCGCCTACACGTTGGCCGGCCACCCCAAGTACGTGGTCGACTCCGGCGAGGCCCTCCTCGACGGCAAGGACATCCTCAAGATGACTCCGGACGAGCGCGCCAAGGCCGGCCTGTTCCTGGCCATGCAGTACCCGGTCGAAATACCGGGCGTGTCCATGACCAACTTCTTGCGCACCGCCAAGACCGAAATCGACGGCGAGGCTCCCGGTATTCGCCAGTGGGCCAAGGACCTGTCCGCAGCCATGAAGCGCCTCAAGATGGACCCGAAGTTCGCCTCCCGTTCCGTGAACGAAGGCTTCTCCGGCGGTGAAAAGAAGCGCGCCGAAGTGCTGCAGCTCGAACTGCTGAAACCGAAGTTTGCCGTCCTTGACGAAACCGACTCCGGCTTGGACGTGGACGCCCTGCGCATCGTGTCCGAAGGCGTGAACCGCGCCAAGGAAGCCAACCAGTTCGGCATCCTCATGGTCACGCACTACACCCGTATCTTGAAGTACATCAAGCCGGACATCGTGCACGTGTTCGCCGACGGCCACTTCGTCAAGACCGGCGGCCCTGAGCTGGCCGACGAACTCGAAGAGAACGGCTACGACCAGTACCTGCCCGAAGGCGCCGACTCCGAGTCCGCACTGGCCTGAGTCCGTGACCGTGGGAGTCTGACATGCCCTATTCTCGACACGCTCCGGGCCGCTTAGGCCAGGTCTTTACGGTCGCGAACAGGCCATGTCAGACTCCCACTCGTTTCGTACAATTGTTACGTAAGTAGGGGGAACATAATGGTTGATTTTAAGGCGATTCGGGCGCAGTTCCCGATTCTGGATCAGGAGATTCACGGGCACCCGCTCGTGTACCTGGATTCTGCGGCCACCTCGCAGAAGCCGAATGCGGTGATCGACGCCGAGGCGAACTTCTACCGTACAATTAACGCCGGCGTGCACCGTGGTGCGCACGAGCTGGCCGCCCGTAGCACCATGGCCTTTGAGGAGGCCCGAGCCAAGGTGGCCAAGCTGGTCGGCGCGAATGCGGCCGAAGGTGAAGAGGAGGTCGTCGTCACCGGTGGTGCCACGGCCGGACTGAACCTGCTCGCCACCGCATTCGGCAATGCATCGCTGGGGCGTGGGGGAGAAGCCGCCAAGCGTTTTGCCCTGAAGCCGGGCGATGAGATCGTCGTCTCGCGTGCGGAACATCATTCGGTGCTGCTGCCGTTCCAGGAGCTGTCCTACCGTACCGGCGCCACCTTCAAGTGGATCGACCTGACCGAGGACGGCCGTGTGCGTACGGACAACCTCGACGAAGTCATCACCGAGCGTACCAAGGTCGTGGCCGTCACCCACGTGGGCAACGCCACGGGTGCCATCACCAACATCGCCCCGATCATCAAGCGTGCGCATGAAGTAGGTTCGATCTTCATCTTGGACGCTTGCCAGTCCGTACCGCACCTCAAGGTCGATTTCCACGCGCTTGATGTGGACTTCGCCGCCTGGAGCGCGCACAAGATGTACGGTCCTACCGGCGTCGGTTTCCTGTACGGTAAGCGCGACCTGCTCGAAGCCCTGCCGCCGGCCAACTTCGGCGGCTCCATGGTCGAGCTCGCCTACATGGACCACGAGGCCCAATACATGGCCCCTCCGGCCCGCTTCGAGGCCGGCACCCAGCCGGTCGCCCAAGTGGTGGCCGCAGGCGTCGCCGCCGAATGGATGATGAACATCGGGCTCGAGAACATCGAAGCCCATGAGAAGACCATCGCCGCCGAACTGCTCAAGCTCGGCGACGTCGATGGCATTCGCATCCTCGGGCCGCGCGAAAACGTGGACCGCATCGGCACCGTGGCGTTCGACGTGGCCGGCGTGCATCCGCACGATGTGGGCCAGTTCATCGACGCCCAGGGCATCGCGATTCGCGTGGGACACCACTGCGCCCAGCCGGTACACCGCCACTTCGGCCTATACGCATCCAACCGTGCCTCCTCCGGTGTCTACAATTCGGTCGAAGATGCCCAAGCGTTGGTCGAAGCGGCCAAGGGCATCCGTAAGTTCTTTGGAGTGGAGTAAAACAGAACACCATGAACGAATTCGGTATGAGCGGGGATGACCTCGAACAGATGTACCAAGAGGTCATCCTCGAGGCGTCGAAACATCCGCATGGCAAGGAATCCTTTGCGCCCAACGCAGCGGTCGAACAGTCCGCGGACGCAGCGGCCAATGTCACCGTACAAGCCAGCCACGAATACTGCACGCCCGGTGAATCGCACCAGTTCAACCCGACCTGCGGCGACGAGGCGACCATCCATGTCGAAGTCTCCGATGACGAACCGCACACCATCAAGCGATTGGTGTGGGACGGCCACGGCTGCTCCATTTCGCAGGCCAGCCTGTCGGTGATGGTCGATCTGGTGGACGGCAAAACCGTTGACGAGGCCATGGATCTGGAACAGACATTCCACAAGCTGATGGAATCGCGCGGTGCCGGTCTGGACGACGAGAACCTGGAAGAAAAGCTCGGCGACGCCGTGGTATTCCAAGGCGTGTCGAAATACCCTATGCGCATCAAATGCGCTCTGCTAGGCTGGGAAGGGCTGAAGGACTCCATCGCCAAAGCCCTCGCTGCAAAGAACTGAGGAAATATGTCCAACGATAATTTGGTTCCCGAACCACAGCCGTCCGTTTTCGATGCTGTCAACGGCGTCCTGCAGGACGAGGAGGCCGCTCGCCGCGTGATGGCCAACCCGGCCTTGGCCAAGGGCTTCCCGAACGGACGCCCGATCGAGCACTCTGCTGCGTCCGGCGATGACACCTGTGCGTGTGGCGGTCACCACGGCAAATGCGGTTGCCAGGATGACGAACAGTCCGATGGCAGCGAGATTCCGATCAAGGCGATTGACGATATCGGCCGCGCCACTGCCGAAGACGTGCGCGAGGCACTGCATCAGGTGATTGATCCGGAGCTTGGCATCGACGTGATCGATTTGGGTCTGGTCTACGGCATTGAGATCGATGAGCTAGGCCGCGCCATTATTACGA